>Ga0070730_10000640_pt1 | contig 38429 bp, 36 predicted proteins | sample Coa_R1_3_FD_66447 | JGI IMG/M metagenome (GOLD analysis project Ga0070730, IMG submission 66447) | Surface soil microbial communities from Centralia Pennsylvania, which are recovering from an underground coalmine fire - Coalmine... | ecosystem: Environmental > Terrestrial > Soil > Unclassified ...
CACTCGGCGATCATGTCTTGCAGCGAGTGGTCGAGGATCACGACGAGCAGCGCGAGCACCAGGTGGTCGACGGCCGCCTCCACCTGCTGCGGGGTCGCCTGGGCGCTCACGCCCAGGCCCATGATCCACGCCTGCAGCTCTTCGCGGGCCGCCGGTAGCTCCGCGATCAGCAGCTCGCCCTGGACCGCCCGCACCCAGACGGAGGGGGCCAGGCCCTCCTCCAGAGGCTGGAGCGTGAAGGCGTCGGCGGCCGCCTGGTATTCGGCCAGGCCCTCCGGGCCCACCCCAAGCCGTTGCAGGTCTGCCGCGACGTCGTGGAGCAGGCGGGCACCGGTGAAGTACGGGTTGTCGCGGCTCAGCCACCGGCGCGTCGCGCCGCTCTCCCGGATGTGTTCGATGAGGCGGTCCATCGCGATCTGTGCGTTGCTGTGCGCCGTGAAGAACCGCCTGAGGCCGGCCTGGCCGATCAGCGGGCGGCCGGGTTGGTAGACCTGCCGGAACACAGCGGAGGCCAGCCGGTCGAGCCAGGGGTCAGTTCCGCCCACCAGCACCTCGGTGGGCGCGAAGCGCTCGTCGAGCTGCACCTGCACCCGGTCGGCCTCGTCCACCAGCAGCACGTCGCTGTACAGCATCACCAATTCGACGTTGCGGACATCCTCGGGGACGAGGGGGACCTGCGGGCTGCTGGCGATCAGGCTGGCCGGGGTGGCCAGCCAGATGCGGGCATCGGCCAGCCGGCGGGTCGGCAGGTGGACCGGGCAGACCGGCAAGAACGGGCAGTCGTAGCGCGACTCCAGCCCGTCCGAGCTGGGGGCGGGACGGGGCCCGCCGTCGAGATCGGCGAGCGGGTCCGGGCGGCGCACCCGGTACAGGCGCGTGCAGGGTTCGCGGCCGGCCGGGATGGGGTCGACCTCGCGGCGCAGGCCGTCGAGCGGGCAGATGGTCGAGAGCATGCCGTAGCCGGGGTGCGGGCGGCCCAGCGGCGGGGCGCCGCGCAAGGATTCGGCGATGTGCAGGCGGTTCAGGTGCTGGAGCCGCGTGGAGCGGCCGACCAGCGGGACGGCGGTGACCTGCGGGTCGGCGGCGCTCAGGGCGTCGAACACCTCCTGCAGCGCCAGCATGCTCGCGACGTCGCCCTGCACCATCGTGACCCGGTGGCCGCGCCGCGCGAGGTAGACGGCCAGCACGATGAACAGGGTCGTCTTGCCGGAGCCGACCATGCCGATCAGGTGCAGCAGCCCATCCAGGGTCAGGCTGGCGGTCTCGGTGAGGCCTCCTTCGCCGGCCAGGCGCAGGTTGGCGGCGCGCATCCGCTGGCCCCAAAGCTGGTCGGCCGCGCTGCCTCGCGGCGCGTTCTGGTCCATCCAGCCGGCCTCCTCCTGCAGCTCGGCCATGCTGGCCACGATGGGCGGCCTGGGGCCCGGCGGCCGCAGCGCGAGCACGGCGGGCGCCGGCGGAGCCGCCGGGCCGGCCGGGATGTCCACCTCGTGGGCGTCGCGCCCGATCTGGAAGCGGTAAGTGCCCGCACCGGCGTAGCGCGCCCGCCGCCGCTGCCACGCGGGCGGCTGCGCGAGGGCGTCGCGGAGCGCATCCAGCCGGCCGGAGAGCACCGTGTTCACCGCCCGGCTGAGTGTGCTGCCGGCGACCCGGTAGAGGGGCCAGGGGTCAGGCAGCGCCCGGTACTGCGCCAGCAGCTGGCCCCACGCCCCGCGGCCGAGCGACGGGGTGTTGAGCCGCAGGCGCACATTGGCGATCGCCCGCCGCGCCTGGGGGCTGAGCCGCTCCAGGGCGGGGAAGGCATGCCCGTTGAAGGCGGCCCACGCTTGCCCGGGGTCCACACCGGGCAGGTGCTCGGCCAGGCAGGTCAGCACCAGCTCGGCGTCCAGCAGCCGGCTGGCCGGCATCCCGAGCGGCTCGTACTGCCCGGCCTGCGCGAGCGCCTGCAGCTGGTTGGCCCAGGGCTGGCGCCAGGAAGAAGTGTCACGCACGGCTCGCCTCCGTCTGCGCCCTCTGCACGAGCTCGGCGAGGGTCACGATCTCCGTGTTCGGCACCCGTGCTAGCCTGCGGAGGATGATCAGGTAGTCGGGGTCCTCGTCGACGCGGGAGTCGGGGACCGCATAGAACGCGCGGCTGTAGCTGCAACCGGGCCGGGACTCGATCTCGGTCAGGTGGGGCGCCAGCAGGTAGGGGAAGCGCCAGTCCTTCGCGTCGATCGCCCACACTGGGCCGTGCGCGAAGCGGATGCGCAGGTCGTAGAGATCGAAGCAGGGCCACAGCTCCACGTCCAGCCCGAACGACCGGAGCCGGTCGGCGGCCTCGATCTCGTAGCGCCCCGGCGCGGTCACGTAGCGCCGGATCGCGCGGCGCACCCGGTACAGATCGGGCGGCGCAGGCCGGGGGAGGGGGGAGACGGTGAAGTCGCGCGTCAGGACCCGGCAGCGGTCGTCGGCGCAGTGCAGGCGGCCGTTGCGCCGGGCCAGAGTCCACCCGCAGAATCCGCAGGTCCACAGCCGGCCTTCCGGCAGCGCGCTCGCCGGCACTCGCTCGTACATCTCGCCCAGCTGCTGGCCGAGGTTGCCCATCTCCGGGGAGAGGGATGCCTGGAGCAGTTCGAGCTGCGGGATCACGGCGTGCTCGATCAGGAAGCGACGCACGGCCACGTATGCCTGCTGGTCTTGCTGCGCTTCGGCGTCGTTGCGGATCCGGAGCATCATGCGCTCGCTCAGCTCCATCTCGGCGTCGCCCCCCTGGATGGACTGCGCGAGTTCGCGCGCCAGCTCGGAAGGTGCCTCGTCCACGAGCAGGGCCGCATCCCCGAAGCGCTCCAGCCCGGCGAAGCGCACGGGCCAGGTGGCCAGAGGCTGCCGGCACCAGCCGAGCGTCTCCACGCTGGACTGTGGCGGGGTGCCCCTGCCGGCCACGCAAGCGGCCGCGAGCATGTTCAGCCCGCGCTGCCAGGCTGGAGGGTAGGGCGCTTGGACGGTCCGACCCGCTCCGGTAATGGCCGCCAACTCGGTCAGACCGCGCGCCAGCAGGCGGAGGACCCCGTCGTCCACTGCAGGGTGGTCGGCCGCCTCCGGCGACGCCCGTCCCAGCAGGGCCAGGCCCTCCGGCGTGACCTGTAGCGAGCGCGCCGCCGCATTCCAGGTGACGTATGCGGGGCGGAGGCGGGCCAGCTGGCGCTGTACAGTGCTGCGCCCGCTGACCGGGTAGCCCAGCGCGATGGCCACCTCGGCCAGCGTCGGCGGCTTGCCAGCGTCGCGCTCGGTGAGCAGGAGCACCGCCTCCAGCAAGCGGCGGTCGGTATCAGTCGGTTCCGGCATGTGCATACTCTCCTGTAACAAATGTTTCTTGAGTAATCTGTTGCGGACATTATAGCACTGCCGCTGCGGTTTGTCAATCCCCAGCGTGATCCCGAACCAGGATGATTTGGGCTGCCAATTAGTGGCAGTCGGGCAGAGTTGTTGGCGCTTGACATGATCGGGTACAATCTAGTGTGGGCACGAAGCTCCCCGGTTGCGCACTGGGTATCTGGTGTTCGACCCGGGCAATTCCCGAGGACTCCATCGGTAGACCAAGATGTCCAACACGGCTCGTCTGTGAGAGGCCCTGGGCAGCACCCCTTCCCTCCAACGCCGGCTCGATGGGCACGGCGCCCTTGCTCGGCATGTGAGCGATACTAGACGGGGGCAGCGATGCCATCACTCTCCAAGCGGACTATCTCCCGATACTTCGGGACGCAGTGCAAGCGGCAACTGCGGTTCTACCTTTATGCCACCAAGGCATCGGCCCTCGCTGATCTTGCCGCTCGGGCGGCCGAGAACATGCCAGACCCCCAGGACCCACGCCCGGGGCTGCGGTACACGCAGATGGCCGGCATGGAGTGGGAGCGCGACAAGTACAGCGATCTGACCACCGCATACGGCGCGGTGAGCGCATTACAGCGCAGTCCGCAGACGCGGACCTACGGCCGGCCCGGCGTGCTCAACCTCCAAGTGCTGTTCCAGGGCCCGGGGCCACAGGCAGGCGACCTCCTGATCGAGGCACAGTACCCCGTGACCGCTCCATTCTGGACGGCACTGGGCATCGGCGCGTACGCGACGCAGTACTTGCTGACGTACAAGGACTTGCGGCCAGACATCATCGAGGTGCGCGCTCCGGACCTCGCCCGCGCGGACTCGGCCGTCGTTGCGGACGGCACCACCGCAGCGCTCCCGCCGACCGACACCCGTCTACGCCTGCGCGTGATCGACATCAAGCACACGGCCGAACCCTCCGTGTCGCACTTCGCCGAGGTGGCCTACTACCTGATGACCTTGGCCGCGTGGCTGGACGACCAGGGCCTCAGCGACCGTTACGTGGTGGTCGGCGGTGCGATCTGGCCGGGCTCGCACCAGGCCTCCACCCTAACCAGCGTGTACAACGAGATTTGCAAGCAGGGACGCCAGCCGACTCGCCAAGAGCTGGACGCGGCGTTCGACGCCGACCTCGAGCCGCTCGAGTTCCAGGTGTTCGGACTGCGCATCCGGCACTTCTTACAGGAGGACTTGCGGGAGGCACTGACCACACCCTGGCGCCAGCTGCCCTATCATGTGATGACCAGCTGCTCCAACTGCGAGTACCTGGGCTACAGCTGGAATCCGAAGAAAGCCCCGCACCCCGACCACTGCATGCCCTTGGCGGCGAGCACGGGCGACCTGTGCCAGGTGCCCCAGGTGTCGCCCGGCGCGCGGGAGGAGCTGGTGCTGCAGCGGATCACGACAGTCAGCGCCCTGTCCGTGTTGCCCTCGCACGCCTCCGTGCTGGACGGCCACCAGGGGCTCAAGGCCAAGCGCGCGATCCTGCCCCAGCGAGCGCAGGCCCTGGTCCAGAATGCCGTGGTCATCCCGACGAGCGGGGCGACATCCGCCAGCATGCCTCGGCACGCCAATCTCAGCATCTACATCTCGGTCGACTTCGACACCAGCAGCGGCATCACGACGGCCTTCGGCCTGCGGGCCGACTGGATCGAGCCCCTACCATATGGCGTGACGGTACCCCAGCGCCGGCGCGCGTCTTGGCCCGTTTTCCGCAAGGGACAGCGGAGCGCTCGGGCGTGGACCTTCCCGGTGGACGCCCGTAGCGTGGCGGTCGAGGAGCGGGAGCTCATCAGCTTCCTCAACCAGATCCAGGACATCCTTGAGGCCGTCAGCAACCTCGACCAGCAGAACCAAGCGAACGCCAGCGGCCGCAGGGAGCCGTCCACCATGCAGGTCTACATCTGGGACTCGCTCCAGTTCCGGCACCTCCAGCGCGTGATCGGGCGGCACCTGGGCAAGATCCTGGGTTATCAGGCCCGGCCGCAGCTCGCGTCGTTGGCGTGGCTGTTCCCGCCCGAGGACGTGCTGCCCAGCCCCCAACTCCAGCGGCCTTCCCCGATCACGATCGTCCAAGAGGCCGTGTCCGAACTGACCGCCCTGCCGGTGCCTCATTACTACTCGCTGCTGAGGACGGTGGCGGTGTACCACCGACCGCAGGTGCCCCCCACTCGCTTCCGGGTGCATCCCCTGTTCCAGGCGCCGCTCAGCGACCAGATCCCGTCCGAGCGGACCCACGAGATCTGGCACCGGGTGACTCGGCCCCGGCACTGGAGCCAGTTGCTGCGGATCTACCAGGAGACCGTTGGCCGCAAGCTGCGGGCGCTCGAGGAAGTCACCCGCGCCTTACGCGCCCAACTCCGCACCCGATTGCAGGAGAAGGCGCCTCATCTGGCCGTTCGCCCGCCCGCCTGGCAGACCGGCATGAGCTTCGACGGGCAGCTCTGGTTCAACTACGCCAAGCTGGACTACGCTATCCAGCAGACCGAGGTGCTAATGGGGAGGGCGATGCCACTGGTTGAGCGGGAGGCTAAGTTCCAGAGCGCGCGCTTGACCCGCCAGCTGGCCGGGCCGGCCGCCGCGCAGGTGCTCGCATTGTATGGGTTGCCGGCCCGATCCGGCAGGCGGGTGTACGCGCTCGGGCCGCATTCCCGCGCAGTCAAGTTCAAGGATGGGGACTTCCAGTGCGCCCTCTCCCTGGACGCCGACGCCACCTTCCTGAACCGCAACTTCTGGTACTTCACCCGGCACGCCTCGCACATCCAGGCGGCCATCACGGATCGCCGCGCGGGGATGGCCGCGGCCACCGCGGTGAGCATCGTGCGGCTCGATCGCGAACGGGGATACATTGTCCTGGACGTACGCACGCGCGGGGGCCTGGACCTCGTCACCGAGCTGGAGCGGGCGGGGCTGGCCGACTTCCGCCAGAACGTGTCCCTGGACCCGATCGTCACCGACTTCTTCACCAGGAAGCTGGAGACCTGCCTGCAGAGCATCGGCAACCCGACGATCGCCGGTCGCGACGTGGCAGTCCTGCGTGCCCTCGGCTTCACCAACCGGCGAGGCGCACGGCAGGCGCCCCACACGCCGGCCGCAGATGTCCTGTGGGACGCGCCGGCCATGGCCCAGGCAGCCGCCTCCTACCTGGCCGGGGTGGGCACGGCCGCGGCCGGCCCCCACCTGCTCGCAGCCGTGCAGTTCGACCTCGATGCCGCAGGGATCCGGCTGACGCCCACGCAATGGGGCGCCTGGCAGCAGGCATTGACGCATCGCCTGCACGTCATCTGGGGCCCGCCCGGCACCGGCAAGAGCACGGTCCTTCGGGCCATCATCGCTGGAGCCTTCGCGCTGGCCTGCCGGCTCGGCATCCCGCTCCGGGTGCTGGTCTGCACATCCACCTACGAGGCTCTCGACAATGTGCTGCGCGACACCATCGTCCTGCTGGCCCAGCAAGCGGGCCTGGTCGGCCCGGTCGCGGTCCACCGCTTGCGCTCCAAGTGGCGGCCCGCGCCCAACGATCCTTGGGCCCTCGCAGTCGACATGGAGATCAACCTGGCCAACCCGACCCCCGCTGCCCAGCAGCTGGCTGCAGATCTCGATCAGCGACGCGGCCGGCTGCTGGTGGGGGGCACCCCGGAGCAGGTGGACAACCTGCCAACCGGGCAGGCCCAGCCCGAGCTATTCGACCTAGTGCTGATCGACGAGGCATCGCAGATGGACGTGGCGCATGCGGTGCTCGCGTTCTGCCCCCTGTCCAGCCATGGCTCCGTGATCCTCGCCGGCGATCCCAAGCAGCTGCCAGCGATCCACCAAGCCGAGCCGCCGTTGGGCCTGGAGAGCCGTGTGGGGTCGATTTACGAGTACATGACGCAACGCCACCGGGTTGCGGAGTCGATGCTGGACCGCAACTACCGGGCCAACCAGGTGCTGGTCGACTTCGCCTACGAGGCCGGGTACGGCCGGGCCCTGGTGAGCCACTCGCCTGCTCTACGCCTGCATGTCGTGCCGCCAGTTGGATCCCCCAATGTCGCACCGGTCGACTGGCCGGCGGACCTGGTCTGGTTCCCGGCCTGGGCCGATATGCTGGACTCGGACCGTCCGGCGATCTGTTTTGTCTACCGGGACACCAGGAGCAGCCAGTGGAACGAGTTCGAGGTGGACAGCGTAGCTGCACTCATCCGTACGCTGTTCGTGGCACGGTCGCAGGTGGACCCACGCACCGGACGGGCCTGCACGGTGTACGACTGCCGGCTGATGGACCGCCCGGACCACGAGCTCGACCCAGCCGGCCGCCCGTATTCGTCGAGCCACACGCCCTACACTTGGCAGGGCTTTTGGGAGTCCGGGGTCGGCGTCGTGACGCCCCACCGGGCGCAGCAGAGCCGCCTGGTCAGCCGCTTGCAGGGCCTGTTCACCGTGTCGCCCAGCGACACCTTCCTGATCCGCGATGCCGTCGACACCGTGGAGAAGTTCCAAGGGCAGCAGCGCGACATCATCATCGGCACCTACGCCCTCGGAGACCCGGACAACATCCGGGACGAGGAGGAGTTCCTGATGAGCCTCAACCGCTTCAACGTGATGGCGTCGCGGGCGCGGGCGAAGTTCATCCTGCTGGTCACCCAATCAGTTATCGACCACCTCGCCAGCGATGCTGACGCCTTGCGCGAGTCCCGCCTGCTGAAGGTGTTCGTGGAGTCCTTCTGTGGCAATGCGCAGCCGTTACAGTTGGGCTACTTGACCAACGGGCAGGTCACAAGCCGCGACGGCTTCCTGCGCTGGCGCTGATAGACGGGCCGGCACCTGCAGCACATCCGCCAGGGGCGTGCCGTGCGCAGCGAGCGCACCGCCGGAGAACCAGCCCAGGGCAGCCGCGACGAAAGATGCTCGCTGGAAGTTCTGGGCATCGGCGGACCTGAACGCCAAGTCCAGATGCTTGGCCAGCCTGCTCGCCCAGCGGGCGCTGTGAGTCTCGGCCGCGGTGCGGTCGGCTTCGCTCACCAGCAGGGGCCTATCTGTGGTCTCGCTGGTGCCGGGCCGCAGCACGAACACGGCATCCCACCGGATCGAGCCCGCGTGGGTGTGCAGGTTGGCCATGCCATCCCCCAGCAGCGGGAAGACGTTGACCACCTGGAAGCCTGCCCAGGCGAGGGCAGTGCCGAGCGCCACCCAAGCACCCGCCGCCTGATGCTGGTAGGTGAAGACCAGGCGAGCATCCGGTTTCATTACGCGCCCCATCTCGCGGAAGCAGCAGACCAAGCCCTGCTGAAAGGATGCCGCGGCCACCGGGTCGCGGGCCTTGGCGGCCAGATTGGCGTCCCAGCCGCTGATCCCGTCCTCGTCCTCGAGCACCAGGCCGAGCATCTGCAGCCATGGCAGGAAGAAGTCGGACAGCTCCGAGTAGGCGATGTTGTCGAAGTAGGGCGGGTCGGTCAGCACCAAGTCCACGCTGTGGGCGGCCACCAGAGCCAGCCGTCGCGCGTCTTGGTGCAGTATCCGCGGAGCACACACCGGGGCGATCTGGGGCGTCGCCTGGAACCCACCCTCGCGCAGCGCCTCTCTCGGCTCGCGGGCGTCCCGCGCCGCAGCCTGCACGGCATGGACGGCGTTGGGAAAGGTCCCGCGCCCCGTGCCGTCCATCCACGGGTTGATCTCGACCGGCCGCGGCACGTGCCGATACGCGCGCAGGGAGAACAGCGGCGCCACCCGCCGCCAACCAACCGCGTAGTGGGTCAGCAGGCAGTTAGTGGTGAGGTGGTCGCTGAAGGCCAGGGCCAAGGCCTCGCGCAGCGGATTGTTATGCGCGGCGATGGCCTCGGCGAGATGCGACAGGTGTAGCAACTGGCGCGCGTTGAAGAGGTCGCGGTAATGCGTGTACCCGTAGGCCGGTAGGCGACCGTCGAAGCGGTTCTCGGTAGGGATCCGCCGCTCGGGGATCCAGGCAATCTCCCCATCGGGGCGCGTGCGCTCGTCCAGGGCCTGAGCGGCCTGCACCAGCAGCTCCTGGTCTGCCGCACGGGCCGGCTGGAAGGCGCGCTCAGCCAGCGGGATCGCACGCCGACTTGGCCAGGCGTGGACGACCTCGAGGGCGAAGAGCCGCCAATCCGGCGGCCGGCCCGTGCGGGCCGCCACGTCGATCAGGCGTTCCTGCTGCCTACAATGCGGGCATGTAAGCCGCCCGTAATGCACGCACCCGGCGCCGATCTCGGTGTCCAGGTCGCAGCCAGCGCAGTGCAGCATCGTGGCAATGCGTGGCAGGCGCTGGATGCCGTGGCAGTGGCGGCAGAAGGCCCATTGGTAGGTGCCCTCGGCCTGGTAGGCCAGTTGGTGGTGAGGATGCACTTCGATTGTGCGGCCACAGCCCCGGCAGTCGACCACCTGCACCCAGAAGAAGTGCAGGACGTCCACGGGCACACCTGCGTCGTCGATCGACCGGTAGTAGGGCGCTAGACGCATACCGACGGTACGCTTCAATTCAGACAGGGTGGGGGACAGGTCGGGCAGTTCCCGGGCCCGAGTCTCAAACCGAGTGATCGCACACGCCACCGCGTCAACGTCGCCCCCGATCACGGTCGCGCCGAGGCGCGTGGCCTCGACCATCGACGTGCCGCCGCCGACAAAGGGATCGAGCACGGTCCGGCCTCGCCAGTTGACTCCTGCGTAGTAGGCATCCCAGAAGTCCTGGCCGGGGGCCAGGGCTGCAGCGGTGAGTAGCGCCCGGAACGCAGAGCCGAAGCGCCGCGCGAACCACCTGTGCGCTTGGTAGATCGGCCTCGGTCGGATGGCTTCCCGCATGGCGAGCCTGGCCAGGTCCTCCACCGGCAAGCTCGCGTGGTCGAGGAGGGTGCTCCCCGATGTATCCTGTGTCGCCTCTGGTCTCGGATTCGGATCAAGCACGCGCATTCACAGTCCTGTAGCAGCCTGGGGTCTAGGCACGGCGTCAAGTCAGCGCATTCTAGCACACCCCCTTTCGGGCAGTCAAGAAGGGCTTAGGATGCGGTTCAGAAGTATCCTTCGATCCTGCCTACTTTGCGCTTAGAATCAGAAATGTTGCTTTTGCCCCTAAATTAGCATAAAAGTTAAGCGAGGCCTGGTAGCGGTCATATTGGCGGCTCGCCCGCAGGCCGCGACCGATAATGGCCAGCTCCTCCGGCTTGACGAAACTGATAGCCCAGCCTCGCCAGCCCGTTTGCCGGCAAATCTGCTTGGAATAACCGACGAGGGGGGCATGATGTCAATAGGTGGGCAAGCTCTGCAGGCGCAAAGCGCTGTCGATAACGAAATTGAAGCAGAACTTGCCCTCCTCGACGGAAGGAGAATCAGAACGCCATGGGATGGCGCGCCGGTTGTCCTCATCGGTCCACGTGATTTCCGGGCTGATCGCCTGGAAGTGTAAATAGCGTGGATAGTCGAGGCCCCATCCGATAATCTGCAGATCCGGCCAGGCGGCATTACGGAACTTATCCTGCTCCTTTAGAGCCTCCCTTACCAAGTACTCCTCTAATATGGGCCGCTGGCGCGCGTGCTCCTGTTCCTTCCGACGACGATCTAGGATCAGGTCCTCGAAGGCATAGGCGATGGCATCCATCGCCGCGGTTATCTGCTCCGCTTTGAGAAAAGCCTCAGCCTGTTGAAGCTGCTGTCGACTAGAAGGCAACTCGACTAGATCGACCATCGAAAAGGAATTGAAGTCGCGGCCAAAAACCACCGGCGTGTTCTCTTCGAGAAAATCGGAGACCCTAGTGAACAGCGGATCGAGTTCCTGGCCTGCGGGCCAAATACCGGCGTGTTTGAAGTTCACCCGAACACGGTTGAGCTTGTCCATATTGGTTTTCTGCGTCAGGTTACCACCTTGCGGTAACTGCATTTGCCAGTAGTCCAAAAAGTTGGGCTGAGGCTTGTTAATGTTAAAGATGACACCTGGCTGCTGCGAAGCGAGATCCAGGAACAATTCAACACAGTCGTGCAGAGTTAAGATCGCGGCGATCGATTGGGGGTACGGCTGGCAGATCTGATCACGCGCCTGCGTAAACAAGTAGCGAATCAAGCTCAGTTGCCGGATTGTATCCTGGGCGTTCATATGCTTCTCTCCGGGATTCCCTGTCTGATTATACCAGAAGGTGCCCTAGCGCTATGCAATCTACACCCTGATAGCACGAGACGAGCAGCCGCCAGCGTGGTGCCGTCGGCTCGGGGGGTACGAATGGCCGATCCATAGACTCCTCCGTTAGCTCTCGCGTGCGTTATTCCGCGTCTTCTTGAAGTAGGCCATGGTCTCCAGGATGGCCATAGTCGGATCGGCGAGCACGTCGTCGTGGTGCAGCCGGCCCAGCAGCATTGAAAGGTCGCTGCGGCGCAACCCGGCCGCTCGTCGTAGCTCGTCCGTCTGGCACTCGCTCTCGCCCTCGAACCAACCCTCATCCCGGATCAGGCGTAACTCGTCGAGCAAGGCCTGTTCTGTGGGCGTCACGGCCATTTTATAGCCCTGCTCGCCGAACTTGTTTGCTAGCGCCTGACACGCCCGAAGATGGGCGACCACATCCTTTGCTGTCCTCAATGTGTAGTTCCTCCAAAAGAATAACCGGCGAGGGGGCGTAGCTGGCCACTTGGTGTAGAAGGTGTTGGTGATCTGGTGATGCACCAAGCAGTTCACCGCGTAAGGTATTGACCGCCGGCACAGCGCTCCGGTTTTGGGAACCCTCGGCCGCATGAGCCACAGAGGGGGTCACCGGCCGAGGCCGGGTCCCACTGACCGCACCCTGGGCATTGCGCCAGTGCCGGGCTGCCCGTCGACCAGGATCTTTACCGGCGCGCCGGGCCTAAGCTGTAGTTGTCCATAGACCAGGTGATCCCGCCGGCCGGGTCGCAGGGCCTCCAGGATCACGTGCTCGCCCAGCCGTTCGCGCACGAGGGCCAGGCCCTGCTCTAACTCGGCGGGATCATTGCAAATCAATCGCAGCTTGATCATCGTTTACGTCCCCCTCCTCCTCGACTACGGCCGCTTGGGGTTCGGCCATCCAGCCGATCACCCGCAGTGTGGCCCGGCAATCGCCCAGGGCGGTATGGTCGCCCGCCGGCAACCGCTGCCAACGGTAACCTCCCGACGAGCGCACCTCGTTGACCCAGGCCGCATACGCCAGCATCGCGCAGAGCGTGTCCGCCACTGCCGGCGGCGGCGCACCAAGCCGGGCACAGGCCGCCTCGATAAAAGGCCAATCAAACGAGGCGTTGTAGATCACCACCTGCCGGCCGGCCAGGATAGCGCAGAGCTGGGGATAGAGGTCGCCGAAGCCGGGCGCATCGGCGACCTGATCGTCGGTGATTCCGTGGATCGCGGTCGCCGCCTGGGGAATCGGGATGCCCGGGTTGACCAGGCTCTCCAGGCCGCTGACCCCGCCGGGCAGCAGGACGCCGATCTGGACAATGCGGTCGGCTTGGGGATCCAACCCCGTCGTCTCCAGGTCTAGGATTGCCCAGTCCGTCGCGGCCAGGAGCTCGCGTGCCCAGGCGGCCGCGGCCGCTTTGTCGGCGGCCCGGCGGGCGCGCTTGGCGAGCCAGCGCGCGACTTTGGCCAGATGTTCCGCCTCATCGGCGGCGCGTTTCGCCTCCTCGATCGCCGCCCGGGCTTTTGCCAGCGCGGCCAGCTGCGCCGGGCTGCAGGTGCGTCGCGCGATGGCCTCGCCCAGGTCGTAGAGCGAGATCCATTCGTGATAACTCACGCGATAGCGGCACGCCCGCGCCGGGCCGCCGGGATTGCGCCCCAGCGCGCGCAGCTCCGTCCGGGTTTTGAGATTGGGTGGGGTGGTGGCCACGATATAGCGCGGCACCCCGGGGCACCAATCGGACGGCGTGTATTTCCAGCTCCAGCCGCACGTCGCGCACCGATAGCCGGCCGCGACCGCGCTTAACTGATGGTCTGCCATCCTCTCACCCCTGTTCGGCTTCCAGCACTTGATACTACAAGCATCTTACTTTGCCCCTCGTTGCACGAACGTCGGGGTTAGACTATACGGGGATTTCCCTCCTATACACCCCCGCGTCTGGCTGCTTGTTGTTGGCAGCTCGTACATAGCCCCGCGCCGGCCAGGACCTCGCCGGCGCCCAGGTCCTGGCCGCAGCGTCGGCAATTCAGCCACGGGCTGGGGGGCGCGATGCTGCGCCAGTGCTCCGGCAATGCGGTCAGGTCTTCCTGCTGGGTCAGCTTCTCGGCCGCCGCGCAGCCGACGTGCTGCCACTGCGGGTCATAAAACTCCCCGCCGGCGCGCCGGCGGAATTGGACCAGGTCGCAGGTCGCCTCGTCGCCGGGGTGCGTTGACTCTGGGTAGTGCTCGATCCAGCAGAAGTAACGCGGCTGCCCTTCCTCGCGCCAGATGGCGTAAGCTAGGTGCTCGGCCCAGTTCGTGATCGCGGTGCCGGGGTTTTGCGGATCCTCCGAGCACACAACCACTACGACGTCGTCGCCGGCGCCGCGGTAGACCTGCAGGTAGCACCACGACGCAAAACCTACGCCGCCTTGGTAGTGATATCGTTCGGATCGCGTTTCGAGCATCTCGCCTCGCTCGCGCCACATTATGCCCCTGCTCAGAAGAGCGGGTCTTGCTGGGGCGCCTGGCCACTGGTGGCCGCCCGGAGTATGTCTTTCAGATATTGCATTACCGTCTCAAAAGCTTCGTCGGCGATCTCGGCATAGGACGCGACTTGGAAGCGATATTTTAGCCTGCCGTAAATTCGGCTGTAGGTCAGGGGGGCGGGCAGGCCCTTGGTCGCGCGCACGATCTGCTCGACCATATCCCGCACCTGGCGCTTGTGCTGGGGGGAAAGTTGGGCGGTACGCTCGTCGATCGTGTTGACCCGGCTGTTGGTGAGCGCCAGTTGATTGGCCAGGACTTGCTGCTGTCCGCTGATAGCCTGCTGCTGGCCGGCGAGCGCGCCCAATGCGCCAACGGTCTCGTCCAGACGCACCCCCAGGTCGCCAATCGCATTGGTCGCCGCGATCAAGGCGTCCATATGCTCCCGTATCAGCTGGGCCACATCCAGGGCGGCTTGATGCTGCTCGGCTAGCTCGACCAAGCGGGGATCGGGAGTTGTGGCCAGGGCACTCGGCACCTGGCCACCGGCGAGCCGTAAGAACAGGCGGGTGGCGATTGGTGCCAGCTCCTCTTGATAGGCGATAATTTTGTCGCGGAAGCCGGCATCGAGACTCTTGGTTTCCATCCCCCCCAGCCATAAACCGAGTTTGTCTACGCGCAGGCAATAGGTCAGTTGGCGGCCGCGCTTGGGAGTTTCCAGGGGGATCCGGCGGAGGCCGCGTTCTAGCACATCCCGCCGGCGGATACGCTGTAGCTGCCCCCGGGAGTCGAGGCCCAGGGCGCGGCACATCCCCGGCAAATTGATGTAGATATCGCCTTGTGTCGTCAGCGCGGCGATCAACTCGGCATCCAGGAATGGGATCATCCGTTGGTCGAGTGCGATTTCCATGGCGACAGGAGTGGCATCGTCAAGGTCCGCGTCTTCTGCTGGTTGGATCTGGTCGGTCATGGCTCCCCTCATCGACGGGCGTGTAAATTACACGCCCATTGGCCTGCTCGGGCCTCCGACGGGCGTGCAGTTTACACGCCCATCGCCGTTGTTGGCCCGTGATGGGCCAACTACTGTTCTTCCTCCGCGGGCGACTCCGGCGGCTCCGGTGGCTGCTGCGCCTGGAGTTGACCAAAGGCGGCGGAGATCTCGGCCATGCGTTTCTTGATCGCCGCCAGGTCGTCGACCAACACGTATTGCGCCACGCGCATCTGGTGCTTCTGGCTGGAGAGCAACAGCTCTACGACCTGCTCGTTCTGTGAACTACAGAGAATAAGGCCAATAGGAGCTTCCTCGCCATCATGACGATCATGGCGATCAGACCACTCCAGATAGATCTGCATTTGGGCCGCATCGGCCGGTGTGAAGGCCCCAATCTTGAGGTCGACCAGCACCAGGCACCGCAGTTGGCGGTGGTAGAAGACGAGGTCGATATAAAAATCTTCGCCGCCGACTTGGACTCGCCGCTGCCGGGCGCGGAAACAGAAATCTGGCCCCAGCTCCAACAAGAATCGCTCGATGTTGCGGATGATCGCCTCCTCGAGATCGCGCTCGGAGTAGGTATCGGCCAAGCCCAGAAAGTCTAAGATATAGGGATCCTTCCAGATCTCGCCCCTGGTGAGCAGTTCGGCTTGCCCCTCCGGCAGTCCGGCGATTAACGCCATAGGATCTTGGGCCCGCCCCACGCGCTCATACAGCATGGACTGGATCTGTTTCTCCAGTTGGCGGGAGCTCCAATGCCCGGTAATGGCCAGTCGGCCGTAGAATTCGCGCTTCTCGTCCGGTAAGCGCATCAAGGTGCGATAATGAGTCCAGCCTAATTCGGTCCGCACTGCGGACCAAATTGGATATGCCTGGTAGAACTGCCGCATATTGCTTAAACTGCGCTCCGCGAAACCCCGGCCGAACTCCTGCTCGAGAACGCGACCCAGCCGGATCAGCAGTTGCTCCCCATAAGCAGCGCGGCCGGACCCGCGCTGCTCCTCTTGTACAATACGCTGGCCGATGCGCCAATAGGTTTGGACCATCTCCTTATTGATGGCCGCCAGCGCCCGCCCATGGCCTTCCTGGATGATGGCGCGGATGTCGTCGAGCACCTGGTTGTAGGCGTCGTCGGCAGGCAGGGCCAGCGCCTGATCGCCGGCGCGCACTTTGCGCTTGGGTCGCTCTGGTTTATCGGTGGTACTCACGTTTTGCCCTCCTCGTCTTGCGGCGCCGGGCCGGCCAGGTTGCCTAGGCCGCGCTCCCGGCAGGTCGCGCAGAAGCGCGTGCCGGCCAGCACTGCGCCGATCCCCAGCGGCTCGCCGCACCGGGTGCAGTCGAGTGTCAGCCCCGCCTGCGGCAGGCTCTGCCACGCGGCTGGCCACGCCATTCCATCCGCCGTGGCAAGCAGTTCCTCCACCGTTTTCCCCGCGACGGATCGCCACTTGGGCTCGTAGAACTCCCCGTCGGCCCGCCGCTTGAAACTTACCAGCTGCCAACTCTCTTGGGGGATCAGCCCACCCGGCCGGGCCGGGTAATGCTCGATCCACGCAAACTCGGCCGGCCGGCCCGCTCGCTGCCAGATGTCATAAGCCAGGCGCTCGGCGACGTTAGTAACACTTGTCCCTGCATTATCCTCGATCTCGGTCGCGATCACGACTACGCGCGGGCCGGCCCGGTAGACACGCAGGTGGCAGCGCGAAGCGCAGCCGTGGTAGCCGGTGTATGCGTACCCCCCGTCGTAGGTTTTCTTCAATGCTCTCTCCCTTCTCCCCGGCCACCGCGGTGAGCGCGATGGCCGGGGTAAGTTGGGGGCCGCCCCCGCCGCTAACTGGCCAGCGGCATTTCGTCGGTCTGCTCGGCGGCCTGGTCGCCCGCGGTGGCGCTCGCGCTTGTTGTTAGATCCGTAAAGGGGGGCGGTGCCCCCTCCGTCTGGTCGTCTGCCCGCTCGCCGGCGCTTGCGGTCTCGGCGGTGGGGATCGGCGCGGTGCTGGCCGGTGCCGCCGTTCCCGGCGTAATCGCGCGCGGGCGGGCGTGGCCGGTAAGCCCGGTTAGGTCGGGTGATTCCAGATGCGCCCACGGGCGCTGGTTGGCCGCAACCCCGGCGCCCACGAGGGGCCCCAGCTCGACCTGTTGTTGATCGGGATCTTCTTCGAGCCGGTAGCGGAGTTCGTCGACCTGGGTTGGCGTCAGCGGGACCTTCCATGGCGCCTCCGCGCGTTGTGCTTCAAGGGTCAGCCCCTGCGGGCGCCGGGTCGCTTCGCTCATCAAGGTGGTGTACGTGCGGCCCATGATTAGCTTCTCAGCGATGAGCGCATCGGCGATGGCCGCGTTGAGATAGTAGCGTTGCTCGGCCCAGCGTTTGACTTTGTACGGGCCATCCACCGTCCTGAGTTCGTAATTGTCGGGGCGGAGCGCGTTGCGGGCAATCCGGCCCATCAACCGCAGCAGGGTAAACAGGTCAGTGGCGGCTTCGATAGACGTCGTTATTTCGTGCTCCAACTTGTCTGCCAAATCGGCGCCGTCCAGCAGTATGATGGTGGCCAGGCGCAGCAGTTCAAGGGACGGCGGGGTCTCGGGTGCGTAACCGAGCGCCTGATCCAGCAATTCGTTGACACACTGCTTGCGCGCGTCCCGGCGGGCCTGTTCGCGCGTCTTAGCTTCCTGCACCCGGCGTGCTTCTTCTGCCGCCTGCGCAGTTTTATCGTCGGCGACCGCTTGGCGCACGGTTTTGCCCGCAGTCGCGGCGGTCCGCTTTACCTCCTCGAGATGCTGCTGCTCGGCGGCTTTGCGCTTGGCTTCTTCCGCCAGGTGGACTTTCGTCCGCTGATAGGAGGCCTGTTGCTGCAGGTAGCTCTGGACACGGTATTCCAGGGTCCGGACACCGTCGCCATCTCTGGCCGTCTGTTCGGCAAAGCGAATTTGGGCTTGGGTGGCCGTGGCCGTTTCTCGACCGCTCCAGTCCAACTCGGGTTGGGTAATCCGCAGCAGGTAGATGCAGTGGCCGGGAGAGATCTGGCGCCGGCTGACCAGCTCCTGAACCTGCAGTGGTAGCTCGAGCAGCCGGCAGAGGTTGGCGATCCAGGATTGGTCATGGCCAAAGCGCTTGCCTAACTCCTCCTGGGTGATCCGCTGGGTGGCCAGCAGGCCCTTGAGGCTCCGGGCCAGCCTAATCGGGTCGAGCTTTTCCTGGTGGTGGTTGCTGAGAATGCGGTTCAAGATTCTCTGCACCTCGTCCCCCGTCGGCGGCTCGGGGATGGCGCGCACGGTCTGGCGCCCCAGCAGGCGCAGCGCCTCGCACCGGCGGTGCCCGGTGCGGTTCATAAACCGGTCGTTGTCCGGCTGTCGGTAGACCTGGATGGGGTCAGTCTGACCATGCTCCGCGATACTGAGCTGCAACTCCGTCAAGCTCGCCGGGGTGATTTCCCGTTCGTTGTCCGGGTCGGGGTCGATTAAGTCTAATGGGATGTCAGCGAGCTGCCCCAGGGCGAAGTCGGAGGCCTTCGCCGTTAGTGGTGCGCCCTCCACCGGCCAGGCCGGCGCCTGGATTCGCCCCAAGGTCGCGCCGCGTGCGGCCGCGCTGACGATCGGCCCGTCCGCGGTGCTGGTCTCCTCCGTAGGTAGCGCTACGGCTGCCGGCTTCGCGGTGGCGGCCGGGGCCGGATTTGCCGGCAAATCCGCCGGCGCTGGGGTGGCCTGGGCGGCCACTTCGCGCGCCAGCTTGATAACATCGCCTTTGTTGAGGGTGTTAACACCTCCGTTGGGACCCGTCACATCCCAGCACTTCGGCTGGGAGCTCTGGACTACTTGATAGCCAGCCCCCTGCAGGACCGGCAGGGCAGCGGAAAAGCTCTTGATCGACAGGCGGGCATCGCCGTCGGCGGCCACGCCCTCGTTTTGCGGGTGCATAGTTTTTACCTCCAGGTTTGGCAGTTCGAGCTGGCGCGCACCGAAGACGCCGGTGCCGGCGACGGTTTGTTCGCCAGCCGCGCCCAGCACGTAAATCAGTTCAGCGGTTGAAGGAAGCTGCCAGGCGGCCCGGATCTCCACGATCTGCCCGCGCCCGAAGGGTCCGAGCCTGGCGCAGAGTTCGACTTGTTGCCCCGCGCGATAGCGAGACGCTACACTGTCCACCTGGCACCTCTATGCGGGGTCGCGGACCCCGCGGATCGCTCCGGCGGAGCGAGAGTTGCATCGCCGGCCTTCTGGGCCGACTCCCAGTCTATACCTCTATTATATCCTCCTTTCCGGGAAATAGCAAGACTTTAGCCTGTTATTTCCCGCCTAATATGCTGTGATTTCTCCGCCAAACTCTTGCACAACCACGGGGGATCGGCTATAATTTGAGGGGGGGAGCCGATGACCAATCAAGGAGGCGAGTCGGCGCGGCCAAAAGCGCTGTCGACGACCTTGCGCGATCGCTCGTTGGGTGGCCTGCGCGAGATTGACCAATGGATGCAAACCCACTGGCAACTCAGCTATGATCGGCCGGAGCTGCTGCGCGTGATCACACAGATCGCTATTGAGGTCGTTGAGCTGGGCCTGGTGCGCCGCCAGGGGCTGCATTTTACCTTCACGGGGCTGGTTACTCCTCCACCGCTGGTCGACCTGGAGCCGGCCGTGCTGGCCGATCCGCAGCGGCGGGGGCGGGCCCAGGATATCTGGGTCGGCGGGTCAACCGTCGTCGGGTTGGCGTGGATCCAGACCTGGATGCGCAAGGCAGGCTACACGGCGAACTGGAGTGAGGTCCTCGAGGTCGTGATCGATCTGACGCTCCAGGCCCTGCAAGCGGGGCTCGTGGCCCGCCCGATTGGTCCTTATGTGCGCGTAATCGCACCCGGGAAGACTGCCCGTTAAGGGCCGCGCACGAAGGGAGTTTTTGGCATGGTTACCTCTGCGACTTTGGCGCTCACGTTGCCAGCCACCTGGCCGCCGGCGCCGAAAGATCTCCTGCCCCAGTTGCAGGACCCCACGTTTCGGGATTACTTCGTTCGCGCCATCGACGAGGCCGTCAAAGATCCCGTCGACCGCGCGGTGATGCTTGGGCGCTACGCGCTGTGGGGGCCGGCCATGGGGGAGCCGGAGACGCTACAGCAGCTCGCCGATCGCCACGGAGTGAGCCGCGACCGAATCAAGCAGCGCCTGGCGCGCGCGTGGAGCCGCATTCGGGCCAAGGCGACGAACCAGGCGGGGAAGGTCCGGCCGCCGAGCGATCCCGCCTGCCTTTGGCTGATGACCCACCTCTAGCGAGGTTTACAAAGGAGCTTTTGCAGTGGTCGCCTCGTCGAATTCGGGCTCGGCATTCCCGACCACGGCCGCCTGGCCACCGGCGCCCAAAGACCTCCTGCCGCAGCTGTTGGACGCTACATTTCGGAATTACTTCGTGCGCGCTATCGAGGAGGCCGTAAAAGATCCCTTCGATCAAGCGGCTATGTTCTCGCGCTACGCGCTGTACGGGCCGGCCCTAGGCGAGCCGGAGACGCTAGAGCGCGTCGCCGATCGCTATGGAACGAGCCGCGACCGGATCATGCAGCGCCTGGCGCGGTCATGGAACCGCATTCGGGCCAAGGCGACGTACCAGGCGGGGAAGGCCCAGCCGCCGCGCGATCCGGCTTGCCTTTGGCTAATGATCCACCTCTAGCGAGGTTTGCAAAGGAGCTTTTGCAGTGGTCACTTCATCGAACTCGAGCCCGGCCCTCCCAACCCCGGCCGCCTGGGCGCCCGCGCCGGAGGACCTCATGCCCCGGCTGCAGGACGATACGTTTCGTGGGCACTTCGAGCGCGCGCTCGAAGAAGCCGTCAAAGATCCCATCGACCGCGACGCGATGCGGCGGCGGTATGGGCTGGTCACCGGCCAGAGCGCAACGCTGCAGCAGCTCGGCGCGCACTTCGGGGTGAGCGGGGCGCGCATTGGCCAACGGCTATACCGCTCGTGGGGGCGGATTCGGGGCCGGGCCCAATATCAGGAGCGCAAAGGCATCCCAGGGAACTGCTATTGGTTGATGACTCAGCTCGTCTAGATTCCCCCTCGAAGACTAGTATTACAGTGACACTTAGGCCGCGGCCCTCATTGGTCCGGTTGCGGAGCCGAGAAGGGATACCACTTGCGGCCACACGCCAACTTTGCGCCATTGCGGAGGAACGATGACCCGGCACATGGTCTTTACGCGCCTGGGCGAGATACAGTTCGGCGTGCGCGTGGCGGGGCTGCTGCTTGACGGCGAGCGGGTGTTGCTGCAAGGTACTACCCACGACGACACGTGGGTTCTACCCGGTGGCCGCCTGGAGGCGCTGGAGCCTACCGACCTGGCCCTGAAACGCGCGCCGAAAGCAGTGACAATCTGAATGTGCGGGCGGCCATGCTGCATGTGTTCGGGGATGTGGGGGCCTCGGTCGGGGTGATTATCGGCGGGCTGCTGATTGTCTTCACCGGCTGGCAACTCGCCGATCCTCTGATTTCCATCGGGATTGCCGGCCTGATCGCCAAAGGAGCCTGGGACATTCTGCGCGAGACAGTGGATGTGCTGATGGAAGCCACGCCGCGTGGGGTGCAGATCGAGGCGCTGGTGCGCGACCTGTTGCGGGTGCCGGGGGTGGACGATGTCCATGATTTGCACGTCTGGTCGTTGGCGGGGGGCATGCCGATCCTCTCGGCCCACATCCAGGTGGCGGATGATCGGCCGTTGGATGCCTGCGATCTCCTACGCGGGGAGTTGAACGAGGTGCTGGCGCATCGCTACGCGATCAGCCATAGCACGCTCCAGGTTGAACGGACCTGCGAGGTCCGGGATCTCTACTGTCGCCTGGATGGGACGGCGGATCATGCCCATAGCCCGCACGAGGCCGCGGCCTCGTCTCCGTAGACAGCGCCGCGCATTGCTGCGCGGCGCCGGCTAGTAGGGCGGTGAGGAAATCAATGACGACTTTACAGACCATGGAAGTGCCGATCGCGGGGATGGACTGTGCCGATTGTACGCGCCATGTACAGGAGGCTGTGCAGGCCCTGCCCGGCGTGACGGCTGTCCAGGTCTTGCTTTCCGCAGAGAAAGCCATTATCCAGCTCGATCCCCGGCGGGTCGATCTGCCGGCCATCCGCCGGGCCGTGGAACAGGCGGGCTACCAGGTGCCCACTACGGAACCCCCGGCCCCCCCGCCAGCGGCAGGCCGCTCCTTCGCCCGGCAAATCCTGGGCTTGCTCGGGGTCGTGTTCGGGGTGATTTTCCTCGTCGTGGTGGGCGGGGAATGGCTCGGCGGCTTCGCGTGGCTCACCACGACGGTGCCCTGGCCGCTCGGCTGGCTGGTGGTCGGCGTAGCTGGTTATCCGATTTTCCGCCATGTGATCCGGGCGGCCTTGCGGCGACAGGTCCTGTCGCACACCTTGATGAGTGTCGGGGTGGGGGCGGCCCTGGCGGTGGGGCAATGGCCGACCGCCCTGGTGGTGGTCTTTTTCATGCGCGTCGGCGACTACACCGAGAATCTAACCACGGAGCGGGCGCGCCGGGCGGTCAAGGACCTGGCGGCGCTGGCCCCGCAGATCGCGCGGGTAGAACGCGAGAGCACCGAGGTGCTGGTGCCGGTGGGCGAAGTGCAGGTCGGGGAGATCGTGGTCGTGCGGCCCGGCGATCAGATCCCGGTGGACGGCGCGGTGCTCACCGGCCAGGCGACGATCAACCAGGCCGCGATTACCGGCGAAGCGATGCCGGTGGAAGCCGGCCCTGGGGCCCAGGTCTTCGCCGCGACGCTGGCGCAAGGCGGGAGTCTGCGCGTCCAGGCCGCGCGGGTGGGCCGCGACACGACCTTTGGGCGCGTGATCGCGCTGGTGGAAGAAGCCGAAGCGCACCGTGCCACCGTGCAACGGTTGGCGGATCGCGTCTCCGCCGGCTACTTGCCGGTGGTGGCCGGCATTGCCACGCTGACCTTCCTGCTGCGCCACGATCCGCTGGCGACGGCGGCGGTGCTGGTCGTGGCCTGCTCGTGTTCGTTTGCCCTGGCGACCCCGATTGCCATGCTGGCCTCCATCGGGGCCGCCGCCCGGCGGGGCTTGCTGATCAAGGGGAGCAAATACCTGGAGGCCCTCGCCCGCGCCGACGTGCTCTTGGTGGATAAAACCGGCACGCTGACGCTCGGCCAGCCCCAGATCACCGATGTGCTCCCCTGCGCCGGGGCGAGTGTGGAAGAAGTCTTAGCCCTGGCCGGCGCCGCGGAACGCTACTCGGAACACCCGCTGGCCGAGGCGGTGCGCCAGGCGGCCGCGGCCCGGCAGATGCCCCTCGACGTGCCGACCGCCTTCACCGCACTCCCTGGCGCGGGCGTGCGCGCCGAAATCGACGGGCAGCAGATTACGGTCGGCAACCGGCGGCTCCTGCCGGTGGACGCGGATACCTCGCAGATAAGCGCGCTGGAAGCGGCAGGCAAAGCGGTGCTGTGTGTCGTCCGGGATGGGCAACTGCTGGGGATTTTAGCGGCAGCCGACACACTGCGCCCCGAGGTAGCGACGGCGCTGGCACAGGTGCGGGCGCTCGGCATCCGGCACATCGAACTGCTGACGGGCGACCATGAACAGGCCGCCGCCGCCCTCGCCGGGCCGTTGGGCATCGCCTACCGCGCGAACCTCCTGCCGGAGGACAAAATCGCGGCGGTGCGCGCGTACCAGGCGCAGGGCCGGGTGGTCGTGATGATCGGCGACGGAGTGAACGATGCGCCGGCGTTGGCGCAGGCCGATGTGGGGGTGGCGATGGGCACGACGGGCACGGCGATCGCCGTCGAAGCCGGCCATGTCGTGCTGCTGCGCGATGACTGGACGCTGGTGCCCGATCTGCTGCGGATCGCCCAGCGCACCATGCGCGTGGTCAAGGGCAACCTCGGCTTCACGGTCGCCTATAATGTCATCGGCCTGAGCCTGGCCGCCCTCGGCTGGCTGCCGCCGGTCATTGCCGCCGCCGCGCAGTCGTTGCCCGATGTGGGCATTCTCGCCAATTCGGCGCGGCTCCTGCGGCAGAAATAGGCCGCAAGCGCGGGGACGCGGCCGGGCGCGCCCGCACCCAAATAGGTAGCGCGGACCTGGTGCTGGTCAACGCCACCGCACGGCTAATCAGGGGGGCAGAATCCCCGCCAAATTGGTTGCCATATCGGCAGCGGCGAGATCCCCGACATGGATGCTCTTTATCACGCCGGCGCGATCAATAAACACATGGCTGGGCACGCCTTCAAGGTTGTATAGATCGGCCAGGTGGCCTCCGGTGTCGATCACAAAGGACCAATGGAACGTGTCCTGCGTCCAGGCCCGGACGGTGGCGGGACTTTCCTGGAGGTTCACCCCCAGGATCACCAGCCCCTCCGCCTGGTGCTGTTGGTACTGTTGCTCCATGAGGGGCATTTCCGCTTTGCAGGGGGGGCACCAGGTCGCCCAGAAGTTGATCCAGACTGGCCGGCCGCGCAAGGCGCGCAGATCGACCGCCGCCCCGTCCAGGGTGGTGGCAGTGAATTCCGGCGCGGGGCGATTCAGCGCAGGGTGGGTACTACCGCCGGCCTGCTGGTCCAGCGCACGACTGGGCTGCAAGAGCGCATACCCCCCGCCGGCCAGGATCGCCAGGAGCAGGCCGGCAAGCGCCCCACGAATTAGAGGTTTGCTGGGCATTCCGCACTTACTCACTTGCGTTTGCGACCGGCGGCCCTGCGGCCGCCGGTCACGAGGGGAGCCGTGTTTTACTCCGTGACGATCAGCGTCCCCGGCCCGAACATATTCATCCCACAGGTCATCTGGAAGGTGCCCGCCTGAGTCGGGGTAAAATCCAGCGGCGTGATCTGCCCAGGGGTGGTCACGACACGAGCTCCAAGACCTTGGAGCACCACGAGCCGCCCTCAGCCAGGGTCGCCTTTAATGCTCAGGTTAAAATGCACCGGGAGGCCCTTCTTCACCTTGATCGTCTTGGGTTCATATTGGAAGGTGTTCCCGTTCAACAGAACATCTAACGTTTGTACCCCGTTCACGACTGGTGCCGTCACGGCTCCGGCCAGCGTGCTGGCGTTCCCGGCGGCGTTATTCCCGCCGGAGCGGGGGCCGGAACCCAGCAGCAGCGCCCCGATAATTAGCAGCACCGGGATCGCGGCCAGCGCCCAGCGCCAGTTCAGGTCGATCACGGTTGGCGGTGGGCTGGTTTGCGGGCGCGTTCGCCGGGCCGACTGCGCGGTGACGGAGCTGCGCCGGGCGGGTGCTCCCGCCGGCCGGACCTTCACGCCGGTTTGTGCATCTGTACCCGGTTGCCGGCGGCCGGGAGATCGGGCTGGAAGATCCTGTGGCTGTAGCGACCCGGCATTCGCGGCCCGGCTCGCCGCGAGATCCTGATCATAGCTGGCGCGGGTGGCGGGATCGCTAAGGACCGCGATCGCCCGTTCCGCGCGTTCTTGTACTCGCGGGTCGGGATCCTCGGCTTTGCGCAGGTACGCCTCCACGATCTGATCGGTGGTGGCATCCCGTGCGACCCCCAAGAAGCGGTAATAATCCACCAGCCGCCGGGGCGGGGTGCCTGGTGCGCGTTTATCGTCCACGAGCGGTCGTCTCCTGACTACGCCGGCTCCCCGGCGCGGGTTGTGTGGTGGTAGGGCGGCCAGCGGGAACCGGCGTGCGGCGCGGGGGTGGGCAGCACTCGCCGCGCCCGGCGGCGACCGCCAGTTCCCGGTCATAGCGGGCGCGGGTGCCGGAGTCGCAGAGGGTGGCCAGGGCTACATCGGCGAGGGCCCGCGCCGGCTCATCGGCATCCACGATATAGGTCCGGTAGGCCAACGCGATCTCCCGCGTCGTCGCCTGCACGGGCAGGTCCAGCATCTCATAGTAGTTCACCAGGCCCGGCGCGTCCGGTTCCCGCTGGAGCAGCGGGTCGCCCGGCGCTGTAGGGGCAACGCGGGCAAACAACGGGGCCAGGCGATGCAGGTGCGCGTGGGCCGGGGCCTGCTGCTCGATGAGGACCACCAGGCCGATCATGCCGGCTACGTAGATCGCGCCCAGCAGCACCCCGGTCGCCAGGAACGCTTCGTCGGGAAAGCGGACCATCACGGCCAGCATTGCGCCCATCGAGCCGCCCATCACCCCGCCCATGGCCCCGTCCATGATGCCCATCAGGCCGCCGCCCCGGCCAAAATAGAGGCCGAGGGTGAGACCCAGCAGGATACCGAAGAGGTTGCCCCAGAACATACTGTTGGTAGCCGCCGCCGCACAATAGCCGAGCACGAAGCCATTGAGCATACCCATCGTCATGCCAGCCATCATGCCGGTCATTTCCGTATATGCCTCGTGGAAGCGCCCCAGGTGGCGGCCGATGATACCGCTGAGGATCAGCACGACCACGGCATACCCAATCCAGCCCATAGTGCTCCTTTCGCCCTTACGGCATCCCGGTCGCCCACATGCCGAATTGGTGCAGATCACATTGGAGTTGGCCCATCGTCCAGAGGGTCGCCGCGATCTGCACGGCTAAAATCAGGCCGAGGACAGCGCCGCCGGCTCCGAGCGCACGGTATATGGGCGATGCGGCCACGCTGCCGGAGCGATCCAGTAAGCGGCGGATGCGGGCTTCGACCGTCCGCCCCGGCGCGGGCGGCACCAGGGTCAGGGTGCCGCGCCAGGCTGGCCCTGGTCCCAGGCCGGCCTGCCACACCCGCGCGAGGGCGCTCGCCAGGGCCAGGCGGCGGGATGCCCCGATCACCCCATCGTCGCAGGCCAGCTCCTGCTCCAGCCGCAACAGCCGGTAGAGTCGGCGGGTCGGTCCCCAGAAGGGCAGCAGGTCATGCAGGATCCCGGCGAGGACGGTCCACCAGAGATCGCCCCGCCGCAGGTGGAGCAACTCATGGCCGAGGACGGCATCGAGTTCTTCGACATCCAGCAAGGCCAGGAGGCCCGTCGAGAGCACCAGGGTCGGGCGGAGCGGGTGGGCGACCAGCGCCCAGGGGCGGCCATCGGGCGCGATGCGGACCTGGGGCACCCGCTGGAGGCCCAACGTCCGCGCCTGCACTTGCACCCGTGCGGCCAGGGCGGGCGATCCAGCCCACGTCCGGTGCCGCACCTGCCAGGGTAGGAGCAGAGTCCGCAAGAGATTGAGGAACAGCCCGCCGGCCAGGCCCAGCGCGCCCACGGCGATAAGCAACTGCGTGAGGGCGACATCCAGGGGCGGCGCGGTGAGAAAGCAGACCTGGGCGAGGAAATGGATCAGGATGGCGGCCAGGACGCTGAGGACGCACGCCGGCAGCAGCAAGCCGAGCAACTGGAGCGTGCGCCGGCTGTTCCACGCTGTGGCCTGCGCCAGTAAGCGGGCACAGAGCCAACTCCCGACCCCGGCCAGCAGGACCGACACCCCGATCAGGGCGGTATGCATCAGCCGCCGTCCTCAGCCGGAACCGCCAGCCCGGCGCGGCGGGCTTGAATGTCGGCCAGCAGCCCGGCGACTTTGTCTTCCTCGCCGGGGTGCTGCTCGGTATAGGACTGGAGGGCCGCCTCCGTGGGGCCGGTGAACTGCACCAGCAGCCGTTCGAGGACATGCCCCACGACCTCTTCGATAAAGGATGCGCGGCTCTGGCGGGGTCGGTAGAGGTACGCCTGCCCGCGCGCGTCGCTCTCCAGCACCCCCTTCTTGGCGAGGCGGGTCATCGTGTTCATGACCGTGGTATAGGCCAGGTAGCGATCCTGGCGCAGGGTTTCATACACCTCGCGGGCCGTCGTCCAGGTCTCTGGGGGCTGCCGCCAGATGACCTCCATGATCACGGCTTCCAATTCGCCGAGGACCATGTTCAAGCCGGGCCGATCCGGGTGGAGGATCAGTTCTTTTTCTTCGTTGGGCACGCGCGTTCCTTGCTGTTACCGCCCTGACGGCTCTTACATTCCGCTCCGGCAATCCCGGCGGGGCCGAGAACAGCGGCTTCGATTGCATAAGTATACACGCTCATGGTATACGAGTCAAGGTACTATCGGTATAGGGAGGTAGGCACCAAAAGTCGGATTAAGCAAGCTGGGCCGCAGGAAGGGTGTGAATGATAGGTGAAAAGTGGCGGTGAATCGGCACTACTACTTGTCATAGTATATGGCGGCCGCGCCGGATCGATTCTTTCGTATGGTGTTTCTAACGCAATCCGGCTGGAACGTGAACCTTTGTCAAACCCAGGAAGAGTGGGCGTTTGTGCGCGATCCGCTTCACACGGCAGCACCGTAGCAAGCAGGACTCACCAAAACACCCGAGGGAAGGGGCCTTCTGTGGGGTGTTTTGCCTTGACTATGCCCTTACGCGGCGCGTGATCATGGGCGGGCCTCGATGGCCGCCAGGCCGTCCCGTAACTTGCGGATATATTCCGCTTGCTGCGCCGGGGTGGTATGCTTGAGTGGCTTTTCGTACCGCAGCAAGACGCGCCGCGTGGCCGCGCTGATCGCATCGCGCCAATCGTCGGGCGCGCTTCCGGTGGCCGGCGCGGCGGTGCTACCGTTGCCCAAACTACTGACTGCCTCGCGGGTGACTTGAAGTGCGTCTAACACGGCATCAAGGAGTTCGAACCGTTCCTCCATCACCGTGGGCAACAAGGCGACTAACAGATTCTGATGGGTGGTTAGGGTGGTGTGTAATGCGCGGAATGATTCCCTTGGCCCCGGTGCCGCTGGCATCCCGTACCTCCTATCGACAACGCGCCGCCCCTGGGCGGCGGTTCAGACTATTTCCGTCCTCTGCAAACCTGCACCTCCATCAGCGGGCCGCCTTTGCCGACCGCTAAAGGCGCACTCGCCGACCTGTACCGTCCGCCCGCGCCCGTTGAGCACATCATGGCGCGTAGGTTTGCCCGCTTTATAAGCCGCGACATCCCCCGGACTCGCCGCCCACGCCGTGCCGCGATCCGCGCGCCATTGCTCCAGCGCCTGGCCGCACCCGCACCGATGCTGTTCCATGGTCGATCTCCTCTAGCCGATGCCTGATCGTTGGAAAGGACGAGGGAATACAGGTATCTTAGCATATCCCCCGCCGTTTGCTCAATAGCAAGAGGGCCGGGCGCGTAAGGGTCCTACTAAAGATGGGACTAATAGGCTATGCCGGGACTCCAATCAAACCTGATAAGATGAGTACAGATCCTCCATACACTGGACCCCGCCAACCAGCGGCGATGTGCGCCGCCCTATCTTGTCCAGATGCTTCCACAGATCACGGGGCGTACCGCATGACTATGGCCGCACACGACAGCCTGTATACCTGGCTGGTGGATGCTAATCAGGTCGCGTTTGCACAACGCGATTATCCCGCTGCCCGCCAGGCGCTGGAAAGTGCCTTAGCGGTAGCAGTCGCTGGGCGCGATGGGGAAGCGGTTGCCGAAGTGACTCGGCTGGGCCAGGCGCAACAAGCCTGGATGCGGCAACATGAGCCGAGTGGGCAGGACGTGAGCTATACCGATCTCCTACAGCGGGCGCAACAAGCCTACCGGGATTTAACGTCCCCCTATCCAGCAAAGCTATAAGATAGGTAATCCAATCAAACTGTTTCGTATCTGCGCCTTCTATACAGTTGCACTATGCAAAGTAGTAGTGCCGTTTTTACGCTAAATCCCGCTGCCATTTACACGTTAATTCCCGATAAAACGAAAGGAGCTTGCACCCATGAGTTCGCTGTACGACACCCTGGTGATCGGGGCCGGGCAGGCCGGGTTGGCCGCCGGCTACCACTTGCAACGCGCTGGTCTGCGCTTCGCCATCCTGGAAGCCGGCGCTGGCCCGCACGGCTCCTGGCCGCATTACTATCAGAGCCTGACGCTGTTCTCCCCGGCCCGCTACTCCAGCCTGCCGGGGCGGCCCTTCCCCGGCGACCCGGCCCACTCTCCCACTCGCGCCGAGGTGGTGGCCTACCTGGCGGGCTACGCGGCGCACTTCGGGCTGCCCATCGTCCCGCAGACCCCCATCACCCAGGTAGCCCGCCAGGACGGCGGGTTCGTGGTGACCGCCGCCGACGGCCGCACTTACCAGGCGCGCACGGTAGTGGCCGTGAGCGGGGCGTTCAGCCGGCCTTACCTGCCGGCCTTCCCTGGCCAGGCGCAGTTCCGTGGACAACTGCTCCACGCCGCGAGCTACCAGGCTCCGACCCCGTTCGCCGGGCAACGGGTGGTCGTCGTCGGGGCCGGCAACTCGGCGGTGCAGATCGCCGTCGAACTGGCAACCGTCGCGGATGTCACGCTGGCGACCCGCCACCCGGTGCGCTTCCGCCCGCAGCAGCCGCTGGGCCGCGATATCCATTTCTGGATGCACTGGCTCGGCTTCGATTCCCTGCCGCTCGGTCGCTGGTTCGACTTGCCGGCCCCGACCGGCGTGCTGGATACGGGGCGCTACCAGGCGGCGTTGGCGGCGGGGCGGCCCAATCACCGCCCGCTGTTCCGGGCCTTGGCCGAGGACGGGGTCGAGTGGGCCGACGGCACGCGCGAACGGGTGGACGCGGTGCTCTGCGCCACCGGCTACCGCCCAAACCTGGACTACCTGGCCGGGCTGGGGGCCCTGGACGCGACCGGGCAGGCCCAGCAGCACGGCGGTATCAGCCGCGCGGTGCCCGGTCTCTACTACGTGGGCCTGTCGGGGCAGCGGACGTTCGCCTCGGCCACGCTGCGCGGCGGGGGCCCGGATGCCGCCGTTGTCGTCGCCCATTTGCGCCGCCGTCTCCGCGCACCTATGCTCGCCCACCCGGTCGTCCATAAACTCCCCGCGCCGTGAGCTGCCGTTTCACGATGCCCAACGCACCGCCGCCGCCGATCTCGGTCGAAAGATGTATTGACGAACTTCAATCTATCGGGTATATTAAGGGCAGAAGGAGCCGAGGATGAAGCAAGTGATCGAACTGGTGGAACGCAAGCGGGGGGTAGCGTGCTGCACGCCGGTCGCCCCGCGCCTGACGAGCGGCGCCGCCGAGCAATTCAGCGCCGACCTGGCGCTGCTGGCCCACCCCGTCCGCGTGCAGATCCTCGATCTGCTGGCGCAAAGCGAGGGCCAAGTCTGCGTGTGCGACCTGGAGAGCGGCCTGCCGGTCAAGCAGCCGACGGTCTCCCATCACCTGCGCTTGCTGCGCGAAGCCGGGCTGATCGACTGCGAAAAGCAGGGCCTGTGGGCCTATTACTTCGTGAAGCGCGAAGCCCTGACCGCCTTGCGCGCCCGCATCGATGCCGGTTTCCAGGCGCTGGGCTGATCGCCCTCTTTTGTTGACCGTTGTATCGAATGTTATCAATCCAGGAGACATGATGACCGTCACTATTGACCACGCCCAACCCGAGGATCTGCCGGCGATCCTGGCGCTGCTGGAGCAGAACGCGCTGCCGCCGGACGGCCTAGCGGAGCACCTGTCCACCACGCTGGTCGCGCGGGAGGCGGGGCGGGTAACCGGCAGCGTGGCGCTGGAAGTGTATGGGCCGTCCGCCTTGTTGCGTTCGGTGGCCGTCGCCGCCGACCAGCGCGGGCGGGGTCTGGGTGGGCAACTCACGACGGCGGCCCTCGACCTGGCCCGTGAGGCTGGGGTGCATGAGGTGTATCTGCTGACGACCACGGCGGCCGGCTTTTTCCCGCGCTTCGGCTTCGCCCCGGTGGAGCGCGCGGCGGTCGCGCCGGCCATCCACCAATCTGTCGAATGGACCAGCGCCTGTCCGGCGAGCGCCCAGGTACTGGTTCACCCGTTGCGCTAATCGTTTTGTGCGCTCTATATTGATTTCCATCAATTCAACAGGAGGATACGAACCATGACCACTGATACGACCGCGAACATGGAACTCCGCGAGCAGGTGCGCGCCCGCTACCGCGAGTCGGCCTTGCGGGTGCTGAACGATACCGGCTGTTGCGGGAGCAGCGCCGGTGCTGGGGAGTGCTGCGGCGGCAACGGCAGCGCCATCACCAGCGATCTGTACGATGCCGTGGACGCGCAGACGGTGCCTTCGGAGGCGTTGCTGGCCTCGCTGGGTTGCGGCAATCCGACCGCCCTGGCCCAACTCCACTCCGGCGAGACGGTGCTGGACCTGGGCAGCGGCGGCGGCATTGACGTGTTCCTGTCGGCCAAACGGGTCGGCCCGACCGGGTTCGCCTATGGGCTGGATATGACCGACGAAATGCTGGCCCTGGCCGAGGCCAACCGCCAGAAAGCGGGCGTGACCAACGTGCAGTTCTTGAAGGGCTACATCGAGGCGATCCCCCTGCCTGATAATACGGCGGATGTGCTGATCTCCAACTGCGTGATCAATCTGGCGGCCGACAAGCGCCCGGTGCTGCACGAAGCCTTCCGGGTGCTCAAACCGGGCGGGCGCTTCGCGGTCTCGGACGTGGTGCGGCGGGGCGAGGCCCCGGACACGATCCTGCGCAGCCTGGAAGCCTGGACGGGCTGCATCGCCGGGGCACTGCACGAAGAAGTCTACCGGACGCTGCTGGCTGAGGCCGGCTTCACCGACATCGCCATCGAGATCACCCGCAGCTACGCAACAGCCGACGTGACCGGCGAGAGCGCGTGCTGCGCGCTGCCGCTGGGCGAGATCGAGCAGGCGCAGGCCGATGGGCTGTTCGCCAGTGCCTTCATCCGCGCGACCAAGCCGGCGCTTTAGGCGACCGGACCCAGAATCGATAAGGAAAGGGGGTGAGAACCATGTGCGACGAGACGACCTGTACGGGTGGCTGCGAGTGCGGCGATAGCTGCGGCGGCGGTTGCTGCTAGATTCGCGCTGGCGCTGGCCCGGTCGGGCATTCCACAGCGCCCCGGCGGATCGCGGTAAGGGGGAGGCGGATACATCCGCCTCCCCCTTTTGCTGGCTGTTCCCCTGCACACGGATGCGAGTGGGTGGCGCCCGGCGGGGATCCTTGACAAACGGAGCGCGATCGGCTATTTCTATCAATAGAAATTGATACAGATTGGTTTGAGCTAAGAGTTCCGCAAGGAGAGCGCATGACTCCTGCTACGGTTTTGGACCCCCCCGCGCCAGGGGTGATAGCTTTCTTCAAAGTGCTGGCTGACGAAACCCGCCTGACCATTATTCGGCTGCTGACTCTGACCGATCTGCGGGCCGGGGAGCTGGTGGAGATGCTCGGCCTGCCGCAGAATGCCGTCTCGTATCATCTCAAGCACCTGCGGGCGGCCGGGCTGCTGCGGGATCATCGCAGCCAGGCCGATGCTCGCGACATCTATTACAGCCTGGCCTGGGAGAAACTGGAAGCCCTGTACGCAGCGGCCGGCGCGGCCCTACGACTGGGGAACACCCCGCCCCGCCCGCCCCGCCCTACCGAGCGTCCGGTGCGAGTGTTATTCCTCTGCACGCACAACAGCGCCCGCTCCCAGTTGGCCGAGGGCCTGTTGCGCTACCTGGGCGGCGCGGCGGTGGCGGTCGCCAGTGCCGGGAGCAGCCCGGCGGCGGCGGTCCATCCCGACGCGGTGGCCTTGCTGGCGGCCTGGGGGATCGACCCGGCTCCTCACCGGCCCAAGCCGCTCAGTGCGGTGGTGGACCAGCCCTTTGATGTCCTGATTACCGTCTGCGACCGCGTGCGCGAGCAGTGTCCCACGTTTGCCCACGGCCCGCGCCCGATCCACTGGAGTATTCCCGACCCGGCTACCCTGGCCGATGACACCGCGCGCCAGGCCGCCTTCGCCGCCGTGGGCCAGGAACTCCAGACCCGCATCCGCTACCTGCTGGGGCAACTGCAGCCTGGACCCGGCGCGCCGGTGATGGGGTCCGCAGGGGCCGGGGCAGGTCGATGAAGCTGCACCTGCTGCGCCGGGCGGGGGCCGAACTGGTCGGCACCTACGCCCTGGTCCCGGCCGGCTGCGGGGCGATCATGGTGGACGCGACCACCCACGCCCTGACGCATGTCGGCGTGGCCGCCACCTTCGGGCTGATCATCCTGGGGATGATCGCGGCCACCGGGCATATCTCGGGCGCGCACTTCAACCCCGCCGTCAGCGTGGCCTTCGCCCTGGCGCGCCATTTCCCCTGGCGCGAGGTGCCCGCCTATATCGGGGTGCGAACATTTTTCGGGGGAAAGTTCACGCTAAGGTCAGCAGGTAACGGGTTTTTAGAGCAACTTTGGGGGTCGAAATATTCTCCGACGAGTTTACCGCTGCAACTTGGCGGTTCCCGGCACCCGGCCAGGCACCCCAACGGCTCCCAGATCCCCAAACTCGTCCGAGAACTATTATTCTCAGCCGAGTTTTCTCGGACGAGTTGGTTCCATCGCCCCTACTGTCAGACTATTCATAGCAACCAGGTTACAAATGTTCTAGAAAAGAACACTCCTTAGCGTGAAAAATCCCGGAAAAAATGTTCGCACCCCAAGTTAGGCTTCCCGCCGCCGTTAGACCGCTGACCAGACCAAGCGTTCAGGAAACGGAAGCCGCTGGGCGGGCTTTTGCGTTCCCTTCCTCCTCACCGGCCTGAACAGCAGAGAGGAGTGCTGGCCGACATGAACAAGGCGACCAGCGCGGGGCGGGGCCTCGCGCTCGGGATCCTGCTCGCCGCCGGGCTGGCCGGGTGCGCGGGCGCCCCCGCCGCACCCGCGTCACCCGCCCCGGCCGCCGCGCAGGGGCGGATTTTCGTCACCAACCAGGAGTCGAACGACATGACCGTGCTCGACGCGGCGACGAACGCCGTCCTGACCACGGTGCCTACCGGCCAGGCCCCGCACGACGTGTCCACCGCGCCCGACGGCCAAGAGGTCTGGGTGGCGTACTATCAGGAGAACCACGTGGCGGTCTTCGACCCGGCCACGCTCCAACCGATCGGTCAGGTGGAGCTGGGCGGGAAATCCGACGAGTTCGCCTTCGCGCCGGACGGCAAGCGGCTGTACGTCACGATGGGCCAGGCTAACCAGGTCGCGGTGATCGACCCCGCGGCGCGCACGCTGCTGAAGGTCAGCGTGGGCGAGACGCCGCACGGCATCGCCGTGCGCCCCGACGGCCAGGAAGTCTATGTCACGAACACGCGCGCGAATACAATCTCGATCCTCAGCCTGGCGGGCGCCCCAGCGCGGGCGCGCACCTTCCGGGTGGGCGCGGACCCCTTCCAGGTGACGTTCGACGCGGCGGGCAGGCGCGCCTACATCAGCGAGTTCCTGGGCGATGCGGTGACGGTCGTGGACACGGCCGGGCGCAAGACCACCGGCACGCTGCGCGCGGGCAAGAACCCGGCGGGGCTCCGCTTCGTGCCCGGGCCCGCGCCGGGCGCCGCGGCCCAGTCCCTGCTCTGGGTGCCCTGCGCCGCCAGCCAGGAAGTCTGGGTGCTCGCCGCGGCCGCGGACAAGCTCGTGGCGCGCGTCCCGACCGGCGGCGGGCCCCATGATGTCGTGGCCACGCCGGCGGGCAAGGTCTTCGTGACGAACACGAACGACAACACGGTCACGGTAATCGATGCGGCGACGCGCCAGCCGCTCGCCACGGTGAGCGTGGGCCGCAGCCCGTACAACCTGACCTTCGTCGCCGCCCCCTGAGACCGACGCGGCCCCACGCCCCCCAGCCACCGGCTGACCGGCCCATGGTTATGGGAGGGTCACTTGTGCGGGCCGGGGATGAGAGCACGCCAAAGTCGGGAAGCAGGAAATGAAAGGCGGCCGCCGCAACGTTGGGGCGGCGCGCGCTAGCACCGCGTGAGCGCCGGCCGCGACCGCCTAGACAGTGGATCACCTGTGTCCCGGGGGGTAACCCCCCGACTTTGGCGTGCTCTCCCTATATGGAAGCGGCCCGCAAACGCCGCAGCCCCCCGGCCGGCGCCTAACCCCGGACCGGCCCGGGCTCACGACGGCCCGCCCACGGGCGCTGGTGGGAAGGGCGCCCGGGTGCCAATCACGTCCGGATCTAAGGGTTGCGGCCCCGCAAAAGGGACGCTGGGCGGATATGTGATCGGCGGGGCGTCCGGCGGGTACCGCGCCACCGCCGGCTGTCCCGCCGCCCGGCGTTCGTAGTTGTAGTAGCGCAAGGCGCGGGTGGCGAGATCTTCGATCCACCCGTAGTGGTAGATATGCACCTGGTCCAGAAACCCCACCTCGCCGGGCGCGTCCCCCGTGCCCAGCCGCAAGCCCAACTCCACGAAATTCAGGGTTTCATGGATGCGGGTGCTGTAGCGTAACCCCTGATGGAGGCGCCAGGCCCGCCCCTGCCAATCCGGATACCAGGCCGGGTTCACCTGCCGGCGGTCCCGCACAAAGTTGTGCCGGCGCACCTGCACCACATGATAGGTATCCAGGGCGGCCGCGATCCGCTGCAGGTCGGCGGGCCACCATAATTCGTCGGGATCGGTGCGCAGCAGGCTTTCGTACCCCCGCTGCTCACACGCCGCGATCAGGCAATTGCCCTGGGCGCCAAAGTCGCCGTCAAACGGGCGCGTCACGACGGTCCCGCCGAGGCTACGCACATAGGCGGCGCTCCCATCGCGCGAGCCGCCGTCGAGGGCGACGATGCCGGCGAAGGGCCCGGTCAGCAAGACCGGCAGATGGAGCCGCAGCCAGGGTTCCTCATCCTGAAACATGAAGGCCAGGCAAAGGCGCATGGGCTCCTCGGGGCGTCAGGCGCCCCGGGGCCCCCGCGCGGGGGCCCCGGGGTCCCGGCGGCGGTTAGCGATCCGCCAGCGGCACACAGGGTTGGCCGCTGGTCAGCGCGATATAGACGATCTTGGCGATCTGGCCGCGGGTGGCGTTATTGAACGGCCGGAAATAGGGCTGGTTCGTGCTGTTGCAGGGCTCGCCGGGGCCGCCACAGGCGTAGCCGCTGATGATGCCGTGGCAGAATGCCGTCTGCACAAAAGTATAGAACGCCGAGCCCGGCGCCACATCGGCGAAGGTCGCCGTCGCCGGGCTGATCAGCCGCCAGCCGGCGGCCACCACGACGATCTTGGCCAGCTGGCCGCGGGTGACGTTGGCGTAGGGCCGGAAGTAGGGGCGGTTGGCGCTGTCGCAGGGCTCGTTCGGCCCGCCGCAGCCGTAGCCCGAGACGATGCTGCCGGCCGCGGCCGTTTCGATCACCGCGAAGAAGGGGTTGCTCGGCAACACATCGGCAAACGTGTAATTGCCGCCACTGGGGGTCACGATCGGGATAGCGAAGCCCAGGACGACGATCTTGACCATCTGGGAGCGTGTGGTGTTATTGTACGGGCGGAAGGTACCATCGCTGTAGCCCGAGATCACGCCGTGGCAGGCCAGGTAGAGCACCGGCGTATAGAAATAGTCGGTGGCATGCACATCGCTGAAGGTGATCAGGCACGGGGTGCCGGTCGCCGTCGGCGGGCCCGGCGAGGGGGTCGGCGTCGCCGTCGGCGGGGTGCCGGTCACGGTCGGCGTCGGACTGAACGGCGGGCCCGGCGTGCGGGTCGCGGCCGGCGGCGGCGTCGCCGTGGCCGTGGGCGGGGTGCCGGTCACCGTGACGGTCGGGGTGGGCGGCGGGAGGATGGTCGCCGTGCCCAGCAGGCGGAAGACCTGGTCGGGCTCGCCGCCGATCCCGAAGCAGGTCGCGCGCACGCCCCAGGTGGTGCAGCCGGTGGCGAAGCCGTTGCCCGGGTTCTGCCAGGCCGCCGGGTTGTTGCTGGTGAGCGTGCGGTCGGTCCAACCCCACTGGCCACTGCCCAGGGTGGCCTGCACCGCCAGCCAGTAAGTGCCGGCCAGCAGGGTGGTGGCCGGCACCGTGATCACGAAGGCGCCGCTGATCGGGCCGGGGGCGTAGGCCAGGTTGGTCTGGGTGAACACCAGGGGCCCGGGCAGCGCGGCGGCGTCCTGGTAGAGCGCCACGTTGACGGAGGTGGCCGGGCCGGGGCCGTTGAAGTAGGCGCCCTGCACGTCAACCTCGGTCAGCGTCCAGCTCTGGCCCGCGGGGACGACGAAGTCGTCGGCCGCCTGGTCGCGCAGGGTGGCGTTCGTGTCGGTGAAATACTGGGACGAGGTGACCCGGGTGCCGATGTGGTCATACTGGTCGTAGAGAATGGTGGGCGTGGTCAGCGGGACCGCGGCCCGCAGGGCCCCCAGACCGGGCGACCCCGCGCCGGTAACGGCGAGTTGGGGCGCCGCGGCGCGGACGGACACGCCGGCCGCCCAGAGGGTGACCAGCAGGAGGAGCCCGGCCAGGATGGCGAGCGCGGCGAATAACGACGAGCGCTGCATGAGAGAATCTCCCTTCCCTGACATGGTGGGGGGGCCATGCCGACGGGGAGCGGGCTCGGCCGCCGCATCCCATCGCGGGCGGCGCGGGGGCAGCCGGAGTCCGGCTCCTGGATCGGCCGCCCCGCGCCCCGGGCCCTGGCCGACACCCCAGAGAATATCCTCGTGCCGACGAGACCTAGCAGAAGCTGTGCCACAGCGTGACAGCGGCCGCAACGGCAGCGGCGAGGGCTCCTAGCGCCCCCGACAGCCCGGCTCCGGCCGGGCTGTCGTCATATCTGGGGGGCGGGTGCGCGTCAGGGGCTGATACTGCTGGCAAATGCTTGATCCGCCGAGACTCAAGTCACGCCACTGCGCCCACTGGGCTATTTTCCGCTTCCGTTCCCAGCACCTGACTCACCAGTCGGGCAAACGG
>Ga0070730_10000643_pt1 | contig 38400 bp, 41 predicted proteins | sample Coa_R1_3_FD_66447 | JGI IMG/M metagenome (GOLD analysis project Ga0070730, IMG submission 66447) | Surface soil microbial communities from Centralia Pennsylvania, which are recovering from an underground coalmine fire - Coalmine... | ecosystem: Environmental > Terrestrial > Soil > Unclassified ...
AGCAACTGTTGTAGCACCGTTGACTGAGCCGCCGCCACCCCCACCACTGCCACCATTTCCATTACCACCGCCGCTGGGTGGCGCAATTGGTGTGAGTTCTAGTCCGCTTACTAAATCAAATTTGACTTGACCACCTTGGTACTGATTGTCAGCAGCAGTCGACATCGTCGCAATAAAATAGTAATTAATGGTTTGGCCGGAGTTAATTGGCCCAAGTGTAAAGTAGCCATCACTATTAAATGTGAAAAGTGACGTGGCGCTATATAATAACGTTCCGGTCGGAGTGTCTTGACGAATTTGCAAAGAAATAATGTGGCCGAGGTTTTGTGTATCGCTGTAGTTTGCTGCTTGCACAGCAGTGAAGCCACTTTGTGCAGACGAGTTGGTCACAGTAACTTTTTGGGTCACGGTTGAACCGGGCGCCCAACCACTTTCGTTATACAAAGGCGTGGCAGCTGGCGTGATGGTGCACGAGCCAATCGCGGTACAGTTTACAGATAAGTCTGTGCCAGCGTGAACTTGCCCGACACCGAATAGGAAAAACACGAGACCGCTGAAAAAGGTGAGTAAAAGTTTTTTTATCACGGTTTCCAGTCTCCAGAAAGTGGTTGTGTAAAGGTGTGGTCGGGAATGCTAGGACCAGTGAGAGTGACAGTGAGTAAGATTGAAGCTGGATCAACATTTTGGTTAGGTACGCACGTACCACCCGCAGAACACGTCCCAAAGTATAAGTGATTTTTGTCAACGCGTTGTGAAGTGATCGCAAGGTCGCCCATCAAACCGTTTTGGACCTGATTATTTTGTGGACCGGATTTATAGGTAATTTCGTAATGTGCCTTTGCATAATTGATCGCGTCGAAAACAGAAATCATTGCCGAAGAAGACGCGGTCGGATCTTGCCAAATTCTCGCTTGCGGCTGGAGATCAGCTTGGGTGGCGGCGTTTGGCCTGCCTGGCGTTGGTAATGGATCAACGATGGTGTTTGAGCCATCGGGAATGCGCGCAAAGGATTTATCTAGGGTGGGGTTAGCATACGTGAACGAGTCGATGAGCGTATTGTGTTTGTCGAAAAGATGGATGATGTGTGTCCCACTTTGGTTCATATCAAAACCAGCCTGTCCACTGCGGTACGTCACGAGCCAACCGTGAGCACTCGCCTGTGTCTCCCCGCTATCAAACACGTTGAGGTCGTTGTCGCTGTTTGTTTTTTCGATAATCAATTTATTTGTGGTGTCACTGTCGATCGTGAGGTACCAATCTTTCAGATTAGCGCTGTTGGTGGCATCGTTATTGTAAAGTTCAACCCATTCGCCATTTGGCATGTTTGCAGTTGTGCCGCTGCTTGGGTCTGGCATGATTTCGTTAATGACAACACCGGTTGATGGCGTGGGTGACGGCGTGGGAGTAGGTGACGGCGTTGGTGTTACGGTCGGCGACGGTGATGGGATGACGGTTGGAGTCGGCGTAATTGTTGGCGTCGGACTCGGTGTAGGAGTTGGAGTCGCGCTAGGTGTCGCAGTTGGTGACGGCGTGGGAGTTGGAGAAGGTGTGGGTGTTGGCGAAGGCGTTGCAACTGGATCAGTCGCGCCCAATACATCACCAACTCTTTGGAATGCCACAGCGTCAGCCAAAATGTATGGCTCGCCCAGTCGCGCAGTCACGCGTACTGCCGCTTGGTTTCCATTGAAAGAAAATTTTCCAAGTAAAATCCACTGCTGAGCTGTTTGGCTCGTGGTCGCTTGCGGTCCACAAGGCGCCGTGGCAAATTGACCATCGGGCCGGTTTTGGTAAATTTCAATTGGCCCGCCAGTCAGTTGCGTGACACCATCAAACACATCATAGCGCGCTACACCGCGACTGCCGTCACAAATATAGTCTGCATAAACATTGTATTGGCCGCTGAGCGTAGTAGTAGTTGTCCACGTGAGCGTTTGGCCCAACGCGGGATTAGAGGTTGAGTAGTTATCCCCACCAATTGCATTTTGCAAAATGTTTGGTACGGCAGTGACACCAGGAGCGCCGACGGTTGCATATTTATCCCATGTTCCAAAACCGCCAGTGGTGATTGTGCCATTTGCGTTGAAGTCCGGCCAGCGAGAATTATCGTCAACCACAATATCTTTTGTGCCGGAATGTTTCGGTGTGATACTTGCTAGTGTCGTTTCACCTCCTAAACCAACTGCTGTCACTTTGTAGTAGTAATCTGAGTTAGTTGTTAAGCCACCGTCGATGTATTCCAGCGCTGATCCCGTATACACAATAATGGGCGCAGAAAACGCTGGCGTTGTGTCGCGGTAGACTCGGTAACTTGTGGCACCAGTCACTGATAACCAATCAACTTTTGTTTGTGTGGTGTCGGGTTCGATCCAAAATAGGGGTGGGTCTGCGGGAGCCCAAAAGCCACCTTGGACAGGTAGGCTATGTGCTGTGACACTTGAAACCAAAAATGCGCTCGTTGTTGAACGGACCGAACCAAATGGAAGCGCAATAATCACACTGCCAATCAGTAGAATGATTTTCGCAATTCCAATGTTCAGTTTACTCTTTTGCATGCTGCATTTCGGCTTTCGCCAATTGTTCCTTCAACTTTGCAATTTCACCTTTACTCTTTTGTTCATAATGGCGTTTGAAAAACATAATGATGTCGACCAACTCCCACAGAATTAAAATCGCCGCAGGTACAATCACCAACGCTACAAAACCTTGTGGCTGCTGCGCAAAAAGCGTGATGTATCCTAGCTTTGGAATGTTCCAGTTGTATAAACCAATAATTTCACCCGGCTCAACCGTATAGGAATCGGGTTGGCTATTGGCATCACCTTTTGTTTTGATTGTGTAGACAATCGTTGTCTTCTCGCCTTTCTTACCATTGTCGTTAGTGGCTTGTTTTGTTTCTTTTTTATCAATGCTAAAGATACGGTGCGTAACAACGTTCACTTGCTTTGTGTCAGGATTCGCTTTGCTATAAGTGATAATGTCACCGGGTTTGAGCGCTTCAAGCTTATAGCGACTAACATACACAAGAGAACCCACATGGATTTTTGGCTCCATGGAACCGGAAGTCACAGCGAAGAAATTAAAACCGAGGCGCGCCAAAATGGGAATGCGCGTGCCGAAACTAATGATCGCAATAAAAACGAGCGCCGCGATGAGGATCGTTTGCACGAATGAAATAAGTATTTTAGGCAGATTGGCAGTGGTTTTTTTTGATTGACTTTTGTCCATATCCTATCGCCCGATTTCTCAGGCGATAAGTATTGACACAAGTTTACCAAGTCATGTCACCAACTTGATAACCGTTACCGGTTACGTTGTAAGTGTAGGTTGCACCTTGGAAACAGTTGTCACTGGTGTTGAAGTTACCATCAACACGCGCAATTACGAACTCATTAGGTTTGAGGGTAATTGGTGTACCAGTATGTGTTCCATCGCTGGAAGCATAAACAGTGCTCAAACTCGCTCCAGGAACATTAATGTCTGATCCTTGGATTACTGGATCAGTTGAATAATGCCATGTACCTAGTCCTGTCAAACCATAATAAATGTTTTCACATTCTTTATCGGCTTTACAGATGTCAGACATAGCTGTTGTTCCGTAAAACGTAACGTTTTGAGCTGTGACGGTACCCGCAGCAACTGTAGCGAGATAGGCGCTAGTACAAGTTGGATTTGCTGTTTGCACAGCTGGATTCACTGTCCAGACACCACCACCATTGACTCCCATTTTCGCCTTCATGGTGATACTGCCAATGTTACGTAATGAGATCCACCAACTATGGTTTCCGTCTGGCAGATTTGCTCCGCCAACTCCACCATTTTGGGTTTCAGTATACGTGACATATGGTCCTGGCGCCGCATTTTGCCATGGCTCTAAAGTGTAGTTGTTCCAGTTTGCACCATTATTATCATATGCAAATGTATATGAGTCGTAAGGTACTCCCCAAGGACCCAAACCACCGTTCCATGTACTTGCGGTTGTATGCGTTCTCGTAGAATCTAATGCTAATCGCAAGGTACCTGCAATAATTTGGTTGTTCGCCGCACTGACGCTACTTGTGAAGTATGCGCCCGTGGCGCCAACGGTAGTTGCACCTGCGATTAACATCACTAAAAGTGATTTTAAAAGCTTTTTCATTTTTTCACCCCCTTTCATTGAAAATAATATTTTTCATCACACAACACACAAAAAGTGTGTACTTATTTGTTGCACAAACAACCAAACAGTGTCAATCAGTAAAAACAAAATGCGAAGAACGAAATACGAGAAATGAAAGCCTTCACTAATTTGCAGAATGCCACGTCACGCTGAACGCGCTGCCGCCCGAAGAAAGAGTGGATGGAGTTGCTTTTGCAGTTCCTGATGAGTTGGTCATCGTGATTTGATCGTGCTGCCAAGCTGGGTTGCCAATTGTGCCAGTGGCGCCGTTGAGCGTTGCAGAGGCGTTACTGAAGTTCATCGTCCCAAAATTTGCGAGCGGCAGAACGCTACCCGACCACGGAGCTTCTGCAATCCACTCCGCAGATTCGCGGTGCGCATTTGCTTTTTGGGTCGTGGTAAATGTTTGGCCAGTTGTGGCGTCTGCGAGGGTCAGAACGAAAGCATTTTTGCCCGCGAACTTTACCTCCGCGTTGATGGTGTCTCCAGCTTTTACCGTGAGATTTGCCCTAAAACTTTGTTTTGGATACATTTCGTACCAAGCTGAATATGATGGAGCGCCGCCCACGCAGTCTTGCTCTGTACCAGTTTGTTCAACTGAGTTATCACTGTATCCATCGATGCCCACCCACGTTGCTGAGTAGGTATTTGTTGCGGCGCAAGCTACACTCGGCACCACCCAACTTCCTTTTACATCACTGACGGCGTTACTTTGCGGATTTGTGAGATTTGTTAAGACCGCATACCCCGCCCAGTTTGAAGACGTTCCATCTTTGAGCCGAATACGTGGCGCAAAATTTTGGGTTTGGGAGAGTTGTGGTTGAGTCACTACGAAAGCGGAGGTCGGGAGAGCTGCAGAAAGGACAAGCGTTAGACTAAAAAGTAAGACACTTTTGATGATGTTTTGTGTTTTTCTCATTCTGGTTGAAGATAACAAATTACCGTGCGGTTGTCAATTTATTCATCAAGTTTTCATTAGTTTGTAAAAGTTGCGATAATCAAGGTATTCAAGAACTTTTGCCAACTCACGTGCTGACCAATACTCTGCCGCAAAGGGCTACTTCTCAAACGCATTCTTTACATCCGCGCCCGCACCCACTACGCTAATAGTCGTGAAAAAGAAGCTGCCAACGAGAAGCACAAAAAGTTTTCAAAACCAAAAGAAAAAAAAGAAACGCCGATGGCTTCTTCCGTTTGGGAGTGGTTTCGCCATTGTCTTCGCCGCTTTTTTTCTGACTCGTGCACAGTTACCTTCGCAGTTTTCTTCACAGATACTTCCACAAAATTTTTGTGCAAACTCCATTAGTTGTATCCATAACCTCACTGCCTCTTTTGAAAACAACGCTGTCGGGTTTTTTAACGGGCAAATTGTGACACCACCAAAAATCGATTTGGCGATGAATGCAAACAACTCTCACGTGCTCGGTGATACTGCGCCGGCTGGCGAAAAACATATCTACGTCGATCTGACTAATCAGATTCTGTATGCGTTCCAAGGAAATAATTTGGTCATGAACACCTTAATTTCATCTGGTAAATGGTTTCCCACTCCACCGGGTGACTACCACATTTGGGAGAAAATTATCTCTACACGTATGTCGGGCGGTAGTGGAGCTGATGCATATGATTTACCTGGCGTGCCCTTTGTGATGTTCTTTTCCAACGATAAAGTTCCAGCGTCAGCAGGGTTTAGTCTCCACGGCGCGTACTGGCACGACAACTTCGGCCACCCGATGAGCCACGGCTGTGTGAACATGCGCGAAGTCGACGCTGAGCAACTGTATAACTGGGCAGACCCCCAGACAATGGGTTCATCAACACAAGCAACCGCAGAAAATCCTGGCACAACCGTTTCTATTTGTAGCCAAGTACAAACAAACAATGGCGCGCCGCCGTCGTGTATAGAGTAATAGAATAAAAAAATATGTGGAAACAAAAATATTCATTTGAGTTAAGTTTGATGGCCGGGATGGCTGTGGGAATTGGAGTGGTATTTGTTCTTTTTTCTCATCTGTTGTTTCAAACGCATCGCGTGGTGACTATGCCCGCAGCACCGCAACCCGTCACGGAAGCTGTGCCAGAACCGACTATCACGCCGTGGAGCTCACCTGATGGAAAGAAAGTTTTAGTGATGAAAATGTTGAAACTTACACACGAATCAGTGAAGTATTCTTTTTTTGTGACAAGCGACGCAACTGCAACACCAAGTGGCCAACCTATTTTTAGCAAAGTTGTGAGCGCAACCACGACGATGAGCATTCCTTTTAATACATGGTCACCCGATGACCAGAATTTTTTCATTCAGGAACACACCGGCAACGAGACACACACATATGTTTTGAAGGCGTCGGGCCAACCATTTGCCGATGGCCAGGTGGCACTAGACGTGGAAACGTTATTCGCACAAAAAAATAGCAACTACGGAATCAAAGCAATTACGGGGTGGGCTGCGCCGACATTATTGATTGTCAATACAAACTCTGCCGATCCATCACAAAGTGCCGGAAACCCTGGCCCCTCATTTTGGTTTGATATATCAAGGAAAACAGTGATCCGTTTAGATCACACGTTTTTGTAAAGTTTAACTTTTCCTCAACTTTTTTTAGCTTTTCCACGGTGCCATGAGTTGAAAGTAGTTGCCATCGGGATCAGCAAGGGTGGCAATTTGCACTGAGCTATCACCTTTTGCTTCTTCAGGACTATATGGTGCAGAGATTACTTTCGCACCCAACGCTTTAATGCGCTCGAATTCTTTTTTGACTTCGGTCGTTTCGAAGTTGAAAATCATGCGTTCTGGATTTTTTGCATTTCCTTTCACTTTGTCGTGCGGACCAACTGCAAAAAAGCAACTGCCGACGTTGAAACCTCGCCACTCACCCTCCACCATGTCCGGCTTTTTGCCCAAAACTTTTTCGTAAAACTCCGCCAGCTCGCGCGGTTTCTCCGAACCAATCATGAGAGAGTTAAGATTAAGCATGAAGCCTCCTTTTTTCACTTTTATGTGAAATTATACTCTAAAACTCTCCTTGTCAACTCAGTTCGTTCACAGTACGCTAATTACATGAGTCGCTCCAAAAGTAATCTTTCCAATCTCGAACTCCTTGGTCCAGTAGTCGTGGTGATGTTTATCATTGGCATCACTTTGGGAGCTGCTGGAACTTTTCTCTACTTCCACTTAGGTCAGCAACTTCCCATTATCACCAGAATCCATTCAACCCAAACACAATATCCGTACATCGATCCGCTTTTAGCGAGTGAGGTGTCTGTCAAACTCACGAACCAAAACAGCACTCTTGTGAATCAAATGGAGCTGCTTGTTAACCAATATAAAAAGGACAAAAAAATTAATGACGTAATTGTATATTTTCGCGACATAGAAGCGGGAACCTGGGCCGGAATTAATGAAGATAGTGCTTTCACACCCGGAAAATTGTTGAAAATTCCCTTGATGATTACTTATTACAAATTGGCAGAAGATGACTCTTCAATTTTGGACCAAAAACTACAACTCACAAATAAGTATCCTGCGCAAGAAGACATCTTGGGCACACCAAAACATTTGGTTATTGACCAAGAATATACTGTTGAGCAACTGATTGAAGCGATGATTGTTGACTCAGATGACCGGGCGGCTAATTTGCTTTTTGATAACGTCGACAAAACAAAACTCAATGAAGTTTTTTCTGATTTAGGTATTAATTTCAAAGAGGACAAAGAAACGCAAGACTACATTTCTTTAAAATCGTACAGTTTGTTTTTCCGTCTGTTGTACAACTCAACATACTTGACTCGTGAATACTCAGAAAAAGCGTTGGAGTTACTCCTAAAAGCTGACAATACTGTGGGCTTAGGTGCAGGCATTCCAAAAGATGTTCCCGTTGCTAACAGACATGGAGCAATTGTGCTTACGAATGGAAATACAAAAACGTATCAGATGTCTGATTGTGGAGTTTTTTACTATCCAAAACATCCCTATCTCGTTTGTGCCTCAGTCAAAGGAAATACTTTATCTGACGTAGAAACTTTCCTTGCTAATTTGGGTAAAAAAATATACGTGCAAACTGAGTTGCAGTACAAACAATGACCTTGTCTCGTTTTTGAAAATGGAGTAAGATCGGGTTTGATGACAAACGCTCCTCTTCCCCCACTTCCAAGTCAGACTCCTTTGTATCAGCTTGATCCCGTCACTGCTGCTTTTGTCCAGCAAATGTCGAAACTTCTCAACATGACTAACGAACAGGTTTTGTCTGAGGCGTTACAGTTATTAAAGCTCGCGCAGGGCCGCCAAATTATTTTGAAAGACAAAGATACATCCATCAATTTGGAAATTAAAAAGTACGTGGATAATCCCACACTTGCCTAACTTTTTGAATGGAAATATGGTCGATCAACAAACACAGTTCGACACAACAAACGATAATGACCTCGATACTTTTCCGCCGGTAGGAGTAGGAGTTTCTAGTTTGGCCCAGACAGCTAATAATCCATCAGCGGTAACTGTTTTTCCTTCTCCATCTTCTTCCCCAGATTCTTCTGCTCAAACTTCAACGCCAGACACTTCGACCTACGATATTCGGCAAGTGAGTTTAGACACGGCGCCGGTGAATTCCGAAGTTGCGGTTTCGCAAGAGGGCACGCGCGCGCAAATTGCGTGGACATTTACATTGTTCTTTTTATTTTTAATCACGTTAAGCGTTTTGGGGCCGTTTGCGTTACTGTTTTTAGGTGCACCGGGATCACAAAATCCAGTGGAAATGAGCAAAGAATTGCTGACTCTCGTTTCGAGTGTTTTGGCAGGACCGTTTGGGTTCATCGTTGGTTTTTATTTTAAACAAAATATTAGTAATAACGGGTAAACGAGAAAAAATATGGGCAACTTTACATTTCAAGTACCATCACTTGGTAATAAATTTATTGATTACCGCCAACAAATTCCGGGTGATAGTTTTAACTGGAGTTGGGTACGGCCGATGTCACAAGTGCAGTATTTGGTGATTCATCACAGTGCTGGTCCAACCAACCAAACTCCCGATGATATCGCGCTTTTTCATATTAATGTACGCGGTTGGGGTGGAATTGGGTATCATTTTGTGGTCGCAGCTGATGGAACGACGTACTATGTTGGCGATCTCACAACTGCGCGGGCAAACGTGAAAAATATGAATCAATTGGTGATCGGCATTTGTTTGATTGGCAACTTCATGAATGGCCAGGAGCCCACAACAGATCAAATAAGTTCAGCACACGAATTGTGTGCGCAGTTGCTATTTCGCACTCCAGAATTGTCTGGCGTGACAAGTTGGCAAGATATTCGCGGCCACCAACAATTGGGACAAACGGCATGTCCGGGACAAGACTGGAATTCATGGCGGCAACAAATAGTTTCGATCACTTTGCCCAGCGGAAACTCGCAGCGCACACAAGATATTACGCAATTATATAGCGTGGTTTTGGGACGCAACCCTGACCAATCAGGATTTAATTATTACTTTAATAGCAAACTCACAATCGACCAAATTCGTGCGGCATTGGTGGAATCGCCGGAGCACCAACAAATTTTGAGTATGGCACAGAGCTATAAAAATAATTTGAATGCGGCGGGTGAAAGTTTACCGTTATTGGGAAACGCGTACCAAAAAATTAGCCAGCTAATTGCGACACATATTTAGGGGCATTCTAAGCCATTTCTTTGTCTTGGCATGGAGGTTTTGTTTTGTCCTTTTCGTGTGGATAAGGGTGGTCGTTTGAAAGTCGTTAGGAAATATGTTAAATGCCGTTTCTTTTTGCGACTTTAGGGTCACTTTGAAAAGAAAGTCTAAAGTCATCCAAAAGCCTTTTATTTTTGAGACGTTGATATAACTTTATGAGACCTCTCAAAACCACCCACTAAAGAGGCGCGCGAAAGGTTATAATTTTCGAAACTATGTTTTCAAAAATTAAAGAGTGGCTTCTCCGCTACATTCCAGCTGAAATTTTCGCCATAATAGGCGTCTTTGTAGGGGGGGAACTCGCGAACTTCTTTTTTCACAATCAAGCTCTAACAGCCATTTGTGGCACTTTAGGAGAAAACATCGGTTTCTACGGAAAAATTTTGTATAAAGATATTAAAGCGCGCAGAAAAAAAGACGAAAACATTACTTTTATTGGATTGCTGAAAGTACTACGAGACACAATCTTTGAGTTTGGAATCGCTGAATACTTAGATTTAATTATTCGTCCATCGTCAATGTATTTTTTCCAAAGAGTTATTGGGAATGCGACGCTAGGTTTGATTGTGGGAAAATTTACCGCTGATGTAACTTTTTATACTCCTGCAATTATTTTTTATGAACTGCGAAAGAAGTTTCTCGATGACTAACGTATCCGTATGTTAACACGTTGTCACCAAAAATTTTGTGTTTAACATGTGTTAACACGCTGGCATTTGCAACTTTCGAAACTCCCTCGCCACCAACAGCGCTAAGAGAGTTTTCGCCGCCAATGACTATTGGTGCGTGATACGCATACACTTTGTCAACTAAACGTGCGTCAAAGAAACTGCCCACAACGGTGCTGCCACCCTCGACCAAAATGCCGGTGATGCTCAACTTTGTTAATTCAGAAACTGATTCAGGAACTGCAATTTTTTTCGGAAAAACAAGGACACGAATATTCTTTTTTTCTAGTTCAGCAATTTTTGCTTTTGGCGCTCGGTCAGTTGTGGCAACGATGACGCGATCGTCACGAAAAACTTGAAAATCCAAGGGGATTTCTAAGTCAGAATCTAAAATAATTCTGATCGGATCCTGGTATTTTTTATCGTGGCAACCAAGGTTTGGGTTGTCCAACATCACGGTGTTTTTTCCTACTAAAATTGCCTGATACTTCGCTCGTTGCAGACGCGCAAAATTACGTGAAACCTCATTTGTAATCCATTTTGAGTTGCCCGTTGCGGTTGCAGTTTTCCCGTCCAAACTCGCCGCAAACTTCACTGCAATGAACGGCCGATTTTTGGTGTGGAACGTGATAAAGTTTTCGTTTAACTCCTTGGCTTCATCAGCTAAAATTCCCACTTCTGTTTGGACACCCGCAGCACGAAGTTTGGCAAGACTTTTCCCATTCGTCAGTGGATTTGGATCAAGGTGTGAAAAAACGACGCGCCCAACTTTTCTTTCGAGAATCGCATCGACACACGGTGGCGTTTTACCAAAATGAGAGCAGGGTTCTAAATTGACATAAAGCGTTGCGTCACGTAAATCAATGTTGTTTGGCAAAGAAGAAAATGCTTCGATTTCCGCATGCGCTTTTCCATATGCGCTATGAAATCCTAGACCAATGACTTCATTATTTTTCACTACCACCGCTCCCACCAACGGATTGGGGAAAGTCCAGCCACGACCTTTTTCTGCAAGTCGCAAAGCCTTTTTCATGAAGAAAATGTCGCGGGTGGCTGACATCTTTTAATCCTCTTTTAAATCAAGCAAGTGCCCCATTTTTTTTTGTTTCGTCAAAAGATATCCTTTATTAATCGCGTTGGGCGTAATTTGCAAAGGTACGCGTGTTACCTGTATATGACCGGTGTCCTGTAATACTTTTATTTTATCTGGGTTATTTGTGAGCAGGCGGATGTTTTGGATGGAAAAATAATCAAACACCGCGATTGCGGCGAGAAAATTTCGGTTATCCACTGGCAGACCTAATTGCTCATTGGCCTCAACCGTGTCAAGACCTTGTTCTTGTAAATGATACGCCTTAATTTTATTCACCAATCCAATCCCTCGACCTTCTTGATTTAAGTAAATAAGTAATCCTCGACCCTCCTCCTGAATCATCTGCATTGATTGCAGTAACTGCTCACGGCAGTCACACTTTAAAGACATGAAACTTTCTCCAGTTGCACACTCACTGTGAATGCGGGTGAGAACTGGGGTGTCAGAATTTTTTACGTCACCCATCGTGAGAAAAATATGTTCTCTCGGATCGTTATCGATTCGAAAGACAGTAAAATCGAAAACGCCAAATTGAGTAGGAAGTTTTGTAGAAGCGAGAATGGTGAGTGAGTTATTTGACATAGTTTTTTTTAAAAGCGATTAGGTCCTCAATAGTAGTGATATGAATATGATGTTTGTGAGCAAAATTTTCTAGTGCCTCACCGCGTAACATATTACCATCCTCACCAATAATTTCGCATAAAACACCGGAAGGATCAAGGCCAGCCAGTTTTGTTAAATCGATGAGCGCTTCAGTGTGTCCCGCTCGTTCTAGAACGCCACCATCTTTTGCAATGAGTGGAAAAACATGACCCGGCCGTACTAAATCACGTGGCTGAGAACTTGAATTTGCGAGGATTAGAATTGTTCTCGCGCGATCATATGCAGAAATTCCCGTATGAATTCCTTCATGAGCATCGACTGAAATTGTATAGTTACACTTTGTATATTCTTGGTTTTGGTCAGCTGGAACCATGAGTTGTAAATCTAGTTGTGCGGCACGCTCGGCAGTGATAGGAACACAGACCAGTCCTTTTCCATATGTAATCATAAAATTGATTTTTGCTGCTGTTGCAAATTGAGCGGCAATAAAAAGATCGCCTTCGTTTTCACGATTGAGACCATCGACAACAATCAAAAAATTTCCTTGCTGAATTTGGTCAATCGCTTCTGGAACTGTGACGTATGGGCTATTCATGTTTTATTTTTTCTAAGGTCGCAAAAATTTTCAGGGCAGCCGTAGCCGCCTCAATACCTTTGTTTTTATCATCAAGACCGCTGCGTTCTTCCGCATGCCTCATGTCGTTTACCGCCAGCACTTCATTAATGATTGGAATGCCGTAATTCAGTGAAAGTTGCATCATTGCGCGCGCGCACTCATTGGCGATCATTTCGAAGTGATATGTTTGGCCTTTTAAAATAATTCCAAAAGCGATAATCACATCAAATTTTTTACTTTCCGCAGCGGTGCGAGCAGCTACAGGAATTTCCCAAGATCCTGGCACAATAAATGTTTTGATATGCTCTTCACTTACATGATGATTTTGTAAAGTTTCACGACATTTTTGTTCAAGACGCTTTAGCATTTCTTGATGGTAATCAGTGCGAATAATCGCAATACGAATGTTTTTCGTTACTTCGGAGTTTACCTCGATAGATGCATTAAGTGTTTTGAGCATATTTCAATCTCTCTACATATTTTGCTATGATATCTACTTCTACATTTACAAAATCACCCTCTTTTGTTTCGTGCAGCATTGTTGCATCCCACGTATGCGGAATGATTCCGACCGTAAAAAAATCTTTGCCAGCAGAAATAACAGTAAGTGAAATCCCATTAAGCGCAATCGAACCCTTTTCTACAACATACTTCATGAATTTTGGATCAAAAGAAAAAGTGAGAAGTCGACTATTTTTTTGTTCTTCAATTTTTTGGATTTGAGCAACGCCATCAATGTGGCCCTGCACAATGTGGCCAGCGAGCAATGTTTCGGGCGTGACCGGCAGTTCCAAATTTACCAAATCATTTTTTCGCAAATAGCGAATGTTTGTTTTGTTTTCCGTCTCCGGCATGAAATCAATCGAAAATTCGTCCCGCTTCTGAAGATTTGTGACCGTTAAACAAATGCCATCGACTGCCACGCTCATGCCTAACGTGAGTTTGGAAAAAAAATCGGTGGGTGTAATAACGACAAGCTTGCCCGCAGTTTTTTCTTTGATGCGGCCAAGATGCGTCACAATACCTGTGAACATATGCTCCTTCTTTCATCCAGACTGTACTGTCGGCCTCGGAATTGTCAGCGCTTTTGAAACGCGACTCACCGAATCCTGTTTTTCTGCAAAAGCAGAAAAACTCGTGGGCTATACCACCGATCGGGAATTTCACCCCGCCCCGAAGGAAAAGTAATTTATTGTAGCATTGTGGGTGGGTTTGTCAAAATATTCAAAAAGGAAGGTCTCAGTTTTCTTGTTCTAGAGCATCTTCATCATCTGCCAACATTTGAATTTCTGTTGCGGCAAATCCTTGTATTGTTGCATCAAAATTTTTTCCTGATTCGTTCTCGAAAATTCCCTCCCCATGCCCCAAACCCCCCACATAGCGTCCGACTTGCTTTGTTTCTGGATCAATAGGGGTTGCTTGTCGCATCACCTCTGCCATTTTTTCATTTAAATCCCGTCCATTTATTTCATGCTTCTTTTTCCCATGTTTTTCCCACCTATGTTGTCCCATTTTTTCTGTCCGATGTGCAAATACATACCGCTTACCATCAATATCACCCATCATTCTCGATTCTCTCATACAACTCCCTTCATGCAGTATTTTTTTTCAATTCTACACCCAACATTACAAATATTTGCAATTTAAAGTGGGAAGAAATTACGATTCTTCATTTCCTGAGCCTGAATCCGAATTTTCTGGATTCTCTGGTTGAGTCTTCTGAGCGTTTTTCATATCATCCAAAATTGCATTTACCCTTCCCATTCTTCTTTTACCTTCTTCGTAGCCTCTGCGAAACGATTTTGGACCTCGTTTATATTTGTTTTTCGCGCCCCCACTTGCTGCCTCCATCGATTTCTTTGCAGAACGTGGCTCCCCAAAATTTTTCACCTCGCTCATATTTGCCTCCCATATTTTACAAAACACCCTCATTGTAACATCCCGAAAGCACGTTATACTAAATTGGTTTCTTAAAAAATACTACCATTTTGGCTCTGCCAAAAGGAGGCATATGCTTGATATGTTAATGAGTAAAGATGCAATGGACTTCATTGCCAAAATTGAAGATGCGTTTAAAAGTTTGCCGCATTTACCAAAAGGTTTTAATGAATTTTTAGTGAAGATTGCACCATGGTTGGCAATCATTGGGGCTATCTTATCCGTCTTAGCAGTTCCCGCACTTTTGGGCGTCATGACACTCGTTGCATTTACGTTAAGTCCGCTGACAGAAGTTGCGTTGGTCATTGACCTAGTTGCGGTCATCGCCGATGCGGTGTTACTTTTCATGGCTTTTGGTCCGTTGAAGAACCGCGAGCTCAAGGGTTGGGTATTTCTTTTTTGGTCGAGCGTTTTAGGAATTATTTCCACGGCTGCCTCAGTGATCGACTCACATGGTGGCGGAGTGGTACCAGCAATAATCGTGTTGTTGATCCGCTGGTATATCTTGTTCGAAATGAAGCCGTTCTATACTGGCAAAGAGAGCAAGGCAGCTGCAGCTCCAGCAAAAGCAAAGAAATAAAAACGATTGTTTAAATGGAAAGGCCGCTCGTAAGGGCGGCTTTTTGTTTTACGTCCTTAAGGATTTTTGGGCAAACTCTTGACTTCTACATCATCTAACAATGTTCCCTGTTGGTGCTGCTGAATCTTCTTAATTTTGCGGTCCATTTGGTTTTTACGAGTACCGGAAAGTGTTTCGTAGTCTGTACGCAAACTCTCGATCGTGCGGCCAAGTTTACCAAAACCTTCACTATATTTTCCCCACTCATCAACAAACTCTCCTACGTACTGCACAATGTCCCGTAATTTATCTTCCATCATAAAGTTGCGGTAACTTTCAATCACTGTGCGCGCAACAATTAAAAATGTAAAAGGAGAAACGATAATCACACGCTTCCCAATCGCTTCATCAACTAAATCCGGAAATTTCTGATTGATAAACGAAAACACCATTTCGTTGGGCACAAATAAAATTGCGTAATCCAGCGTGTGGTAGGCAGGATTGATGTACTCTGCGACTTTCGTAATTTTTGTGCGTAAATCGATCGCAAATTGTTTCAAATGCACTTCTTTCGCACTGCGGCCTTCAGCCATCGCCATTTTTTGGATTTCCGCATACGGAAACTTCACATCTACCGGAACATTGCGGTTATTTGGCAAGAGTAAAGTAATATCGGGCCTCAATGTCGTTGAGGCAAGTTTGGTTTGTTTTGCGTAGTGCACACCCTCGATCAAACCATTGGATTGCAGAATATCTTCGATGATTCGCTCGCCCCACTCACCGCGCGCTTGGTTATTTGAAAGAACGCTTGCGAGTTGGGTCGTAGAAATGCGCAGTTCATCAGCGAGCTTGCGATGCTGTTCCAGCGCCGATGTAATTTCGCCAAACTTTTTCGTGCGGTCTTGTTCGAGCGAACGAATTTCTTGCTGCCGCTCACGCATTTCATCTTGGATTGTTTTGACTAATTTTTCGATTGTTTGTTGTTTGTTTGCCAAATCAACTTTAATACTTTCTTTTTCCGCTTGTAAAATTTGGCGGCTTTGTTCCGCAATTTTTTGTGTCGTTAGACCAAAAATTTTATTGACCGTATCTTCGATTTCCTTCTCCGGCTGACGACGATTCATGAGGTCGCGTAACCACCAAAATAGTCCGGTAAAACCTAGCAAAATGACAATAAGTGTGAGCGCCTGAAATAGCATAAAAGTGTTTTCCTCTCACCAAAGTATACGCGAAGTGTTACAGTAAAAACAATGGAAAATTTGTTAAAGCAAAAAAGCCCATCTATCAAGGTAATTCCTCCAAAACTAATTGCCAAACCCGTTGAGAAATATGTAGATGTCATTGCCCAAAAATACACAACTTCAGCACCAGTCACTCCAGTAAAATCCAAAAAAATTCCAACCAAGATGACCAAAAATGCTGCTGCCACAACGCATCAGTTCTCAAGTCACGTCCACCATTTGCCAACATTGTTTCTCGCCCTTCTTTTCTATGGAATTTGTATATACATTTTTCGCCGTGTGGAACCAGCTGCGATTCAAAATGTTTTGTTGGCGAACAGCTACATTCCATTGCTCTTTTTGAGCGGCATAGGGCACTTCTTCTTTTTTAGTTTTCTTTTTTTGCAGTCGCGAAGAGGTTTGTTGGCGGCGCTTACCCTCACAGTTCTCCTCTTCTTGCGCGTGCAGCAGGTTTTGAGTTGGCCCATTTTCTTCGCGGTTTTTCTGTTTTCCGTCAGTCTTGAGTTCCTCTTGACTACAATTGAAAGACACGGATAATGCGGCTTGGGTCTCTACGAAACTCAAGGTATGCAAACATCCACTCAAATACTTTCTGCCGCAACTAAAAATACACTTGAAAAAAACTTTGCGACTGTTTTTGCAGACCTCAAAACTATTTCCGAAGTTCAAGCGTTTTTACAAGATTTTTTGACCGAAACTGAACGGGCTATCTTTGCAAAAAGGCTTGGTGTAGCAGTCTTATTACAAGCCGGAAAATCATACGAAGAAATCCAAAAAATACTTGGCGTTTCGAGCGCCACAATATCCACCGTCATGGAAATGATGGAGAAAAAGGGCGTCCAACTCGCCCTCCAAAAAATTGCTGATGACCAGTGGGCGGAAAAGTGGTCGGACAGGTTGCTTGGACTCTTCAGTAGTCACTAATTTTAAAATAATTCCACAGATTTTAGCAGCTTGAAAAGCTATATCAATATCGTAAAGAATGTAGTTTTCTATATACTTGCGCAATGCAAATCTTTGCTGTCAAGTCACATCCAATATCTGGCACTAATTATAAAGAAATTAATAAAGGAGCTCGCCAAATTTTTGCCGAGATGAAGAGGAAAACAATTTCCAAAACGATAAGGAGATATTTTATAGATTTTACGGAGTAGCAAATGAAAACTTGCTATTTACCGTTCAAATTAAAAAAACCACCACTAAAGGAACTTTGCAATTTATTTCCGTATTTCCCACTGGCTGAAACTTCGATAATTCGAGAGGACTATAAATAAAAAAATCTCCCGCCAGGTGGAAGTGCAGAGACTTCGGCCGAAGATTTCTTTAACTGTATGTTACCATCAGCCACATCCTACGTCAATATAAAGAATAAGCTGGTATATAATTCCCTCATGTCTAAAACAGCTGGAAAATACTATCTCACTACCGCCATCCCCTACGTCAATGCAAAACCACATATCGGCCATGTCATGGAGTGGTTTCAAGCAGATGTTGTCGCGCGCTACCAACGGTTGTTGGGAAAAGATGTCGCTTTTACAGCTGGCGCTGATGAAAACAGTTTGAAAAATGTTCTAGCCGCGGAAAAAGTAGGTGTTACACCACAAGCTTGGCTCGATGAATACTCACAAATTTTTACTGACGCCTTCAAATCTTTTGGTATTTCGCTCACCGATTTTCGACGCGGTAGCGACCAAGAAAAACACTGGCCCGGCGTGCAAGAATTGTGGAAACGGTGCGAAGCTGCCGGCGATTTGTATACCAAAAAATATAGTGGCCTTTATTGCGTCGGTTGTGAATCGTTCTATGCGCCCGACGAATTAATAGATGGAAAATGCCCAGAACACTTCACGGTACCAGAAACAGTAGAAGAAGAAAATTATTTTTTTCGTTTGTCAAAGTATGAGCAAAAAATTCGCGACCTAATCACGAGCGATGAGTTGCGCATAGTTTCCGAGCAATTCAAAAATGAGATGCTTGGTTTTATTGATAAGGGCTTGGAAGACTTTAGTGTGTCGCGATCTATCAAACGTGGCCGTGGTGTGGGCGTGCCTGTACCCGGTGACAAAACCCAGGTGATGTATGTGTGGTTTGATGCGTTGACAATTTACATGACCGCAATCGGCTTTGGTTTTGATCAAACTCGGTTTGAAAAATTCTGGCCGGCTGATGTGCATTTTATTGGAAAGGGTATCAATCGCTTCCACTCTATTTATTGGATCGGGATGCTGTTGTCTGCTGGGTTGCCAATGCCAAAAGCTGTTTCTGTTCATGGTTACATAACGATCAATGGCCAAAAGATGAGCAAGAGTTTGGGGAACGTCGTTGACCCGTATGATTTAGTTGCGAAGTATGGTTTGGAAACAGTGCGCTATTACTTACTCAAAGAAATTCCCGCACATGGGGATGGTGACTTTAGTGATGACCGTTTCCACGAACTCTATACGGCTGACCTTGCAAATGGTCTAGGAAATTTGTGTTCGCGCGTGGCAAAGTTATGTGAAAAAAATGGGTTAGTTTTGGAAAAATTTTCCCCAAAATTTGATAGGCACTTTGAGGAGTTGATTAACAACTTTCAAAATGATGAAGCGTTGCGTTGGCTCCAACAAGAAATTACGCTGGCCGATCAATTTTTAAATGAACAAAAGCCTTGGGCACAAATTGGTGAAGACCAAACAAAAACCCTCCGCGAGGTTGTGCAAAAAGTCACCGTAATTGCTTGGCATCTCCAGCCTTTCATGCCAGAAACTGCAACAAAAATTTTGCAACATTTCCAGCAATCAAAAATTACCGCGATACAGCCGCTTTTTCCAAGGATAATGAATGACATAATGTAGTTATGTCATTCATGTTAGTATGATAACCGATACACACTGCCACTATAACTTAGAGCCGTTTTTTTCTCCAACTGATAATGATTCATGGAAAAAGCACTGGCAGAAAGCGCAGGAAAACGGCGTAAAAAAATCAATTGTGGTCGGAACTGATTTTTTAAGTAGCAATATTGCCATCCAAATTGCAGAAAGCGATCCCAATCTTTCTGCAGCAATCGGACTCCACCCTACCGAAATAGAGAAAAGTTTTCAAACAAATTTCGAGAAGCTTTCTCTATTACTTCCCAATCCCAAAATCGTCGCTATCGGCGAAACGGGCTTGGATTACTTCCATTTCGCTGACGATTCGCAAAAAGAAATCGCCATCAAAACCCAACAAGCTATATTTCGCGCACATATTCAGTTGGCAAAAAAACACAAACTGCACCTCATCATTCACGTCCGTGACAAAAACGAACAAGCGTACTGGGATGTCCTAAAAATTCTGAAAGACGAAAAATACACCGGCACTTTTATACTTCACTGCATCTCTGGACCAATTGAGTATGTCAGGCAAGCTGTAGAAATGGGCGCGTATATCGGAATGGCCGGAAACATCACATATAAAAACGCTGAACATCTGCGGGATTTAGTGAAATCGGTTCCGCAAGACCGTTTGCTTCTCGAAACTGACGCGCCATTTCTGCCACCACAAGCTTTCCGTGGCCAAACGTGCGAGCCGTGGATGATTTCGCAGACCGCAGAATTTGTGGAAAAAGAACTTCATATTCCTTTAGAGCACATTTTCCAGAATAGTTTGCGACTGCTACAATGACAGAGTTCATTTGAAGTATGATTAAAAGATATGTCCGCCGCCACCCAGTTCGCACCCAACGGTTTTTGGAAATTTTGCCGGGTATTTTTTCGTGGTCACTGATTCTTTTTCCCGTTTGGGGTTCATTTCTTTTCCCCACCGCAGTCGCGTACTACGTGATCACTTTTGCGGTGTATTGGCTGTACCGATCGATGTCCATTGCGGTTCTTTCAATCGTCGCCAACTTCAAAATCCACGCGTCGATGAAGTTTAACTGGATCTCCGATTTACAACACGAATACCCAAAAACCTGGAACAGCATCCATCACATTATTATTATCCCCACGTATCAAGAACCACTCACAACCCTTCAACGCACCCTACATGCACTGGACCAACAGTCGTACCCGCGTGAAAATTTGCACATTATGTTGTCGTTTGAAGAGCGCGAAGGCCCGAACGCACGCGAAAAAGCTCAGGCACTACTTGCTGAGTTTGGTAAAAATTTTGGCAACCTTTGGGCAACATATCACCCTGATATTGCCGGTGAAGTCAAAGGAAAATCCTCCAACACAAGTTGGGGCGCAAAAGAAGCGAAAAAACTTCTCGTCGATAAAGAAGGTCTGCCAATCGAAAAAATAACCATTTCGAGTGAAGATGCTGATGCAATGTTCCACCATCACTACTTTTCCGCGTTGACCGAAGCATTTCTGGCAAGTAAAAAACCCCACAACAAAATTTGGCAAGGCGGGATTGTTTTTTACAATAACATTTGGAAAGTGCCCACTCCAATTCGGGTTCTCGCTGCAGTTTCTTCCGTAACGCAACTCTACGTTTTAGTACGCAAGGACCGTTTAATCAACTTTTCCACATACTCAACATCACTCAAACACGTCGATGAAATTGGCTACTGGGACACTGACGTCATTCCCGAAGATTACCGTTTGTTTTTCAAGTCGTACTTTGCGAAAAAAGGTGACTTTGAGGTTGAGCCAATTTTCTTACCAATTTATGCCGATGCTCCTGAGGCAAAGACGTACTGGGGCTCTTTGCGAAACCAATACCAACAACTCCAGCGTTGGGCGTGGGGCGTGAGTGATGATGCATATATTATTCGTCAATATATTTTGACTGAAGGGGTACCTTTTTGGGACAAGACAATCCGTGTTTTGAAAACCATCGAGGACCATTTTTTGTGGCCAGTCAATTGGTTTGCGATTACGACTTCCGCAATTTTACCGCCGTTACTGAACGAACAATTTAGTCGTACGCAACTGGGGAAAACATTGCCGCAAATCACTTCCGGACTCCTCACATTATCGCTTATTTCTATGGTCGTGATTTTTGTTATTGACGCAATGAACCGTCCTCCCCGACCAAGTAAACGAAAGTTTCTGTCGTATCTTTTCCAACCTTTGGAGTTTCTCATTCTCCCTATCGTTGGCTTCTTCTTTTCGGCACTACCGGGAGTCGATGCACACACACGACTCATGTTGGGAAAATATATTGAGTATCGTGTGACCGAAAAAGTATAACTATGAAAAAATTGCGCGCGATTGACCAATTTTTATCTGAACATTTTGGATTGTTGTGTATTTTATTGTGGCTTGTTTTGTTGCGGATTCCGAATTTTTTCGAACCCTATTGGTATGGTGACGAAGCGATTTACTTAACAATTGGCAATGCGATGCGCCATGGTGAGCGTTTGTATAGTGAAATTATCGATCATAAAACGCCAATCATTTACTACCTCGCGATGGTGCCAAACCAACTGTGGTTTCGCGTACTCAATCTTTCAACCATGGCCATCACCACAATGTTGTTTTATTTTTTCGCGCAAAAACTTTTTGCGAAACGTTGGATTGTCAACCTCGTCACACTTATTTTTATGGTCTATACAACAGTGCCGTGGTTTGAGGGCAACATTCCCAATGGTGAATTGTTTGTCATGTTCTTCGTAATGATTGGTGCGACGCTTCTTGCACAAACTGAAATGTTTCAGAACTTTCTTCAATTAAAGTTAAAGTCAAAAAAACACTCTTCGCAGCCGCTCTTTTTGCTACTGGCAGGGTTTTCATTCGGTCTCGCCATTCTCACCAAAGTTCCGGCAGTGTTTGATGCGGCCGCCTTTTTCAGTATCGGTTGGTTTGCATTTGCTGATAACCTTCTAGACTTTCGTAGATTGAAACAGCACCAAAAACAACTCTGGCAAAGTGTCAAACAACTTTTTTTTCTCGGTGTAGGAGTTCTCTTACCAATTGCCATTTCAATTATCTACTTCATCGCCCGCGGTTCTGGTCAAGCGTATCTGGATTACGGACTTCTCTATAACTTTCACTACGTCACAACTTGGAGTTTGCCATTTCAAAATCATCTCTTGCTTTTGTTATTTAGCTTAAAAGGTAAGATTGCGGTTTTGGGATTGGTGATCATTCTTCTTTCTTTTGGCAAAAAATTCATGCTCCCGCGGACACGTTTTCTCACCGCTTGGTTTATTCTCGCTCTTGTTGCTTCTTTACTTTCAAATCGCCCTTACCCTCATTACTTTTTACAAGTTTTACCACCATTGATTCTGCTCGTTGGTGAGTTGCGAGACATGTTCAAAAATCTCCTCAGTTTTGTTCTTCCTGTGGGAAGCTTTGCCATATTTATTGCCGTCATATTCCTTTTACATGTTGGTTTTTATCAAACCGGCACTTACTATGTCCAGTTTCTATTGATGGCCACAAAACGCATTTCAACAATTGATTACCGGAACTCTTTTAATTCCTACATGGCAGATGACTATGCTGCCGCAAAAATTTTGCAAACAAGCACAGACCCGTATACTTTCGTGTGGGGCGATAATGAAATGGTCTATGCCCTCTCGCAAAAAATTCCGGTTGGGCGCTTCACTGCCGCTTTCCACATTGATGACTTTCAGGCGCGACCAGAAACAATGATCGCTATCGCAAAACGTCAACCACAGTTCGTCATCGTCATGAACAACGCTCCAACTTTTTCCGAACTACAAACATATATCTCTCTCCACTACCACACTACCTCGCACTTTGAGCATTTTACGCTGTGGAAACGTAACTAAGGAATCGCTTATCTACAAGCAGCGCAGCTGCTGCTATAATTTTGCCCAACGATGTCTTTTCTTTCTCGGCTAAAATACCCGCGGTCCATCCAGCTTTTTCGGTTACCCGTCCATCTGAGAACAATTTTTGTTTTGTCTTTTTTGCTGAGTTGCGTTCAGGTCCTCATTTTCCTTATTTACTACTTTATTCTCCAACCAAACATCCCACTGTTTTACTCTTTGCCTCAACCAACCGATTACCTTGTCCGCAAAGAATGGCTTTTGGTTTTTCCAGTTTCATCCTTCTTCATCACGTTTTTTCATTTTTATGTGCTCAGGTCGCTGCGTCATTACGAAGTTGTGATCCAAAAAGTATTTGGATGGGTAACTGTGATACTACAGGTTCTTTTTGTTCTTGCGTTTGTTCGTATTATTTACATCGTGACTTGAGAGCGCTGAAAAAGTATGCCACTTCTACCATTTTTCTTGAGCTTCTTCATCGCTGCCGCTATTACTCCGCTCGTCATTTTTGTATACCGCAAACAGCGTTGGCTTGAAGATCCTGCAACACAAACTCATGTGAAAACAACACACGAACGACCTGTGCCACGCGGCGGAGGTGTGGTAATTTTCACCAGCGTGTTACTCGCATCTTTTTTCTTTTTGCATTGGGATCATTATGCCGTCAGTATTTTGTTGGGTGCGGCGATGCTCGCCATTATTGGATTTTTGGACGATTTGTATAACATTCACCCATTTGTTCGCTTGGGCGTAGGGTTGTTAGCGGCTTTGATTGTCGTAGGATCAGGAATAGGGATTGCGTATGTCACAAATCCTTTTGCACCTGGAGTGATTCGCCTTGACCGACCACAAATTACGCTACAGATCGCGGGAACTTCACACACGGTGTGGATTTTGGCAGACGTCCTCGCAATTTTCTTCATTTTATGGAACATGAATATTGTGAACTGGTCAAAAGGTGTCGATGGCCAAATGCCGGGTTTTGTGACGATCGCTTTGTTATTTGTTGGATTGCTAGCGCAAAAATTCATTGACGACCCAACCCAATTTAACACCACTATGCTCGCATTTGTAGTGGCTGGTACTTTTGCCGGATTTTTGCTATGGAACTTTTATCCGCAAAAAATTATGGCTGGCTATGGCGCAGGCTCTTTAGCAGGCTATTTCTTAGCAGTGTTGTCCATCCTTTCCGGCGCAAAAATTGCCACAACGGTCATGGTGCTCGCCATTCCCACCGCTGATGCAATTTTTACTATCGCGCGGCGACTGCGCGCTGGCAAATCACCACTGTGGGGAGATCGTGGGCATCTCCATCATAAACTCATGGACGTTTTGGGATGGGGCAGAAGACGAATCGCCATCTTTTACTGGTTCACCACGTTGGTGATGGGCGCTCTTTCTCTCTATTTGAATACGCTGGGAAAGGTGGTTACAATGGTGGTGGTGATGGGTGTTGTTTTTGGTTTCTTAATTTGGGCAAAGTTTTATACAGAACGACAGGAAAAAGTGAGGGTTTAAAATGAAGCCAAATGTTTTTTACTTATTGTTAAAGTCAGCGCGCCCGCGGCAGTGGATAAAAAATTTGTCGCTGTATGCAGCGCTTGTTTTTTCCGGATTTTTCTTTTATACACCGCCCAATGCTTTACCCTATTTCGTGACGGTGACGATTGCCGTTCTCATTTTTTGTTTACTGACTTCATCAATTTACATTATTAATGACATCATCGACGTCGAAGCTGACCGACTACATCCGTTCAAAAAGAAACGACCCATCGCTTCAGGACAACTTCCCATCCCAACTGCTATCTATGCCGTGATCATCATGCTGGCCATCATTCCTTTGATTTCAGTGTTGCTGCAAAGCGTCTTTTTTGACCTCACGCTTCTCGCATACTTCTTGCTCCAAATTTTGTACGCCACCAAAACAAAACACATCGCAATTTTGGATTTACTTTCAATTGCCGCAGGTTTTTTATTACGTATCTATGCCGGCGCGGTGGTAGTGAATTTGCACTTAAGCGTTTGGTTTTTGCTCACTGTCATTTCTGCGTCACTCTTCCTTGCAGTAGGTAAACGCCAAAGTGAGCGCACACTTCTCAAAGGCAAAGAAAAAGAATTGGGTGAAACACGCAAAACGTTACGGCGGTATAGTGAACGCTTGTTGGACCAATACACCGGTATGTTTGCAAATGCCACGTGGCTCACTTATGCGCTGTTTACTTTCCAACGTGAAAGTGTCCAGCCCGTCGGCAGCTTTTTGACGGTATTCACCAATTTACCAAAAACGTTACAGTCACAAAAATTACTCATGCTCACGGTGCCTTTTGCTATTTTTGGCGTTATGCGATACTTACAACTTGTTTACGAGGAAAACGAAGGTGAGTCGCCGGAACGTGTATTGCTGGGCGACCGTCCACTTCTCACTGCAATCTTCTTACTTGGTGTTGTAACAATGGTGGTGCTGTATGGACTCAGTTAAAAAATGGGTCATCCACCACTATTTTTGGCTACTTTTGGGAATTGTTTTTTTTGCGTTCATCACCCGTATTTATCGCCTGAGCTATCCTCCCCAATATATGTTTGATGAGGTGTATCACGCCGTGACGGCGAAACTCATCCGTCGCAATGATCCACGGGCGTTCGAGTGGTGGAATCCTCCTCCTGAACCGAACACCGCCGTTGATTGGTTGCATCCTCCACTCGCCAAGTATACACAAGCATTGGGCATGGATATTTTTGGTGAAAATAGTTTTGGTTGGCGGATCAGTTCAGTCATTTTTGGCACATTGTTGATTTTTGCCACTGCGAAACTTGCGGAAGAACTTTTTGATGACAAAGTTATCGCGTTAGTTGCCGCATTTTTAGCGGCGTGCGACGGCTTACTTCTCACCCAGTCGCGCATCGCGATGAATGACATTCATGTCGCTTTTTTCATAGTTGTCACATTTCTTTTTTATATGCGATTTCGGAAGGCGAAACGAGCGCGCCGAACGCTGTGGTTATTTTTGACTGGGTTGAGCGCAGGTTTGGCGATGGGCAGCAAGTGGTCGGGCATTTTTATTTTAGGCGTAGTCTGGGTGGCAGAAATTTTTCGTTTCCGACCCATTCTTTTGAAGCGTAAAAATATTTTTCCTGGATTTTTGCGTGTGGTTTTTTTGTTAGCGGTACCAGCAACCGTATATATCCTTTCGTATACACAAATGTTTTTACAAGGAAAAACATTGATTTGTACGGGAAATCAGGTTGAGCAAGGAAAGTGTTACTGCTCACAAGAATCTTCTACTTTTGTGACGATTTTGAAGCGAGTTGATCCTAGCCGCTCAAACTACTGGGAGAGTCTTGAGGCTCGCGGTGGTTGCAAACAACTTCTGTCACATTTTTCAGAACTCCACCACCAAATTTTATGGTACCAGTTGAACTTAAAAGCCACACATCCATTTCAGTCGCGACCATGGCAGTGGTTTTTTGACATTAGACCAGTGTGGTTTTATGTTGACTATCAACAACAAAACATTGCGAATATTTATGCGTTAGGCAACCCACTTTTGTTTTGGATTGGAGATGTGGCAGTGGGTGCCACAATTGTGTACTTGCTGTATGTACTCAAAAGAAAGTATCTTCACCACGGAAAAATTCGGGAAAAATGGTCAAATTTGCTACTTCTTCTTTTCGCATACTTTGCGGTTTGGTTACCTTGGCAACTTTCCCCGCGCATTATGTTTTTCTACCACTACACTCCGGCCGTACCGTTGTTGAGCATTTTGCTTGCGTATTGGTTGAGTAAGTTGAGTATCTGGAAAAGCGGCAAAGTTTTGAGTATCACTTTCGTGGCACTCATCTTCTTAACTTTTGTCATTTTTTATCCGGATTGGACAGGAATTTCCGTGCCGAAACAATTTGCGGAAAAAGTGTACTTTGCGATGCCAAGCTGGAGGTAGTTAAAATTCCAAAAACTTCAGTGAGCGGATTTCGACCATGATTTCGTGAATCAGTTTTTTGAGTGCGTCGACATCTTCATCAGTGAGAGTCACCCGACGTTGGACAAAACGGCCAGTGCGGTCAGGTTCGACGAAGTCGAAAATACCTTCGGTAACTTGTTGTGGAAACGTTTTATCCAATTGAGTAAGGAGTTTATAAAAAAGCAGCTGGCGTTTGTATGGACCACGTAAATTTTCTGGTAAATTGAGCTCGCGTTCGGAAAATTCTTCGATGCTAACTTTTCCTTCAATTTCGTTCAGTGAACGAGCACGGCCAGTTTTGTAGTCAATCACTCGCACCAGATTTTTACTTTCATCTACCCATTCAACACGATCGATCCGACCCGAAAGTGGAATGTCGTCCAAGAGAGTTTTGCTCCAACCACCGCCAAAAAAGCGTTCCACAAAAAGTGGTTTGCGGAATTCGTCTTTGTACTGTGTGAGATATTTTTTTAACATTTCTTTGCCGTGTGCGAGCCGCATGTCAAATTCTTCAGAAGTAAGAATTTCGAGGCGAAGTGATTCTTCAAACTGGTCCAAAACCATTTTTTGTGTTGGTAACTTGTCGTTTTTTTGAAGGTAGGCAAAGAGTTGTTCTAGTGCAAAATGCACTGCCGTGCCAAATGCTTGGTATCCAGGTTTTACACGCGGAACTTTGAGCAAATAGTCATCAACAAAATCAAGAGGTGAACGAAGATATGCGTTGAGGGCGGTAGCTGAAAGTTTAAAATCGTTCACCACTTGTTGAAACCACACTTTCTCTTGTTCCGACTGCTTGTGTGGTGTTGGTTGAATAAGAAGTTTTGCTAAGTGCTCTTCTGCCTTTGCCAGAATTTCCGGAGCCTCAATACTTTCTTTGTCTTCTGTGGGAATTTCTTCGATGAACTGACTCGCGCGAGTTAATTTGGGGCGATTACCGCTAACGACAGATTCCGGGTAAGAAATGGTAATGGTGTTTTTCGTGCGCGTGAGGGCAACATAAAAAAGGCGTCGGTCATCCTCATTTTCATCTTTACCCTTTTCGTTATTTAGAGTGTGCGCCAAAATTCCGGGCGGCATCGGCAGTGCATTCGGGCGGCGCGAGTTACCCCATTTTCCATCTACACAATGGATGAGAAAAATATGCGACCATTCCTGGCCCTTTGCTTTATGGACAGTGCTGAGGGTAACGGCATTGTCATTGAGTTTGAGTTCATCAACGGGAATTTGGATGTTATGTTCCTTCATTGTTGCGACTGCGGTGAGGAACTGTTGGAGGTTGAGTGTGGGTGTTTGCAACGCAAGTGCTTTCACTTCGCGGAACAGCGCATTTAAGTGATGTAGAAGAGTGATTTTGTTTGGTTGCGATAGCAGCCAATCCAAAAATTTTGATTCGGTCATCACCATCTCAAACCATGCTGGCAAGGTCATCTCTGCATCCTGTTGCCCCCAGCGAGTGAGTTTTGAAATAAAATCTTCGAGCAATGCAAAGTCCATTGCGGTTATGTTTTCGGTGAACTGCAACTTCGTGAGAGCTACATATCCTTTGGCAATACGATCGTATAAAGACATCTTGGTGCGGCCCGCTGCGCGGGCCGCCTGCATCACCGCCAAGTGCGGCAATCCAACCCACGGATAGTTCATTACTTCAAATAATTCATGACCTTCAGTCGCCGTCCGCAAATCATTAATCACTTTACATAAAGTCAAAAACTGCTGTAGCACCTCGTGATTCAGTGCGTCACTTCCCCCATCTACGACATACGGAATGTTCCATTTTTCTAACGCTTGTTGAATGTCCGTCGCATCTGCATTATTGCGATATAACACAGCAATTTCATGGGCGTGAACATTTTTTTCATAAATTAAATCACGGATTTTTTCGGCCACAAAAATTGTTTCGAGTGGATCTGATGGTGCGCGATACACCAAAATCTTCTGTGTTAACATGTTAACACTTTGTAATGGCGTATTCCCAATTACTGCCGCAGCAGCGTGGTAAATAACCGGCGGACAGCGATAGCCAATATCCAAAGTAATCACTGTTGCACTCGGATACCGCGACGTAAAGTTCAATGTATTTTCTAACGACGCACCTTGAAAACGATAAATAGATTGGTGCGGATCGCCAACCACAAAAATATTGGCGCGCTCACCCCAAAATGACGCCAACAAGTCCACAACTGTATTTTGTGACGCGTTCGTATCCTGGTACTCATCAACTAAAAAATACAGTAACTTTTCCTGATATTCTAAAAGCAAAGTTTCTTCACTTGCAAACGCTTCCGACACAAAAGCAATCATGTCATCGTAATCATAGCGACGCTTTTCGCGCAACGCTTTTTGGTACTGATCGTAAATCAATGACAGTTCTTGCTGTTTCGCAATATCACGCTCTCGCCGCAGTACCTCAGTTTTACTTAACTCACTTTTTTCTGCCGCAAATTTTTCTGCTTCTTTTTCTATCAACTCCACAAATTTTTTCTCACTCACGCCCTCGCGTTTTAAGTCAGAAATACTTTTAATGATGGCCTTTATATAATGATATGGTGAGTTTATTGTGCGCAACGCGTGCAACCCCGGATTACGCAACAAACTTTCCAGCAAGTCGTACCGCTCGAGATCAGACAGCACCTGACTCTCGTGATGGATTGAAAAAAATTCGGGGTGTTCACGGATCACTTCTTCCGCAAAAGAATGGAATGTTTGCAAATGCACTGAGTATGCCGTGGGTCCAATCAACTGCACCAAACGTTCGTGCATGTTTTTCGCCGCCGATTCAGTAAATGTGAGAGCCAAAATGGAAGATGGGTTCGTATCAGTTTTCAGCAAAATATTTGCGATACGCATCGCCAAAATTTGCGTCTTGCCCGTACCCGGGCCTGCGATGACCATGACAGAACCATCGATGGTGTCCACAGCAACTTTTTGCTGCGGGTTCAGCTTTTGATACGCCTGTTGGAAAACGGTCGAGGACTTCAACATGTCCTCATTCTAACACTAACCAAAATGTTATCGCCTGAGTACCGCAATCACTATTCCAGCAATGATCGCAATCACTAACAAATTTGACAAACCAGCGATTGCAATAAAACCCAAAAGCGACAGCAGCCACAGAACAAATAATATGCCTGCGATTTCGCGGAACGGACTAGGTAGAATGCCAATCGCCCACAAAATCACGAGAAAAATCAAGAGATTAATGAGCGTGATCGGCCGCCCATTTAACGCAAATAGCACCATGTTCGGAAAAGTAAAACCATTGACATGGATATTTCCAGTCAAAAACAGGATGACCAACACGAGAATGAGAATTTCTAACATGCCGCCTCCTTTGTGTATTTTTTAATTAACTCTATTCTAGCACTTTTGTATTGTTTTGTTTTCAGCAATGGCATATACTCCCCTCATGAAAAACTGGATGCCATTGGCAGCGATTGTTGGAATCATTCTCGTTATCCTTATTTGGGTTGGTGGAACATACAACTCATTTGTTAGCGAAAAGGTAGCAATCCAAACCGCACAATCAGATGTTGAGACACAACTGCAACGCCGTTTCGATTTAATTCCTAATTTGGTAGCGAGCGTCAAGGGTTCGCAGGCACAAGAACAAAAAGTGATTGGCGAAATTACCGATGCGCGCACGAAATATGCGGGTACAGCGCCCCTTTCTCCTGAGCGTGTCCAAGCCGCAAATACGCTAGAAAGCGCGGTGAGCCGTTTGCTCGTCATCGTCGAAAACTATCCCGACCTCAAATCGAACCAAACTATGCAAGATTTAATGACAGAGTTAGAGGGTACAGAAAACCGCATCAGTGTGGCGCGGCAACGCTACAACGAAACGGACCAGCAATTTTTGCAACAACTGCAAACATTTCCAAGCAATCTTGTTGCAAAAATCTTCCACTTCCAACCGTTACCATTATTCGAAAGCACTCCCGCAGCCGCCACCGCGCCAAAAGTAGACTTTGCGCAATAGCATGAAAAATATTCGAAAAGTCCTTTTTCTTTTTTCCGTTTTCTTTGCTCTTTTTCTTTTCCGCCATCCAGTTTTTGCGGCAAGTTACCCGCAATATGTTGGGTATGTAAATGACTTCGCGCATGTCCTTTCACCAAACGCCACTGTTTCACTGAATGCAAAACTTGGCAGTTTAGACCAAAAAACGACCGACCAAGTTGCAGTCGTGACTGTTAACACGACCCAACCAGAAACAATTGAGGATTACAGCATCCATTTAGCAGACCAATGGAAAGTCGGCCAAAAAGGCAAAGATAATGGCGTGATTATGCTCTTTGCGATGAAAGACCATCGCATGCGTATTGAAGTTGGTAGAGGTTTAGAGGGCGACCTTACCGATATTCAGTCGAAGCATATTCAAACCGATATCATTACTCCGGAATTTAAGCAGGGCAACTACGAAGTTGGAATTACGAAAGGCGTTGATGCGGTTATCGCGACCATCACGCACGACGCGAGCGCAACGGCAAACTTGAGCACGGCGTCGGCAACGACAACTGCGACAAGCACCACCTCATCAACTTCTAACGAAGTTCTCATAACGATTATTTTTTGGTTTATTGTTTTTTCAGCAGTGATGGGCGTCATTGCTTTCAGCCCTCACACTAGACTCGGTGGTAGAGGCCGCTGGGGAATTCAAACGTTTTGGGGTGAAAGCGGTGGTTTTGGCGGTGGCGGTGAAGGTGGAGGTGGCGGCTTCGGTGGTTTTGGCGGTGGCGGATTCTCCGGCGGTGGATCGTCGGGGAGTTGGTAGAAAAAAACTTTTTGGACGAGAAAATCTTCATGCCAAATCTTCTCAGTCGAATATACAAACACAATACATCTCTCTCGATCTCCGCAGTAGTTCTCGTGATAAAAATGTGTCTTTTTTTGTGGGCAGGACTCACTTTTGATTTTCATACTTATCCACAAGAAACTTGGTTGAGCATTTGGGATCGTTGGGATGGGCGAGCCTATAAAACAATTGCCGAGTCTGGCTATGTACTAACAAAAAACCTCAAGCTCGATTACTGGGCATTCCTTAGCCACTTTCCACCACTCTACTCGCTTGTTATGGCAGTGACATCCCGCCTGTTGGGAATTTCTCTAGAAAATGCTGGCATTCTCGTATCACTTTTGTGTGCCATTGGCGCTTCGATCATGTTGTATAAACTTGTATATCTCGAATGGAGAGATACTCGCATTGCTTGGTTCGCCGTTCTTTTCTTTAACCTGTATCCAATTTCCTATTTCACTCTCAGCGTCTACTCTGAATCATTGTTTATTTTCTTGAGCATTATGAGTTTTTATTGTTTGAAAAAAGGCTGGCATTTGGGCGCAGGCCTTGCCGCAGCGGCGGCGATACTCACGCGTTTTGTTGGCGTTGTTTTTTTGCCGGTGTATTTTTTGTATTTTTTCTTTCAATGGAGAAAATCAAAGTTTCAAATCAAAAATCTTTATCCATTTCTGATTTCTGCAGTGGGCTTAGGCATCTACCTTTTCGTAAATAAGATCTTTTTTGGAAATTATTTTTACTTTTTAACCGAAAAAATTTCTTTTAACAACACAAAACACTTCATATTTCCTTTTAAAGAAACTTTTAATGACGCAGTTGCTATTTTCTCGAATGGCCATCTCTTGAACCAAACATTTATGACGTACAGTGGCTGGAACGCGTTTTTTACTGTATTAGCGGTGGTTGTCACAATTTGGGGCGCACGAAAAATGCATTGGATTTACACCGCATATGCAGCATTTTCCATTCTTATTTTCGCTTCTCTCTCGTGGGGCATTAGTAACGCCCGTTACACTTTGTCCGTTTTTCCAATTTTTATGGCTCTGGGGTACAGTTTTGCCCACGGCAAAAAGAAGTTCCTCCTGTCAGGAGTGTTAGTCATTTCAGCACTGGGGTTGTTATACTTTGCGAGAATTTTCACGAGTGGGGCATGGGGATTTTAAAAAATTTCGTTTCTAGCTATATCAAATATTGACATCATGATGTCATAACATTATAATGTAGTTATGAAAACAGTTCCCACAACATTACGACTCCCAACAGATTTACATGAATCATTAAGAGAGAAAGCCTTTCAATATAAACAAAGTCTGAACTCGGTCATTGTTTCTACATTGCGAGAAGCACCCGAACGAAAGTACTCTTCCCGATCGATAGAGAAAGAAACAGAAGACGATATTCAATTCTTCAAAAAAATGGCAAAAATTGGACCACAAATTGACCCCGTGAAGGCAGTTCGTGCAGAAAGGGACCGCGATGAAACAAGCGATCGTCGTTGATTCCAATATCGTCAATAAATGGTTCCTTCGCCAAAACGAAACCGAGTTGGAACAAAGTTACGATTTATACCGCAAAATAAAAAATGGTCTTGTCAAAGCGTGGGCACCAGCCTTTTTGCTTATTGAAGTAGGCAACATTCTTTTACATAAGAAGAATTTCTCTGAAAAAGAAACCAATCAAATTATTGAAAGGATCCAAAACTCTGGCATTTCTTTTGTGGAGTTCAATTCTCTTTATCTAAAAGAACTTATCCGACTGTCAAAACTTCATGGCCTCACTACCTACGATTGCTTGTATCTCTTTTTAGCTATTCAAAAAAATTGTCAATTGGTGACGGCTGACAAAAAGCTTTTAGATGTGAAAGAGATTTGTGTGAATTTAGGAGTTTTTTGATTTTGATTCTTAATTTACTTTCTTGAGTAAAACGAATTCTTTCTCTTTATACCCGTTTCTTTGGTACATTGTTAAAGCTTTTTTGTTGTCACCAAACACCACAACTTCGATGAAATCGCATTTTTCTTCTTTTGTTAAATATTTTTCAGCCATTCCAAATAAGCATTCACCTATACCTAAAGACCTATAGGATTCTAGCACTAATAGTTTTTCAATTTCTCCATATTTATGAAATTTAATTTGGAGGTCATCTTCCTTTGATCGGGGAACTATTACCGCTATCACTACACCAATTACTTTAATACTATCTTTGGCCAAGAAAATCTTTCCACCATTATCTTTAATTTGATTTAAGATTTTATCTGTATAGTATTGACCAAAATCATTTCTCCTTATCACTCGGTCAAATGTATCAAGACTTACAATGTAATCTTGAAGTTTTTCAATAAGCTCTAAAAGTTTTTCTCGATCATTGTCATGATACTCAAGGTAATTAATTTTCATTTTCCGTAGTTTTAGGCTCTATCTTTCAATTTCCTCGAATATTTTACTTCGATTTCCAAACTTGTCGTAGAGACAAAACTCGAACTTGCGACCTCCCCATCACAGCAGCGTATTCTAGCAAAGCAAAAAAGGAAGAAATATTTTTGATGCAAGAAAAATATAAAAAGACATAAATACAAATATAAGCAATCTTATAACAGTCAAGTTGCTAGGTGAACCCATCAAGCTAAACCACTTTCCACCAACTTCCACTGGTGCATGACCACTACTTAATTTTTCTGCAGCTCCAGAATAAATATGCCAACCGTATGGCTCTAATTTTTTCGCCTCTGCAATTCTAAACCTGTAATATGTTGACAACCTCTCATAGGACAGAAACCAAAGAACACAAATAGCAATTCCTACCAAAGTAAATAACAGGATGATAAGATTGTTCTGATCAGAGCTTCTTACTATGTAACTTGTGCCAATTAAAGCAGAAAAAAATGTATTTGCTGTTAGATACGTTTGGGTACATTGCCAAACTACTCCAGCCTCATGAAGTTCAATTGCTTTAGCGACTTCAAATTGCCTCATTCTTTCTTCAGAATTTTCTTTTTTTTGTTCCTGAGATCTCTCTTTAAGAAATTCAACTATTAAATCCGCCACTCCTATTAATAGGTCTCTCGATTCTTTATCCATTTTTATATTCTAAAAATAAAGTCGGAGAGACAGGACTCGAACCTGCGACCTCGCGCACCCCATGCGCGCGTTCTAGCCATCTGAACTACTCTCCGAAATTTTTAACTCCAAATTGCGCAAAATTTTCCATTTTCAAAATAAAAAAGTCTAACTTTTCCCCATCCACCAATCTTTTTCACCATCGCTGATTTCCTACAGTTCTTGTAACAAATCTCTGTTAATCTACTCTAAGTTTTGAGACTAAGCTTTGCTTTAGTTTTTACAATAACAACAGTTGTAATTTTACAATAGAGCAGATATAAATTGATATACAACAAAACGGATGAGAATATATCATTAAATAACAGGTGAGTTTACAGCAAAAAGGAATTTATGGCGAAACCAACACCAACCCCCACCCCAGCCGAGCCGAAACAGGACAGCGGCCGTATGCAGGCGGTGACGATTGCAATGCAGCAAATCGAGAAAGAATTCGGCAAGGGCTCGATCATGAAAATGGGTGAGTCGCTCAGCATGATGGGACAAATTCCCGTTGTCTCCACGGGTTCGTTGGCGGTCAATCTCGCACTGGGGATTGGAGGCCTTCCTAAAGGACGCATTATTGAAATTTACGGACCAGAAGCATCGGGAAAAACGACTATGTGTTTGCACGCGATTGCCGAAGTGCAAAAAACCGGTGGCGTGGCTGCGTTTATTGACGTGGAAAATGCCCTTGACCCAATCCGCGCCAAAAATATCGGTGTGAATATTGATCAATTGCTTATTTCGCAACCAGATTACGGTGAGCAGGCACTCGAAATTGCGGAAACACTTATTCGCTCTGGTGGCGTGGATATTATTGTTGTCGACTCTGTGGCCGCATTGGTACCAAAATCGGAAATTGAAGGCGAAATGGGTGATGCGCAAATGGGCGTTCAAGCACGGTTGATGTCCCAAGCCATGCGCAAACTCACAGCAGCAATCAACAAAACAAAAACATTAGTGATTTTCACTAACCAGTTGCGCATGAAAATTGGCGTGATGTTTGGCAACCCGGAAACCACAACGGGAGGCAACGCTTTGAAGTTCTACGCGTCGTTACGCATCGATATCCGCAAAATTGGAAACATCCAAGAGGGTGATGAGATCGTTGGGAGTCGCCACCGCGTGAAGATTGTCAAAAACAAACTCGCTCCACCGTTCCGTCTTGCTGAGTTTGACATGAACTACAATGGAATTTCGCGCGAAGGTGATGTCATTGATATCGGTGTCGAAAAGGGCATCATTGAAAAAAGTGGCAGTTTCTTCAAGTTTAAAAACGAGGTACTCGCTCAAGGCCGTGAAGCCGCAAAAGAATTTTTGCGTGATCACCAATCAATCATGAAGGAAATTGAACGACTAATCTGGGAAAAAGTGAAACCACAAACCGGATATGCGGCAAAGGAAAACGGAAAAGAAGTGAAAACCTGACTTTACTATTGAGCCTTCAAACTGTACAATGTCTGCAGTACGTTCAGAAAATTACCAACTAGATAGAATTTAGCATGTATCAATATCGTAATCAGCAAATTTATCTTGGTGCACCTCACACTGCAGGCGGAACTTCCGCACTTCAGCCGTTTTCTGCATAACATTTTCTGCGCGACGTACTGACTATTTAGAGGTTAGAGAACCCGAAGGGTTCGGCCGATAGAAATGGAGTCGTATGTCATTTTTTGGAAATCTTTCATCATTGTTTAGCGCCACAAATGCAAAAGAACCACACAAGGGCGCAACACCCAGTGCAGTAAAACCGCAGCAATCTGCCCTACCACCTCGGGCTAAAAAACCCGAACCGGTTTTGGCAAAAAAACCTTCATTAAAGCCTGCTGATGGAGTGACCATTGCTCAAACCCCAATGCCAATGGGAGACGAGTCTTCGATTCGCGAAGCCCAAGCACGCGCCAAAGAAATTATTGTCGAGGCAAAAGACGAAGCACTTGCGATTCGTAGTAAAGCAGAACAAGAAGCACGTGACCTTCGCCGTTCGTTAGAAGAGCAGCAACGCTCACTGGACATCAAACTCGACCGCATCGAAACACGTTGGAGTCAAATCGAGGAAAAAGAAAAATTACTCGAAACACAACGTGGTGACATTGAAAAAAACAAAAAAACGCTTGAAGAAGAGCGCCAAAAAGTTCTCGAAAAACTTGAGCACGTTTCTGGCATGACCACTGATGAGGCCCGCGCCTCATTGATGGACAGTCTTGAAAAGAAACTGACTAAGGAAATGGCCACGCTCATCCGTCAAAAAGAGCAAGAGGCCAAAGCTGAAGCAGATGATCGTGTTCGCGAAATCTTAGTCGATGCAATGAAGCACGGCGCGACTGACTACGTTGTGGAGTACACAGTTTCCATTGTGCAGCTGGCTTCTGAAGAGGATAAGGGCCGCATCATTGGTAAAGCCGGCCGCAATATTCACGCGTTCGAGCGCATCACTGGTGTGGACGTCGACCTCGATGTTTCCCCCACTGAAGTGCGTCTTTCGTGCTTCGATCCAGTTCGCCGAGAAATTGCACGTATTTCACTGGAGCGTTTGGTAAAAGACGGTCGCATCCAGCCCTCTCGTATCGAAGAAGTCGTGCGCAAAGTTGCAAGCGAACTCGACAAAATCATGTTCGAGGAAGGCAAGAAACTGTGTCAAGCAGTTGGCGTCTACAATATGCCACCGGAGTTGATGCAGATGCTCGGCCGTTTTAAGTACCGCTTTTCATATGGCCAAAACCTGATTGCACATACGTTGGAAGAAACCAAAATTGGCATCAAGTTGGCGCACGAACTGGGGCTAGATGTAAATACAGTCAAGCTAGGTTGTTTGTTGCACGACATTGGTAAAGTCGTCAACGACGAAGAAGGTAGTCACGTTGAGTTGGGTGTGAAGTTGGCAAAGAAATTCGGTATGCCACAGCCCGTTATCGACTGTATCGCGCAGCACCACGAAGACGAGCCGTTTAGTGGTCCTGAACAAATGGCTGTATATGCCGCTGATGCAGTTTCCGGCGCACGACCTGGCGCTCGTTATGAAAACTATGATGAGTACGTGCAACGTCTAGAAAAATTGGAAGAGATTGCCAAGTCCTATCCGGAAGTTGAGCAGTCGTTCGCAATCCAAGCCGGCCGCGAAGTGCGTGTCATCCTCATTCCAGAAAAATCAAAGGATGATGATGTACAAGTGCTCGCGCTGAAAATCCGCGACCGCATCAAAAATGAGATGACGTATCCAGGAACTGTTACGGTGACGGTCATTCGCGAGACACGCAAACAAGA
>Ga0070730_10000644_pt1 | contig 38315 bp, 37 predicted proteins | sample Coa_R1_3_FD_66447 | JGI IMG/M metagenome (GOLD analysis project Ga0070730, IMG submission 66447) | Surface soil microbial communities from Centralia Pennsylvania, which are recovering from an underground coalmine fire - Coalmine... | ecosystem: Environmental > Terrestrial > Soil > Unclassified ...
CAGCGCAAGATACGGCGCCACGAACGCCCACTCCTCGTCCGAGACATCAGTCGTATAGGGTTTGCGAGTCATGGCGACGCATTGCTCTGCGTCGCTTGATCAGTTCCTAACAGCCTCTAGAGCGTGGACTCACAAGCTCTGAGCCACAATCTGTTTGAAACGAGCAATACGGCGGCGAGGAAGTTTCGGGCGAGCTTGTCGAAGCGGGTTGCGATGCGCCGGAAGTGTTTGATCTTACAAAAGAAGCGCTCGACGAGATTGCGCTGTCGATAGATGTCCATGTCGAAGGACCTGCGGACAGACCGTTGTGATGTGCTGGAAGCTGCGCCGAATGGCCGATGACCCGAAATTGTCGGTCATGGTGTCGTCGACAGTCTACGGCATCCGCCCCCTGCTGAAGCAAGTGTTCGGCATGCTGAATGGCTTCGAGCACGATGTCATCATGTCGGACCGCCTCACGGTCGCCGTCGATCCCCGCAAGCATAACTTCGATAACTGCATTCGAGCGGTCGAACAGTGCGACCTGTTTCTGGGGATCATCACGCCCTCTTACGGGACCGGGGTCTCGAAAAAGGAAAACCGCTCGATCACCCACATGGAGCTGTTGAAGGCGATCGAACTGGACAAGCCACGGTTCATGCTCTGCCATCAGACAGTGGTGTCGACGCGCGTCCTGCTCAACGGCCTGGCCTTCGGTACGCAAAGGCTCAGAGGCGCGGCTGGGCGGAGCGGCCTCTCGCTGGTCAGCGACAAGGTGATCTCGGACCTGCGTGTCCTCGACATGCTCGAAGCGGCGCTGCGCGACGACATCAAGGAAGTCGACGACCGCACCAATCATTGGGTCGCCGAATATGAGAGCGAGGACGACGTCAAAAACTTTGTCGCCACCAATCTCGACCCCAAGGGGCACAACCAGGGTACCCTTGAAGACATCCGCGAAGAGAAGCGTGCGAAGGCGAAGGCACCGTGAGCGACCAGACCCTTAGCCAGCGCCTAGCCAAGGGCGAGACCGCAACGGTCAGCCTGGTTGCCGACGTGAAGGATCCGAAGGCGATCGCCACGATCGTCTGCGGCCTGCTGAACTCCTCGGAGGGCGGCGCCGTCTATGTCGGCGTCGACGACGACGGGCGGCCGAAGGCCAGTGAGATCACGGCGGATCAGCGCAAGTCGCTCGAGGCGGCCCTGCAGAGCGAAATCTCGCCGTCCGCGCTCTATTCGGTGTCGATCGATCTGATAAAGGCCGGTGCCGTGCTGACCATCGACGTGCCGCCCGGGAGCGACCGTCCCTATGTGGTGGATGGCGCGGTGTGGGTGCGCGAGGACGGCAAGACGAAACCGGCGTCCTCTGCCGATATCCGCGCGATGTTCGCGGGAGCGGAGCAAACCGAGCTTCGCTGGGAGCGGCGGATTTCGACCGGCATGACGGAGTCCGATCTGGATACCAGCCTGGTCCGCCGTGTGCGCGAGCGGGCCGAGGGCGCCGGCCGGCTCGTTCTGATCGATGCGCAAACCGAGCTGGAGGTGCTAGGGGAGCTGTCGTACTGGCGCCCCAAGGGCTTCACCCAGGCGTGCGACGTCGTCTTCGCCAAGAGCCCCGGCCGGCGGTTGCCGCAGGCGCGCGTGCAGTTCCTGCAGTTTCGGACCGACAAGACCGACGATACCTACGAGGACTTCCGCTGGTTCGAGGGCTCGGCGATCGAGATCGTCGAGCAGATCTTCGCCATCCTGCAGCCCTTCAAGAAGACCCGCGCGGTGTTTACCGAGGGCTCGCTGGAGCGCGACGAGCAGCCCGCCTATTCGGACTTTCCGCTGCGCGAGGGTATCGTCAACGCCCTCGCCCACCGTGACTACGAGGCCCCATCCGGCGGCGCCAAGGTGTCGGTCTACCCAGACCGCATCGAGTTCTGGAACTCGGGGAAGCTGGCGCCCGAGCTCACTGTCAAGGACCTGCCCCGCAAGCATCAGTCCTATCCGACCAATCCTGACATCGCCCATGCCTTCTATCTGAACGGGTTCATGGAGCGCACCGGCCGCGGGACCGTGCGCATCGTCGAGGCGTGCAAGCAGATCGGAGCACCGCCTCCCGTCTGGAGCGCGGATCGAGGCGGGGTCACCCTCACCGTCTACGCGGCATTGCCTCCAAGCGAGGACATCGTTGAGCGGCTGAGCGAACGCCAGCGCGCGTTTCTGAAGGGCGTCCAGCCGGGCGAGACCGTCACGGCGACTGAGTACGCCGAGCGGTTCGCCAAGGACGTCACCCGCCGTCAAGCGGCCCGCGAACTGACCGAGCTCGAGACGTACCGCTTTGTGCGCAAGGAAGGTCGCAGCGTCGCGACCCTCTATCGGCGCCTTTAAAAGCTGGACATTTGCTGGACATGGCAGGGGGCTGGGCCCGCCCCAGCCACAGGCGCTACGAGATTGAATTTAAATCTGTTTTATTCCCGGCCGCCAATCGGGCCTCAGAAAGCTGGACATTTGCTGGACATGGATCGAGCCGGAACGGTCGACCTCAATGAGCCCCAAGCTGGACATTGCTGGACATCGAGCGCAAGCGCGGCACGATCGATAAATTCGCCACAACTGTCTGATCAATAGAACTTTTCCCAACTCGCCGGCGGTTTCGACGGACCCGGGCTGGACATTTGCTGGACATGCCGGCCGCCGCCCGACACGCAGTGCGGGGCCGTCCTGTAGAACGGAGCCTGGACCGACGGATGATACGGGGTCGCCCCGTTCGAATGGGTGAACCAGGACGGCGGCTCTGGCGCAGGGAAAAGCTTTCCCTGCCTGGCTGAGTCGTGGCGAAAATCTTGATTTTCGACCTCTATTCCGCTAGTATTGGGCCATGCCCTGGAGCACTGGGCGCCCAATCCTCCTAGCGGGAGGGTCGTCTGCCAACTGGAGTGAACTGATCTATCACAGCGTATCGCATGGCCTCATCCACACGCTCGTTTCTAATCTCGTAAAGACCGGATGGAGAATGACCATGGACACACTTGAGACCGTCAAACCACGCCTTCGTAGTGCTCGCGATTTCCTTGGAGAGCTTGCCCTCTCCACAACGGCATCGGCAGCGACGACGATATGAGCGGCCTCGGCGGGATGCCGAGGCCGTTTTCAGTTCCCCATATCTCGGCTTAGCTGGCCGCTGAGGCCGACGGCGACGAGGGAGCTGGACCTACCATGGAGACCGAGATCAGCGGGGATCTGTCCCCCGAAGACGTCGCCGCTCTGCGCGCGGAGCTGCCGGGGGTGCGCATAGCCTATTCGACCGGCCTGTCGGGCGAGCGGCTGCTGACCCTCATCGGCTCGCTGACCGTGGGCCAGGCGGCCAAGCTGCGCGCCTTCCTCCTGCGCCTGCTGGGCGAGGACCGGATCGAGGGCCTGAGGATCACCAAGAGCAAGATCGAGATCGACAAGGTCTCTGCGCGTCACCTCAGCGACGTCGAGGCGGTGGTCGACCGGCTGCTGGAGCGGCTGCAGGACAAGTCGTGAGGTCGATCGACAGCATCGCCCACCTCCTGCGCGGGCGGTCCTTCGCGAAGGTTCTCGGCGCCTACGACTACGACATGGGGTTGGTGTTCGTCGGCGGGCAGGCCGCAGCCGCCGGCGCCAAGGTGGTGGTGTTCAGCCACAACACCCCGTCGTTCCGCATCCTCTGCGACGACTGGGGCGACGAAATCCTCATCCACCACAACCACTACATGACGTCGTTCCTCGACAACGTCGCCCTGGCGTCGATGGCCGGCGCCCTGGCCAAGGCCGGTGCGGCGGACGTGGCGCTGCCGCCGGCCGAACTCGCCGCGGGGCTCGGACGCAAGTTCCTGGCCGAGCAGATGTTCGAGATCGCGGACTCGCGCATGGCGCGGGTCCTGTTCCTGGAGAACCTGATCGCGACCGACGACGCGTTTCGCGGCTTGTTCGCCCTGCGCGACGCGACCCCGGCGCTTGCGGCGTCCTCGCACCTCTTCACCGCCATGGCCTCCGACTTCCTACTCCACCACGAGCTGGGCCATGTCGTGTCGGGCGTCGACGCCTTCGCGCCGTTCATGGCCGAGGCCCTGGCCTATGGCGAGAAGCTGCCAGCCTATCGGCAATGGCTGCCGCGCCACCAAGCCCGCTTCCGAGACGAGGCCGGCGCGGACGTGTTCGCCCTGACGGTGGTGATGAAGGTCTATGCCGAACTGGCGGCCGAGCCGACGCTTCGGTCCTACCTCGCCTTCCTGATCGGCGCGGTGGTGCGTATGGAGGTGCTCTACCGGATGGCCGCCGACGCCCATCGGGCCAACGTCGATCCGGCCTTCGATCCAGGCGACGTGGATCTCGACTACGCCATGTGGCACGCACGGCTGGACGTCATGTCCAGCTACCTTGACGGCGTCGCCTTCGACGCCGAGACCGTCACGCCCCTGGCCAAGGACGCGTTCCTGCCGCTCGACGGCGAGGTGCTGCACGCCCTGACAGGCACGGAATATGCCGCGCCAATCTCGCCCGCGACCCGGCAGGTGGCCGAGGCGATCTCGCTGGGGTTCGAGGGGCAGCCGGGATTTGGCGCCGTGATCGAGGCGAGCCGCGTCACGCGCCAGCTCGACCGGCGCGGTCCCGGGACCGCAAGCGCCTAGGCAAGGCCATAGCGTTTGTGGCCACCAACGTCGCCCAACCCGTATGCTGGGTCGTGTCGATCCAGGCGCTCGCCACCATGTCCGGCGTGGACCCGTTCCCCAACCTCGACGCGGCGACCAAGCAGGACGCAACGCCCTGGGCCCTCCCGCACGGCTCGAACAACCGGCCGCCGCCCGACTGCAAGGCCAAGCCCTAACGGACCCGCGGCGCGGCTGCCCGTTCGAAGTCGGCGAGGTCGTCAATGACGCGGTTGATTGATGTAAGGCTCCCGGCTGCTCGTCAGGCGGCAAGAATGCAAAACGCCCGGACCCAACGATCTAGTCGTCGCACGAAGTTGCTGGCCCAGATGGCGGCGCTGGCGCGGGTTGAGGATCAGCAGCACGCATAGGACCTGGCGGCGCTAAGCTCTGAGCCTCGGTGAGGGCGCGGACGGCCTCAATTCCACGCTTGGAATCCTTGCGCCACCTGCTCATTTGATCTAATAAATTGCGCAAAGGAGCATTGCGTTGAATGGTACCGTACTCCAACGCATGACGGGCGCCGAGGTTGGCGTCGCGCCCTTGGCCTACCTCGAACTCTATCGCGCGACGCCGGCCGACCGCATCCGCATGGTCAAGGAGGGGGTTTCGGCATGGGTGGCGAAACGGTTGGTGTCGGACCTCTACGTCGAGCAGCAGACACTTTTTTCCGCCCTGAATCTGTCAACAGCGACGGTGAACCGCAAGGTGGCGCGGCAGGAGGCCCTGGCTCCGAGCGAGGGTGAGCGGGTTGTCGGCGTGGCGAAGCTGGTGGGGCAACTCCAGGCGATACTGGAGGAGTCTGGCGATCCGAAAGGCTTTGACGCCCAGGCGTGGATCTCAACCTGGCTGCGCGAACCTCTCCCGCCCCTCGGCGGAGCCCCTCCCCTCGAATATCTGGACACCATGGAGGGGCAAGCCATGGTCTCCGAGGCTTTGGCGCGGGTGCAGAGCGGAGCCTATGCGTGAGCCATGTCGTTTGGCGCATCGCGACGGACACGCCGGCCTACGAAGCTGACGATGTCACGGGCGCGGGCGCCAAAGCGACGGGCGGCCGGTGGAATCAGGCTGGCGCGCCGATGCTCTACACCTCAGAGTCGCGCGCACTGGCCTGCCTTGAGACGGTGGTCCACCTGAACGCTGGCGGCCTGCCGCTCGATCGTTACCTGGTGAAGATCGACCTGCCGGATGCGGCCTGGACGGCGGCGGAGGCGTTCGGTCCTGCCAAGCACGTTGGCTGGGATGCAGAACCAGCGGGTCGCGTCAGCATCACCTACGGCACCGACTGGATCAGGTCGAAGCGTTCCCTGCTGCTGCTCGTCCCATCGGCGATCGTCGCGGAAGAGCAAAACATCCTGATCAATCCCTCGCATCCCGACATAGGCAGGGTGGTTGCGACAAAGCTTCGGCGCTGGACCTACGATCCGCGCATACGACAAGCATAAACTCGGCGACCCGACGCGCGACCCATTCCGATCCGATTTGGCCCCCTCGGTCTCCGACGATCGAATCTGGCGTCGCGCCTTTGGCGGAACTCTGGGCGAAACCATTGCTACTCACAGCGCCGCGCCCTCCGACAGCGCTAAAAAAAGCGACACACCTCTAGGATGTAGAAGTGTTTATTAACACCAACTTGCAAGGGTAGGCGCTGCTTCACTTAGTGAAGAGGAGCAGGGTTGATGGCTTTGAATAAAAGTCTGACCACGACCGGCGTACGCCCGCGGGCGCCGGCTTCTGCATTTCATGGCGTCCAGAACCTGATCGTCCAGGCGCTCGGCATCGGCATGATCGGGATCACGGCCCTGCTGACTTTGCCGTGGAAGCTGGTCGCAGGCTGGATGCTCTCGACCGCTGTCGCCGCGTTCATCGAGGACCGGCTTCTGGAAAGTGCAGCGCGCGCAGCGGCAGGAGCCAAGCTAACCGCTAAACTGGCCGCCGCCATGCGCGTGGTGGTGACCACCCTCTTCGCTCTGGCGTCCTTCGTCCTGATCATCAAAGGCCAACCCGGCGACAGGCTCTTCGCCTTTGCAATTATCAGCGCCGCGCTCGTGCATGTTCTGATGCGCCACTACCGCTCACCGATCATTCTGGCGGCCAGCCTCTTGCCCTGGGTCGGAATTCTGGGATCGGTGGGCTACGGGCTCGCCGTAACAGCGATGCGCCAGGACCATTGGCTGCGGGCGTTCTCCACCACCTTCGTCATCGCGATGTTGGCCATTGAATTCTGGTCGGCGCGTCAGCAGTTGTCGGCGGCTTGGCGCGAACTCAACGCGACGCTCGCCGGCGTCCGCCGCGCCGAGGCGTCCCTCCAGGAGACCCAGCGGATCGCCAAGATCGGTTCGTGGCGGCAGGGGCTTGGCGGCGCGCGCGCGGAGTGGTCAGACGAGCTTTACGAGATCTTCGGCCTCGATCCGGCCGGCGGCCCCCCCGAGGTGGAGCGGATGATGGCGCGCCTGGACGAAGTCAGTCGTGAGCGGCTAGGGGCGCTGCTGGCCGGCGAACATACCGAAGCGTTTAGCTTCAGCCTGCGGCTGCAACGCCCTGACGGGAGCGAACGGCACTGCTGGATTGAGGGGCGGCCGGAACTGGACGCCAACGGCCAAGCCATCGGCCTCATAGGCTTCTGCCAGGACGTCACCGACCGCGAAGCCGCCGCAGCGCAGCTGCGCCAGGCGCAGAAGATGGAATCGGTTGGCCAGCTCACCGGCGGGCTGGCGCACGATTTCAACAACCTCTTAGCGATCATCATCGGCAACCTTGACCTGATAGCCGGCGATTTGAAGGGCGGTTCGCTGGAGAAAGAGTTCGCCGACACCGCGCTGGAGGCGGCGCTGAAGGGTTCGGAGCTCACCAAGCAGTTGCTGGCGTTCTCGCGCCGCCAGACGCTGGATCCGTGCGTGGTGGATCTGAACGGACTGGTGGAAGGCATGGCCCCCTTGTGGCGGCGCACCCTTGGCGAGGCGGTCACCGTCAAGCTCGCGCTCACCGATGACCTTTGGCGAACCAAGCTCGACCCCGCTCAAATGGAGTCGTCGCTGCTGAACCTGGTGATCAACGCACGCGACGCCATGCCGGAGGGCGGCGTATTGACGGTGGAGACCTCCAACGCCACCGTCGATCCCGACAATCCCGAGCTGCCGCCTGGCGACTACACCATGGTGGCGGTCTCCGACACCGGCTGCGGCATCCCGCCTGACCTGGTGGCCAAGGTGGTCGAGCCGTTTTTCACCACCAAGGGCGTTGGCAAGGGCAGCGGCCTGGGCCTCAGCATGATCTATGGCTTCGCCAAACAGTCGGGAGGCCAGCTTCGGATCTATAGCGAGGTCGGTCATGGTACGACTGTGCGCCTTTACCTGCCGCGCTCTGACGAAGCTGTGGCGGCCGCAAGGGCGTCGCCCACCGGTCTTATGAAAGGCCGCGGCGAGCGCATCTTGGTGGTGGAGGACAACGTCGACGTCCGTCGCGTGGCCGTTCGCCAACTGAGCGAACTGGGTTACCAGGTCGTCGAAGCTGACACCGGCGCAGCGGGCCTAGAGGTTCTGGCCATGGACCATGGCGTCGACCTGGTCTTTTCCGATGTCGTCATGCCGGGCGGCATGACCGGCATCGAGATGATCGCCGCCGCCCGCGAGGCTCGACCGGACCTGAAGGCTTTGTTCACGACCGGTTTCACCAGTGCCGCCACCGCCAACAACAACCGGGTCACCGGCGCCGACATGGTGATCAGCAAGCCCTATCGGGTGACGGAACTGGCCGCAAAGTTGAGGGAGGTCCTGGCCACCCAAGTCACCTGCGCCCAGGACCCTGCGGCCTCGGCCCTTGGCTCGCGCAACGCTTAAGGAGGACGCAAGATGGCCCTTATCCTGGTGATCGATGACGAGGAGATGCTGCGACGCACGCTGCGCGCCCTCTTAGAACGCGCGGGGCACACGGTGATGGAGGCCGAGGACGGCGACCAAGGCCTGGCGCAACTCGACGTCCAGATGCCGGACCTCGTACTGACCGACATCATCATGCCCAACCGTGAAGGCGTCGAGACCATCGGCGAGATGCGTCGTCGCGCGCCCCTGACGCCGATTATCGCGATGTCGGGCGGCGGCAGCCGGGGAGGCGACCTGTTTCTCACCTTGGCGGAGCGATTGGGCGCTTCAGCCACCTTGACCAAGCCGATCCGCCAGGCCGAACTGATCGCAGCGGTGGAGGCCGCGCTGACCTCAGCTGCGGGCGGCTACGACGTGCAGGCCGCCGCGCGCTGAACGTCGGCATAAAGGTCGATAGGTTCGAAGCGAAGCGCGGTGGCCAAACCCCCCACGTCGGGATGGACGGCTGGTCCGGCCACATAGCGAAATCCGGCGCCGATCGCACCCAGGACAAGGGCGCGTGATTTCAGGCCATAGGCCGTGCATTCATGGCCCTGCGCCCTCGCCGCTCCCCCGAAAGCTGTGAGCTGCCGCAGACTGGCCGCCTCGCGCTGCGCGGAGCCTTGCAGATCGGTTGTGACGCCCCTCAAGCCGGCTGCAGGCGGCATCGTGCGCGGCTCATCCAACCCCACCCGCGCGGCCAGCCCCACGCCCAGGGGCCGGATCATCTCCAGGAACGCCTTGCAACCATAGGTCCAGAAGCCATCGGCCGAGACGCTGATTTCCAGCGTCAGGATCTTGCGCGCCGGGCCTGGGACGGCGGCAAGTGCTTGGATCAAGCCGGCCCGCTGGCTGTTCGCGGCAAGGCTTGAATGGGCGATCGTCACCGTCACAGGCAAGCGCCGCCCCTCGGCGGTCAGGCCTTGCAGGTCCACGGCCACCGCCTGCACCAAGGCGATATCGGACTTATAGGCCTGGAGTTCCGCAGTCCTGACATCGAACTTAGCTTGGGGCTGCGTGGCATGCGCCCGGAAATGCAGCAGCGTCATCTGGCGGGTGTCCCAGACCGGCGAATAGGCGTGCGAAGCAACTTCAGCTTGGGCCGCGTCGGCCTGGGCTGGGATCGTCAGGGCGGCCCCGGCGGGATCTGACGTGGACTTCGCCGTCTGCAGCGCTTGCCCCAGGAGGAACTCCACATCGCCCTCGACCAGAGCCTGCGCCGCGATCACGGCGCATTGGGTGGCGACATTGACGCCCCCGGTTTCGCCCTCGCCTAAGAGCCGCTCGACGATTTCGCGGGCGATAACACGCACCTTGAAGTCAGCTTCCTTAGGCCCCAGCGTTGCAAAGAGCACCAGATAGCCATCGTCTCCGTGCTGATCGAAGACATCGCCGCGCACCAGGTGCCGTTGAATGACGCTGCGCGCAGTGGCGTGGACCCGCTCGGCGAGACTTGGCCACCTGTCGCCCAGTCGAGCCTGAACCTGCGCCAATCCCACCATGCGCAAGCTGCAGACAGGCACGAGCGCGCCATCCCCTCGCTCAGACGCCCCGCGGCGACGGGAGATTCCACCCGACACGCGGTCCTCGTCGCGATCCTGCAGCAGCCGCTTGGCCATTTGGGCCAGGGAGCTCAACAATCCAGCGCCCAGCCGGCCCTTCCCGTCTGAAGATCCCATTCGAACTCCCAGGCGCGCCCGAGTTATGACGCATTGTCGCGCCGCAGTTCTTCATAGGAGCCTAATGGTCCGGTTCCTGGGCTAACGGGTGCGATCTCGAGACTGGCGTCCGCGCCTGGCTGGCCCGGCGCCTTGGGCCTGCGACGCCCGTGTCTAGAGCTTGTAACTGGCGAGCAGAATCGAGGTTTCGGTGGAGGCGATGCCGTCGATCAGACGGATTTGATCGAGAGCCCGGCTGAAATCTGCGAGGGTCGCGGTGTCAAGCTCAGCGACCAGATCCCAGCGGCCGTTGGTCGTGTAAACCTTCTCCACCTCGGCAAATCCACGCAGCGCCTTGACCACTGCGCCTGACCGCTCGCCCTCGATCGCAATCGTCATGATCGCGCGCACCCGGTTGGCCTCGATTTCCGGCGCTGTGCGCACGGTGAAGCCATGGATGGCGCCGCCGGGTTGCGACATGCGCGTGATCCGGTTCTGCACCGTTCCGCGGGAGACCTTCAGCTTGGCGGCCAAGCTCGCCACCGGCGAACGCGAGTCGGCGCGCAGCAAGGCCAGAAGCTTACGATCGAGGTCGTCCATCACTTTGATAGCCGTCTTTGGCAATTCGCCAGATGTTCCTGCAAAATGTAGCAGATTGTGAGATTTCGGCTAGCGGTCATCCGAGCGATTCTAAGGGTGGCGGACGCTACGCAGAGAACCTTCCCATGACCGCTCCGGCGCGTTTCCTGATGACTGATCCCTCGGCCTATGAGGTCAGCTACCGGATCAATCCGTGGATGGATCCCGACGCCTGGACGCCCGAGCGCAGCGTCGCAGCGATCGCTGCGTCGGGCGAGTTGCGCGCTGCGTTGCAGGACCTGGGTGCTCGGATCGAAATGATCGAAGCCATCCGCGGTCTGCCCGACCTGGTCTTTCCCGCCAACGCCGCTGTCGTGCTTGATGGGCGCGTCCTTTTAGCTCGCTTCCGCCACCCCGAGCGGCAGGGCGAGGAGATGATGTACCGCGCGGCCTTCGCCAAATTACAAGCGCGCGGCGTCATAACTGAAGTCGTCGAATTACCCGAAGGCGTGCTGCAGGAAGGCGCGGGCGATGCGATTTGGGACGCAGTTCGTAGCCTGTTCTGGGTCGGATTTGGCCCACGCTCACACCACGCGTCGCTGAATGTGATCGGCGAAACATTCGGCCAGGAGGTTGTCGGCCTCGCCCTGGCGTCAGAGCGTTTCTATCACCTCGACACCTGCTTTTGCCCGCTATCCGGCGGGCAGGTCCTCTATCATCCTGCGGCCTTCACGCCAGCAGCTCTGGCCGAGATCCGCGCCAGGGTCGCCGAAGCTGATCGCATCGAGGCCTCGGCCGAAGATGCGGCGGCCTTCTGCGTCAACGCGGTGAACCTGGGCCAGACCATCGTGATGGCCAAGGCGCCCGTGGCTCTACGTGCAAGGTTGGAGGCGGGCGGCTATCGCGTGGTCGAAGTCGACCTCTCCCCCTTCATCCTCTCCGGCGGCGGCGCCTATTGCATGACGTTGCGCCTCGACCGTCAGAGCCAAGTCCGCCCCACCGTCCTCGCCGCCGAATGAGGCCCGCCATGAACGACGTCCCACTTGCCCGCTCACTCAGCCATGAACTGATGGCGCTCGAAGGCCTTTATGGAGCCAAGAACTATAAGCCCCTGGATGTCGTCCTGACCCGCGGGCAAGGGGTCCACGTCTGGGATGTGGAGGGCAATCGCTACCTTGACTGCCTGTCGGCCTATTCCGCGGTGAACCAGGGCCACTGTCACCCCAAGATCCTTGCGGCCCTTATCGAGCAGGCGAGCCGCCTGACGCTCACCTCACGGGCCTTTCGAAATGACCAGCTCGCCCCCTTCTATGAGGAGCTTTGCGCACTCACCGGCAGCCACAAGGTGCTGCCGATGAACTCTGGCGCAGAGGCCGTCGAGAGCGCCATCAAAGTCGCACGAAAATGGGGCTACGAGGTGAAGGGCGCGCCGCAAGGCCAAGCCGAGATCATCGTCGCCGCCGACAACTTCCACGGCCGCACCGTGGCCATCGTGGGGTTTTCCACCGACCCGCAGGCGCGCTGCGGCTTCGGTCCGTTCGCGCCTGGCTTCCGGGTCGTTCCCTATGGAGACGCCGAGGCGCTGGAAGCCGCGATCGGCCCCAACACTGTGGCCTTCTTGGTGGAGCCGATCCAAGGTGAGGCCGGCGTTATAATCCCACCCGCAGGCTACCTCAGGAAAGCCCGCGAGCTTTGCACCCGTCACAACGTCATCCTGATACTCGACGAAATTCAGACAGGCCTTGGCCGCACGGGCAAGCTCCTGGCCGAAGAACACGAAGGCGTTGAGGCTGACCTCACCTTGATCGGCAAGGCGCTCTCCGGCGGCTTTTACCCGGTCTCAGCCGTGCTCTCCAATTCGGAGGTCATGGGCGTGCTTCACCCGGGCGAGCATGGTTCGACATTTGGCGGAAATCCGCTGGCCTGCGCTGTCGCGCGCACGGCGCTCAAGGTGTTAGTGGAGGAAGGCATGGTGGAAAACGCCGCGCGCATCGGGGCTCGCCTGCACGCCAGCTTGGCCTCCATTCGCGCTGATAGCGTCAAGGAAGTGCGGGGCCGCGGGTTGATGCTGGCCGTTGAGCTTCATGCGGAAGCCGGCGGCGCGCGCCGGGTCTGTCAGGCGCTGCAGGGTCGCGGTCTGTTGGCCAAGGAGACCCACGAGCACACGATCCGCATCGCCCCGCCGCTGATCCTTGATGAGGATCAAGCCGACTGGATCGCTGAGCAATTCGAGGTTGCGCTCAATTAAAGGCTCCCGGTCCTGCGGCGCCAGTCTTGGGTCACAAGTCTTGGGTCACAAGTCTTGGGTCACAAGTCTTGGGTCACAAGTCTCGGGTCACAAGTCTTGGGCCACCGGTCTTGAGAGCGACGGACAAATAGGTCCCCGCATATCGCCGAAGTCAGGCGATCGCGCGGAGGGACGTAAAAATCCCGTCAGTCGCTTTTACCCTGCCGGATGGAATTGGCGCTGCGGATCCCTGCATCGTTCTATGTACGCAACAATGAGTTCTCGGCCTGAGGTCTAACCCGGCCGGCGTCGCACCCATAGCTATGGCGTCCACTTGGACGAAGAGGTGCGACGATGAAGACCCATCCTATTGATAGCTGGACCGGCGTAACCCGGGCCGAACCCGAATTGACCCTGGTGCCTGCAGCAACGCCTGCGGTGCGGGCGCGTGAGCTCTTCCAGCAGGCGCGCATCGTAGCGCTTGAACAGCTGACGGCGCTTCAGGTCTCGCTGGGCCAGGCCCGCGATCTGGCTCAAGTGGTCGCCGACGGCGGCTCTGAGCTCTATGGGCCCGGTCCTCAGGATTTGGCGCGACGGCTCGCCAATGAGCTCTCCGAGCGCCAGAAGACGCTTCAGGCGCTTACGGAACGTCGCGCCGAATTGCTGCATTGAGCATCGCCATGTCCCCCCTGCGCTCGACGCCGACGCTCTTGCTAGCGCTTGGCGCCTTCGCCCTCGCAGCCTGGATGGCCTCTGCGGGCGCTGGAACGAGCCTTTATTAGCGGCTTTCGCCCTGGCTGACGCGCGCCGCCGCATGCGGCTCGCCAAGCCGCAAAAGCCGGGCGCCCAACGGGGCAATAACACCCGACCCTGGGCTGATGGCCTCGAGCGGCTCCTGATCTTTCCGGCGCCGCTTCGACGCCTTTGGACCTCGCCGCTCGAGGCGCGTGGCGGCGACTAGAACTGCGCTTCCAGCGTGACGAAGAACTGGGGCGGGGCGATCGGGAAGGCCTGGAAGCCGCCTGCATTGCTGGTCGTAACCAAGGTGGAGACACCTTTGATGTTGCCAAGGTTTGTGACGTTGACACTGAGTTTGGCCGATTGGGCGGGAATGCCGGCGGGCACCGGCAGTTGGTAGCTCGCCTCGAAGCCAAGCAGGAAGGTGCTGGGGACCGACAGGTCATTCTCATAGGTCGCAAAGCGCTTGCCCACGTAGTCACCGGTGATCTGGGCCTGGAACGGGCCGAAATTCGTACTGAGGATCAGCTTGTCGGCCCAATCAGGCTCGCCCGGCACCTCTGTGCCCTTGATGGGCACGATCTGGCCGGCGCTGCTGAAGTTCGAGCCGTAGGTGGAGTGGTTATAGGAAAGGGCGTTGTAGAACTGGAAGTGGGGACCGAAGTTGAGCGTGCCGGCGATATCGACGCCGTTGGTCGCCACGCCGCCGACATTGACCAGGATGGACGGCGGAGGATTGATGAAATTGAACGGGGCGACGTTGAAGAGCCGGTTCGAGAAATCCACGTGGTAGATGTTGGCCTGGCCGTCAAACGACGTGAGGAAGCCGAAATCAAGCGCGTGATGCGAACGCACGCCAAGTTCGTAGGTCCAATCCATTTCCGGATTGACGGTCTTTTTGAATAGGTCGAACGCAGCCTGGTTCCCCAGGCTCCAGGGGGAGGCGCCGTAGAAATTGCCGCCCTGGCTGAAGGGGATGAACTGGCGAACGTTTTCCTGGATATTGGCGAACACCTGCTCGTTGTCAGTTGCGTCCCACACCGCGCCCACTTGCGGCAGGAACCACTTGTTGGTGGTCAAAGAGCCGGTCGGAAACTGGGTGGGATTGGTGTTGGTGGGCGCGTTGAGCTGCTGAATCAGGACCTTATTGTCCGCCGTTTGCAGACTTGATTTGAAACCGGCCTGCAGCAGCAGCTGCGGCAGGATGCGCCATTGGTCCTGCAGGTGCAGTTGCACGTCGTTGGTGAAGAAATCCACCGCGTCCTGGGTGAAGGCGTGGCCGATCGGGATATCGTAGGGCGTCAGGTCGTGGTTCTGCGCCGAGAACGGATACCAGACCCGATGCTGGCCTGACTCATTGTGCTCATACCAGACCCCGGCCTCGATATTGTGTTCGCCGAGCGTCCAGTTCAGGGTCGAAAGCCCGCCCTCGCGATTGATGTGATATTCGGTCGTGCGCACGGCCAGCCCCGCGCCTCCAAACCGATTGACGATGTTCTGTAGCGTCGCCTGCTGATTGGCCAGCGGAGTGGCGAGGTTGCTGACGGTCAGGTTGGGGAAATAAACCGAGAAAAGCCCGGGAAGACCCGCGGTGTTGACCGGTCCAGCGACGATGCCGCGACCATAGTCATAGTGATAATAGCCTTGATTGGACCAGGTCAGATTGCTGGCGATCTGGTAGTCGTATTTTACGTAGCTGAGGACGTCATCGCGCTGCTCGGCGCTATGGTAGTTTGAGAAGTTGTTTCCCTGAGCGGTGGGCGGTGTTCCGGGCAAGTTCCCGTTGGCGGCGCTGGGAGCCAGGCTCGCCTCTTCTTGGGCGAGGTTCGGGAACTGGAACGAGCGGGTATAGGGAATGAACTTCTGGCCGGCGGCGGTCTGCTGATTTCCGAAATCCACGGCGTCTTCGTTGGGATCGATCTTTCTCGACACATCCAGGTAGACGGTCAATTTTCCCTTCTCGCCGTCGTGCAGATATTTTCCGGTGAACTGATCGCCGCCTTGAAAGCCGTCAAAGTCCCAGGCGCGGGCCGATTGGTGGGCGTAGGAAACATAGGCCGAATTGCCGCCTGCGAATTCCCCGGTGTCGAAACGCAGGAAGGTTCGGGTGGCTGAATAGCTGCCAAGGGTTTGGCGCACATCTGCGCCCAAGACCTTGGAGGGATCACGCGAAAAGGTCTCGATCGCCCCGCCAAGGTTGCTGGTGGACGCCACGCCAAGCGCGGCCGCGCCGGACTCCAGATTGACCCGGCTCACGTCCTCGCTGAGCACGGCGCGCGCTGCGCTAAGGCCGTTGTAGTTGCCGTATTGCTGGTCGCCCAGCGGCACGCCGTCCAAGGTGTAGCCAAGTTGTTGGGTGCTGAAACCATGGACGAACAGAGACTCGTTCTGCTCGTCATTGCCCCATGGGTCGGCGGTTTCGAAGACCACGCCTGGCAAGGTCTCGATCGCCTTGAGCGGATTGATCCCCGGCAATGTCTTTTGCACCTCCTGGGCGTCCAGCGCCACCGACGAGCGCGTCGTCTTGGCCATTGTGACGACCACGTCGGAGAGCTCGATCGGCGCGTCATCGGCGGCGTGGGCCGCCGAATACCCCAGCAATGCGTTGAGCGCACAGCCGATCGACAAGGCGGCGCGCAATGCGCCCCTCTTTGAACAAAGCATAAAATAATCCCCACCGGTCGCGCCCTTCATTGAGCGCCGTTCGGGGTTCTATAGATTTGCTTTGTGAATTATACGCGACATGATCTCCGATAAGACAGGTTATATTCGGATCAATATTTTATTACTCTGAATACGGATGATAATCCGTAATTGATATAGTCTGATACGCGATCCTGAATATTGTGGTTATCTCATATTTCCGTCACAAATAACCTGACATCGGCGCTTTCCCGATTCGATCCCCGGCCTTGAAGGCGAGATCTTCGCGGCGAAGCTCTGGCTGCGAGCGAGAAGGCTAGTCGCGCCCTGCCCCTAGACCGTCCCTGCCGCCGCGCCTTCCGCAAAAGCCCGCAGGCGCGCAGCGATGACCTCGCCTACGGCCTCCACAGCCACGCGCCGTGGGAAATGCCGGCGCCAGACGATGCGCACCGTACGCCCCGCCCGCGTGGCCAGCGGCCTTAGCGTAATGCCGGCGTCGCGCGCAGCGCCCGCTGCAAGTCCCGGTATCAGCGTCGTTCCATAGCCTGCCGCCACCATGTTGAGCAGCGTCGACAGGCTCGATGCGCGCAGCGCCCCGTCAAGCGCTGCGCCATGGCCGCAGGCCGCCATCGTCTGGTCGCGCAGGCAATTGCCGTCCGCCAGGACCAGGATGTCTAAGGCCAGGTCCGCCTCCGAAACCGCCTCATGTTCGGCCAGGGGGTGTTCAGGCGGCAAGGCTGCGACGAAGGGTTCATCGAAAAGCGGCAGGCTCGCTAAATCTGGACCATCGACGTCGGTCGCCAAAAGGGCGGCGTCAAGCTCATGGGCGCGCAGCCGGTCGAGCAACGCCAGGGTCTGGTCCTCCCAAGGCTCGATTTCGAGAGCCGGCAGGGCGGCGCACAACGGTGCGAAGACCAGGGGCAAGAGGTAGGGCGCCAAGGTGGGGATGATCCCCAGGCGAAAACGCCCAGCCAACGGATCACGCAGGTCGCGCGCCACGGCCAAAATCGCCTCTGTTTCGGCGACGGCGCCTCTGGCGTGGCCGATCAGGCGCTTGCAGGCCGCGGTCGGCGCCACGGCCTTGCTTGTGCGCTCGAAAAGCGCAACCCCAAGCAAGTCCTCAAGTTTGCGGACCTGAACGGAGAGAGTTGGCTGGCTGACGCCGCAAGCCTTGGCCGCGCGACCGAAATGCTCATGTTCGGCCACGGCCAGCAGGTAGCGAAGATCGCGCAGGTTCATCGGGTTCGGATCACCACAACCATAGGCAACACCTATCATACCTATTGAATCATCGCACTTCCATTTATCGACTGGATTCCACTAGTTTGGGTATCGGATATCGATGAGGAACGTCGTCAAGCCCCTGAGAGCTGCACCATCGGCGTCGGCGCACAGCCGGCGATAGCCCGAAAGGTCCTCGCTCTTTGGCCAGCTGGCGCAGAACTGCCGTGTGCAGGGCGCCGCGGTCTTTCCTCACCAACAGTTCAATTTCGGATCGAGAACGGAGACTAAAATGGACGGCGACAAGATTGTTGAGCCCACGACAAAATGCCCGCTGGGGCATGGCGTGCGGTTCCACACCAGCTTCGGGGGGCGCTCGAACCGCGACTGGTGGCCAAACCAGCTGAACCTGGCCATCCTTCACCAGCACTCCAAGGCCTCGAGCCCGATGTCTGCGGAATTCAACTACGCCAAGGCGGTTGAGACCCTGGACGTCGAGGCCCTGAAGGCTGACCTGCGCGCCCTGATGACCGATTCCCAGGACTGGTGGCCGGCCGACTATGGCCACTATGGTCCATTCTTTGTGCGGATGGCGTGGCACAGCGCCGGCACCTATCGGATCGGCGATGGTCGCGGCGGGGCCGGTTCAGGCACTCAGCGCTACGCGCCCCTGAACAGCTGGCCGGACAACGGCAACCTGGACAAGGCGCGCCGGCTGATCTGGCCGATCAAGCAAAAGTACGGCAACAAGATCTCCTGGGCCGACCTGATGATCCTGGCCGCCGACGTCGGCATGGAGACGATGGGCTTCAAGACGTTCGGCTTTGGATTTGGCCGTGAAGACGTCTGGGCGCCGGAGGAAGACATCCACTGGGGCGTCGAGGACACCTGGCTGGGCGATGCCCGCTACAAGGGCGACCGCCAGCTCGATAAGCCCCTGGGCGCCGTCCAGATGGGCCTGATCTACGTCAACCCCGAAGGACCGAACGGCAAGCCCGACCCTCTGGCTTCAGCGCGTGACATTCGCGAGACCTTCGCGCGCATGGCCATGAATGACGAGGAGACCGTCGCCCTGATCGCCGGCGGGCACACCTTCGGCAAGGCGCATGGCGCAGGCGACGCCTCCCAGGTCGGCGTAGAGCCCGAGGCGGCTGGAATCGTCGAGCAAGGCTTCGGCTGGCGCAACAGCTTCGAGAGCGGCCGCGGCGTCCATACCATCACCAGCGGCCTCGAAGGCGCTTGGACGCCAAACCCGATCAAGTGGGACAACGGCTACTTCGACACCTTGTTCGGCAACGACTGGGAGCTGACCAAGAGCCCGGCCGGCGCCAACCAGTGGACACCGAAGGATCCGGCGGCTCGGACCCAGGTGCCCGACGCGCACGATCCGGCGCGGCGCCATGCCCCAATGATGGCGACGACCGACATCGCCCTCAAAATGGACCCGATTTATGCGCCCATTGCAAAGCGCTTCCACGAGAACCCGGACCAGTTCGCCGACGCCTTCGCCCGCGCCTGGTTTAAGTTGACCCACCGTGACATGGGCCCGCTGGCCCGTTACCGCGGGCCGCTGGTCCCGAAGGAAGAACTGATCTGGCAAGACCCGCTCCCCGCCGCCAGCCACAAGCTGATCGAGGCTCAGGATGTGGCCGCTCTGAAGGCGAGGATCCTGAGCTCGGGCCTGACGGTGTCGCAATTGGTGTCCACCGCCTGGGCTTCGGCTTCGACGTTCCGAGGTTCGGACAAGCGCGGCGGGGCCAACGGCGCGCGCATCAGGCTGGCGCCGCAAAAGGACTGGGCGGTCAATCAGCCCGCTCAGCTCGCCAGCGTGCTCGCCACGCTTGAAGGCGTCCGTTCCGCATTCAATGCGGCGCAGACGGACGGCAAGGCGGTGTCGATGGCCGACCTGATCGTGCTGGCCGGCACGGCTGGCGTCGAAGAAGCCGCCCGCGCGGGCGGCCACAACATCGAGGTTGCGTTCACCCCAGGGCGCACCGATGCGTCTCAGGCGCAGACCGATGTGGAGTCGTTCTCGGTGCTCGAACCGACCGCCGATGGCTTCCGCAACTACCTCACCGGCGAGCAGTCGCTGATGGCCGAGGAACTGCTGCTTGATCGGGCGCAGTTGTTGACCCTGAGCGCGCCAGAGATGACCGTGCTGGTGGGCGGCCTGCGGGCGTTGAACGCCAACACCGGTCAATCACGGCATGGCGTCTTCACCCAGCGTCCCGGAACCTTGACCAACGACTTCTTCGTCAACCTGCTGGATATGCGCACCGCATGGACGGCGACGTCTGACGAAGAGGCCGAGTTCGAAGGCCGCGACCGCACGACCGGCGACCTCAAGTGGACCGCCACGCGGGCCGACCTGATCTTCGGGTCGAACTCCCAGCTACGCGCCCTCTCAGAAGTCTACGCCCAATCCGACTCGCAAGGCGCCTTCGTGCAGGCCTTTGCAGCGGCTTGGACGAAGGTGATGAACCTAGACCGCTTCGACCTCGCCTGACCTCAGCGACAAAGTGTGCGGGCGCAGCCAGAAGGCTGCGCCCGGGCGCCTTGGCCCAGGCCAGGTCCGCGCGCGCCTGCGCTTTCCCCCACCCCTCAGGCTCGCGCTCGGAGCTCGCCGAAGCCAGGCGGAACCACGCCTTGGCGCCGGGAGGGGATCATCGCCGCGGTCTCAAAAAAGCTGGCCGCCGCGGGCGGTGGCGTAGAAGTTGGTCCCTTTGGAGCCGGAGATCTGCGCCACATCCTGGCTGGTCAGCGGATGGGTCTCGGCCACGAACCGGTCGCGTAGTTCGAGGCTGTCGAGCGCCAGGGGGCCTCGCACATCGGCGAGCGGATCGGGCGGCAGCACCTCGGCCAGGCGTTCAATCACCGCCTCCTGCCGGTCGACCTCAGTCCGCCCGACGACGTCGATGACCCGTTGCAGGAACAAACTCGCCGCCTCGCGCATCGGGGCGCCGGCCGCAACCTCGAGCGGCAGGACCAATGACGGTTCGCTCAGCGCCCGCGTCAAGAAGTGGGCCATCTGCGGCGCATGCCAGCCTGTGCCGCAGGCGCTGCGATGCTTCGCCTCGAATTGGACGAGCAAAAGCCCCAGCTGTGTTTCCAACTCGCTCAGCGCCTGATGCGACAGCGTCCCTTCTTTGCGTGATGCTCACTCGGCCGAGCGGATCGGCCCCGGATAGGCCAGCACCGCCTGATCCGCCGTCAGGAGAGTGATCCCCTCGACCATCGCCTGAGCGATCAGAATGCGATCGAAGGGGTCCTTATGGAGATCCGGCAGCATCGACACCGCCGCGGAATGGCTGCCGCCGATAGCCATCTCCTCGTAGCCGCTCTCGAGCAGCTCGCGGCGGAACAAACTCGGGTCCAGATTGAACTCCGGCCGCCCCAGCGCCGACTTGATCGCGATCTCCCAGATGCTCGCGGCGCTGAAGTGGATCTGGTTTTCTGGATCGCAAATGAGATCACTGGCCTCCCTCGAAAGGCCCGCCCCTGCCGCCGCCCAAAGCAGGAGATGGGTGTCCAGGAGCAGCTTCATCAGGACCCCCGGAACAGGCCTTCGACCTCTTCGCGTCCTAGGTCGTCAAAGTCTGCGGGCACAGAAATTCGCCCCTGCATGAAGCCGATCCGGGGTCTTGGCGCCTCGGCCTGCGCGACCGCGACCACCTTGACGAGGGGCTTTCCCGCCTTGGCGATGATAAACGCCTCGCCATTGACCGCCTTCTCAATAAGCTTCGAGAGGTTGGTCTTCGCCTCGTGGATATTGACCGTCAGCATCGCAATCTCCAGACTTAGTCCACTAAACTTAGTTTAATATGTCTCCTCCGACAAGGTAATCAGCGCCAGTCGGCCCCATTGGCGTTTCAACGTCATAGCGATCGGGAGATCCTGCCCAACGCGCGGCTAAGCATGGCGGCCGTCCAGCCGCGCCTGAGGGGAATAAGCGCGCGCTTGGCCGTGTCCCAACCTTAGGCGGGTGTCACGGGTGGCAGCGCACGGGAGCGCGAGCAAATCTATGAAAGACCTGACGCCAGCGAACAAACGATCCCGCGTGCGCGAGCCGGCCGGCCGCTTTGACCACGTCAGCATCGCTCTGCACTGGATCACCGCGGGCTTGGTCGCAAGCCAGCTCACGACGGCGTGGCTGTTCAGCCAGGGGGGTCCCGGCGCAAGAACAGCCCTGACCGCGCATCGATCCCTGGGCCTCGTGATCTGGATCGTTGTTGTAGGCCGACTGGTTTGGCGGCGGCGCTTCGCCTACCTACCGCCCTTCCCCGCCAGCATGTCGCACCGCCAGCAGCAGATCGCCAAGCTCAATGAATTCGGCCTCTATGCGGTGCTGCTGTTCCAACCGCTGACGGGACTGGCCGACACGCTATTGCGTGGTCGTCCGTTTTCGCTGTTCATCTGGCGTGCGCCTGCGATCCTGCCAAACACCAAGGCCGTCGCGCACGCCTTCCAGGCAGCCCACGAGGCGGGCGCCGCAACCTTGTTGGCGCTCCTTGGCTTGCACATCGGCGCAGCCATGTTCCATGAGTTTGGGCTTCGCGATGGCGTCTTTCGCAGAATGCTGCCGTGGACTGCGCGGCAATCCATCAACGCTCTCGTCGAAACGCCTCTCGAAGCGAAATGGCCCTGATCCACTGGGCCAGATAAGTCGTTGATCTCGAACCAAAGCGCCAGCGCACGCTTGCGCGCGCCACGAAGCTAACCGGCGCTGCTTCGCTACACGCTGAAGGCCCCCATAAGAGCGAGCCACGGGTGATATCGCGCCCTGAACCAGGCCCGGGCGAAGCCGCCCTCAAGACGCAAGGCCTCGCAAGCCGCTCAAGGCGTCGCGCGCGGCGCCGGTTGGATGTCGGGCGTTGTCCAGAAGTCGCCGGCGAAGCAGCATAGCGAGGCGCGCGTCCCCGGAGGCTGACGCCGATTGGGCGGCATGCAGCAAGGTGTTGAACCGGCCCGGATCGGCCTTCAAGGACGCGCTATAGGCATTCAAGGCCTGCGCTGGGCGACCCGCCAAGCGCAACATATCGCCCATCATCTCTCTGGCGGGAAGCTCCACCTCTCCCTTGCCGACGCGATCTTGGGCGTCAGCGACGGGACCAAGTTCAGCGACCGCCTCGTCGGTTCGTCCCTGCGCGAACAACGCCCACGCCTCGACTTCCTTCTGTTGCGTGGAGGGACTTTTTTCGCCCTCCCCAGCGCTTAGGGTGGCGCGGTAGTCAGCCATGGCCTGGGCGCCCGCAGCGGCGTCTCCCAAATGACCCGCCGCGACGGCATGGGCCCAGAAGATGCTGCGCTTTGCGAAGACGTTGGCGGTTTCTGAAGCGCTCAGCCCAAGGGCTGCGCGCCAGTCGCCGGTTTCGAGATCGAACCGCGCGGGCAGACTGGCCTGCACCCACGCGTAGTAGCCGTCGAACCCGGGAGAGACTTCCGTAGGCGCGATCGCGGCGGCTTCACGCGTCATCTCGCGCGCCTTGTCGACATCGCCGAGCTGCAGGTAGGCGTATTGTAAGAATTCGAGGGCGTGCAATCGGTTCTGCGCCTCCGTATGCGCCACGCCCGGAGCCTCCGCCGCAGCCTTGGAGGCCAGGTTCGAGCTGATGTCGTCGCGCCAAAAGCCCAGGCGCGCGAAGATGTGACCCGGCATGTGCCGCGCATGGGCGGAAGCTGGCGCGACCTTCGCATATTGGCGCGCGGCGGCCAGGCCGTAGCGCGCCATCCCTGGATTGTCGCTGGCATGGATGATGAAGTGGATGATGCCCGGATTGTGGGGTTCGCGGGTGAGCGCGCGATTGAGGATCGTCAGGGCTTTGCGCCGGTAGATGAGGTCAGGGTCGTAATCGCTCAGACTGAGCAGCGAGAGCGCATAGATTACGGGCGCCTGGCGGTCGCCAGGATATCGCGCGGCGAGCGCGCCCATTGAGCGGGAATAGGCCTTCAGCCGGTCTTCATCCTTTGTTGGCGAGACCTGGTAGATCAGGTTCAAGGCTGCGACATAGGCTTTCTCCCGCGCACTGCCTTGCGAGGCGCTCTGAGCTGCGGCGATCTCACGCTGCGCTGCGGCGCGCAGATCCCCTGTGGGCAGACCTTCGACCTGCTGCCAATCCGACATCGCCTGCCCCCAATGGGCAAGGGCGCAGGCCGGCTGCGCTGCGGCCGCCTCCTGAAACGATCGGCGCGCCTCGTCGTACATAAAGGAATAGAGAAAGCCGGCGCCACGATCGATCTGGCGCTGCGCAGCCGGGGCGCAGGTCGACGCCAGGTGGACATGGCCCACTGCGCCCATATCCATGCCCATGTCGTGACCCGAGGCCAGGGTGGCTGCACTCAGGGCAAGGCCTGCGCCTGCAAGGATGCTCCAGCACCTGCGAGCCCGTCTGGCCGTGCGGCCTTGTGCGAAAAGTTTGAACCTCGACACCGCTGCAAAGACCCCCATGCGCGATTTCGCGTCCCAGCTAGGGCGCGCGCCTCACCAAGCTTAGAAGCGCCATGCCGACCTGCTGGCGTCTCCAGGATATCAGCGCCAAGGCGCTGTCCCTTGAGGCGGCGCGCTCCACTCCAAACGCTCTCACGCCTCCTGCGATTGCGAGCGGCGAAGCGCCTGGACTTCGGCGCCGATCCGAACCCAGAGCATGAGCGCGTTCAGAATTGAGAACAGCACCGCAAAACCGACCAAGCCGAACGACAAGGGCAGGACCGCGATCTCAGCGGCCACGACGACATAGTTCGGGTGGGCGAAAAACCGATAGGGGCCGCGTCGGACCAGGGGCGCGCCGGGCAGGGAGATAATCCGTGTCGTCCACCGCTCCCCAAGACTGGCGACAACCCAGATCCGCAGGCCTTGCAGAACCACGAACAAGGCCAGCCATGGCGTCTCGATCGGCCGGTTGCGCGCCAGCACCCAAAGGCCGATCAGCCAGGCCGCATGCAGCAGAACCATATATGGATAATGGTCCCGCCCCACCTCTATGGCGCCCCGGGCCAGGAGCCGCCGGGTATTTCGCTGGGCGAGCAGCAGTTCCCCCAGGCGCTGGATGGTCACAAAGCCCAGGACAATCAGGGTGAGGTTCACGACGTGCGCCGCAAAGTCACGCTGCTGGCCGTGAACCCCGGGCCAAGCGCGGTCAAGACAGACCGCTCCGGCAGACCTGCGCGCCGGGCGCGGTCCAGCACAAAGAGCGCGGTCGGGGCCGACATGTTGCCATGGTCGGCAAGGACGTCGCGTTCGTGATCGAGCTGGCCCTGAGGCATTTCGAGTGATGCCTCCAACGCCTCGATCACCTTCATCCCGCCGGGGTGGCAAAGGAAGCGGTCTATGTCGCCGAGCTCACGGCCGCTCTGGGCCAGCATACAGACCATCGCCGAACGCAGATGTTGCTTGGCGAAGGCCGGCACCGAGCGTGAGAGGATAATCCCAAGTCCGTTCGGCTCGACCCGCCAGCCCATGACGTCGAGGCTGTCCGGCCAGGTCCGTTCGGCGCTGGCTTCAATTTCGGCGAACCCCTCCCCATCGCTCTGCAGGACGCAGGCCGCCGCCCCATCGCCGAACAACGCCGTTGCGACAATGTTGGTCTTGCTCAGGTCCTCGAGACGGAAGGCCAGACTGCACAGCTCCACCGTGACCAATAGCACTATGGCGCCTGGCGAGGCGCGGGCCAGAGCGCTCGCCAGCCCCAGGCCGGTCGCGCCCCCGGCGCATCCCAGACCAAACACCGGGACGCGCCTTGCATCAGGCCGCAGACCCAGCCGGTTCATCGCCCGGGCCTCCAGGCTGGGCGTGGCGATGCCGGTCGAGGAGACCGTGACGACAATGTCCACGTCAGCGCCGCGGAAGCCGGCGCCTGCGAGGGCGCGCTCAGCGGCCTGGGCGAACAATTCGCCCCCGCCCTCAAGATAAGTCTCTGAACGCTCGGGCCAGCCGCGGGGCTCCATATACCATTCCAGCGGACGCACCGATTGTCGGGTGAGGACGCCGGCCGTCTTGAAGACCCCGGCCATTCGCTCGAACTGCGGGAAATGCTCTTCAAACAGGCTCCGCGCCGCCTGGGCGACGTCATCCTGGGTCAGGACATGCGGCGGCGAGGCGGTGGCCAAGGACAAAACGGCCACGGGGGCGGCGGCGCGGCTCATTGAATCACCTCTGCGGCGAAGCGGTCCATTTCTTCGTACTGCGGGCTCATCTGGAGGAGCAGCAGGTCGAGGCCGGCCTGCTCATAGGCGCCGATGCGGTCCTTGATCTGGCGGGGCTCGCCGATCAGGTTGGGGCGCAGGCCGCGGTTGGAGACGGAGTATTCGGCGATTCTCATCTCGCGCTCGAGCTGGGTGCCGGCGAGCCACTGGTCGTAGTTGCCGAAGCCTGGTGCGTTGGGGTCGAGCGTGGTGATCCGCGCCACCTCGGCGCGGGCGGCCTCTTCGGTGTCGCGCACGATGGCGTAGGCGGCCATGCCGAAGCGCATCGGCGGCTTGCCGGTCGCCGCGCGGCGGGCCTTCATGTCGGCGATCTTCTCGGCGATCACCTCGACGGCGTCGCCATGCATGACATAGGCGTCGCACTGGTTGGCGATCAGGGTCTTGGCCGCCTCGGACTCGCCGCCGGCGTAGACCACGGGCTTGCGCACCGGCTTGGGCTGGCAGATCGCATCCTTCAGCTGATAGCGCAGCCCCTGGTGATTGAACTTCGGCTCCCGCCAAAGGCCCTCGACCACATCCAGCCACTCCGAGGTGCGCCCATAGCGGTCGTCGTGCTGGTCGAACTGCAGGCCGTAGCTGGTGGCTTCCTCCTGCCACCACGACGACACCACATTGAGCGCCAGGCGCCCGCCGGCGATGTTGTCGATGTTGGCGGCCTGCTTGGCCAGCAGCGCCGGATGATGGAAGTTGGGCCGCACCGCGACCATCAGCTCCAGGCGCTGGGTGACCGCCGCCAAGGCCGCGGCCGTCGACCAGGCGTCCAGCGCCGGCTGGTCGGTTCCTTTGATGTCGTTGAGATTGAGCTCGGCCACCAAGGTCAGGTCGTAGCCGATCTGCTCAGCCCGCTGGCAGAGCCGCCGGGTGTAGTCCCAGCTCGCCGCCATCTGCTCGTCGCGCACATTGCGCAGCCAGCCGCCGAAGACCGGCGTCCAAAATCCGTATCTCACGCGGCCACCTTTTGTTGCGCAGCGATCAGGCCCGCCAGGTAGTCGACCAGCTTGTCGTGCGGATCCCAGCCCAGAACCTCCAGCGGCTTGGCGACAAAGTTCGACATGGCGTTGAGGTCGTAGAATTTCGGCAGGCCGTCGCGGTCGTCGATCATGTACTCCACGCCCCCCACGTCGAGCCCGCTCATCGCCGCCACCCGCTCCACGCCGCTCACCAGCTCGGCCGGCGGCCTGAACTGGCTGATGGTGATGGTCGGCTTGTCGACCATGCAGACGTCGGCGGGGCACAGGTCGAAGGTCGAGCCCGCCCCGTCCAGCGCCAGGGCGTAGAGCAGCTGGCCGTCCAGCACTTCGCAGCGGATCACCCGCCCGTCGCGGGCCGGGACATATTCCTGCACCAGCGCCACCCCGTCGACGCCGACCGGGGTCAGCTGGTCGGCCACCGCCGCCGCCAGCTCCTCGGCGTCGTCATAGCGGATCATGCCGGTCCCGGAGCCGCCGACATTGACCTTCACCATCACCGGATAGCCGATCTCCCCGGCCAGCCGCACGATATCGGCGCGCCGGTGGGCCACCCGGGTCTTGGGGATCTCAAGCCCGGCCTTGCGGAAGAGGCTGAGCTGGCGGGCCTTGTTGGTGTCGTAGGCCAGCACGCCGGGGCCGTTGACCACCCGCGCCCCCAGCGACCGCCAGTGGTCAAGGACGGCCAGGCTGTAGAACAGCGCATGCTCCTCCTGGCGCAGGAACGAGGACATCGCCAGGCGGTTCAAGATCACCGGCGCCGGCGCGATCCGCGCGCCCGGATCAAACGTGTGGCTCTGAATTTCGATGGGCGTCCAGGCCAGTCCCCGACGCTCCAGCGTCTGGAACAGCGACGCGAACCACTGGGGGTGTTCGTAAAACACAGCGAGGTCGGCCAAGGTGATCTCCGGGGCGTCCAGTATGAGACGCCCGTCGCCGCTTAGCACGACGACGGGCGAATGAGAGCGCCGCAGTGGCGAACCGGGAGCCTCGACGAACGCAGTTTGGCCTCAGCTCTTGTTCGGATCGTGGCCGACGTCGATCCAGCGGCGCAGTTCCTCAGCGTCAGCGCAACCATAGGCGCACACTTTGTCGAGGCGTGCGAGCATCAGCCGCGCGCCGGTGACATCGCCACGCGCGACCTTCAATTCACCATAGTATTCAAGCGCGCCAATGTGCTTGGGGTCGATCGCCAAAGCCTGCTGGTAATAGCTCTCGGCCCTGTCGTAGTCGCCCTTCTTGCGCCAGGAGAAGCCCTGGTAGGTCAGTATGTCCGGAAGCGGACCGAACGTCGCAGCCGCAACGGACAGAGACGCCAAGGCCTCGTCATAGCGCCTTTCGTTGATCAGGCTGACGGCTTGCACATAGGCTGCGTCGCCGCTGCGGGCGCCACCGAACAGCATCGAGCCTCCAAGGCTGGCGCTTGGCTTCGGCGCTCCGCTGGACGCAGCACTCATCGCACCCTCGAGCGCTGCGGTGAACGACTTCAGACGGCTGGCGTCTGGGCAGCTATCGGCGCAGGCTTGGGCGCGCGCGGCCAGCCAGTCGGCCTCGACCTTGGCCTTGGGATCCTTCAGATTGGCCAGAGCAACGCCCAGTCCGGCATGGGCTTCGACGTCATCCGGAGTGAGTTTTTCGGCTTTTTCATAGGCTTTGCGCGATCCGCGCCAGTCATGATCACCCGCTTTGGCTGCGCCCAACAAGCGCCAGGCGTCCGGATTCTTCGGGACTGCATCGGTGACATGCTCCGCCGCGCTGGCGGCCGCCCGGAACTGATTGCTCTTCATCGCAGCGACCGCCTTGGCGTATTCCGCCGATGGGTCGTATTGCGGCGCCGAGACGCTCGGCGCCGAACTGGCCGATGATCCGCCGCCGCCGCCACCGCCGCTCGCCAAAGCAGCTCCGCCGCTCGCCAGCAGCGCGAGGCTCCCGCCGATTACGGCCGCGTTCAGAATGCGTCGCATGCATAGTCCCTTTCCGAGCCAGGTTTCACGTCGCCCATGAGGCGCTGGGATCGCGCCGCTTTTCTAGGGGACCTCTTCTCAGGACCCCCTCAGTCCCGATTTTATTCCCGCAGGCCTTAGGATCAGCCCCGGGGCAGGCCCCCTGCTCGAACAGGGTCGCCGCAATGGGGGCGCTGCAACGCGCAGTGCACAAAGCGAGCTTCACGGCTGCTGCGCCCAGAACCGATCCTGCCCAGGGCGGGATTCTGAATTTCGTAACACTCGTTGATTACGCCCGTAGAACCCCAGAATGGGGAAGGAGTAACCTGAATGTCTATCTCTGCGATCTCCAGCGTAATCCCAACACCGCTCACTCAGGCCGCCACCGCCGCACCCCCCGTGGCCGCGACTGACAACGATGGCGACCATGACAATGGCGCGCCAGACGTCAAGGCGAGCAACCCACCCGGCGTGGGAACCAAGGTCGATATCAACACCTAATCTTTCGACGATGTCGGTGCGGGCAGCGCATCGACGTTGACGCAGCCATGCTCGTCAGGCCCCGGCGAGAGGCCATCGAGCAGATCGGCCCGAACCCCCACGCCCGCCCAGCCTGATGGCGCGCGAAGGCTCCTTTAAGTCCCTCCCTCCGATCAGCCGATCTGTCTGGCATGGCGCAATGCGGACCCGGCGCTAGGCTCAACCGCGGCGAAGGTCGCTGGGGTCAGATCGCTGGCGTCAGGGGACGAACTTGCGCGGGATTGCAGCGACCTCGTCGGTGCTCAGGCGGGTGACAGCCTTGGCGATCAGGTGCTCGCGGAACCCACGGGTGTCAGCCAGGCTGAGCTCAAGATCCAGCGCCGAACAGACAAGGTCGCTCCCACGCGACTGGGAGATCAGATGCATGTCGGCGCGCTGCAGATCGGGTGAGCCTGCGACGAGATCGATGCGGTAGACATCGTGGTTGGCGGTTCGAAGATAGAGGATCGATGGCTCAGGTGATGTCCAGCCGCGCCAGCCGTGGACGGAGAAGCAAGGCCTAAGCTCGGCGTGCGACGGCGCAGCGTCCTCAGCGACTGCGCGCCCTGAACAGAGGCCGACCAAGGCGGCTGCGATCAAGCCAAGCCTGCCGATTTTGGAATTCTCGACCATTCCGCCTCGCAAAGCCTCGCTGCGCTCCGTCACGCGCGATAGCGCCCGCCACGCGCGATAGCGAAGGAGACCGAGCCGGCCCCGGGTTTATTCCCGCGCCCGCGAGGCCATAGCCGCCAACTTAACGCGCGCTCGGGAAAAACCAGGGGCCGGCGGCAGAGGCGGCGCGAATAAAATCCATCGGCCAGGTGTCACCTTTGTGCGGGCCGCAAGGCTCGAACGGGAGCGAACCATGGAAAACGGCCGGTGGCTGGAAGGGTGCGCGTAATGGCGGCGCGGCGGCGCACCAACGAGCCGGCCGAGACCATCGGCCTTTCGATGCTCGTTCGGGAAGCGGCCTATGGTCGGGCGTTCGATCGCTTGGCCCGGCAATTGTCAGAATGGCTGGCGATCCGATCCGATGACGCCGGCGCGCGCCTGGCGCTCTCCGGCGTCATGCTGCTCTCTGGGGACCGGACCTTGGGCCTCGAAGTGCAGGCGATGGCCCTGGCCCAGACGCGGGTCTATCGGCGGGTCTTCGGCAACGGGCGCGGCTTGCGGGTGCTTGCCTTTCTCGCCCCTGGCGACTTGGCGACCAATGCGCCGCTGGACTACCTGCTCGAGGCCTCGAATGTCGACTTGATGATGGTCTACTGCGATGGGACTGAGCCGGTTTTCGAGGCGCTTCCGGACCATGACATCGCCTTCCTGGCGATCAATCGCTCCGAGGAGACAGCCGACCTGCTAGCCCAACTGAGCGAAACCCTCGACGATTGGCCGCGTCCGGTGATGAACGGCCATCCAGACCGGATCGCAGCCCTCTCGCGCGACCGCCTCTTCGCCATGCTGGCCGGTCACCGCCGGTTGATCTTCCCGGATATTCGCAGAATGTCGCGCAGCCGATTGTTAGCTGCGAGCCGGTCGACGTCGGCCGCCGCCTGGGACGGTCCAGCTTTTCCCGTCGTGGTGCGCCCCGCACTGCCGGGCGTAGAAGCCGAGAAGATCGATGATCTTCGCGACTTGGAAGCCTATCTCCTGCGCGCCCCGGACGCCGACATCGAAGTCACGGCGTTCTATGACTACAGCGGGTCCGACGGGCTTTTCCGCAAGTTCCGCGTCGCCTTTATCGATGGGCAGCCGCACCTCGCCCGCGCCTCGGTCTCGTACAATTGGCGCGCGCCCTACATCAGCCTGTCAGAAGAAAATTTTGCGCCCGGCGAACGCGTCGAAGAGGCCAATTTGACGTCGAGCTTTAATGCGACGTTCGCCGTGCGCCACCGCGCCGCTTTCGACAGCATCGTCGAAGCCGCCCAACTCGATTGCTTCGACATCGACTGCGCCGAGACCATCGATGGGCGGCTGCTGGTCTTCGAAGCGGGAGCCGCGATGCTGACGCATGTGGCCGATCCTAGTCCGCTGCACCCTTATAACCCGCCGTCCTGCGTGAAGATGTCGGCCGCCCTGGTGCGAGCTTTGACGGCGCGATGCGCACAGCCGCCAGCAGACATCTGGTGGCGAGCCCGGACCGCGGGTGGGATTGGCGCGCCGCAAATGGCGGCGAAATCGGTCCATGCAGATCATGTGGCGCGATTTTGGTGATGCAGCGCAGGTTCATCGAAGGCGGCGCGCAGCCCTTGGGCTCCGAACCAGCCGCGAGCGGCCCTTAAAAGGACGGGCTGCGGGGATGGCGCCGGGAGCTCTTGCTTGACACCTCGGGAATAAATCTGTGCTGGAGACGGTCTGCTGCTTAAGTGGTCTGCCCGCCGGCGGCCTTTGGAACCGCGCCGGAGCCCTTCTCCATGAACAACATCGGGCAGCTTAAGGTGGCTAGCCAACCCCGAACCGTTGCAGCCCTGCTTCGCTTTGACCCGATTTCCATCGCGCTCCATTGGGCCACCGTTGCACTGGTCGTGGTGATGTTCGCGAGCGCTTGGGGACGGGAATTGGCCGGTGACGGCGCGCCGGCCTCCAACGATCTGTTGACCCTGCATCGCTCGGCCGGGGTGACGCTTTGGCTTGTCGCCTTTTGTCGACTTGGCTGGCGTATAACCCTCGCCATACGCCCGCCTCTGCCAGCCAGCGTTCCGCCCATGCAGGTGCGCGCATCGGCCCTCACCGAGGGCGGCCTCTATATTCTGCTGATCATCCAGCCGATCACCGGCCTCTTGCAGTCTTTCGCCCGCGGCTATCCGTTTCAGCTGTTCGGCTTCGAAATCCCCAAGGTGATGGGCCGCGACAAGGGCCTCGGCGCGCTCACTCACCAGGCCCACGAGTTGGCGGCCTGGCTGCTCTTGGGATTGCTTGCGCTGCATATCGCTGCGGCGCTGTTGCACGGTCTGGTGCTCAAGGACGGCGTCCTGCAAAGCATGCTTCCGCGCCGTCGCCCCAAGGCCATAGCGCAAGGTCGCGCCGCGCCATGACGGCCGCCTCAGTCCTGCGAAGCGCGCCTCAACCTATTCGCCGACGCCACCAACTGAACCAGGCTTTGGCGAAGAGGGGGTGTCGCTGCCCGGCTCCCCCTCACCCTTCCGCGCTCCCTTGGAGCGCCGCAGTTTTCGAGCACAGCGGGAAATCGTCATCGCTCGGGAATAAAACGCACAGTGCGCGGGTCCACTTACCGACAACGAATGGAGACACCTTTTCATGAGCGACCATGACAACGCCGGTGAAGACCGCCGCGGCTTTCTGAAATGCATGGCCTGGGCCGGCACCGGCGCCCTCTTCACCGCGAGCGGCGGCATCCTGAGCTCGGTCAGCCTTGACCAAGCCATGGCCGCTCCGGCTAAGACCGAGGGCTTCACCTTCCTGCAGATCAGTGACAGCCACATCGGCTTCAACAAGCCTGCAAACCCGGACTCCAAGGCGACCTACACCGAGGCGGTGAACAAGATCATCGCCATGCCGAAGAAGCCGGACTTCATCATCCACACCGGCGACATCAGCCAGCTTTCCCGCGATTCCGAGTTCGATGACGCCGACCAGATCATCAAGCAAGCCGGTCTGACGGTTTTCCACGTACCGGGCGAGCACGACATGCTCGACGACGGGAACGGCAAGGCCTACCTCGACCGCTACGGCAAGGGCTCAAAGGGCGCCGGCTGGTACAGCTTCGACCACAAGGGCGTGCACTTCGTGGCCCTGATCAATGTGGTCAACCTGAAGGCTGGCGGCATGGGCAGCCTGGGCGCTGAGCAACTGGCTTGGTTGGAGAAAGACCTGGCCGGCAGGCCCTCGTCGCAGCCGATTGTGGTCTTCGCCCACATTCCTCTCTGGACGGTCTACGCCGACTGGGGCTGGGGCACGGACGACGCGACCCAAGCGCTCAGCTATATGAAACGCTTCGGCTCGGTCACGGTGTTGAACGGCCACATCCACCAGATCACGCAGAAGGTCGAAGGCAATGTCGCCTTCCACACTGCGCGCTCGACCGCCTTCCCGCAGCCGGTGGGTGGCCAAGGCCCCTCCCCGGGCCCGCTGAAGGTTCCTACCGAGCAGCTGCATTCGGTCTTGGGGATCACCACCGCCACCTTCGTGCGCGGCAACGCTCCCATCGCTCTTGTCGACCAGACGCTCGCGACCTGAGCCAGCTCCAACTCGAGAAACGGATTATTCTATGCTGAAGACCCTCAAGGTGGGCGCCCTGGCGCTCTCCATAAGCCTTGGCATGGTAGCCGCGGCCGCGATTAGCGGCCCCGGCGCCCAGGCCGCCCCCGCCGCAGCCGCAGCCGGCCCCAGCGTCAACATTGACAACTTTGTCTTTGGCCCGGCTGCGCTGACCGTGACTGTGGGAACGACCGTCACCTGGATTAATCGGGACGACATTCCTCACACCGTGGTCGCCAACGATAAGAGCTTTAAGTCCAAAGTGATGGACACTGACGAGAAGTTCTCGTTTACGTTCACCAAGCCAGGCGAATTTGGCTACTTCTGCTCACTCCACCCCCATATGGTGGGCAAGGTGATCGTGAAGCCCGCATAGTTGCTGTTTGAGGCGTATGGTCAATGTCAGGGCGAAATCCCTTCTTCAGACCCCGCCTCGCGGTTGATGGCGAAGCCAATGACCGCGCATCCGAGGCCACACAGGCGCGGCAGTTCCGCTTGCTGGTTCTGCCGCACCTGGACAGCGCCTATAATTTCGCCCGTTACCTCACACGGGACGCCGAGGCCGCGGAGGACATCGTCCAAGATGCCTTCCTCCGCGCCTTTCGCGCTTTTCCGGACTATCGCGGCGGTGCTCCGAAAGCCTGGCTCTTCGCCATTGTCCGCAACTGTTTCTTGAATTCGATCCGCGCCCACAAGAGTTCAGCCGCCGTGCTAGTTAGAGAATCTGACCTGTCGGATGCACAATCATTGGCCTTGGCCAATATCGCCGATGCTGACCAGGGCACCCCTGAAGAGGAGCTGGTCCGCCAACGGGAGGCCGAGACCTTGCGCGCCGTCATCGAAAACCTGCCCGAGCCATTCCGCGAGACCCTTGTGCTGCGCGAACTTGAAGAACTTTCTTACCGCGAGATCGCTGCGCTGACGTCAGCGCCGATCGGCACGGTGATGTCTAGACTGGCGCGGGCGCGCCAGATGCTTTGCGACATGTTGCTGCCAGGGGGCGAACCCGGCGTGAGCTCGGGATTCAGGGAGACCCTGCGATGACCCCTTGCCGTGATAAAGCCATTCTCCTGCAGGGCCTGGTTGACGCCGAGCTCGACGCCGTCAACGCAGCGGCGTGCGAAGCCCACCTCAAGACCTGTGAGGTCTGTCACGCGGAATATCTGCGGATGCTGGCGCTGCGTGAAGCCGTCACCGGCCCGCGTGTCACCTACCGCGCCCCCGATCGGCTTCGCGCCAGCATCGAGGCGATGATAGACGGCGAAGAGACCCGTCATCTGCCCCCCCTGCCTGCCACCCGCGCGCGCATGGGCCCCTGGACCGTTGGCGGGGCTGGAGGGTTGTTGGCCGCGGGCCTGGCGATCATGCTGGTGTTGCCGCAGCTGGCCGACAACAGTCTCGAGCGTCAGCTGGTCGCCAGCCACGTACGTTCGCTATTGGTCAACCACCTGACGGATGTGGCGACGTCGGACCAGCACGTCGTGCGGCCATGGTTTAATGGCAAGGTCGACGTGGCGCCGCCGGTGCCGGAGTTGAGCGCCCAGGGCTTCCCGCTGGTCGGCGGCAGGCTGGACTATGTCGACGGCCGCGTGGCGCCGGCGATCGTCTATCGGCGCCGGCTACACACGGTGAACCTCTTCGCCTGGCCAGCCGACGAGCGGCTGTTCAACGGCGCGAAGACTGTTCGGCGCGACGGCTATACCATCGTTGAGTGGACCGCCGGCGGCCTGCGCTATGCGGCGGTGTCGGACGTGGATCCGACAGACCTGGCGCTATTCAAAGTCGCCTTCGAGGCCCATTCTCCAGATCCATCGCACTAGACGCCCGACCTATCTGAATAAAAGCCGCCGCTTCCGGAGGGCCGACCTCCCTGGCGCCCTACGCCATGCCCGCCATGGCCGCACCAAGCGTCCCGCGCCGCCATCCTGGCAGCCGGGAAGAAGGGTTTTGGCGCTTTATTCTGGCGTCGGCGATGCCGACTGCGGGCATCTGTCTTTGATCACCCAAGCGCGGTGATGGACGGCGCTAGCCGGCGTAAAGGAGCCGTTCTTCAAGGCAGCTGCGCGCCTCCGCCGGCAATCCCCCCGACGCGTCAAAAGGCGCCCCTGCGACCAACTCGCGGATGGCCCGCAATTCGTCGAGGGCTTCCTTGCGGCCGTCACGGGCGATCTCCACGAGCTCCTCAACCGCGCGCAAGGTGCGGGTCTTGGTTGAAGGCCGCCCGCCATATCGCCCGTTAAGTCGCCGCGCCCGATCTTTCAGAATGGCCGACAAACTGGTCTGGTCGAGCCAGGCGCCTAGGTCCTCACGCAAACCAGCCTTGGATCCTTTGGCCCGCGCACCGATCCGACGAAGGGCCCCACTCTCGTGCGCGAATTCGATTACCGCGCGCGCCTCTGAGGTGCAGCGCTTAAGCGTGTTCGCCGGAATACGCCGCGCGGAAGCCAACTGCGCTGTCGCGTCTTCAATATATCCCGGCGGAGGTTCGCGTCCCGTCAGCTCTAAATACAGTACTATTTCGGCCAGATCTTTCGCAAAGCTGCGATTGCGAGAAGCCGAACGGGGCGCCTGGAAATCAATTGGGTTTTGCATGGCTGCATCGCGTATCCCCACGCGACTCCAAGGAGGAAATATCAAGGTCGCTTGTACGCCGTTGCATAGCTACTAGTCATTTGTTTTAATTGATTAAATTTTTGCAACGTTTGCGCCTTGGGGGAATAAAGCCCCCCGGTAGATTGGGACGAGCAGGCGCCTGCTCGCTGACGGTTTTTTGGCCAGTCGGTGGCTCGATGTGGGTGGTGATAGTGGCTGTAAGAAGGGGCGGCGGATCGCTCCGCCGCCCCTCATTTCTGCGATAGATCGCAGGTTTAGAAGTCTGCGCTGAGGCCCACGAAGAAGAAGCGGCCGAGCGCGTCGTAGACCTGCGGGAAGGTGTTGCCGCTGCAAACACCGGCCGCGCAGTTGGTGCCCACCAACGGCGGGTCCTTGTCGAAGACGTTGTTCACGCCAACCCGGAAGTTCAGGTTGTTGTGGATCGTGAAGTTGGCGGTCAGGTCGATATAGCTCTCCGACGGCAGGTGCTGCTCGACGGCGAACTGGTTACGTGGGTTGTTGAGCTGCGGGTTGGAGTTGAAGGCGTCGAGGGAGACCCCGGCGAAGTAGCGCCATTGCAGGGAGAAGCTGAGCTGCTTTGCCCAGTCCCCGTAGGAATAGGGCGTGTTCCAGGTCAGGCGCGAGGTATGGCGCCAAACCGGAGCCGGCTCGCCGCAGGTCAGGCCGTAGAGGCCCTTACAGTCATAGCTCGCGCCGCCCGGCAGGGGCTGCGTCTGCAGGCTGTCGAGCCAGGTGCCGACCAGCTTGGCCGAGACCGAGCCGTTGTCGCCAAGACCGATCTGCGACAGGTCGGTGTGGTATTCCAAGTTGACGTCGACGCCTGAGGTCTGCAGCGAGCCGGTGTTCAAGGTGGTGTCCTGAACAAAGCCCTGGTTCGAGAGGAACAACGAACCCGTCGCGTCGCGGTGGACCAGGTTACAGAAGGTCGGATTGTCCGTGTTGATGCACTGGTTCAGGATGAGGTTTTCACCCAGGCCCGAGATGAACTGCTGGACCTTGATGTTGAAGTAGTCGAACGACATCGACAGGCCCGGTACGAACGTCGGCCGGATGACCACGCCGCCGGTATAGGTGTCGGAGAGTTCCGGCTTCAGGTTCGGGTTACCGCCGGTCAGGCCGTTATACTGGTTGGCCGGGTTCTTTTCGATGGCCAGCACCTGCTGGGTGGTCAGGTGGAAGACGTTGGCGCAGGTGGCGACCAGCGGATTGCCCTGGGTCAGGCCGGCGCAGGGGTCTTGGTTGCCGTCGAGCACGACGTTCTGCGGCGCGAACAGCTCGTTGATGTTCGGCGCCCGGACCGCGCGGTTATAGCCGGCGCGGAAGCGCAGGCCGTCGACCACTTCCCAGTCGCCGCCCACCTTAAAGGTGTTGGTGTCGCCGACGGAGGAGTAGTCCGAGAAGCGGTAGCCCAGCTCCAAAGACAGATCCTTCACGAAGGGCAGGTCGTTGGCCAACGGCACCCGGGCTTCACCGAACAGCTCATAGACATCGAAGCTGCCGCTGACCGGCGGGTTGGCCGCGCCATTGCCGTCAACCAGGCCGTTTTGCGACAGGAAGTCGGCTGTGGAGTCCAGGTGCTCACGGCGGTATTCAGCACCGAAGGCGACGCCCACGCCCTCAGAGGCGTAGGGGCTCTTGATGCCGTAGTCGCCGAGCTTGCCGGTGAAGGCCAGGCTGACCACGCGCTCTTGGGTGTTCTGTTGGCTGAAGCTGGGCGCCTGCAGGAAGGCCGCCGAGGCGTTGCTGATGGTCCGGCTGGTGAAGATATTGATCGGCACGCAGCCCGGGTCGGGGTTGGCGGCCGGGTTACAGATCACCGTGCCGTTGGGGCCGGTCACCGCGTTCAGCGCCTGGTTTTCACGCGCCAGGTTGAAGTTTCCGGACTGGTTGTTGTGGTCCTGCACGGAGTTCAGCAGCAGGTAGCCGTCATAGTTCCAGGACTTGCCGAGGTCGCCGCGCATGCCAAGCACGATGCGGTAGTCGTCATGTCGGAAGGTCGTAAGCCGGCCCGTCCCTTCACTGGGGAGCAGGCGGCGCGCGACGAAACCGCTGAAGTTGCTGGTCGGGTTGCTGGCGCAGTTTCCGCCGCCGACTGCGGGAAGCTGGGCGGCTTCCGTTGAGCTGAGGAACGGGTTGGCGCAGTTGATGACGTGCGTGCCGGCGAAGATGCCGCCTGAGGCGATCTGTTCCGTGGAATTGTCGTCCAGGAACATGGTGTCCATGTAGACATCGGCCCAGGGCGCGATCTCGTAATGGGCGAACGAGCCTAGGCTATAGCGCTCGTCAGGACGC
>Ga0070730_10000645_pt1 | contig 38260 bp, 43 predicted proteins | sample Coa_R1_3_FD_66447 | JGI IMG/M metagenome (GOLD analysis project Ga0070730, IMG submission 66447) | Surface soil microbial communities from Centralia Pennsylvania, which are recovering from an underground coalmine fire - Coalmine... | ecosystem: Environmental > Terrestrial > Soil > Unclassified ...
CCGAGCGGCCACCCCCTCCACGGTCGCGTTGAGATCCATCGGGGCCAGCACGAGCTTCATCTTGCCCGCCTCCAGGCGGTCGAGATCGAGCATGTCGGTGATGAGGCGGTTGATGCGCTCTGCCTCCTGGAAGATATATCCGCTGTACTCGTGCACGTCGGCAGGGTCCATATCGCCGGCGTTGATCAGCTCGCTCATGCCCTGGATACCGGTCAGTGCCGTCCGGAACTCATGGCTGACCATCGAGGTGAACTCGGTCTTGATCTGGTTCAGCTTCTCGAGCTCTGCCAGGTTGGCGTGCGCCGCCTCCTCGGCACGGTGCTTCTGGGTGCTGTCTTCAAAGGTGATCACGAAATGTTCGAAGCTGCCGTTGCGCCGTCTCACCGCCGTGGCCCGCCAATGCAGCCAGACGCGCGTTCCGTCGCGCCGCATGGCCAGGTCGTCGGAGTCGATCGTGCTCACCGAGCCGCTCAGCAGCTGCGCGAACTGTGAAGCGATTCCCGCCACGTCATGGTCGTCGAAGAACGCAGTCAGGCGTGTCCCCGGCAGCTCGGTCTCCTCGACCACCAGCAACGAGGCCAGGCGCGTGTTGCCGGCCACGAACCGCAGGTGCGCATCCATCTCGGCCAGGCCGCGCGGCGAGCTGGAGAACCAGTACTGACGACTCTCGGCCAGCCGCTTGAGCATCTCGCGGCGGACGGCCGTCTGGCCGGCGACGGCCAGCAAGCCGGCGACCGCGGCGAGGATGACCAGCTTGTCGTTTTGTGCGCGGACGGCCTCGACGACGATCACCGATGAGGCCGCCACGGCGCCGGCCGTGAGCGCGATGGCAGCTCCGTCCCTCCAGTGCAGGTTGCGAGCCCAGGCAAGGAGGTCATCTCGGGTTCTGGAGGTCGCGCGCATAGCGGGGGCGCGTTTGACCTTGAGCGTCACCAGTGACATATACCCAGAATCGAGGATCCTGCCGTCGTCGTTGGGTCAAGAAGCCTACGTTTCGGCGACATTCGAGCGTCGCGCGGGCATGCTTGTCGGTCATGAGGCGCCTCGCCGAGCTCCATGTCCACCTCGAAGGCACGATCCGGTACGAAACGGCGGTCGCTCTAGCCGCTCAGAAGGGGCTTCCCAAGCCCGCGACGTACGAGTATTCGAACCTGGCCGGCTTCCTGGACGTGTACATGCAGGTCGCCCGGTTCCTAGTCACTGGCCAGGATTTCGAGCGCGTGATCCGGGAGCACGGTGAGGTCATGGCGCGCCAGGGCATCGTCTATGCGGAGATCAGCGTCAACCCGAGCCTGCACCCGGCAGACGATTGGACGGACGGCCTTGTCCGTGGCCGTCGTGCCCTCGCCGAGCTGGGGATCGAGGTCTGGTGGCTGATCGAGCTGGTGCGTGGCGCGCCGCCCGGAGCCAACGAACGCTCGCTGGAGTTGGCGCTGAGGACTGAAGGAGTGGCCGGCATTGGGCTCGTCGGCGATGAGTCGATCTCCGCATCGCCCTTGATCGGGCTGATCGAGCGAGCGCGCGCCGCCCACCTGGGCTTCATGCCGCACGCCGGTCAGGTCGGCGGTCCAGTGGTCGTTCGTGAGGCGGTGGAGGTTCTCGGGGCGACGCGGGTGGCCCATGGGGTTGGGGCCGAGCGTGATGAAGCCGTGCTGCGGCTGCTGGCGGATAGAGGTGTCTGCCTCTGCGTGTGCCCGTCGAGCAACCGGCGGATCGGTCTCCACCCCGACTTCCGAAAGTTCACCGATCTCGGCATTCCTCTGACGGTCAACACCGACGATCCGGCCATGGTGCCGACCACGCTCGAGCAAGAGCTCAAGCTGGCCGAGACGGACTACGGCCTCGACCCCAACACGTTGCTGGCGGTGGCCTGGGACCACCGCTTCGGTGGCGGCGGTTAGGGCGGGGAAACGCGGCTGGCGGCGGCCTGAAATGTCGGATAGGGCACCTCGCCGGACACGTCGTTCCACAGCTTCTCGCCCACGACCGGCATGCCTGCTGTCACTCGATCGAAGGCGTCCTGAGTCGCGGCGTAGCCCCAGAAGTCGAACATCGCTCCCTGAAGGCGCGGGTCTCCCCGCGCGAGCCTGAGGTCGGGATTCGAGCGGCTGAAGATCGTCGGGTCCCAGTGCTCGTACAGGTCCCGGGCGTCGATGTGATCGGCGAACCACTGAGACTTCGGCACCACGATGTAGAGGAAATCGGAGCTGGCGTTGATGATCGGAAACCCGAGCCGGTCTAGCGCCAGTGGATCCGACCACCCGCTGTCCCACTGCTCGACCGTGATGTCGTTCTGGATGGGAACCCGGCCCGTCTCGCGCTTGAGGCTGCCCCACATGCGGACCGACTTCCCGTGCTGGTGAATGAAGGTGTCGAGGAAGTCGACGTAGGACCGATACGCGTCTCCGTCCGAGGTGTCGTACTCATCCGCCCCCACCGCGACGCGCGGACCGGTGAACCACGGCAGGAAGGCGCCCCACAGGCTGGCCATGAACGTGTACGTCTTCTGGCTGCGCAGGTCGATGAAGCTCGCGTTCTCTGGACTCGCCAGGTCCGGTCGATAGCCGGTCAGCGCGGCGGCATGGCCGGGGCTGTCGATCTCGGGTGTGATGGTGATGCCCCGCGCGAGCGCATACCCCTCGAGCTCCTCGAATTCGGCCTCCGTGTAGGCGCCGTCCTTGGCGGCAAGGCCGGGGAACGCCGGGCTGTCGAGGCGAAAGCCGCCGTTGTCGTTCAGCTCCAGCTGGAAATCGTTGAACTTGTACCAGGCGAGATGGCGGATGTAGCGCTCGAGCTTGCTGATGGACACGAACTGGTACGACACGTCGAGCATGAATCCGCGCTCGGCGTACTGCGGAAAGTCCCGCGCGTGCCCGCGTGGTAGGAGCAGCGATCGTCCGGCCACGAGCATCTGCAGCAGCGTCCGGCTCCCGTAGAAGACCCCGGCCGCGGTGTGAGCGCGGATGGCGAGGCCGTCGGTGACATCGAGCAGGTAGCCCTCGGCCCCGATTCCAGAGTCATCCGTGTGGAGGCTGAGAAAGACGTTGCCAGGCGTGGGGTGCGACCCGAGCGCGATCACGGGACGCGAGCCCGTGAGCGAGGCCAGGTCATCCTGGATGGCCGCGGCGGTTGGGTCGAGCGCGGTGGCGTCTGCCGAGTCCACGATGATTCGTGAACCGGCATGGAATCTGAAATAGCCCGAAGCGCCGTGCCACTCGCGCAGCCCCGGCACCACGGACAGCGGTGGGCCGCCGGCGGAGGCCGCCGGAATGCGGAGCTGGATGACCAGGAGTGAAGCCGTGAGCGCTATCAGCGCCACCACGACCGCGATCGTTGCGGCGCGCACAGAGGGAATGCTAGGAGGATCGAATCAGTGAGCTCCCCCGACCCCAATGAGGGCTTCCGCCAGGCGGTCGCGCTGTCGAAGCTGGTCGACCCCCGCCCAACCCTGGAGAACCTGGCCCGCAACACCGGGCTTGCATATGAGGACGTCGTGCATCACGCCCTCGCGCGCTACGCGAGCTCCGGTGCGGAGGCGCTGCTCGCGATCGAGCCGCCGGCGCTTCGCGAGCTGATCGACGCGCGCAAGCTCGGGGACTGGGCCAAGGTCGGCGGGATCATCGACTGGCTGGAAGCGGGACTCGAGTCGGACGCCTGGCGCTGACCCTGGGGCGCTCCTACGCCGGGGAGCTCCGCTGCATCGACCCGCCGGCGTTGGCTTCCATCCGGTCCGCGACCTGGTTCAGGAGCCGCTTGAGCTCAGCCCGGTCGGAGGGGATGAGCTGCGCGATCGCTCCGGCCATCTTGGCGGCGCCCATGCCCCACATGCGCTCGAACAATCGCTCGGCCTTGGGCGTCAGCTCGAGCCAGGTCTGGCGGCGGTCGTCCTGGTCGGGCACGCGCCGCACGTAGCCCAGCTCTTCGAGGCGATCGAACATCGGCACCAGCGTCCCCGGCGTCACATGGAGCCGCCGGGCGAGCTCCCGGCCGGTCTGGCGCCCCCAGCGGCGCATGGCCACCAGGGCGCGGAATTGAGCCATGGTCAGGTCCACGTCCATGAAGAACCGGGCGGTGTCATCGGCGAAGGCAGCTCGCTGCCTGCCGAACGCGTGCAAGATCGAGCGCACGTCGGCGACGAGTGGATCGTCTGGGTTTGGTCGCACTTGGAATAACTGCTTCGACTCTACCAAATCGCTTGACTAAGGTCAATCGTTGGATATAATCAAACGACCGCCATGTTGATTCGGCTTCTCCGCACGTACCTGCGGCCCTACGTTCGCGAGGTTGCGATCGTGGTCGTGCTGGTGACGATCCAGTCGATCGCCAACCTGTACCTGCCGAACCTCAACGCCGACATCATCAACAACGGCGTCGCCAAAGGCGACATACCTTATATATGGCGGACCGGCGGCCTGATGCTCGCCGTGACCGTGGGCATGGGGATCATCTCCATCTTCGGCGTCTACTGGGCGTCGAAGGCATCCATGGGCGTGGGCAGGGACCTGCGTAGCGCCGTCTTCGGGCGCGTTCAAAATTTCTCGGCCCGCGAGCTGAACCGGCTCGGCACGGCTTCGCTGATCACGCGCAACACCAACGACGTGCAGCAGATCCAGCTCTTCCTGCAGATCGCCTTGACAATGCTCGTCGCGGCGCCGCTCATGGCCGTCGGCGGCGTGTTCATGGCCCTGCGCGCGGACGTCCAACTGTCGGGGCTGCTCCTAGTCATCTTGCCGATCATGGGCGGAATCGTTGCGTTCATGCTCTTGAAGGGCGTCCCGCTCTTCCGGGCGATGCAGGTGAAGATCGACCGCATCAACCAGGTCCTGCGCGAGCAGATCATGGGCGTCCGGGTGATCCGCGCATTCAATCGCACGGATTACGAACGGGCCCGCTTCGAGACCGCCAACGCCGATCTCACGGCGACCGCGCTCCGCGTCAACCGGATCTTCGTGGTCGCGTTCCCCGCCCTGATGGCGGTGATGAACCTGACCACCGTCGCCGTGCTTTGGTTCGGCGGCCGCCTCGTCGACAACGGGTCGATGTCGATCGGCAATCTGACCGCTTTCATGATGTACATGATCCAGATCCTCTTCTCTGTGATGATGGCCGTCGCGATGGTGATCCTGGTCCCTCGCGCGGAGGCGAGCGCCGCCCGGATCCAGGAGGTCGTCGACACGGTGCCGTCGATCGGGGATCCTGCCAGCCCGGTCGAGCCCGCGCGCGCGACCGGCCTGGTCGAGTTCAAGGGTGTGACGTTCGGCTACCCGGGCGGTGAGCACCCTGTCCTCGAGGATCTGAGCTTCGAGCTTCGGCCCGGTGAGACCACCGCCATCATCGGCGGCACCGGGTCAGGCAAGACGACCCTGGTGGACCTGATCCCGCGCTTCTTCGACGTCAGCCAGGGCAGCCTGCTCGTCGATGGGGTCGACGTGCGCCGGCAGAGGCTCGAGAGGCTCTGGGCGGCGATCGGCCTCGTGCCGCAGCGCGCCTACCTGTTCAGCGGCACTGTCGCGGACAACCTGCGGTTCGGCAACGAGCACGCCAGCGACGAGGAGCTGTGGCACGCGCTCGAGGTGGCGCAGGCCAGTGACTTCGTGGCCGCGATGCCGGGAGGCCTCCAGGCCCCGATCGACCAGGGCGGGACGAACGTCTCAGGCGGCCAGCGCCAGCGGTTGGCGATCGCGCGAGCGCTGGCCAAGCGGCCGTCGATCTACCTTTTCGACGACTGCTTCTCCGCCCTTGACGCCGGCACGGACGCACGCCTCCGCGCCGCGCTCCGCTCCGAGACCAGGAACGCGACGGTGCTGATCGTGGCCCAGCGCGTGAGCACGATCATGCACGCCGACCGCATCATCGTCCTCGATGACGGCCGCGTCGTCGGCATCGGCACCCACGGCGACTTGATGACGTCGTGCGAGCCCTACCGCGAGATCGTTGACTCGCAGCTGGGCGAGGCGGCGGTCGCTTGATCAATCGTGGTGGCGGTGGCCAGAGGCCGGGCGGCCGGGCGATGGGCGGCGGCTTCATGGGCATGGGCGGCCCGCCCGCCGGCAAGACTCGGAACCTCGGCAAGACGCTGCGGCAGCTGCTGGGCAGGCTTCGGCCCGAGCTGCCTCTCATCATCCTCGTGGCCCTGCTCGGCTCGGCGAGCGTCGCGTTCTCGGTCGTCGGGCCGAAGATCATCGGCAACGCGACCAACGTCATCTTCAACGGTTTCGTCGGCAAGTCGCTGCCCGCCGGGCTCACCAAGGCGCAGATCGTCGCGGATCTGCATGCGCGCGGCCAGGACCAGCTCGCCCAGCTGCTTTCCGGAATGGACGTCACGCCTGGCAAGGGCATCGATTACACGCAGCTCACCGATCTGCTGCTGCTGGCCGTGGCGGTCTACATCGCCGCGTCGCTCTTCACCTGGGCACAGGGCTACATCATGGCGGGGGTCGCGCAGCGCACCGTCTACGGCATGCGGCGCGACGTGGAGGCCAAGCTTGGCCGGCTGCCGCTGAAGTACTTCGACAGCCACTCGCACGGCGACATCCTGAGTCGCGTCACCAACGACATCGACAACGTGACCACCACGCTACAGCAGGGCCTGAGCCAGATCCTCACGGCCGTGCTCACCGTGATCGGCGTGCTCGGCATGATGTTCTGGATCAGCCCGCTGCTGGCCGCGATCTCCCTAGTGACGGTGCCGCTGTCGGTGGTGGCCGTCATCCTCATCGGGCGAAGATCCCAGAAGGAGTTCGCCGCCCAATGGAAGGTCACCGGCACGTTGAACGGCCATGTCGAGGAGATGCACACGGGCCATGCCCTTGTCCAGGTCTTCGGACGGCGCGGCAAGGCTCTGGAGGAGTTCGACCGGCAGAACCAGACCCTGTACCAGGCCAGCTTCAGGGCCCAGTTCCTGTCGGGCATCATCCAGCCGGCCATGCAGTTCGTCGGCAACCTCAACTACGTGGCCATCGCCGTCATCGGCGGGTACCGAATCGTCTCGGGCACGATGTCGCTGGGCGACGTAACGGCTTTCATCCAGTACTCGCGGCAGTTCACGATGCCGATCATGCAGATCGCGGGCCAGGCGAACCTGCTGCAGTCCGGCCTCGCGTCGGCGGAGCGGGTCTTCGAGCTGCTGGCGGAAGAGGAGGAGAAGCCCGATGCGGTGGCGGCACAGCTCGGCGAGGCCACCGGCTACGTCGCGCTGGAGGACGTTTGGTTCAGGTACGCGTCCGACAAGCCGCTGATCGAGGACTTCAGCCTCAAGGTCCGGCCCGGGCAGACGATCGCTATCGTGGGCCCGACCGGGGCGGGCAAGACCACGATCGTCAACCTGCTCATGCGCTTCTACGACATCGACTCGGGAAAGATCCTCCTGGATGGTGTGGACACGCTTCAGCTCTCGCGCGAGACGGTGCGCGAGGCCTTCGGCATGGTCCTGCAGGACACGTGGCTCTTCGCGGGCACGATTCGCGCCAACATCGCATATGGAAAGGAGGGCGCCACCGACGACGAGATCGTGGCCGCGGCACAGGCGGCGCACGTCGACTCTTTCGTGCGCACCCTGCCTCTGGGCTACGACACGGTGCTCGACGAGGAGGCTTCGGACCTGTCGTCAGGGCAGCGCCAGCTGCTCACGATCGCGCGGGCGTTCCTTGCCGACCGCAGCATCCTCATCCTCGACGAGGCGACGAGCAACGTCGACACCAGGACCGAGGTGCTGATCCAGGCGGCGATGGCGCGCTTGCGCCAGGGCCGCACGAGCTTTGTGATCGCGCACCGCCTGTCCACGATCCGCAAGGCGGATTCGATCGTCGTCATGGACGGCGGGCGCATCGTCGAGCAGGGCAGCCACGCCGAGCTGATCAGCCGTGAAGGCTTCTACTACAACCTGTACAACAGCCAGTTCACGGAAGCCTGGGAAGAGGGCGACCGGCAGAAGCCGGGCTCGAACGGCCAGGCGGCGGTGCCGCAAGGCCGGGCGGTCCGCGCCGGCACGTAGCTACTCGTCGTCGAGGAACTTCTGGAGCACAGCAGCCTCAGCCTGCAATTCGGCCGCGTGCTCGGGGCGGCCGAGTCGCCGGTACTCGGTGGCGGCCTCAATGCGCTCCGCGACCTCAGCACGAATGACCTCGGCCATATCCTCCGCGGAGAGCTTTCGCCGGTCGAAGTCGGCAGCCCCTACGCCGAGCGTGGCTTTGGCGACCGTTCCACGGGCAGGTCTGGAAACGTCCGGTCGCTGCACCGCCGCGGCGTTGTCGACCGCGCCCGCCGCGGATCGGAATGCCACAACCGCGGTGCGGTCATGCGCTTTGATCGCCCCTTGAAGGCATGCCTTCAGGCGCTGCCTCATCTGATCGGGATCAGCGATCGGTCCGGCCCAACGCGTTCGCGACGAGCTCTTCGGTAGCGAGCTCTGCTCGGCCACTCCCTCGGGCGATCCGGCCCAGCAGATCCCTCAGCGTTCGGATGTCGCCGGCACCGAGGTCGCGAACGGTATCGCGCTCGGCGACCTCGAGCGCCTTGTCGGCCCGGGCAAACAGCGACCGCCCCTTGGCAGTCGTCAGCAGAGCGTACTCGCGGCGATCCGCCGGGTTGCGGCGGCGCACGATGTGGCCGGACTGCTCGAGCGCATCGATCACGTCGACCATCGTCGCCGGATCCATCCGGATGCGCCGGCTCAATTTCTGCTGCGACATCGGCCCGTCGCTCACCAGGGTGGCCAGCGCTGCGTAACCCTTCATGGTCAGCCCGACGCCGCTGAGGGCCTGATCGGCCTCGGCCCTGGCGATCAGGTGCGCCCGGGCCAGCAGAAAACCGATTCTTGCGTCCAGGGCCTTCGGATATTCAACTGGCACGAGCGAATCATACCGACAGCCAATAATAGGTGCAAAGAATCATTAGCGATGCCTATTATCAGAGAGACGAGCGTGGTGAGCGTTCAGATTCAGAGAGTTCTTGGCCATGGCAGATCAATCCCGGGTTGCTCTCGTCACCGGCGCCTCGCGGGCCATCAGTCCGTACATCGCGCGATCGCTGGCCGATGCCGCCTACAGGCTCATCCTGACCGGCCGCTCCGCGTCCGAACTGAACGCGCTGGCGAATGAGCTGAATGCCGTGGCGGTGCCCGCCGACCTGACGAGTCCCGATGAACTGGAGGCGCTCGTGGAGGTGGCCGAGCGCGAGCTGGGCGGCGTCGACGTGCTTGTCAACAACGCCGGCGGCGACCCGCAGCGAGAATTTGACGCCATGTCGTGGCCGGACAACGCTTCGATCCTCGAGCTGAACCTCATCGCCCCCATGCGGCTTACGCACCGGCTGCTGCCGGGGATGCTTCGGTGCGGCCGGGGACACGTCGTGAACACTTCCTCGATCGCCGGGCGTGTCTCCTTTCCCCTGCACCGAGGCCTACGCGGCAGCCAAGGATGGGCTCATCGGCTTCACGCGGGTGCTGCGCACGGACTACCGCGGCCGCGGAGCGAACGCTTCCGTGGTCGTGCTCGGGGCGATCCGCGACGCGGGCCAGGGCCAGCGCACGGCCGAAGAGCTCGGACTTAAGCTGCCGCCAATGAGCACCTCTCCAGCCTGCACCGTCGCCAGGGCGGTGCTGGCGGCGATTCGCCGCGACCGTGCCGAGATCGTCGTCATGCCCGGCCCCGGCCGGCTGATCAAGGCGCTGATGGATCTGTTTCTCGGCCTCGGGCCGGCGATGAGCCAGGCGGTGGGGGCGAATGCCACCATGCAGGCCGTCATCAAGCTCCGGAAACAGCCGGCCAAGATTGCCTAGCGGGATGAGAGTCGCCGGCCCCGGTCGCATGCAGGAGGCGGTCCTCAAGTGGGTGGACGACCGCCTGCCCTTCGTCGACTCGGTCGAAGCCGAGCTGTACCGGCGCGTGCCGAACTACGCGCTCGCCTTCTATAGGTACCTCGGCGGGATGGCGCTGATCATCCTCGTGATCGAGTTCGTCACCGGCGTCCTGCTTGGTATCTACTATGTGCCCGACGGCGCCGGCAACCCCGCGCCCGCCTATTCGAGCGTGCTGTTCATCCAGCACACCGCGTACCTGGGCTGGCTAGTCCGAGGCGTTCACTTCTGGGGCGCCAGCCTGCTCCTGGTCGTGGCCCTGCTGCACATGAGCTTCGTCTTCTGGACCGGCGGCTATCGAGCGCCGCGGGAGCTCAACTGGATGGTCGGCGTGATCGTCTTTTTGATCGTCATCCTCTTCGCGCTCACCGGATCGCTGTTGCCCTGGGACGCCAACTCCTACTTCGCGCGGGCGCGCGAGATCTCGATTGCCTCGGGGGCATCCGTGTTCCCCAGCGGGATCAGCGAGTTCATCCGCTACGCGATCCAGGGCGGTCCGATCATCGGGCCAGGGACGCTGCTGCGCTTTTACATGCTCCACGTCGTGCTCCTGCCGGCGGCGACGGCGGCCTTGATCTTCGTCCACCTGAAATTGGTGCGCCGGCAGGGACCGTCGCAGCCGCTGTGATCGGCCGCATGCCCGTTGGGCCGAGCCATCCGCTGTTCCCCCTCTTCACGATCATCGCGCTGGGCGGCCTGGTCTTTGGGCCTGCGCTTCCGGCCGACGACGTGCCCGACTCGGACACCCACCCGTACTTTCCCGACCACGTCTGGCCGTATCCCGTGATCGCGATCGCGATCCTCGGGATCCTCGGCGCCCTGGCGTGGTTCGGCCCGCTTCAGGCCGGGCCGGCAGCCGATCCGCGAGCAGTCTTCATCCCGCGACCGGACTGGTATTTCCTTTTTCTTTTCCAGCTCCTCAAGCTCGGGCCTCCGCTCGTCACGTCGATTCTCATCCCACTGGGCACGGTGGCCGCCCTGCTGGCGTGGCCGCTGCTCGATGCGGGCTTCGGGCCTCGCCTGGCTCGACGGCTCGGCTGGACGGCGTGGCCGGCTCCCGGCCGCAACGTCATCACCGGCACGCTCTGGATCGCGGTCCTCGCCGTGATGGCCGGCCTTACGCTCTGGGCGCTGCTGGCACCCGAGGCGTAACCGGACAGCGCTTTTTTGCACCAAACGGGGGAGACACCCACTAGAATGCGTGCGCTGTAATCGCCAAGGCGCTTTATTGCGCGTCCCGTTCACCTGGGAGGCAACCCGTTCATGACCCGATTTGTGCGAATCGCTCTGGCCGCATCCGCGACGCTTGCGACGATAGTCGCCGCGACGCCGTCCACGACCGCGGCGGTAGTTCATCACCCGCGCCACGGGCAAGGAGCGGGTGTCGGCAACCTGGGCTGGTCGTCCAGCAACTGGTCCGGCTACGCCGTCACCGGCGCCGGCTTCACGGCCGTGACGGGATCGTGGACCGTGCAGGCCGTATCGCGGACGAAGAAAGCTTCGTACTCGTCACAGTGGGTCGGGATCGACGGCTTCAACAACTCGAGCCTCATCCAGACGGGCACCGAATCCGACTACTTCCAGGGCGCCGCTCACTACGACGCCTGGTGGGAGATCCTGCCCGCCGCCGAGACCGTCATCCCGAGCCTGCCGGTCAGCCCGGGTGACGCAATGTCCGCATCAGTCAGCAGCAACGGCAACGGCACGTGGACGATAAACATCAGCGACACCACGACGGGTGGCTCCTTCAGCACCGTCCAGTCCTACAGCGGCCCGCAGACATCGGCCGAATGGATCGAGGAAGCCCCCTCAGTCGGAGGCCGGATCGCTCCGCTCGCCAACTACTTGGGCCCCCAGACGTTCGACCCCGGGACCGTCAACGGCGGCAACCCGAATCTGGTCGCCACCGACGGTGGCGACATGATCCAGCAGAGGCAGGTGGTCTCGACCCCGTCCAACCCGGATGGGGACACCGACGGCTTCAACGTCGCGCGCAGCTCGACCCAGCCCGCGCCGCCTTCCAGCTAGCCGAGTAAATCACCCGTGAGAGGCCGGGCCGTAGCCCGGCCTCTCACCCTTTCACCAGGTCCAGCTGGGCGAAGCCGGCCTCCTGGCGTCGCTCCCCCGCGATCCAGGCCACCGGACTTTCGAACACAGGGCCGGCGTACGCGAAGGAGTGGAATTCCCCGTTCTCACCGCAAGCGTCGACCCCGGTCGCAGCGATGTCGGTCGCGAAGGTCTCATCGATGACCCGCCCGAGAAACGACTCGTCCAGCCTGGCCAGCTCGATGCATGTGATCACGGCCCGGCCGCCGGACGAGATGAACTCGTCGAGCAGCGACGGAGGCGCCTCGCCCCAGATCGGCTCGACGTGTTGAAGGCCCGCGGCGGTCACGCGCTCCTCGTACCAGGCCCGGACGTCGGCCAGGTGGATGTCGCCCAGGACAACGCCCGCGAGCCCTTCGTCTCGAAGCGACGACAGCTCGCCGCGCAGCGCCTCCTCCATCTCGGGCCACGACGTCGCGATCGCTCGTAAGGGGATGCCGATCGCAGCCGCCTGGGCTTCCAGCATCTCGACTCGCGTGGCGTGGAAGCGAACCCGCCCGCTGGCGGAGTCGTAGAACGAGATCAGGCGGCGCACATCGAGGCCCGCCCGGCGTGCACGGTCCAGCGCCAGGGCGCTGTCCTTCCCGCCGGACCACATCACCGCATAGGCGCCGCTCACAGCTTCAGTCTGCTGGGAGGGCTACTGGCCAGTCGGAGGCGGGGACCCGCTCGTCGATATCCGGTACATCACGACGCCATGTGCCGGCACGATCGCGCTGATTTCCTCCTCACTGTCCGTGGCCGTGCCGTTCCAGAGGTCGACCAGCATGTACTCGAGGCCTCCGGGCAGCCCCAGCTGCCTCATCGACGTGGTGATCGTGGCCGGTTTGTCGGTCTGATTGAAGAGCACGACCGCCCGGTCCCCATTCATCAGCGGCTTGGTGAGCACCCAGTGCCCGCCGGCACTCGCGACCGGATAGCCCTGCAGGCCCATCGGGTCCTGATCGACCGCGATCACGGCGGAGTTGGTCAGGATCGCCTGCGTGGCCTGGGACATCGTGGGCAGGTCGTTGCCGGCGATCAACGGAGCCGCCATCTCGGCCCACAGGCTGAACTCGCTCCTGTACTCGACATCGGTCATCCCTCCGTTGCCGACCTCCAGCATGTCCGGGTCGTTCCAGCCTCCCGGATGTGCCAGCGTGAAGTGGGTCACGTTGTGGCTGAAGTTCCACACCATGCTGGCGTACCTGTCATGGATGTCCGGAGTGGTCCGCCACATGTGCGACACGCGCGGTGCCCACGTCCAGGGCGAGTCGCCGGTCCAGTCGTTGACGTCGTACACGATCGGGCGTCCGGTGGCGGCGATCGCCTGGGCCATCTCGGACGCCAGCACCTGGCCGATCTGCGAGCGGCTCATGTGCGGGAAGTCGCGGTAGGGAATGCCGCACCAGTCGAACTTGACGAAGTCGACCCCCCACGAAGCAAAGCTCGCCGCGTCCTGCCAGTAGTGCCCATAGCTACCGGCGCTCGTGCCGGCGCAGTTCCTGGTGCCGGCGCTGGCGTAGATCCCGAACTTCAGACCCAGGGCATGGACAAAGTCGGCGACGGGCTTGATGCCGCCGGGGAACGCCTTCGGATTCGGCTGGAGGGCGCCCTGGGCGTCGCGCGCATACAGGTCCCAGCCGCCGTCAACGTTCACATACGTGTAGCCGGCGGCCTTCATGCCGGAGCTGATGAGAGCGCGCGCGGCCGCCCGCACCCGCGCCGCGTCCACGTGAGTGTAGAAACGGTTGAAGCCATTCCAACCCATGGGCGGCGTCGTGGCCAGTCCCACTGGCGGCGGCCCAGCCGCGTCGCCGCCCCGAAGAGTCGTCGTGGCCGCGACTGGGCGTGGCGTCGTCGCCCACTGCGGGCTGATGCCCACGAAGGCGGCTGCGATCAATCCCACTACCGTCACCGTGGCGGTGGTGGCCGCGACCTTCCTGCGTCTCGACACGTCTCCCCTAAAGCGAATCGTCCACAGGGTACCCGGTACCGGAGCGTCGGTCGAGCAAATCGCTAGCTCTTGGGTCGGGCGGCGGCGAGCAGTGGGCCGATGGTCGCGTGGTAGTCGCCGAGGTCGGGCCGGGCGAGGCGCACCACGAGGTGTCTGGCCCCGGCGTCCCGGTACTCGGCAAACCACTCGGCGGCCGACTCGAGCGTCCCTGCATGGCACGCCTGGGCCTTCGACATGACCTCGGCGGGGACGCCGTAGTAGGCGCGCATGTAGGCATCGAGCTGCTCGGCGGCCGTGGATGCACCGTCGGCGATCGCGACGGTGAGGTAGGTCCCGGTCGGGATGCTTTCGGGGTCCCGGCCGGCTCCCTCCGCCGCTTCTCGGACGGCCCGCAGCCCGGTCGCATATTCGCCCGGCGTCGGGCTGAAAGGCAGCCAGCCGTCGAACGTCGTGCCGGCCAGGCGCAGCATCCGCGGGCCGCTACCTCCAAGCCAGAACGGAGGCCCGCCCGGCTGCAGCGGCCGCGGTTGTAGCTCGATGCCTGGCTCTTCGTTCCGCCACAGGCGCCTGCACCGCTCGACGGCGCCGAGCATGGCGCCAACCCGCCGGTCGCTGGGAACTCCAAGCGCCGCGAGCTCCGCGTGCGTGCCGGGAAGCTCCGCGCCGGGGCCGACTCCGACGATCAGGCGGCCGCCCGATATACGGTCGAGCGTGGCCAGGGCGTGAGCCAGAGATATCGGGTGGCGGAGCAGCGGCAGCAGGACGGCCGTGCCGAAGGTGACTCGCGTGGTCGCACCTGCCACCGCGGCGAGCAACGTGATCGGTTCGCCCCGCGGCCGCGCGAGCAGCGAGTCGCCGGCCCACACGGAGTCGTACCCGGCCCGCTCGGCGCGCCGCGCCGCCTCGACGACCAATCCGAAATCGCTTCCTGCCCACAGCAGGGCCTCTCGAGACGGGAGGAGCAAACCGGTTTCGTGCGCCTGGTGGGGCATCGATTCATCATGGCGTCTTGATGGACCAGACACGTGGGCCGCGCAAGTCCGGCCGGCGTGCGGTGCTGGACGACGCGCGCAGGCAGGTCGAACAGGCGCTGCTCGTGGCGGACCTCGCCAAGGAGCTCGCGGAGGCTGCTACGGCGGTGCTGAGCGCAGCCGAGCTCGAGCAGATCGACCCGGAGCGTCCCGATCTCGCCGCGCTCCGCGCCGCCCTGGCCCGGTACCGATCAGTTTCCCAGGCTCGGTCGTCTGAATAGGCGACGAGCTGTTCAGTCCAGGGAGGCAGACATAAGACTGGTCGCAACGGAGTACCTATCGCTCGACGGCGTTTTCGAGGAGCCGGGCCACTGGTCCTTCCCGTTCTTCAACGACGAGGCCGGCCAGTTCAAGTGGGCCGAGCTGCAAGCGGCCGACGCGCAGCTGCTCGGACGCAAGACCTACGAGGGATTCGCGTCCGCCTGGCCGACCATGGAAGGCACGGGCGAGTTTGGCGTGATGATGAACACGATGCCGAAGTACGTTGTGACCTCCACGCTCGACAAGGTCGAATGGTCAGGCTCGAAGCCCATTAGAGGCGATGTCGCGGCTGAGGTGCGCAGGCTGAAGGAGATGCCTGGTCGAGACCTGTTGCTGGCCGGCAGCGGGCAGCTCTTCAACGCGCTGACGGAGGAAGACCTTATCGACGTGTACCGCTTCATGGTCTTCCCGGTCCTCCTCGGCAAGGGCAAGCACCTGTTCACGCACGGGTTCGACCAGAGAAACCTCGAGCTCACGGACCTCAAGCGATTCGCCACCGGAGTCGTGGTCATGGATCTCGTGCCGGCCAAGAAATAGGAACAACACTTGCGCCGCGGCGGTTGGTCGTAGGACATGAGACGAATCCACTACGCGTGGATCATGGCGGCCGTCACATTCGTCGCCCTGATGGGCGCCGCGGGCTTCCGTGCGACGCCCAGCGTTCTCATTGTCCCGCTGCAGAACGAGTTCGGGTGGAACCGCGCTGTGATCTCGGTCGCGGTTTCGATCAACCTGATCCTGTTCGGACTGACCGGTCCATTTGCCGCCGCGCTGATGGACAGGTTCGGCCTGCGGGCGGTCACGGTCGGTGCGCTGATCACGGTCTCGACCGGCGCGCTCCTGACCACGGTCATGAAGTCGCCCTGGCAGCTCTACCTCCTGTGGGGCGTCGTGGTCGGCCTCGGCACGGGCTGCATGGCCTCGGTGCTGGCGGCGACCGTCGCGGGCCGCTGGTTTGTTCGGCGAAGGGGCCTGGTCCTGGGCGCGCTGACCGCGGCCGGCGCCACCGGCCAGCTGATCTTCCTGCCGGGCCTGGGCTGGCTCGCGCAGAACGTGGGGTGGCGCTACGCCGCGATCAGCGTGGGCTTGGCCGCGCTCGCCGTGGTTCCGCTGGTCGCGATCTTGGTCCGCAACAGGCCCGGCGACCTCGGCCTGCGTGCTTACGGCGCCACTGAAGCGGACAGTGTTCCCCTCACCACGGGCAGCCCGATCGCGAATGCATTTGGGGGTCTGCAGGTCGGCGTGCGCTCGCGAGATTTCTGGCTGCTCGGTGGGAGCTTTTTCATCTGCGGCGCCTCGACCAACGGGCTGATCGGCACGCACCTCATCCCGGCGTCGATGGACCACGGCATGGCGGAGGTCACGGCGGCCAGCCTGCTCGCGGTGATCGGCGTATTCGACGTCGTCGGCACGCTTGCCTCGGGCTACCTGACTGATCGCTTCGACAGCCGCTGGCTGCTCTTCTTCTACTACGGACTGCGCGGCTTCTCGCTGCTGCTGCTCCCGTACGTGATCGGAAGCGCGAGCTTCGGGCTGATCCTGTTCATCGTCTTCTACGGCCTGGATTGGGTGGCCACGGTGCCGCCCACGGTTCAGCTGGCGCGCAAGGTGTTTGGGCAGCGGAACTTCGCCATTGTTTACGGGTGGATCTTCGCGGCGCACCAGATCGGCGCGGCGACGATCGCGTTCGCCGCGGGTGCCGTCCGCACGTTCTTTGGCGACTACCAGCTGGCGTTCATGTTCTCCGGCCTGCTGTGCCTGGTGGCGGCGGGTCTCGTCCTGCGCATCGCCCGCCCACGCGCCGGTCGCGTCGAGGTCCTCGAACCGGCCTACTCCTGATCGGGGTCGCCCTGGCGCTCCTGCCGCAGGCGGCCCACGCCCACGCGCAGTTCGTCCAGTCCGACCCCGCTCCGAATGCCAGCTTGCAGTCCGTCCCGGCGACGGTGACGCTGCTCTTCACCGAGCCTGTCACGCCGGCCGGTGCAGGCATACGCGTCTACAGCCCCAGCGGCCGGCAGGTCGCCGGGCCGACCATCTCGCGCGGCGCTGTGCTCGCGGCGACCGTAACCTCGTCGGAGCTCGGCACTTACGTCGTCAGCTGGCAGGTCCTCGCCGCCGACACGCACCCGTCGCGCGGCGCCTTCAGCTTCGACGTCGGCCGGCGCAGCGCCAACCCGTACGCGACGCTACTGAATGCCGGCGAGATCGGCACCGCCACGCCCCTCGGTTTGGCACTGCAGGCGCTCGCCCACTGGGTTCATTTCGCCGGCTTCGCGCTGGTGTTCGGAGTGGCCGGCTACCGGCTGCTGACGAAGGGCACCGCGGGATTCGAGCGGCTGACCGGCGCCGGCGTCGCCCTGCTGATCGCGGCCGAGCCGCTGGCGCTGATCGCGCAGCTCGCCAGCCTCTCCTTCGACGGCGACACCGTACTCGCCGTGCTGGGCTCGAGCTTCGGCCGCCTCCTCGCGCTGCGGCTCGGCGCCGCGCTCCTGGCCTGGACCCTGATGGCGACGGGAAGGTCGTGGCCGCTGCTCGCGATCGGTGCGGTGGTGGCGCTGCTGGACGGGCTGAGCGCTCACGCCATCCCGGGGCTGCCGGGCGCGGGCCAGGTGCTGGTGGCCATCCACGTGTCGGCGATGGGACTGTGGGTCGGCGGCCTGGCCGCTTATCTGCAGTCGCCCGATGCGCGGTTCGCGCGCTTCGCCGCGGCCACCTTCGCGACCGCCGTCATGACTGGCTTGGTGCTCGCTTTCGCGCACACCGCGTCTGTCGGCGCGCTGATCTCGACCGAGTACGGCTGGGCGCTGGTTGCGAAGGCTGCCATCGTGGTCGGGGCGGCGGCCACGGTGCTAGTTCGCCGGCGGCGGCTCGAGCTCGGGGTGGCCACCATCGCCATCGCGGCGGCGGCATTGCTCGCGGCGCTGCCGCCCTCGCGCTAATCGGCCAGCGTGCTGCTGGAGAACGTGCGCGTGGGGTGGATCTCATAGCGCAGGATCCCGGCCATCACGGCCGGGTCGGCGGCCATGATGCGTTCGACCTCCTCCGGCTCCGCGTCGAAGATACCCACGCCCGAGACCTCGCTGCCGTCTGCCACCGGGCACACGACGCGCAGCAAGCCCGCCGCGCGGAGCGCAAAGTTTCGCTTGCCATGCTGCCAGATCGTCGCTGCCACCTCGGGATCGCGATCCGGCCCGGCCGGCGAGAAGCGAGGCCCGGCCTTGAGGATGACGACGGTGTACGGCCGCGTGGTGGCGAGCGAGGCCTGGAGCATCTCATCCGTGACCGCGGGCAGACCCGATTCGTCCGTGTAGTGCATTTGGTCTCCTTCGAGTGAGGTTTTATGCCGCACGGCGGCCGAGCCGATGGATAAGCATCGCCGCTACGTAGGTGCCGAACGCAAGCGCTGTGATGAAGAAGCTCGCCGGGTACGGGATGTAGAAGGCGAGCGTGAGCCCGATCCACACGAACGCGACGGCGAGGGCGCCGGATAGGAGCATTCCCGCATAAGGACGCGAGGTCACGCGCTGCGCGATCGCCGCCGGCGTGACCATCAGGCCGAAGATGAGCAGCGCTCCGACTGCCTGCACCGCCTCGGCCACGGTGGCCCCGAGGAGGACCAGGAAGAAGACCGTGACCATCGCGGTCGGCACTCCGCGCGCGGCCGCGACGTCGGGATCGACGCTGATGAACATCAGGGGCCGGGCGATCGCGAGGAGGGCGATGGTGGTGGTGACGGCCGCGACCGCGGTGATCGTCGCCTGCGTCGACTGGAGTCCAAGAATCGATCCGAACAGGATCGACACTCCGGTGGTGCCTCCGCTCGCGCTGCGAGTGGAGGTGTAGAGGCTCAGGAAGAGAACGCCGACCCCGAGCACCCACGCGAACACGGTGCCGATAGCGACATCGCGTCCGCGCGAGCGGCCGCCGAGCGTGCCCATGCCCACCGCCACCGCGATGGTGCTCGCAAACACGCCGGCGAGGAGCTGAACGCCCGCGACCAGCGCGCCCAGCCCGCCGGTGAAGGCGACGTGACCGAGCGCATCGCTGGTGAACACCTCGTTGCGCAGGACGACGAAGTAGCCGACGAATCCCGCGGCCAGCGCCGTGAACGTGCCGGCCAGCAGGGCGTACTGCATGAAGTCGTAGCTGAGCGGGTTCATGCGGCAGCCTTCACGATCCGGATGCCGAGGTACGTCGCGAAGGCGAGACTGGTGACGAAGAAGCCGACCGGGTACAGGCTGAAGTACGCGATTGCGAGGCCGCCCCACATTACGAGCAGCGACAACCCGATCGTCAAGGCCAGGCCCAATCCCGGCCGCGAGGTAAGCCGCTGCGCCGCCGCTGCCGGCGTCACAAGCAGGGCGAAGATCAGTAGCGTGCCGATGACCTGCACGAGCTCTGCGACCGAGAGCGCGATGAGGATCAGGAAGAGGATGGAGATCGCACGGACGTGGACTCCGCGCGCTTCGGCGGCGTCGGGGTCGACTGAGGCGAAGAGCAGCGGCCGGCCGATCACGGCGATCACCGCCAGACCCGCGACCGTGGTGGCGGTCGTGAGCCAGACGTCCTGGTCGGTGATGCCGAGGACGGTCCCGAACAGGAAGCCGTAAATGCCCTGCGCCGATCCCGCGTAGAGCCTGACGAACAGCAGGCCCAGCGCGATGGAGAACGCGAGGATGCTGCCCACCGCCGCGGCTTCGCTCCTCCTGCCGGCGCCGACGCTGCGCCCGCTCCAGCCGATGCCCAGCGCGCCGGCCACGCAGAAGACGATCAAGCCAACTGCCGGAGACGTGTGCACCAGCACGCCGGCCGCCGCGCCCGGAAAGCCAACCTGCGACAGCATGTGGGTGGCAAAGCTCTGGCCCCGCAGCACCACGAAGTAGCCGATCGCGCCGGCGAGGACGGCGACCAGGGTGCCGACGATGAGAGCGTTCTGCATGAAGTGGAACTCGAGCAGCAGCTGGAGGTCCGCGAGCAGGTCCCAGGACGGCATCGTCACCTCCCCGCTGGCGGGGACGTCGGCCTCGCGAAACGACGCCGGGTGGGGACGCCCACCCTAGGTCTCATGCCCGTGATAGCTGACAGGTTCGTGCTGGCCCACGACGACGAGCCGCCCGTCGCTGGTGCGCAGGACCTCGACCGGCGCGCCGTAAAGACGCGTCAGAGTCTCGGTCTTGATCACGTCGGCGGGCTCGCCGGAGACGACCTGACCCTGCGCGACGTACACGACGCGATCCAGGTAGGGGAGGATCGGGTTGACGTCGTGCGCCACGAGCAGCACGGTGACCTTCCGCTCCTGGCAGATGCGCTGGATGAGGCCCGAGATCGCCTGCTGGTTGTTGAGGTCGAGGCTCTCGAGGGGCTCGTCGAGCAGGAGCATGCGGGCACCCGAGACCAGCGCTTGTGCGATGAGCAGCCGCTGCTGCTCGCCGCCCGAAAGCTCCCCGATCGACCGCTCGGCGTAAGCCTCGGCGCCGACCAGGCGGATGACCTCCTCGACGCGCGCGGTCTTGGTGCCGCCAGACAGGCGGTCCGCGAACGGAAGCGGAAAGCCCCATCTGGCGCCGTCGAGGCCCAGCCGCACGAGGTCGAAGCCGCGGATCCGGAGGTCGGAGTCGAAGTTGCGGCGCTGCGGGAGGTAGCCGATCGCGTCGTTGCCACGCCTCACGCGCCGGCCGAACACCGTGACCGAGCCTTCGGCGAGATCGGCGAGACCGAGGGCCGCCTTGACGAGGGTTGTCTTGCCGGCGCCATTCGGGCCGAGGATGGCGACGAAAGCACCCTCATCCACCTCGAGGTCCACGTGCCGCCACACCCAGCGGTCGCGCAGCCGGACTCCCGCGTCGGCGAACTCGACCGCCGCCGCCGACATCGGCCTCAGCCCCCGAGCGCCGCGAGCAGCGCTTTCAGCTGCGCCGTCTGCCAGTCCTGGAAGCTGGCTGCGGCGGGGGAGACGGTCTCGGTGATCTGGACCACCGGAATGCCGGCCGCCCTTGCCTTGCCGACCACGCTCTGCACGTCGGGCGTCGCGTTCTGCGAGTTGTACACGAAGACCTTGATCTGTCCGGTGGTCACCTGCCGGTCGACCGTCGCCTTGTCGGCGGCGCTCGGATCCGTGCCCTGGCTGATCGCCTTCATGTACTCGGGCGGGGTGATGAGGTTCACGCCGAGCGCCGGCGACAGGTAGGCGAAGATGCTCTCGGAGGCGCCGACCGGAGTGCCCGAGTACTTCCGCTTGATGGTCGCGATCGTGTCGTGGTAGTCCCTCAGGCCGGCGCTCCTGTAGGCCGTGCTCTGCTGGTCGAAATAGCCGGCGTCCGTCGCATCGAGCTGCTTCAGGTCGGCGCTCATGCGGTCGATGACCTCCGCGACGATGTGTGGCGAATACCACATGTGCGGGTTGCCGCCCTCGTGTACGCCCGCCAGCGCCGAGACGTCGAGGATTCGCCGGCCCGGAACCGGGTTGGCCGCCGCCAGCTTGGACGCCCACGGGTCGTAGCCTGCGCCGTTGACGATGAAGTAGCCGGACCGCGCGATGAGCCTCGCGTCGTTGGCGGTCGGCTCGTAATCGTGCGGGTCGGTGGCCGGGCTCGCGATCACGCTGGTCACGTCGACCCGGTCGCCGCCGACCTGGGCAGCGATGCTGCCCCAGAAGTTCTCGGCTGCCACCACCTCGAGCTTGCCGTTCGAGGCCTGCGGGTTGCTCGTCAGGCCGCAGCTCGACAGAGCCACGATCGCCACGGCCCCTGCCCAGAGTGATCTCATCGGCGGGAGCATACCAGTTGCGCAAGTTACATGCGCAAGTGACTTACGCAACCTGCTAGGCTGGTCAGGTGCCAAGGCCGAGCCCGGTCAGAGACGCGCTCGAGCAGGTCTTCGCGGGCCACGACCATCAGGCGTGGTCGCTTGAAGAGCTGGTCGAGCGGGTGCGCTCGCAGATCGGAGCGGGTGACTACTCGACCGTCTTCCGAGCCGTCGGGGTCTTGGAAGGCAAGGGCGTGGTCCAGCGCATCGACCTCGGCGACGGACTCTCTCGCTACGAGGCGCGCCGCGATCACCACGAGCACGTACGCTGCGACGTCTGCGGTCGGGTTGCGGAGGTGCAGGGCTGCGTGGTTGAGGGTGCGGCCAGAGAGATCGAGCGGACCACCGGCTACCGCCTGACCAGCCACAGCCTGGTCTTCTCGGGCGTCTGCCCGGAGTGCGCGATCGCGGCCGGCTAGCGACCTCGGAGGAGCAGGACGGCGCACGGGCTGTGGTCCGCGACAAAGCGGGCGAGCGGGCCGAGCGATCGCGGCCCGGCCCTTGCCTGGTCAACCCCTCCCGCTCTCACTGCGATGAGGTCGACTCGCCGCTGCACCGCCAGGTCCACGACGGCGCGGCCCGGCTCACCGCGCAGCTGGATGGTCTCGACGCTGGGCGCGAGCCGCCGGGCCCGGTCCTCCGCCTCGGCCAGCGCGGAAGCCGCTCCCTCATGCTCTGCTTCGGCGAGCTCACGCTCCCGATGCGGCGGAAGCTGATGGCCGCCGGGCCGGCGGCGCACGAGGTCGAGCCCGGCGCGCGGACCCGGGCCCTGCACGTAGACCAGCAGCAGCTCAGCCTCGCCGAGGTTCAGTAGCCGCGCGAGCGAATCGAGCGTGTCCGCCGTGTGCAGTCCGTCGATCAGGACCAGGGCCTTCATCAACGAAAGCTTCCCGCGATCAACAGGCCCGCCGCGATCAGCGTCAGCGGCGCAACCAGGGCTCCTAGCCGGAGGTAGTCCCAGGCCGAGACCTCGACGCCGCGCCGGCGCACGATCACAAGCCACAACATCGTCGAGAGCGCTCCCACCGGAGTCAGGTTAGGCCCCAGGTCGGCGCCGGCGAGAGCGCCGAACAGGAACGGCGTCCGCAGCGCCGCCGCCACGCCACCGGCCTGCGCCCCGGACAAGAGGACCAGGATCCCCGGCAGGTTGTTCACCAGGTTGGAGATCACCGCGCTGCCCAGCAGGCCGGCGAAGACCGCGCTCGCCGCGGTGTTCGCGTGGGAGATCGTGCCGGAGACCAGGGCCGTCGTGATCCCGGCGTCCTGGACTCCCCGGACAAGGACGAAAAGGCCGGCGATGTACAAGAACAGGGTTGGGCTCACGTGCGCGCGCAGGTGTTCGCGTGACAGCCGGCGGCGGGACACCGCGATCACCAGCAGGCCGGCGCCACCGGCCACGGCGATGGCGCCGAGCGGCAGCAGCAATGCCGACCCGACCACATAGGCGATCGCGAGCACGCAGAGTCCCGCGACCACGAGGCGAAAGAACGTCCGGTCTGCGATCGCCCCCGTCAGCGCGGATCTCCAGTCGAACTCGAAGCGACGTCCCGTGGAGCGCCAGAACACGGCCATGAAGATCACGAGGCTGATTGCGACGGCGGCGACCGAGGCGGCCAGGAGGTGGCCTTCGTACACCGCCAGCGATGCGTGCAGATGGTCGCCCGTCAGGACGTTGATCGGGTTGGAGATCGGCAGTGTCATCGATGCCGCGTTGGCGACGAAGCTGACCGCGAACAGGTAGGGCATGACCCGCAGCCGCAGGCGCGTGGCGATGGTGTAGACGACGGGCGTGAGGATGATGGCGGTCGCGTCGTTGGAGAGGAACGTCGTGATCACGGCGCCCAGGACGAACACGTTGAACAGCAGCCGGCGTCCGCTGCCACCGGCTGCCGCTGCCGCCAGGCCGGCGGCCCAGTCGAAGAAACCGGCCATATCGGCCACGGCCGCGGTCAGCATCAGCCCGAGGAAAAAGAGGAAGAGATTCCATTCCGAGTCGATGGCCTGGAGAGCGGAGAGCGGGGTCACGGCGCCGGTGACAAGCATCAACGCCGCACCGGCGAGAGCCCACCAGGCCTCGCCGATACGCCTCGGCCGCGTGACGATGGCGACGAGGGTGACCGCGAAGACAAGGGCGGCGATCGCAAATCGCATGAGCGGCTATAACCATCGCCGAAAGGCCGTCGACTCACGCACGGCGCTGTCGTAAGTCCTGATCGCGGCAGCCCATTTGGCCCTGGCCGAGGCCGCCTCTGGCACGGACCCTGTGCGCATGGAGAGCAGCCCTCGTTACGTCCCCGGCGGGTTCTTCATGAATCGCGTGGTTAACCCGATCACGGTCCTGCTCGGCGGCCCGACGCTCGTGGTTCGTGGGCGCCGGAGCGGACGCCTGATCAGCGTCCCCGTGCCTCCGTTCGAATACGGAGGGGTGCGCTACTTCGTCGGTGGCCGCGGCGAGACCAACTGGGTGCGCAACTTGCGCGCCGCGGGCAAGGCCGAGTTTCGACAGGGCCGTACGTGCCAGCCGTTCCGGCCGACCGAGCTGCACGGCGCCGAGCACGACCGGGTGTTGAGCGGGTATCGGGTCAGCCTGGGGCGCCGCGTCGCGCATTTCTTCGAGGTCCTGCCGAACCTCGCCGACCACCCCGTTTTCCGAATGGACCCGATCGCCTAGCCGGCCTGACCGCCTGGCGGCGAGGAGCGAACTCCTCGTCGCACCACGCCGGCGAAACCGGCGGCGAAGTCGATCCACGAGGTCGAACCCATGCCGAGCAGGTTGCCCGCGAAGACTCCGAGGACGATCTCGAGAATGGCTGCCGACAGCGCCAGCTCGACGCTCAGCATCGAGGCGACCAGGATCAGCAGCGTCGCAATCGTTGCCGTGGTGACCGCGTCCATCCACAACACCTCCGGTTCAGTCGGGAAGGCAGGTGGACGCCCTACCACGACGAAGTGGTAGAGGCCATCAGCCGGCGCGGCCGGCAGTTGCGGCGAGCCTCATCGCCGCATGCTGAGCTTTAGCGGAACGGCGAGGGGCGACCGTGCTATCACCTAATCAACGCAATGCAGAGCCACCACGTCCAGCCCGATGCCGGCGCGCAGGCGTGACTCGAATCGCGCCCATCGCCGGGCCCGCTGGTGATCGCCTACGACATACACCGGTGCTGCGGCGGCGGAAAGATCTGCACGGTCAGCATCCGCGAGCGGACGCGCGGCGATCCCGAGTCAGGGCTCGTGCCGGGCGGGCCAGACTTCCTCGTCGACCCGCGCCGCAGCGCGACTGCCCGAGCGGATACGGCTCACGGTGCGCGGCCGCGGGCCTTTCCGGCGGCTCGACCTCCTTCTCGAGCCGGAGCTGTGGGGGGACTTGCTCTACAGCTGAGCCTGGCCTAGCTTCGCGAGGTCTCGTCCCATTCGGGATGCTTGCGGAACAGGCCGCCCCATCCCAGGTGATACCAGTGCTCTTCTCTGTACGGGGCCAGAGACGCGACCTCGGAGTTGTCCAGGTCGGTGACAACGCCGCTGTTGGTGATCTTCTTGATCCGCACCGCTGGCACCTCCACGGTCCTGCCGCCAGAGCCCCTCCTGAGCGCGATGCCGTGGAAGATGTCGGCGTTCTCGTCGCCCAGCAGCGACTCGGCCGTGCCGATCTCGGAGCCGTCGGCCCCGTACACCTTCGACCGATAAGGCATCGCAGGCCAGGCCAGCGCCGGCTCGTCTTCGAACATCCCCCTAAGCGTACGAGCGATCGAATGTTGGATGCTTTCGTCCGATTCCATGCATGCACTCCTGACCGACCTGTACGAGCTGAACATGGTCGCGAGCTACCTCCGGCGCGGGATGAACCGGCAGGCGACCTTCAGCCTCTTCGTCAGACGATTACCCGAGACGCGGGGATTTCTCGTGGCGGCGGGCGTCGAAGGATGCCTGGACCACCTGGAGCAGCTCCGCTTCGAGGACGACGACCTCCGCTACCTAGGGGAGGTCCTGAAGTTCAGCCCAGGTGACCTCGAGGCGTTCAAGCGCTTTCGCTTCACCGGCGACGTCTGGGCCGTACCCGAAGGCCGCATCGTGTTCGCGGGTGAGCCGCTGGTCGAGGTCATCGCGCCGCTGGCCGAGGCCCAGCTGATCGAGACGCTGCTGCTCAATCGAGTCACGTTCGAGACCACGATCGCGAGCAAGGCGGCGCGCTCCGTGGTCGCCGCGGCGGGGCGGGACGTCATCGACTTCTCATTCCGGCGCACCCAGGGGATCGAGGCGGGCATCGACGTCGCGAGGCTTTCGGCCCTGGTCGGCTTCGCCGGCACCAGCAACGTCGAGGCGGCAAGACGCTACGGGCTGTCGGCGTCCGGCACCATGGCCCACTCGTACATCGAGGCGTTTCCCGGCGAGCTCGAGGCTTTTCACGCGTTCGCCGAGGACTTCCCCGGCCGCACCACCTTCCTGGTCGACACGTACGACACGCCGTCCGGCATCAAGCACGCGATCGCGGTGATCAAGGAGCTCGGGCTCACCGGCCGGATCGGCGTGCGCATCGACAGCGGCGACCTGCTGGCGGTCTCGACCAGGGCTCGGCGCATGCTCGACCGCGCGGGCCTCGAACGGGTGCGCGTGATCGCCAGCGGGAGCCTCGACGAGTTCCAGATCGACCAGCTCGTGCGCGCGGGATGCCAAATCGACGCCTTCGGCGTCGGCACGCGCATGGGCGTGTCCGCCGACTATCCATATCTCGACACCGCCTACAAGCTCGTCGACTATGCCGGAAGGCCCGTGATGAAGCTCTCGCGCGACAAGGTCACCGAGCCCGGCCGCAAACAGGTCTTTCGCAAGCACAAGCCGTTCGGGGACGTCGTCGGCCTGTTCGACGAGCCGGTGCCGGTGGGCCGCGAGGCGCTGCTCGAGCCGCTGATGACGAACGGGCGCCGGGCTCGAAACCGGCCCTCGATCGCGGACTCGCGCCGCAGCTTCCAGGCCGACCTTGCCCTCCTGCCCGAGGCCGCCTGCCGCATCGAATCGCCTCAAGCGCCGCCCGTACGGCTCACGGAGCGTTTGCGCCAGATCACGGCCGAGACGAAGCGAGGGCTCGCCGCGCGCGTCAGGTGAGAGGCGTGCCGAAGCGCTCGGAGGAGACGACCTCGCCGAACGCTTTGCGGTTCTTCTTGCCCTTGCCCACCGGCCGTTTGGGATAGCCCAGCGGCAGCACGGCGATCACGTCGTAGTTGTCGGGCAACCCGACCCGCTGGCGCACACCTTCCAGCCCACCGAAACCGGTCCAGTTCGAGCCCACACCGTCGGCCCAGGCGGTGAGGATCATCGACTGGATGGCGCGGCTCGTGTCCGAGATGCCGCGCAGGTTGTCCCCTTTGTCGTAGGCCACGACCACGGCCGCCGCGGCGCTCGCGATGTACGGTCCTGTCCTCACCAGGCGCCCGAGCTCGCGCAGGGCCTCGCGCTCCTTGACCAGGACGAAATGCCACGGCTGCTTGTTGCTCGCGCTGGCGCTGAGCTGGGCCGCCTCGAGCACGCGGCGCAGCACGTCGTCGGGAACGGGCTTGTCCTGGAACTCGCGGACGGCGAGCACGGTGCGAATCGCCTCGAAGACTTCGTTGCTCATGCTTTTGATTCTCCTGCGATGCGGTCGAGCACTCGCTGGAAGACTTCGTAGGGCTGCGCGCCCACCACGAGGTAGCGACCGCCGAAAACGTGGGCGGGGATGGCGTTGATCCCGACCGACTCCGCCTCCCGGCGGCTGTCGTCGATCACGGGTTCGTAGCGCCCGCCCTCGATGGCCTGGCGCAGTTCGACAGGGTCGAGGCCGACGCCCTCGCCGATCTTCACCAAATCGTCGATATCCTCCAGCCGGGCCGTCCTCTCCCAATGCGCTTTGAACAGCGCGTGGTGCATCGCATCGAACTTGCCCTGCGCGCGTGCGAACTCCGCCGCGCCCAGCGCACGGCGCGAGTTGATGATCACGTCGCGAGACTCCATGGTCAGGCCGACCTCGGCCGCGATCGACTGGAGGTGGTTGCGCATCTGCTCCGAGCGGGCCCGGCCGAAATAGGCCGCGCGCGGGATGCCTTCCACCGGCGCCTCAGGATGCAGCTCGAACGGCACCCACGCCACGCGCACCAGCCCTTCGCGCTCCAATTGCTCGACTCGGACCGAGTCGATGTAGCACCAGGGTCAGACGTAGTCGGAGAAGACGATCAGCTCCACCGGATCTACCTGGGCCATCGCTGGAATCGTCGCACTTCCCTTCCCGTTCATGATTTCGGAATGGACTTCACCAAGGTCCTGGAGTTCGTCACGGGCTTTGTCCTGTGCGTGCTCACGGCCTACGACCTGTTCAAGTCGGTCGTGCTGCCGCGTCCCGCCATCAATAAGTTCGTGCTCGTGCGCCAGCTGTTCTTCTTCCTGTGGCGGCTCTGGCGCTGGGTGGGCGACCGGATCACGGAGACCGGCCGCCGCGAAGGCTGGCTGGCGACGTTCGCCCCGATCGGCGTGCTGCTGATGTTCCTGGTCTGGGGGCTCGCCTTCGTCTTGGGGTACGGGCTGATGATCGACGGCTTCCGCGACCAGATGCACCCGGTGCCGGCCGACTTCTGGGAGTCGCTGTACTTCTCCGCGGGCACGCTCGTCCCGCTGAGCTACGGCGACTACGTCCCGATTGGCCTGATGGCCCGGCTGACGACGATCTCCGAGAGCATCACCGGCGTGGCCCTGGCGGCGCTCGCCATCACCCTCCTCTTTTCTTTGTACGAGTCGTTCCAGCGCCGCGAGGAGCTGGTCGTCACTCTCGACGCTCTCGCTGGCGCGCCGCCGTCAGGCGTGCAGATTCTCGAGACGGCCGCCGAGCTGAACATGCGAGACAAGCTCGCCACCACGTTTGACGACTGGCGCGCATGGACGGCCGCGGTGCTCGAGAGCCACCTCGCGTACCCGATCCTTTTCTACTTCCGTTCGAGCCACGACAACGAGGCGTGGCTCAACTCGTTTGGCGCGGTCATGGACGCCGCCAACCTGGTGGTGAGCACGGTGGACGGAGAGGCCTTCGGCTCGGCCCGCCTCACGCTGACGATCGGCAACCACCTCATCGAGGACATGGCCTGGAACTTTCGCTACAGCGCGGAACACTACGTCGGCGTCGAAAAGTCCGAGTTCGAAGAAGCGGTCGCGAGGCTCAAGAAGGCCGGCTACACCTGCAAAGACCTGGACGCCGCCTGGGACCATTTCTCGAAGATCCGCAACAAGTACGCATACGCGCTCAACGAGATGGCGCGGCGATTCGCCATTATCCCCGCGGTGTGGATCGGCGACCGGTCGTACCTACCGCACCGGTCGGGTCGTGGCAGCGGCCGCCGGCGTGTCGCGGCGCCAAGGTCATGAGAGTTGTTTCTCTGCTTCCGAGCGCGACCGAGACAGTCTTCGCCCTCGGCCTTGGTGAGCAGCTCGTCGCAGTGACCCACGAGTGCGACTACCCGCCCGAAGCTGCGCGGCTGCCGATCGTGACGCGTTCTGTGTTCGACTTCGCCAACGCGCACGGCGGCGACATCGAGCGCGCGGTGTCGCTTGCCGCGGAGCACGGCGACTCGCTGTACGAGGTCGACACCGCCGCCATCCGAGCCCTGAAGCCCGATCTCGTGATCGCCCAGGACGTGTGCCGCGTGTGCGCCGTGGCCGCGAGCCAGGTCGTGGACGAGCTGGCGCCAATTCCTGTGCTCCGCCAGCATCCGCACACCCTGGCGGACGTCCTGGCCGACATCGCCGAGGTGGCCCACGCCTGCGGAGCGGATGCAGGGCCGTTGATGTCCGAGCTCCGCGCCCGCCTCGAGGTTGCCCGATCGAAGGCGGCGGGCCGGCCGCGGGTCCGGGGGGTCTTCCTCGAATGGCTCGACCCGCCGTATCCGGCCGGCCACTGGACGCCCGACATCCTCGACCTGGCCGGCGTGGACGATCCACTGGCCAGGCCGGGCCGGCCATCCATAGCCGGCACCTGGGAGCAGGTTAGGGCGGCCGCCCCGGAGCTCCTGGTCATCGCGCCTTGCGGCTGGGGTGCCGAGCGAGCCCGGCGAGAAGCGGCGGCGGCCCAGGACAAGATCGACTCGGTCGGCGCGGCCCGGGTCGTCGTGCTGGACGGCTCGGCCTACTTCAACCGGCCAGGGCCCAGGCTCGTGGATTCGCTCGAGGCCCTGGTCGCCGTCCGCTGACGACAGCCCGAGGACGTCTTGGGGAAGAGCTGTGAAGAACCTCCTATATTTCCCCAGCTGAAAAGTGCTGACTTTAGTGCGATCATTTGCTCACCATGTCCGACGGGGTGAGTAGGCAGGGAGGGCCGGGCATTGGTGGCGGCTTCGCTGCGGGCCGCCACCGTGCCATTCCAGCCGGGGGGACGGCTGCGCCTCGCGCGACCCTGGACTGTGTCTCGTGCGGCCGCCCGGTGACCACCACCTTCGTGGTCCAGGTGGGGCGGCTGTACTGCAGCTCCGTCTGCGCCGGCTCGCCTGAAGCGACGGTCCCGGGCCTCTACCTAGGCTAAGGCCTCTTTTCGAGCAGCTCCCGGATCAAGCCCGCTTGCTGCATCAGGTGGCGCGGGGCCAGGAAGCGCCGGGCGATGCGCAGGCGCGCGGCGGAGCCCAGACTCCTGGCCTGACGCTCGTCGCTCAGCAACAGGACCACCGCTCGGCCGAATCCCTGCAGGTCGCGGGGGTCGTCGATCAAAAGCCCGCTGCGCCCGTTCTCGACCTGGTCCTCGATGCCGCCAACGCGGCTCGCGACCATGGGCCGTGACTTCCACATCGCCTCGGCGACCGTAAGCCCGAAGCCCTCGGCCAGGCTCTTTTGCACGACGACGTCGGCGCGCCTCTGGAGCGCGTTGACGAGCGCGGCGTTCTCGTCCTCGTCTTCCATCGACATCTGTGCCATGTGGACGCGCCCGCGGATCGGAGCCGGCAGCGCGGCCTGCCGGTCGCCCAGCTCGCGTAGTATCTCCGGCTGCTCGGGATCGTCCGACACCGAGGTCGGAGCCGGACCGGCCAGCAGCAGGTGCGCGTCGGTGGCCGGCGCGACGTGCTGCACGAACCCGTCGATGACCCCCATCGGATCCTTGAGCCGGTCCCAACGCCCGACCTGCAGCACGATCCTCGCGTCGGCCGGAAGGCCACCCTCCGGCAAGCCGGCGGCGCGGTGGGAAACGTGGGCCCGCGAGCCGTCGCCGCGGACGAATGTGGCCTGGCCGTTCGAGCCCTGAAGGATCCCGGCCGCGACCAAAAGCCCTGTCATCGTGCTCTCGTCGAGCTCGCGGTTCTTGATCGTGAAGGCGTCGATTGAGGGCGGGATGATGTGCACACGCGAGGGCTCCAAGCCCTCCCACACGAAGCTGCGGCGCGAGAAGACGAGCGCGTGGGCGGCGGTCACGAAAGGGCGAAGGAAGTTCCAGGCGGAACGCACCTCGTCGCTCGGTTCGTTCACCCCGATGTGGCAGCGCCAGATGACCTTGCATCCGCGCTCCGCAAGCGCAGGCGCCATACCGGCGGTTTGCGGATCGTGGAGCAGAAGGACGTCGCGTGGCTTCACGAGCTCCAGCAACGCCTGCGCGTTCGCGGCCTGGGTCCGCTCGTACACCGCGGATTCCTCCTTCGTGATGGCCGTGCCGTCCACCGCAACGCCGTGCAGCAGCGTGTGCAGCTTCTTGGTGAGGTCGAAGAACGCCGGCTCACCCTGGATGGCGACCCATCTGGAGTCGATGCCGGCTCCCCGGTCGTACGGGATGAGCGACGACAGCAGCTCGGCGACCCCGCCACCGCGCGCAGTCGAGTTCACGTTCCACAGCACACGGTCGCGAAGCTGCCTGGCCAGGGCCGCCATGGTCCGTTCGAACTCGAACCATGTTCCGTCCTCCAGCAGCGGCTGGTAGCGGTCGAGGGGGGCCGATCCGACCTCGACGTCGATCAGCTGGTCGCTATCCACGAGGTATTAACGCGTCCCGGCGCCCAGCGCCCCGCCGCTCAGGCGTTCTGATCTCGCAGGTACTTGGCCCGGGCGCTCTCGTCCCCGAGCGCGCATCTCGGGTACAGGCGCCACGTATCGAGCGTTCCGGCTCTCAGATGACTGCAGGAAACCCGAGGCTCGGCGGCATTGCGGATCGAGGTGTTCAGGGGCAGGAACACGGTGCATTCGCCGAACCGGTCCGTCACCGAGAAGGGACACGCGTCCGGCCGGACCGGCGCCTTCCTGCGCTCGTCGCCTCCGTCCGGTGGCGACCCCACGGCGCGAAGCAGCTCGGTGACCGCGCTCGCGGCGACGTCATGAGGAAGCCGATGCTTGAGGATGTAGCCCGAGGCGCCCAGGTCAAGCCCGCGCTGGATCAGGTGTGCCGGCTCGCCCTCGCCCTTGATCAGGATCACCGGCGGCGCGCCCGAGCCTCTCTTGTCCTGCAGCTCCTGGAGGATGGTCAGGCCATCGACGTCGGCCAGGTCGAGGTGGAGCAGGACAGCCGAGTAGGAATCGAGTCCCGCCGCCAGCACCGCGTCGCTCGTGGTGGCGAGGCCGACCTGGCAGCCTGCCTCTTCGAGGGCGGCCCTGAGCGCATCCGCAAACTCGCCCGGCTCGGTCGCGAGCAGCACCTTCAGCGAGACGTCGACCGTGCTCATGGCCGCTGGATCACCTCGAACCCTGCTCTAGCTCCTTCCGGCGCCGGCGCCAGAACGACAGGCGGTACTTGAACGTCTGTAGGTGCTCGACGATCATCGGGATGTTGGTCAGCTCGGCCTCGTGCCGTGCGGCCTCCGACAGGGCCGGCAGCCTCTTGCGCACGCGGTCCAGGAGCCTCGACTCGAAGACCACCAGCTCTGAGTAGGCGGTCTCCCACGTGCGCGCGATCTCCACGGAGGCGGTTTCCGTATCCTCGCGCCGCACATGCGCGGCCACGCGGTCGATCGCTTCCGCGACCGAGCTGCTTCGCCTCGTCGTTCCCACCCGCCGTCGGGGGCTCACTGCAATTGATATCAGACCGGTGAAAGCGCATAAAAATCAGCACAAGGTTTAGGCTTGCGGTCCCAGTCCTCGATTCCGGGTCACCAAGGGGGGATCCCATGCCAGAGGATCGTCTCCTAGAGGGAGAGGACCCCCAGACCGTCTATCCACACGACGCACGCCACTGGATCGCGGTCTATCGCGAGATGATCGATTTCAAAGTCGGGCTGCTGGCTCGCGTCGAGGGACAGCTCCGCCGGCTGCCGAAAGTCGCGTGGACCGACGTCGCGGAGAACGACATTGGCCTGATCCAGAAGCAGCTCGACCGCTACCAGCGCCGCATCGAGTTCTGGTACAGCCGCCAGTGGGAGCTGGAGGGCCTCCAGGTCGATCTGGAGTCTCGGGTCATCACGTACCGGGAGAGATCGGTCCGGCTCACCAAGCGCGAGCTCGAGCTGCTCACGATGCTGGTGAGCCATTCGCCTCGGTTCATCACTCCACGGCAGCTGCTCGTGCAGGCATGGCACGACTCGCGGCTGCCTGAAGAGACGCTGCGGACCTACATCGTCCGGCTGCGCGGCAAGGTGGCCCAGCTCGGGATCGGCGCGGAGATCGTCAACCGCCCCCGGCGGGGATATGCGCTTGTCTTCGCCGACAAGCAGCCGCGGCGCGCGCGAGGTCGGGCGCCGGACTAGGTGCCCGAGTGCAGTTTTTAGTGCGGTTGGACCGGGACAATCCACCGCGTGGCCGTTGCCGCCGACAACCTGCTCGAGGGCGAGGACCCGGACACCCAGTACGCCCAGGACGCCCGCCACTGGGTCGCCATCTACAGGGAGCTGATCGCCTTCAAGAGCAATGTGCTGGCGCGCGCCCAGGCGCGGATGCGGAAGGTGCCGGCATCATCACGCGCCGAAGCGAGCACCCAGGACAATGCGATCCTGGAGGCCCAGCTCGTCCGCTACCGCCGGAGGCTGGAGTTCTGGTACGAGAAGCAGTGGGCCCTGGAGGGCCTCGTCATCGACCAGGCCTCGCGCACCATCCTCCACCGCGACCGGTCGGTGATGCTCACCCGGCGCGAGTATCAACTGTTCATGACGCTGGTCAGCCGCCCGTCCATGCACACGCGATCCACCCAGTTGCTGGTCGAGGCCTGGCACGACGGTGGCCTGCCCGAGGAGACGCTGCGGACGTACATCGTCCGGCTCAGGAGCAAGCTGGCGTCCCTGGACATCCCCGTGAGGATCGACAACAAACCGCGCCTGGGCTACGCGCTGGTCTTCGACGATCCGTCGACGAGCAGGGTCACTCACCAGAACCACCACTAGGCCGGCCGGCGCGCGGCCGCGCCTCCGACGTTTGAGAGAGCCCTGGGAATGGCATCAAACGGTGGCGGGTTGAAATCAAGGCAATGGAGAATCCTCAGATGAGACTCGAAGGCATCCACCACGTAAGCTCGATCACCGGCGACGCCCAGGCGAACGTCGACTTCTACGCCGGGGTGCTTGGGCTGCGGCTGGTCAAGAAGACGGTCAACCAGGACGACCCCACCGTCTACCACCTCTTCTATGGAGACGATGCAGGCAGCCCGGGTCTGGATCTGACCTTCTTCGAGTATCCCGGCGCGCGGCCTGGACGGCCTGGCCAGGGCATGATTCACCGCATCGTCCTGCGCGTCGCCTCCGAGGCCGCCCTCGACTTCTGGCAGCGGCGGGTTGAGGGCCAGCGCCCGTCTCCGACCTCGCTGCTATTCTCAGACCCCGAAGGGCTCGGCCTCGAGCTTCGTGTCGTTGCGGTTCCGGACGCACCGCTCATCGCGCATCACCCCGACATCCCGGCCGAGCTCGCGATCCAGGGTTTCGAGGAGGCTCGCGCCTACACCGCCGATCCGGAAAGGAGTCGCGCGTTGTTCGAGGTCGCTCTCGGCTTCGAGCGTGACGGCGGCATGTCCTGGTCGGTGCGCGGTGACAGCCGCGGAGGGCGCTATGTCTTCGACCCCGCGCCGCCGGAGCGCGGCGTGCCAGGCGCCGGCACGGTGCACCACGTGGCGTGGGCTTCGCAAGACGCAGACCAGCTCGCGTGGCGCGAGCGGGTGATCGCCGCGGGCGCACACCCGACGCCGGTCATCGACCGCTACTGGTTCAAGTCGGTGTACTTCCGCGAGCCGAGCGGCGTGCTGTTCGAGATCGCGACCATGGGCCCCGGCTTTGCGGTCGACGAGGACCCGGCCCACCTCGGCGAGCGGCTCGTGCTGCCGCCGAAGTTCGAGCACCTGCGGGATCAGCTCGAGGTCACTCTGACCCCGATCCACGCGCCGGCCGCTGCTCGAAGCTAGGCGTTGAGCGGAGGCGCCGGCGGAGCCGCTGGCGCGGACTGCTGGCGCTCGAACCACGCGGCCACTCCGGCCTGCACCGAGATCGAATACATGGCCGTGAAGAAGATGCCGATGCAGCACGCGATGATTCCGGCCGCGGTGATGAAACCGGTCACGAAGATGATCAGACCGGCGATCACGCTGTTGCTCATGTTGCTGGTGGCATAACGCCAGACGCGCGTTACGTCGAGGCCGCCCGCAAATCCGTTGTGGAACGTGAGCACGATCAGGGACGGAATGAGGAAATCGAGCAGCAGACCCGCCAGGAAGCTCCAAAGCGACCCGAGTCCTGACAGTGGCGAGTTGGAGAAGAAGGGATACGTGCCCGACGCGTTCTGAAGTGCCCTGGTGCTGGCGGCGCCGATGCCGTCGAGGATCCAGGCCGGGATGTTCAGGACGAGCGCATAGATCAGATAAACGCCGAAGAGGCCGATTCCGCGTTCGAGGTGGAAGCCCGCAGGAGGGAGCTCATTGCGACCCGCGCGAGCGTTCTCGAACGCCATCATCAGCCAGCCCGTGGCTGCGATCCAGCCGATGATGGGGATGATCAGGATCAGTCCCTGAACCACGATCTTGCTCAGCCAGCTTGGGTCTTTGAACGCCCAGCCGAATGCATCGCCGATGCTGTTCATCAGGCGGAGTCTATCCGCGATCGAACCGATTGGCCAGACCCCTCCCAACCGTTCGCAGCGCCCTCTATTCGCCTTAAACATCGTCTGCTGTCATGTCGATAACGTTGGGGAATGAAGGCCGTGGGCAAATACACAGGAGGATTCACTACAGGCAACCCTCTGCTCCGAACCTCAACGCGGCCGCGAATAAGTACGGCCTGCAACCAATTACTTCGGGGTCACTCATCCCAGTGAACCCATCTCGGACCACGGTCCAGCCAGGACCGGCTGCTGCGGGGCCGATCCGGGCGGCGATCACGTGGTCACGATCGCGATCTGGAATCACCTTCCAAGCACAACCCGTTCATCAACTCACCGGGCAGGACGCGCTGGCCAATATGGTCCCGGACACCCAGCTCGCGACGGATCTCGCAAATGGCAAACTGCCCAACTACTGCCTTGTCGTGCCGGACCAATGCCACGACATGCACGGCACAGGCGGGCGCGGACCGACACCATTCATCTCTCTTGGCGACTCCTACGTCGCCGCCACCGTCAACCAGATCATGTCCTCGGCCGTACGGCAGCGTGGCAACACCAACAACGCCATCGTGATCACCTGGGACGAGGATGACTTCAGATTCGGAACTCACTTCGTGGACAACACCGCCTATTAACCACTACTCGCTGCGGCGGACGATTGAAAGCGGCCTCCGGGCTGAGCTGCCTGGCGCATGCCTGTGACAGCGTCGTGCCGGCGATGATTCCATTGTTCGGCGAGGCTTAAGCCACCACTCTCGACCGGCCGGGTCCAGCGGTGGCCCGGCCGGTCGCCATTTCCAGGTCTCCGTACTCGATCAACGGCCGGCGTTTCATTTAATGGCCTCGATGGAGAGCCCGCGCTATGACGCGCTCTGGATCAGGCGCTTCTTCGGCGGGCTGCTGGCGATCATCGGCATCCTCGACATCGTCGAGTCCCTGATCGCCCACCACACGCTGCGGAGCCAGGTTCTCGACTCGCTCCTGCCGGCCGAAGTCTCATTCGGCGGCCGCACCGGCACCGTGATCGCGGGCCTCGCGCTGCTGTTGCTCGCTTTGGGGGTCGGACGCGGTAAGCGAGTCGCGTGGCAGCTCACCATCGTGGCCCTGCTGGCGTCGATCGTGCTCCACCTGGTCAAGGACCTCGATTTCGAAGAAGCGGTGCTGGCGGCGTGGGTGGCGGGCGGTCTGTGGTGGATGCGGCACCACTTCCGGGCCGCCTCCGACCCGGCCAGCGTCCGGCGCGGCGTGGCCGTGCTCGTGTCAGGCGCGGGTCTGGCAGTGGTCTACGGAGTCGCGGGCGTCTGGCTCCTGCGCACGGAGCTGAGGCCGGGTTTCGAGCTGCCGCGCGCCTTCGAGAACCTCGCCCTGACGCTGGTCCAGGAGTCCAAGGCCTACGACGCGCTGACCGACCGGGCGGCGTGGTTCCTCGGCTCCCTGCCCTGGATCGCGTACGGGCTCGTCCTGCTCGGGCTCGTGCTCGTGCTCCGGCCGGTGGTCGCCCCGGCCGCCGGCAGCGCCGAGCGTGCGCGGCTGCGTGACGTGACGGCGCGCTGGGGCCACAACCCGGTGTGCCACCTCGCTCTCTACGGCCCCAAGAGCCACTTCTGGCTGGACGGCAGCATCTGCATCGCCTATACGGTGCACGGCACCACCGCCGTCGCCCTGGGTGATCCGATCGCGCCGCCCGAGGAGCGCGGCCGGGCGGTGGGGGAGTTTCTGCGCTTCTGCGACGCCCAGGGATGGGCGTGCGCGTTCTACCAGATCGAAGACCCCAATTCCTTTCGCGACCTCGGGTTCACGCTGGTGCCGGTCGGCGCCGACGCCATCATCAAGACCAGGTCTTTCAACCTGAGCGGCCGCCGGCGCGCGCCAGTGAGGCATGCCGTCCAGCACTGCCGGCGGTACGAAGTCACGTTCAGGTTTGTGCCCGCGCCGGCCGCCCTGGAGGAGGCGGGGCAGGAGATCGCGCAGGTCTCGGCCTCCTGGCTGCGGGGTGGCAAGGGGCCGCAGCTTGGATTCAGCCTGGGCGGCCTGGATACTCTGCACGACCCCGACATCACGGTCGGGATGGCGTTCGACCAAGACGGCGAGCTTCAAGCTTTTGTCAGCTGGCTCCCGGTCCCCGCGCGCAAGGGCTGGACCCTCGACCTGATGCGTCGCCGCCCCGGCGGCGTGTCGGGGGTCATGGAAGCGCTCATCGCCCACTCGATCACCGAGGCGGCGAGCCGCGGCATTGAGGAGGTCAGCCTCGGCCTCGCCCCGCTGGCGGTCGAG
>Ga0070730_10000646_pt1 | contig 38227 bp, 29 predicted proteins | sample Coa_R1_3_FD_66447 | JGI IMG/M metagenome (GOLD analysis project Ga0070730, IMG submission 66447) | Surface soil microbial communities from Centralia Pennsylvania, which are recovering from an underground coalmine fire - Coalmine... | ecosystem: Environmental > Terrestrial > Soil > Unclassified ...
AATCGAGCACGCGGAATTCGGCGGCTTGGTCTTCCGGCGTCCGTTTCGAACGCGCCGAGGAGCCTGACATGCCTGCCGTATGCAGTGCCATCTGGCCCTCTTCTGTGATGCGGTATCCGACAACGCGCTTGAATTCTGCGCTCAGCGGCAGCATCGTGCGGAAAACTTCTCCTATCGGCGCCAGATAATAGTCGGAAATCCAGCGGCCGAGTTTCAGGAGTTGCTCATCCAGGACTGGCGCGGAATCGAGCACGCTGAGAATGTTTTTTGTCGTGACAGACGGCTTGCGGTCGTGCAAGTCGACGACGATGCCCGACATTCGCTGCTGCCGAAAAGGGACCAAGACGCGTCCACCAACGACTGGTGAGGCGCGGTCGCCGAGTCGATAGGTGAACGCCATGTCCAGCGGCACGGGCAAGGCAACGTCGCAGAATTCGGGCATTGGTAGGAAGGATAAACCAGGCCGAGTTGTGCATGCCGCCTTGGCGCGGATCCCAGACGAACTGGACTATTCGTTTTTTGGCGGAGGCTTCACGCCGAGATACTTCATTACCATCTGCAGGTCTTTCCAGGCTTCGCCCTTTTGCCGCGGATCGCGCAACAAGAATGCCGGATGGTAGGTAACGGCCAGTTTGGCACCCTGCCAGTTGGGGTCACTGCTCCGAGCGCCGGAAGGCATGAAGTCGTAGAAGCGCCCACGCAACTCGGACATGGGAGCATTGATGGCGAGCAGATTCTTGGCTGCCACGGCGCCGAGAGCAACAATGACGTTCGGCTTGATCACAGCGATTTGACGCATCAGAAACGGCGAACAGGTTTCACACTCGTCACGCTCAGGAGTGCGGTTGCCAGGTGGTCGGCACTTGACCACGTTGGCGATATAGACGTCCTCGCGGCGCAACCCCATGGCCTTGATCATGTTGTTGAGCAACTGTCCCGCGCGGCCGACGAAGGGTTCACCTTGGGCATCTTCGTCAGCACCGGGGCCTTCGCCAACGAACATCAATTCGGCACGTGGATTGCCTACGCCAAAGACGATTTGCTTGCGTCCTTGCTTGTGCAGTTTGCAGCGCGTGCAGTCGCCGAGGTCTTCGCGAATCAGTTTGAGCGCGGCGATCGGGTCGGACATTTGCTGTTCGGGCTTGGGCGTAATGACTTCGAAGATGTTCTCTTCTGGAGTTCTTGGCGCAGCGGCGGATTTCTTAGCGGGCATGGTGTCAGGTTCGATCGGAAGCGTCGGGGTTAGTGCATCGGTATGAATGGCGGATGAGACAGAGGAGACCTGCGTTTCTCGGTGGTAAAGATCGTAGATGCCAAGTTCGTTGTAGAAACGCACGCGCTCGGCGATCGCCCGGCGCATTAAGGGATCAAGAGTCGGCATGGATCAGCGTCATTATACGTGAGCTCGGCCTGCGGAATTCCCAGGTTTGGAATAAGATGCTCACGCAAAAGCGCGCATTACTGTCTGACGGGAGACTTACGGTTCTGTCGCAGGCGAACGATCTGATCGAGAACGCGCTGCGCCACTTCCCACTTGGTGGTTTCGGGAACTTCGACGACATCATCGCGCGTGATTATGGTGACGGCGTTGCGGTCGGAATCAAAACCTACGCCCTCGCGCGAAACGTCGTTCACGACAATGGCATCAAGGTTTTTCGAAACCAGTTTCTGGCGGGCGTTTTCCAGTGCGTTTTCAGTTTCCGCGGCGAAGCCGGCGATGATCTGTGAAGTCTTCTTCGATGCAAGTTCTTTCAGGATGTCCGCGGTAGCTTCGAGTTCAAGATTCATCGCGCCTTTGCGCTTGATCTTTTGTCCCGCGGCAGACTTTGGCCGGTAGTCTGATACCGCCGCTGTTTTAATAACGATGCTGGCCTGAGGAAACAGGCTCATCACGGCATCCTGCATCTCTTCGGTTGACTCAACGCGAGTCACTTCAGCGGCTCCGGGCGGCGTCAGTGAGGTCGGGCCACTCACGAGAAGCACGCGAGCACCGCGACGCAAGGCGGCCTCGGCGAGGGCGTATCCCATGCGGCCGCTGGAGCGGTTGGTGAGATAGCGGACCGGATCGATCTTCTCGCGTGTGGGCCCGGCTGTGATCAGGACCGTCTCTCCACCCAAATCCTGCGATGCGCCCAAGGTCTCGAGCACAGCTGCAACGATAACCTCGTTCTCAGCAAGTCGGCCCGCGCCAGTCATCCCGCAGGCCAGGTAACCTGAGCCAGGCTCCACAATCTTCACACCGCGTTGACGGAGAATCTGCAGATTGGCCTGCGTCGCTGGATGATTCCACATGTTGACGTTCATCGCCGGGGCGACTACAACGGGCGCGGTGGTCGCGAGATATAGAGTCGTCAGAAAGTCGGGGGCAATACCCTGCGCAAAGTGAGCAATGCTGTCAGCAGTGGCAGGAGCAACGACCAGCGCATCAATCGATTGGGCGACCGCGATGTGCTCGATCGCAGAGTCGATATTGGCTTCATGTTCCTCGCCAGAGAACATGCCCGTGATCACTTTTTCTCCGGAGAGCGCAGCGAAGGTGAGGGGGCGAACAAATTCCTGGGCGGCACGGGTCATGATGACCTGCACCCGGATGCCGCGATCCTGCAACAGCCGGACAATTTCGGCGGCCTTATACGCTGCAATTCCGCCGGTAACGCCGAGAGCGATCTTCATGGAATTTTGATTGTTGATTCTTGATTGTTGATTCAAACCCGTTGAGCTTTCAATCAACAGCCAACCATCGAGCAATCAGCAATCGTTCTTCAGTCCTGGCCCAGCGCCTTGTCCAGGCTTTCCGAGGCCTGCTCGGCGGCGGACCGGGTTTCCGGAATCTCCCACTTCACTTTGCCGGCGCGAATCTCATCTTGCGCAATGCGGCATGGCTTGCGGGAATTGGTGTCGACCACCGGTGGTGCGCCAGACTGCAGTTGTCGCGCACGGCGCGCTGCCACCAGAATGTACCGATAGTTGCTGTCGAAGCCATCCATCAACTTCATTGGGACTGTCCCCCTTGAAAACCGATTGTGAGCTTAATCCGTGCTGAGCATCAAATGCCGCGTTCGGCAGAACATGACCTGCTTTCGGGCTCGTCCGCTTTCGGCCGGATGCCGGTATTGGCCGTTATGAAATGATACCGCGAAACCTAAAGATGTGCTGGAGCAGCCGGAGCACGAAAGGACTCCAGGATAGGCTGGACCCTTTCTTTCAGATTCGCGAGACGCAGGCGCTCTGCGCGTTCAACGATCGCGCTCTCTTGCTCGGAGCGAGGCCGCTGCTCCCGCAGCAGGCGCTCGGATCGCACAATGGCGACCAGCCTTTCGATGGACTTCTCGAGCTCATCATTGATCAACACGTAATCGTACTTGTCGTACTCCTGAATCTCACGGCTGGCGTCCTGCAGGCGGCGCTGGATGACGTCCTCCCCATCTTCGCCGCGGTTCCGCAGTCGCCATTCGAGTTTTGTCCGGTCAGGGGGCAGCACGAAAATGCTGATTGCGTCGGTCAGGTTCTTCTTGATCTGCGCAGCACCCTGAACGTCGATGTCCAATACCAGGTCGTGCCCGCTCCTGCCCGCCTCGCGTAACGACTCCCGCGATGTGCCGTAGCAGTTCCCGTGCACTTTCGCATGTTCAAGGAATTCGCCGTCGCGCACCATGCGCTCGAATACGTCCATCTTGATGAAGTGATACTGTTTTCCGTTCTGTTCACTGCCACGTGCAGCACGGGTGGTGTATGAGATCGAAAACACCAGGTTGGGAACAAGTTTCAATAGTTCATTGGTGAGAGTGGATTTTCCAGAACCAGACGGCGCCGAAATGATGTAGACGAGGGGCTTGTACATTGAGGTCATTCCAGGTTCTGCACTTGCTCACGGGACTTTTCGATTTCAGCTTTCATCGCCAGACCTGCTTCCGTAATCTTCAGGGCTTCCCCGGCGAGGCCGGAAGTTTTCGAGAGCAGAGTATTGGCCTCGCGATTCATTTCCTGCAGGAGGAAGTCCAGCTTCTTTCCGATCTCGCCGCCTTCCTCAAGGAGTCCGAGGAAATGTTGGACGTGAGTTTCGAGTCGGACGATCTCTTCCTGAATATCGCTGCGGTCCACGAGTAGGGCGGCTTCCTGCAGGACCCGCTCCCGCTCGAAAGTCGAGCCTAGAAGTTCCTGCAAGCGAGATTGCAACCGCTCCGTGTAGTTGTGCAACACAGCGCGACGATGCTGCTGAACCGTCTTGCTTGCTTCTGCAAGATGGGCCATTCGATCTCGCAGTTCCTGAGCGATGCCGTGGCCTTCCTGCTCCCGCATTTTGTTGAGGCGCTCCAGAGCTTCGCCCACTTTGCCCAAAACCGCCGGTTCAATCACGTCTTCCGCCGTCCGGTTGGCTGAATCGAGTGCACCCGGAATGCGAAGAATCGCATTCAGATCAGGCTCGTTCGCAATGGAAAATTCGGCGGAGGCGGCCCGGAACGCGGCGATGTATCCGCTCACAAGCTCACGGTTCAGAGAAAAAGTCTCGTTAGTGGCTCGTTCCAGCGTCAACGAGATCTCGACATGGCCGCGCGCTACATTTTCCTTCAAAACGCGGCGGAGTTGCATCTCGAGAGCGTCAGTGCCGGAGGGCAGACGAAAGTGCAAATCGAGAAAGCGATGATTCACTGATTTCAGCGAGAGGGCAAAGGCCAGTTTCCCGTGAGACTTGGGCCCAAGCGCAGTGGAGCCATTTTGCTGGATTTCGCCACGAACTTGGGCAAAGCCAGTCATGGAACGTATGGGCTGAGGATGCCTCGTTTTCAAGTTTCTGCCACCACCTTGGGCACATCCGCCTGGGCAAACTGCAATTCATAGAGCCGGCGGTAGGTGCCGAACTCTTTCATCAACTCTTCGTGGGCGCCGGTTTCCGCTATGGCGCCGTTTTCAATGACTACGATACGGTCGGCCCGGCGCACTGTCGAGAGTCGATGGGCGATCACAAACACCGTCCGTCCGCTCATCAAGTTGTGCAAAGCAGACTGCACAAGAGCTTCCGACTCGCTGTCGAGGGCCGAAGTAGCCTCGTCCAGAATCAGTACGGGAGCATTCTTCAACAGGGCGCGCGCAATCGCCAGGCGCTGCCGTTCGCCGCCTGAGAGCCGCACCCCGCGCTCCCCGATCACAGTATCGTAACCCGCCGGCAAGCCCATGATGAAATCGTGAGCAAGAGCGGCGCGTGCCGCAGCCTCAACATCTTTTAATGGGACATGGGGCTGGCCGTAGGCAATGTTGTTGCGAACCGTGTCGTTAAAGAGAACGGTTTCTTGCGTAACAATGCCAATCTGGGATCGCAGTGAAGGCAGAGTAACATCACGGATGTCGCGCCCATCGACAAGAATGCGTCCCGAGGTAACGTCAAAAAAACGGGGCAGCAGATGGACGAGCGTGCTTTTGCCCGCGCCGCTGGAGCCGACGATCGCGAGAATCTCTCCCGGCTGCACGTCGAGGCTGATGTTTCGCAGAATTTCACGCGAGTCGTCGCCATCCGACCGGTAGGAAAAATAAACGTTTTCAAACTGGATCTTCTGGGAGAAGCGCGATAGTGGCTTGGCACCGAGCTTTTCGGGCACCTCATCCTCGCTATCCATGAACTTGAAAAGCTGGGACGAGGCGCCCAAAGCCTGCTGGAAGTTGTTGTTGAAGACGGCAAATTTGCGCGCCGGATTGTACATGCTCAGAACCAGTCCGACGAACGCCAGGAAGTCGCTGGGCTTCAGTTCGTTATGGACAATTCGATCTCGCCCCAAGAGCAGCAGGAGCGCAATCGCAATGGCACCGAAGATGTCCATCAACGGAGAACTGATGGCAGAGGCTGCAACGGACTTCAGGTTGGCATGGAACAGGCGCTGTGCGGCCTTGCGGAATCGCGCCACTTCCCATGATTCCATCCCGAACGCCTTGACGATGCGGTTGCCAGTGATGGTTTCATGCAGAATGTTCTGCACGTCGGCCAGTTGATCTTGACCCTTACGGGTGGTCGAGCGAACGCGTCGTCCGATGCGCACTGCGGAATAGATGATGAACGGGACAAACAGCAGCAGAACCCAGGCAAGTTCGCGGCCCAGGATGACTACCGCAATTGCAATGAAGATGAATGTAAAGACCTGTTGCAAGAACTCGGCCAGCACGTTTGACATGGCAAATTGCACGCGCTCAATGTCATTAATGATGGTAGAAATCAGCGTGCCCGTGGTGTGGCGTTGAAAAAAGGCTGCCGACCGGCGCAGCACTGAGTCGTAGAGATCGTTGCGGAGGCTAGTGATCATGCCGAAGCCCGCATGGTTCACAAGATAGGTTCCCACGTAGTCGAAAATGCCTTTCAGAACCGTGGATGCTACGAGTGCATAGGCCACGATCGTCCACGCATTGTGAAAGTGCGAGGGGACGAAGGACTGGAGATAGACAGGGCGTCCAATTTTAGGGATTACGAAAAGCAGGATGTTGTCTGACCCGGACTCGGGGTTGAGCACCCGATCGAACACCGGCTTCAGCAACATCAAGCGGAAGGCTTCGAGGAGTCCGACACCAGCCAGAAGGAGGATTCCGGGCAATAGTTGGACCAGAAATGGGAGCACATAGCGCACGAGCCGCGTCAGTTGCCGCATGGGACTCCTGCCGGGTGTGGCACGCAATGGCTCGCTGCCGGACGGTGGACGGTAATAGGCAAGCCTTTATTTTACTTGAGTTATCCGCTGGACATGCGACTTTCAGGGAGTCGGAACAGATGACCAGCGAGGAGCACTGGGAGCTCGGAGGCCGCCAGAGATGAGGTTCAGGCGCTACGCCGGACTATCGCGGTGTACGACTTTCACGCGATATCCGGCCTTGCGGAGACGCTTGCCAACCTCCTCGGCGATCATCACCGAGCGATGCTGGCCTCCTGTACAACCGAATGCAATGGTCAGGTAGCTTTTGCCCTCATGGATATAGTGAGGAATCAGATAGATCAGGAGAGCGGAAATTCTTGAGATGAACTCGCGCGATTGCGGAAATGAGCGGATATATTTCGCCACGCGATGATCGCGGCCAGTCAACGGCCGAAACTCAGGGACGAAGTGCGGATTCGGGAGAAAGCGGACGTCGAAGACCAGATCAGCGTCTTCCGGCACGCCTTCACGAAAACCGAAGCTGACGCAGGAAACGAGAAGGCTGCGCTCTTTGGACTGCTGCTGAAAACGTTCGGTGATGTGAGCCCGCAGCTCGTGGACGTTGAATTTGGACGTGTCGATGACCAAATCTGCGAGCCTGCGAATCGCGCCGAGGTGCCGACGTTCGGCCTTGAGAGCGGCTTTTACGGGCGAATCCGTGCCCAGGGGATGCGGGCGGCGAGTTTCGCTGAAGCGGCGCAGAAGTATGGCATCGGAGGCCTCGAGGAACACGACCTTGGTCGGAATCATCCGCCGGACGGATTTCAAAATTGCCGGTAGATGTTCCAACTTGGCGCCTTCGCGAACATCAACGACCAGCGCGGTACGGCGAATCTCGGCCGATTGCATCGCTAGTTCGGCAAACTGCGGAATGAGTTCGACTGGCAGGTTGTCGACGCAGTAATAGCCCAGGTCTTCGAACGCTTTGAGAACCGACGCCTTCCCGGAGCCGCTCATCCCCGTAATCAGCACTAGTTCTGGTGGGGACTGCTCCCGGCGGGAAGATTTTCTTTTGCTTTTTTTTGGGTTCTCGGGACCCGAGCTTCGCCCAGACTTCATGCAGAGGATATTAGCATCGACCGGGCAGTGTCGTGAGTTCTTCCAGATTGCCATTTCAGATACGCTGCGGCACTGCGGTATGAGGGCCAAACCCTCCATAAGAAACTGTAAAACTGCATTGTGTCCACGCTGTCGTGGCAGGTAATCTATTGCGTCATGAAAAAGTTCGAGGAACTCACAGAACGCGAAGTGCTGGCCCTGGCGATTGGGCTGGAAGAAGAGGATGAGCGAGTGTATGCGGATTTCGCCGAAGGGCTACGCCAGGATTATCCCGCGACTGCCGCTATGTTTGAAGGCATGCGCGAGGAAGAGTCCGGACACCGGCGGCGTCTGATCGAACTCTTTCAGAAGAAATTCGGAGAGCACATCCCCCTGATCCGGCGTCAGGACGTGCGGGGATTTGTTGAGCGTCCGGCATTGTGGCTGGTGCGTCCACTGCGCATTGAGGCAGTACGCAAAGAGGCCTCAACGATGGAGGTTGAAACACGACGCTTCTACGAAAAGGCGGCAGCGCGAACCCAAGATGCAAGTATTCGGCAACTGCTGGACGACCTGGCAAACGAAGAGCGCGACCACGAGACGCGAGCCCAGGAACTGGATAAGCAGAAGTTGCCCGACAGCGTGAAGGCCGACGAGGAGGTGGCACAGCGGCGGCTGTTCGTTCTGCAGATTGTGCAGCCGGGTCTGGCCGGACTCATGGATGGGTCGGTTTCGACTCTGGCTCCCGTGTTCGCGGCGGCGCTGGCTACCCAGAAAAGCTGGGACGCATTCTTGGTGGGACTGGCAGCGTCGGCAGGAGCAGGAATCAGCATGGGATTCGCCGAAGCTTTATCGGATGACGGGAGCCTAACGGGGCGCGGGCATCCTTGGGTGCGCGGGTTGATTTGCGGAGCGATGACTGCCGTCGGAGGAATTGGGCACACGCTGCCCTTCTTGATCAAAGATTTTCGCCTGGCGCTGTGGGCGGCGGGTCTTGTCGTGCTCGCCGAGTTGGCCGTGATTACGTGGATTCGCCGTCGTTACATGGACACGCCATGGGTCACCGCTGCACTGCAGGTCGGACTGGGCGGAGTGCTCGTATTTATTACGGGCGTGTTGATTGGAAGTTCATAAAGGCATTGTTGAATGATGATTTTTGATTGTTTGATTGAAAGGCCCTACACCCCAATCATCATTCAACAATCCCTACGGCTGCGTTTCCAGCGGGTGTGTCGTCTTCTCGTAGAACTCCTGTTGCATTTTCGGGCTGACGTCGTCGGCTTTCACAGCCTTAATCGCCTTCACTACTGAGTCGATCCACCAATTCATCTGGTACTCGCCCAGTTCTTTCGTGGCCGCCGCGCCTTCACCCGAATAGTGATTCGGAAAACGCGTATACCACCAGATTCCCGTATAGATGTCAGGGGTGAGTTTCTGCCGTGCCTGGTCTGCGCCAGATTCGCTGGAGGCTCGATCCGGATGGACGAGCTCCGGGTGGGCGATCATCATTTTTGAGGTTTCGCTTTCACCGGCGTGCATGTCGATCTTTGTCTTGTGCGGCGGTCCGCCCTTCTCCGGGCTACGCTCATCGAAAACGTAAACAACGTAATCATGCGGCTTGTCGAGCTGCGTTTGCGCAAAGTAAGGAAGCAAGCTTTCGTTGCCGCCATGGCCGTTGATGATCAGGACTTTCTTACATCCGTTCCGCGCCATCTCGTCCGTCGTTTCCTGCAAGAGGACCATCTGCAGACTGCGGCTATAGGCCATGGTGCCCGGCTCGTGACGAGCCTCGGCAATCTGTCCGAAGTAATACTCCGGGAATACGACGGCATACTCCTGTTCCGCGGCATGCAACGCCGCGTAGCGTACGTCGAGGAGATCGGTGCCCAGCGGGAGGTGCGGCCCATGTTTTTCGAGGATGCCGAACGGTAGCAGGCAGACTCCCTGCGATCGGTGAATGCCTTCGCGGAAATCGGAGGCCGTGAGTTCCTCCCAGTGTACCGATAGCCTCGCGGGGGTGGTTGTTTGTGCACTGCTGTATGAAGTGATCAAGAGTAGAGACACGACGAGGGCACAAAGACAGATGCGGGTCATGGGGAGTTCTCCGCGGCGAATTTTAACATGGCAGTCGAGCCATTAAAACGTGTGAATGGCTGACTTCACGGCGATCCAAGAGACTTACTATCGAAGTAGCCTTTGAACTGTTCCGCTTTGTGACTCGAGTCGGCCGAGCGAATCACTGCGTTGCTGCTTTATCCTTGTGGATCGAGCCATGAGGATACGAACAACGCCGTCGTGGAATCCTGTCTTTGTGGCGGCGCTGTGCTTATTTTCAACGTTCGCCAAATCGCAAGAACTCGTCCAGGCGGCGCGGGACGATGGGAAGGCGACTCCACTGCGTGTGTATGCGCCGAGCGTGAGTGGCTGTCCACCACTTGCGCTGATTTCTCCGGGAGCGGGTGGCGATGAAAATGGATATCGTTACCTGGCCGAAGGATTGCAGCGAGACGGCTGGCGCGCAATCGTAATGGGTCACAAAGAAAGCGGGAGGACAGCGTTGCGGTCTGACGTGCGCCAGGCCAGAGGAATCAAGAGTGGACTGGAGACTCTGGTCAATGATCCGGCGGCTTATGAGTCGCGGTTGCGCGACATCTCGGCCGCTTTGCGATGGGCAGGCGCGGCCTGCAAAGTTCCTTTCGTCGGGTTGCTCGGACACTCCATGGGAGCGCGGACCGTCATGATCGAGGCAGGAGCGAAGCATAATCTAGGAGTGAAGGGGCGCGACCGTTTCGATGCGTATGTCGCCTTGTCGCCGGATGGACCGGGGAAGATGTTTCCCGAAGACGCATGGAGCGGTATTCAGAAGCCTATGCTGTTGCTGACCGGCACACGCGACAAAGGGTTGGATGGCGATTGGAAGTTACGCACGATCCCTTTTGACCGCATGCCCGCAGGCTGCAAATGGCTGGGCGTGGTGGCGGAGGCATCCCATATGAACTTTGCAGGCGTGGGCTTTGCTGGAACCACCGAGAAACTCGTCGTGCTCGAGAGCAAGGCATTCCTCGACGCGCTGCGCGGTGGAAAATGTGCGACGCCGGTTGAAGTTTCCGGAATCGCAATGAAGAATAAGTGACCGCGAATACCTAAATTCCCGGCCAACCATGAAAAAATCAAAATCCCCACCCCGTCGCGAAAGCGCGACAAGGGTGGGGCAACCGGCTAAGTCAGATTTCCTACGGAACTTCAATTAATTGCATCTTCCCATCGCGGGCACGATGCAGCACCATCAGTTTTCCTTTGGGATCGCGGAAGACGAAGACGTCGCGGTCCTTAAAGTGAGCTTCCTTAATTGCTTCCTCAAGCGTCATGGGGCGCATGGCGACGGCCTCATCGGATCGAACAAGGTGCACTTCCGTTGTCTTCGCAACAGCGGGATATTTGTGAACAAGGACCGGCACCGCAGTCTTTTCTGACATTCCCACAGATGTCCGGACTTCACTCGCTTCTTCCGGAGAGGAGTGCCCATTCCATTTTTTGACCTCTTCGCTCTTGCGGGCCGAGCGCTTCTTCGAGTGCCAACGAGTCTTGTACTTGATCGCCTGCTTCTCAAGATGATCGAGCGCTTCGTTTACGGCAATGCTCATGTCCTTGGCCTGAGCGAGTCCGACCAAGGGTCCGTTGCGCGGGCTAATAGTGATTTCCGCTTTATGGCGGTGCTTTTCTACAGCAAGGATCACCTTCGTCTCAAATCGATCGCCTAAGATTTTGCGGATTTTGGTGAGGCCGGTTTCAACCTCTTTTCGGATGGTGTTGGTAACTTCGTACTGTCTTCCAGTGTATTCCACATTCATGAGCGCCCCCTCTAAAGAATTCTGATTCAGGTAAAACGGGCACTGCATTAGAACTCGTTTTGTAATTGTGAAATTTTGTAATTTGGTAATTTAGAATCGGGTGAGTTTTCAATTACCCAATTACCCGATTACACAATTACCAAATCTATTTCTTGACCCTGCGCTGGTGCGTGCTCGGGATGCGCATGTCTTCTCGGTACTTAGCAACAGTGCGGCGGGTCACCTGGATGCCTTGCGACTGCAGGATGCGGGTGATCTGCTCATCGGTCAACGGACGGCTCGCGTCCTCTTCCTCAATGAGTTTCTTGACTCGGCGCTTGAGGATCAGCAACGACGTCCCTCCGCCCTCAGGTCCTTGAACACTCTCGCTGAAGAAGTACCGCAGCTCGAATACGCCTTGCGGTGTGTGAGCGTATTTGTTGGCCACTGCACGGCTTACCGTCGAAGGATGCACGCCGATTTCTTCGGCCACCTCCTTGATCATCATGGGTTTGAGCTGATCGATGCCTCTTTCGAGGAATTCCTGCTGGCGAGCGACAATCGAGTAGCAGACCTTGGTGATCGTCTGTTTACGCTGCTCGATATTCTTGATGAGCTGAATCGCGCTCTTGTAGCGCTCCTTCACATAGTCGCGCGTGCTCTTGTCATTGCTCCCGTCGCGCGTCACCAGTTTCTTGTACGCCGGATTGAGCCGAAGCTGCGGCAAATCTTCGTCGTTCATAATGACCAGCCACTCGTCACCATGCTTGACAAAGGCGACATCGGGCTCGATCAGGCGCGCCTGGACTTTGTTGTATTGCAGGCCTGGACGCGGGTCGAGAGTGCGTATGTAGTCCAATGCCTGCTGCACGGCTTCAATCGGTCGTCCAATAGCCCGGCCAATTTCCTTGTATTGCTTGTTCTGCAGGCCGCGGAGATGCTGATCGACCACTGCGATAGCGTCCTGTAAAACCTGTGCCGTCCCGTTGCCATTTTTGTGCTGCTGGAGCTGGGCCTGGTGATAACGGAGCTGGCTGAGCAGGCATTCGCGCAAATCACGGCAGCCGACGCCGGGAGGATCGAGCTGTTGGACAACTTGCAGTGCTTCCTGCAGCTCCGCGGCGGTGAATCCCGGCTTATAGGATGGAGCCGGGGCAACAGCCGCTGCACCGCTTCCCGCGCTTGAGGCGACAGAGACTTCGGCGCGCAACTCGGCCACGGGGGCGGTATTCCCATTGGTTGACTCAGCCTTGCCGTCATCGATACCAGAGAGTGTCTGATCCGAATCGATAACCTCGTCGGCAGGTACTTCTCCCGCGTCAGGCCCGGGTTGCGAGTCGGTCTCAGCAATCCCTAGCGCCTGGGCCTCGCTCGCGATGTTCTTCGCGGTCTCCGCATCGGCCTCCGGTGTCGCGGGTGGAGCGATGCCGAGCAGTTCGTCATCGCTGGCGATCAGGTATCCATCTTCATTGAGGTTGCCGATGATTAGCTCGGCTGCCTCACGGACGCCTCGGCTCAGACTGAGAGAACCGAGCTGCCAAATCAGGTGATCGGTGAGATTCGACGGCTTGGATAAGAAATTCTCAAACGAAGGACGCTCGATGTCCTCCATCTCACTATGCGTGCGATAGCCGGGATCCAGGTAATCCTGGAAGAAAGATCCGAAATCGATCTCCTCGAATGGATCCTTCTTCTCAGCTGCGGCAATTTCTTCTGTTGTAGCAGCAGCGGCACGGTCGCGGTCTTCTTCTTTCTTTCCTACTTCGTCGAGTAGGGGGACGGAATCTTCCAGTTCCTCGAGAACGGGATTCTCGACCATCTCAGTGTTGATCATGTCCTTGAGTTCAAGCTTGTTGAGCGCAAGGACGGAGACCATCTGCACAAGGCCAGGGGTTAGAATCTGGCGCTGCGAGAGCTTAACGCTGAGTTTGTGCTGAAGCAAAACCATGTCGTTGGTCGTTGGTCGCTAGTCGTTAGCCTTGGCTGTCGGCAGTTTGCTAGGGCCAACGACCAGCGACGAACGACGGCATTTCTCACACCAGGGAGAAACTCTCTCCCAGATACACCCTTCTCACTTCCGGATCGCTGGCTAACTGACCAGGCTGGCCGTGGCGGAAAATCCGTCCATCATCGATGATGTAGGCCCGGTCCGTGACCGATAACGTTTCGCGAACGTTGTGATCGGTAATCAGTACTCCTATGCCGCTGGCGCGCAACCGGCTGATAATCTTCTGCAGATCCAGTACAGCAATTGGGTCAATGCCGGAAAAAGGTTCGTCCAAAAGGATGAAAGTGGGATTGATGCACAGGCAGCGCGCGATTTCCACACGCCGACGTTCCCCACCGGACAGCGCATAACCGCGATTCTGGCGGATATGCTCCAGCCCTAGTTCGTCGATAAACCTCTCCATCTTCTCGCGGCGTTCGTGCCATGACAGTGGCTGCGCCTCCAGCACGGCGAGGATGTTTTCTTCAACGGTTAGTTTGCGAAAAACAGAAGCTTCTTGTGGGAGATAACTGATGCCGTACTGACGCGCCCGCAGGTACATCGGAACGTCTGTGATGTCCTTACCGTCGTAGAGGACGCGGCCACTATCAGGGGGGATCAGGCCGACGATTGCGTAGAAGGTGGTGGTCTTGCCTGCGCCGTTAGGGCCTAATAAACCAACAACTTCGCCTTGATCGACCCGCAGGCTAACCCCATTTACAACGCAGCGGCCACGGTATTCTTTGGCAATTTCTTCTGTGGCCAGGGTACGCATTTTTTGTTCGCAATTAACGGGCCACTCGCGTCGTCGTTACCACAGGACTGCCAGTTTCGCCTTCTACGAGCACCCTATCATCGCGTCTAAAGAAAGTCAACGAAACCCCGGTAATCTTGCCCTGTTCGGCATCAAAAATGCTAGGCGGTCCACCCGTCAGGACAAATTTGTCCTCCGCGGCGGTATATACCAGTTTTTGGCCCTCGGCCCTTCGTTTCGGCTGCTGGATGATCACGGACCCGTCGGCGACCATGTGATCCAGTTGCCCTGGTCCCGCAATCGGCTGATTCACAGATGTTTGGCGATGAGGCAGAAGATAAGCGCTTAGAGTCTTTGCCGAGGCGGTAAAATCCGCCCCTTTTACGTTTACTCCGCCTTCATAGTGAATCGTTCGGTCGGAATCGGCGTAGGTAAGTCTCAACGCCGTGATCGTGATGGGAGTAGCGATGTTTGTGGATTTTCCGGCATCCTGGGTTTGGGCGGACCCGGCTTTCTCCGGCTGTACAATCACAGTCTGCACCGGCTTGGCGGTATTGCCTTCTGCGATCACAAACCGCCGCTCCCGATCAAACTGGATCGATGGCGCCTCAACGATATTCGCGTCCTGCCACAGACGCGCGTTGCCGGCGTACGAGGCAACCACGGGAGAGTTGTGAGCCGTCATTGTGCGCGCGGTAACATGAATGGGCGAGGACGAGGCAAGCAAAGCGCCGTCGGGCCGTTCCTGCAGCTCGCTGTAGGTGCTCTTCACATCTCCATCGGCGAAGGCGTCGCCCGTGGCCCGGTTGATACGGATCGTGTTGGCGGTTGTCGCCATGCCCGCATTGCTGATGCGCGGGCTGCCGGTGAGCTGAAGAACCTGATTGGCAGGAGTGTATCGTGCCAATGCGGCCGAGGCTCGTGTCTGCTTGCTGGGTGGCTGCCCGTCTGAATAGAGAACTTGGCCCTGTTGCACAATGGACTCAATTCCACCCTCTGGCAGGAATGCAGCGTCGATGCTGTCGCTGCTGCTGATGCGGTCGGGTTGCCCGGCAACGGAGTTTACGATCCGGGCATTGGGAGCGCCGTGAACGCTGGCGAGCCGGTTGTGGCCGCCAGTCTCGGCGAAATCGGCGTCGAACCTGTCCGCAATCACCACCGTTCGCTGAGGAGTACCAGTCGTTGAGGGGGCGAGTCCGGACTGCGTCAAGACGATCTGAGCAGCACCGGATGTCGAGGCGTGCTGCAAAATTCGCCCCTCTTTAACTGTGAAGTCGATCACGGGGGATGTCAGCTCGAAGTCTGAAGCATTGGGGGCAGTTTTTTTCTGTACGCCGACGGCCTCATTCCCGGACTTTTCGAGCAGGTGCGCACCATCGAGGGCGTGCACTTTCTGGAGTTGGTTGCGGTCAGCAAAATCGAGGACCACGCGGCCTGCATCCCCCTCGATCGGCTGGGATCCTGTCTCTTCAAGATGGACGTTACCGGTGAGCGTGGTCGTCTGTAGAACGTCGTGGTTACGTGCGAGCAGGAATTCAGCTTGATCGGCGCGAGCATGGATTTCATTTCGATCGTCAGAGGAATCGCGTGCGCGGGCAGAATTCTTCCTGGGAGCGGCCTGGCTTTCGGTCTTCACGTCCCCGGTGGCGAGCACGCGCTCTACGTGATTCTCAGGACCAAGAAAGATCGTGGCGCGGCCAGCTTCAACAGAGCCGCCCGGGCGTGTGAGATGCGGATGATCGAGAACAATTTCCCGGGGATCGTTGGTGATCACGCCGCGTTCTGCGACGAGAATGGCGTCCTTCGGCCCGCTCAGTTCGATATGGATCTGAGACGAAAGTGTGAGTGTGTTGGTCTTGCCGGCATATCGGACGCCCACAGCCCAGCCGTTGGCTTGCGGGGTATGGAATTCAACGCGCGCATCCGTGGACGCATTGCCCGTATTCCTGTCAAAAACGAGATCGCGAGTCTTCAAGTGAATGGGATTCTTGAGTTCTTTCGGAGTGGATTGATCTGGGCTTGCAAGACCGGCCGGATTGGCGACGAGATCGATCTGCACGTCGCCCATGGCCGTGGCTTGCCCGGTCTTCTGATTGTAGGCAAAGTCATCCCCATAGATCTGATCGAAGCGCGATGAATCGCGGCCGTAAAGGATGATGCTGACATTGTGCAGTTCGGCGTTGCCGTTGAGCTTGAACTCTTTCACATCGCTTGCCTGGATACTAAAGAGGGTACGTTTGCCATCCGATTTGGAGAACTGAAAGCCGTTCGCGGTTTGCTTGATGTCATAGCCGATTTTGCCCGGAATGGATTTCAGAACGTTGGTTGCGCGCGAACGGGCGTAGAAGTACATGCCCACGACGATCGCGGTGAGCAAGACGGCAGTCACGGCCAGGATACGGCGCAAACGATAGACCGGCAAGGGCATGTGGGTTCAGTGTAAAACAGTTCTCACTTGTCAGTTATCAGTTCTGCGTTTTTGGTATTTTGGGTTCCAATGAACATCGGCATAAATCCGCCTTTACTCGAGTTTCACCGGATCCAGGTCATCCGGGGGAAGAAGGTTGCGCTGGACGATTTCAGCCTCCGCATCGAGGCCGCCGAGCATGTTGCGATTCTCGGGCCGAATGGCTGCGGAAAATCGACCTTCATCAAGGCCATCACGCGAGAGTGTTATCCGGTCGCACGGCCGGAATCGTCCATGTCGCTATTGGGACAGGAAACTTGGGATGTATTCACCCTGCGCAAGCAACTCGGAATCGTGTCCAACGATCTGATGCTTTCGTGTACTGGAGAGGCTTCGGGCAGGGACGTCGTGCTTTCAGGATTCTTCAGCAGCACCGCGATCTATCCGAACCACAGTGTAAATGCAGAGCAGAGCAATCTGGCTGAGGCCGCGCTCGCCGAGTTGAAGATCTCACATCTCGCCGACCGCGCAGTATCCGAGATGTCGTCGGGGGAAGCACGGCGAGTCCTGGTCGCTCGTGCCCTGGTTCATAAGCCGCGCGCCTTGCTGTTTGACGAGCCCTGCAATTCCCTTGACCTGGCCGCACAGCAGAGCTTGCGGCAAACCATGAGCGCATTAGCCCGCTCGGGGACCGCGATTATTCTTGTAACGCACGAGCTTGCCGATATTGTCCCGGAGATTCAGCGGGTCGTATTGATGAATCATGGACGCATAGTGGCCGATGGGGCTAAAGAAGAGATTCTTCAGGTCGGGCACTTGGCCGAGTTATTTGGAATCAGCGTGCAGATAGCACGGCGGGACGGGCACTACCATTTGTGGTAACAGCCCTGAAATCGCGGATCGAGAGTTCCAGCCCACCGTATTCAGGATGATCATTGTTTCCGATGCTGAAGGCGATATCGATGGAATCGCCGACCAGGAGCGCGGCCTGCTGCAGACGCCCGGCCATGTTCCAGCCGAGAGCGTCGAAAGTGATTTTGGAGCGGAAGTCAGTTCTAAGTCCGTTCTCACTCCACAATGAATTACCCCGGGGCATTGATGAGGCTCTTTCGCTCCGCCGAATTGCAGCGCTGTCGGGATGGCAAGCTGGAGTCGCAAGAACAGCAGCGGCGGTAAGTTCGGATGACTCCTCGGAAGCGAGCGGCGTTTGTCCAGGCCGAACCTTCAGCTTGACATGTTTATCTTTGAGAATTCGTGGTGGCGCGACCAACTGCGTTGCTTTTGCCGTAAATACGGGCTCGGGATTGCCCATGCCGTACGGCTCAAGAAGCTGTACAGCCTGAAATAACTCGGGAGTAACGTCGGCAAGGCTCAGCTCGGCGTCGAACTCCAGAACCGGTTCGAAGTCGGCGAGCGTAAGCCGCGTACGGGCGAACTGATCCAAGTGCGTGCGCAGTTCGGCCACGTTGGCGGCAGGCATGGCGAATCCGCACGCGTGAGAGTGCCCCCCGTAGCGTGTAAACAGAGGACCGCATGACTCGATGGCATTCAGAAGGTGAAAAGCGCGAATCGATCGTCCTGAACCGAATGCTTCATCGCCCTGTCGTGAGATAACGAGCGTGGGACGGTTGTAACGTTCGACGATGCGCGTAGCGGTAATGCCGATGACCCCACGGTGCCAGCCTTCGCCATCCACCACGATGCAGTAGGCGTCGCACAAGGCCGGATCGCCGGAAAAGCGCTCCTCCACGGCGCGCAAAATACGCCGCTCTTCTTCCTGCCGGTCGGCGTTGAGTTGGTCAAGCTTGCCGGCGAGTTCCCTTGCCCGCGCCGCGTCTTTTACGCTGAAAAGTTCAATGACATCCCGGGCAATATCCATGCGCCCGGCCGCGTTGATTCGTGGGGCTATCCGGAAACCGACCTCCCCCGAAGTAGGCGGACGGTTCGGTGAGATCTTGGCTGTTTCCAAAAGGGCCTTGAGACCGGGGTTTACAGCTTTGCGCAAGGCATCAAGACCGAGCGAGGCAAAAACGCGGTTTTCGCCGGACAAAGGAACTGCGTCTGCAATCGTTGCGATTGCCGCTACCTTCATGAACGAAAGCAGTAGCTTATTCTGATCTCTACCGCTTAGCCGGCGCTGCAGCAATGCTTGCGCCAGCTTAAAGGCAACTCCAGCGCCACAGAGCAGCTTGCAGGGGTATTCACAACCAACCTGATTTGGATTCAGTACCGCCAAGGCTTTCGGAACACCGTCAGAACCTGGCAAGTGATGATCGGTCACGATCAGGTCCACGCCGAGCCGATGTGCCGTTTCCGCGGGCGCAAATGCTCGGATGCCCATATCGACGCTCACGATCAGGCGAATGCCGGCGGCAGCGGCCCGCTCGATTACGTCGTCGCGCATGTCATAGCCGTCGCGAATGCGGTGTGGAACGTGAAAATCGGCGGAGCCGCCGCAGAGCTCGATGGCAGTCTTCAGGATGATCACCGCCATCGTGCCGTCCACATCGTAGTCGCCATAGATCAGGATTGTCTCTCTGCGTTCGATCGCAGCGTCGATGCGGTCTACGGCCGCTCGCAGCCCGGACATCTTTTCGGGTGAATGTAGGTCGGCAAGCGATGGAAACAAGAAACGCCCCGCGGCCGCCGCATCTGCAATACCTCGTGTCACCAGTAGCGGTGCGAGCATATGGGCAGTACTTGCGGTGGGAATGTTGCTGAAGACGCCGTCGGATCGCAGAGCAGCGACGAGCGAGTCAACCGCAGATTGATCCGAAGGCTTTTGACGCCACTGCATGGGAATGTAGCAGTGTACTACTTAGCCGGAGCAGCAGTTGCCGAGCTTTGCTCGGCGGACTGCCGAGGGCAGCAGTTCCTATACCAGTCTTAGTTTTCGTCGTCCTGATCGGGCTCGTCGATGGTGAGGCCCCCGAATTCGTCAGAGACCTCGAGCAGGTGCTGGTAGCGTTCGTACCACTCGGTTGAAACTTCACACAAAAACATCGATCCCTGATACGCCCAGCCGAGCTGCAGATATCCGACTTTGCCGACATGGGCGCGAAGCCAGCGGGCATCCTCTACATCGTCCCCGTCGGTGAACTCGGAGTCGGTCAACCGCTGCACCATCTCATCCAGTTCGGTGCGCTCCAGTATCCAGGAGTGCATGGTCAGGAACGGAGCGCTCGCAGCCTTCGCCAACTCCACGAAATCCTTCCAGCCATCCGGATTCCCTCCCATTTCCCACATGACACACTGCACTTCTTCGTAGTCCACATAGCCATGAAAACGGCGCATGCCGTGGCCCTCGATAAACGCAATCATGTCATCTTTTACGGTGGTGAGATCGTCGGGAATGGGAGACATATTTGAAAGAAGCGCTAAGCCAGCATTGTATGCTGTTCGGAACTTCGGTGCCAGAGGCCGGTCAATGCGGTGTGGGGCCAGTCATCAGGCTCACGAACATGCGATAGAACTTTTCCGTGTCGAGGTCAAACTGAATTTCAACGGGCTGGGTCGCGGGATGAACCTTCTCGCCAGCGGCCCAGGTGAGCGTATTTCCGTATCCTGCGCCGCGATCCAGGTCGACAGTCATATAGCGGGTTTCGGATCTGGTGATGATGCTGGGATCGATCCACGCGGCAGCAGCAATTTCGTCCCACATGATGTCGGCGCCGGGTGTGAGCATGGCAAATCGGACCAGGTAGCGTGCCAACGGCGTTCCACTGGATTCAATCTCCTTGAGGAGCGCAGCAGTAAGATGAGTTTTCACGGAAATATCTGTCGGCGTACAGATCATTCTCTTCCAGGGCGCACGCAAGACAATCGCAGCCGCCTCAGGATCAAACCAGAAATTGAATTCGTGTCGCGGATTGCTGAGAAACTCCGGATTGTCCGTTTTCGGACTGATGCTCCCACCCATGAAGACCAACTCCTTGGCTAATTCGGGGAACTGCGGGTCGAGTGAGATAGCAAGGGCCAGGTTCGTCATCGGCCCGCCCTCGTAGATCGTGACCTCGTGCGGATACTTCCGCACCATGCGGATCAGGAAGTGCGCGGCATCCTCGCTGGCAGGCTTGGTAGTCGGCTGCCCCTCGGACAGGGGTGGAATCACGGATGCTTCGTGCCACCAACGATCATCCCAAGCGCCGGCATAGGCGACTTTGCCATAACGCTGCTGCCAGGTTTGTGCCTCTTCGCGAGTCCGGACCAAGGGAAATTGCGCACCCGGCACAACCGGGATATCCGTTCGGCCTATGATTTCGAGCAATCGGAGCGTGTGCGCGACTTCCTCGTCGCGCCATTGGTCTCCGCTTACGACAGTGATGCCGAGTACCTCAACCTCCGATGACTGAATCATCAGCAACAAGGTTTGCATATTGCTGCCGCCGGGGCCGGAGCAGTCTTCATTGATGATGACCTTGCGGCGCGATAGCGCAGGGCAAGCCGTCGCGGCCAGGAGAACAAAGAAGAGAAAAACTCGAGGTTTGCTCATGTCCTGAACTTGTTCACAGTTGGCTTCTACCGCTGTCCGCGCCGCTACACGCGATTCAAAAAATGAAAGGGCAGAGCAGGCTGGGCCTGTCTGCCCGAACTAGCCATTGCTCCAATCTCAGAATCTGAGCTTGAGAGCGAACTGAATCAACCGAGCATTGTTCACTGTGTTGTTGATGACCCCGAATGTCGCCGGTGCATTGATGTCCTGCTCGCCGCTTCCTCCTGAACCTCCCATATAGAACTGCGGGTGGTTGAACAGGTTGAAAAACTCAGCCCGGAATTGCAGGCCTGCGCCCTCGCGGAATCCCAAAGCGAAATCCTTGATGATCGAGAAATCGGTATTGACGAAACGAGGGCCGTAGACGGGCGCACGTGCGGCGGTACCGAGTTCTCCAGCCGGGGCTTGCGCAAAGGCACAGGGATTAAACCAGTGTTGGATCGTATGGACCTGCGTCGGGCAACCTGCTCCTCCCCCCGGTTTGTTGGGATCGCCCACCTGGTTCGGCCGCTGGAACGTGTTGCCGTTGTACGAAAAGAAAACTCCGGATCCATCGCCACTATCAACAACGAAGAGTGGGAAGCCGGATGTAGCTCTTTCAATCAGATCCAACTGCCAGCCGCCAAAAATGGCATTGGTCGTGTTGCTCCAGGTACTACCGAAGTGCTTGCCTTTGCCGAATGGCAGATCGTAAAGAATGCTGGCGGTGAAGCTATCGTTCAGGTTGAGCTGCGACAAGCCCCAATCGAGCTTCTTATAGCCGGGCAAGGGATAGTAGATGGCCCCCGGATTCGTTCCCAGTCCGTCGGGCATACCGGAGTCGAACGTGCGCGACCACGTGTAGCCTAGCAACGCATAAAGGCCATGACGCGTGCTTTTGGTTTCCGCCTTAACCTCGAGGGAGTCATAACGAGCTCTACCCACGCTGTTGTTCGCAACCACGGACTGGAAGACGCCACCATTGGGCTGGTTCACAGCGTAAGGAAAAAATCCAAAGCCGCAGCCGAGCGTGTAGCCCGGAACCACTCCGCAGGCGCCCGGATCGCTGAGGTTCTCGTTCGACTGTCCCACTAGAATGTGTGTACTAGTAGTCCCGGCATAGCCCGCCGTTAGCACGACATTGCCAGGCAATTGGCGTTCCACGTTCATGTTGTATTGCTGAACCATGCCTTGTCGGAAATTTCGATTCATCGACTGGATGGTTCCGGTGTAATCGGCAGGATTCACAGGGCTGTTGTAGATAGCCCCTCCTGGAACGGCGAGAGTGGAGGGAGTACCCGGAGCAAGCAGGAAGCCTCCCGACAGCGTGCTGCCGAAGGCAAAACAGAAGTCGCTCGGGCAGGGGTCCGCCTCGGCATAGTACGGAGGGTTCTGCCACAAGCCTTGCCCGCCCTGGTTCCATGAAGAATCGTGGAGGATCCCGTAGCCCGCGCGGATCACTGTCTTGTCGCTGCCCATGACTTTCCAGGCCAAGCCAATGCGAGGTTCAATCGCCTTTTTGTCAAACTGAATGCCCGCGCGGCCATCCGTTGCCACACAGATCCCGCAGCCTGCCAAAGTCGGACTTCCTTTTGGCACGTACCACTTCAGCGTCTGAATATCGTAGTCCGCCTGCCGATTTTGCACTTCAGTCTGCGGTGTTGCCAAAGCCCAGGCCACGCCGAGATTGATGGTGAGATTGTTGGTGATGCGCCAGTCATCTTGAACGAAGGGACGGAATAGCTTCCAGCGGCGTCCCACCGTGCCCCCGAGGAAGGTTTGGTCGTGGGCCGCGAAAATACCCGTACCACCCAAAAGCAGGTCAGCAGCGTCGTCTCCGGTCAAGCCTGCATTCTCCACGACAAACCCGTCCTGGAAGGCGTTGTTTCTGACGTTCATCTGATTCGCGCGGTAAGTGGCGCCGAAGCGGATGTTATGCCGGCCGCGAATGAGATCGAGCGTGTCAGAAATCGAATACACGTTAGTGCCGCCCTGATAGGGAGCGTACCCGCGATCTCCAATCGCGAAATAATTCGCCATCAGAAAAGAAGTCATCCCGCAGCCAATGCAATCTTTGCTGGATTGATTCAGGCTGGCCGGATAACCCGTGATCGAATCGCACTTAGATCCGAGATCCGCGCCCGGAATTCCGATCTTCGCCGCCTGACAGGTGCCGGTGCCGAACGAAAGAATGTGGTTGAAGATGCGGTTATAGCCAACGGTAGCCTGATTGATCGTATTTGCAGAGAATACGTGAGTTTCGGACACAACTGCATTTCGTCCGTGGTTATCGATGAACTGGTTACTGCCAAAAGCGTTTTGTTCTGTCCAATCGGGCGAACCACCCGGCACAAAGTTCGTCGCCTGATCGTAGCTGAATCGGCCAAAAACCGAGTCTTTGCTCGAAATGTTGTGGTCCAAGCGGATGTCCCATGTGGCTTCGTTCAGTTTCCGCACCGGCTCGTTGATGTAGTTGTAACCAACTGCGTTGGTCGCGTTTGGGGTCGGGTAAAGCTGCATCACTCTTAATCCAACGGGGTTGACCACAGCGCCTGGAATCATCGGGCAAGCTTGGGTGACTCCGTTGACAAAAGGCTGACTCCCATTGACTGGTGTTTCCGGGGCTCCGGTCGCTATGTTGCATTGAAATGGGACAGGAACTGGGTTGGGTCCCTGACCCGGAAGAACTTGTGGCGGAGTATAGGGATTGATAAGAGTTGTCCCGCTCAAGACCGTCGGGGCTCCGCTAAAATCGTAATTCCCATTGGCATCCGCAGTAGTCATGCCCGTCGTGGGAACGAATCCGGTGAACGGAACGCCACGCCGCTGCATCTTCGCCTGATAGTCTAAAAAGAAAAATGTCTTGTCTTTCTTGATTGGGCCGCCGAACGATCCACCGAACTGATTCAGATTGAACTTCTCGGTTGAAGTCGCAAAATAGCTGCGCGCATCCAGCTTCGAATTGCGGAAGAATTCGAACAAGGAGCCATGAAACTGATTACTTCCCGATTTCGTTGTCACCAATACCGTAGGACCCGCGCGCTCTCCGTATTCGGCGGAATAGTTGTAGGTCAGAACCTTGAATTCCTGAATGTCATCAATGTCAGAGAAAATGCCGATTCCGCCCTCATCCAGCTGGTTGTTGTCATTTCCGTCAAGCAGCCAACCTGTGCTCTGTTCGCGAGAACCACCGACGGAAAGTGAGAAAGCTCCGCGAGTAGCAGCTTCGCTGCTGGCTGCGCTGGTGAAGAAGCTGTTCGGGTTCGTGGACTGCGTGGTGCCCGGAGTGAGCGTGGCTAGCTGTACGAAGTTACGTCCGTTCAAAGGAAGCTCGGAGACCTCCTCGGCGGTGATCACCTGACCGAGCGTAGGTTGCGAGGTCTCTACCGCAACTTCGGTCGCGCTTACCTCCACACTGGTGTTCACAGAAGCGGGCTGCAGCGAGAAATTGAGTTCGCGCTGTTCGTCAACTTGTAGACGGGCGTCTTTCTGTTCGACCGCTCCAAATCCTTGGGCGGTCACGTGGACGGTGTAGAACGCCGCCGGCAGCAGTGGCACCAGATAGTGGCCGGTATCGTCCGATCTGGTTTCGCGCGCAAGGCCGGTGCTCTGGGATGTGATTCTTATGCTTGCACCAGAGATAACAGCACCTGCTTTATCGGAAACAGTACCCTGGAAACTTCCGGTCGCCTGACCGTGAAGAAGCGGGCTGAAAAGACTGACCAGCCCAACACACACTACGGCAAGGAGTATCCGCTTGCTCGGCATGGTTCCCCCTTTGGCGGCCTGCCCCAAAACAATAAAGACCGTCCCCTCGCTTAAGGAAGGCAGGGAGGTCTACCCGACCGCAGACTCGGCTTATAAATTGAGCGTCACGGGTAAGTCAAGTGTATTTCGCGTTCGTCAGCGTTCGAACGGACCATCTCTTTGCATGGACGGACTTAGAAAACAGTTCGACTGTTTTTGTTGAGCCTACGCGATTCAAAAGTTTATCTCTGAGCGGCAAAACCCATCGAAACTTGTACTTTGCTTTGTCTCGAACTCACAGCTTTGATCGAGATTCCCACTCCGCATCGAAGCGGCTGCGATCCCAGAAAGATTTTTGCGTCCCGACGCCCGTCGTCGACAATCCAGCGTAGAGGTTGGCGCGACGAATCGCTTCTCTTTCAGCCGCGCCCTCGCCGAGAAACACAGCGAAGCTGCCAATAAAAGCGTCGCCGGCTCCTGTGCTGTCTACGCTCTTTACGGCAAACGGCGGAATGTGCTCGCTGCCCTCACGGCTCGCGATGAACGATCCGTTTGCTCCGAGCGTAATGATCGCTCGACGGATACCTCCGGCCACGAGTTTCTCCGCGCATCGTTTCGCATCGTCGATAGTCTTCACTGCGGCGCCCGTGATGGTCTCCGCTTCGCTTTCGTTGGGCACGAGGTAATCCAGATCTTTTAGCGCGGCCATGTCGATCGGCTGTGCAGGCGCAGGATTCACGATGCAGCGAATCCCGTGCTTGTGCGCGAATGCGACCGTGTAATAAACCGTTTCCAGAGGAATCTCGAACTGGAGCACAATGCAATCTGCAGACTTCAACATTTCCGCGGCTGCGTCGACATCGGCTGGCTTTATGGCATCGTTTGCGCCTTTCACCACCAGTATCCGATTTTGCCCGCTAGGCTCGACAAAAATCGGTGCCACGCCACTGGATAATCCTTCGATCTGCTTCACATGCGTGGGATCGATTCCCTGCTTACGAAAATTTTCGATGGTTGCCGGACCGAATAGGTCACTCCCCACGCGCGCGACCATAAAAACGTCAGCACCGCAGAGGCGCGCAGCTACAGCTTGGTTCGCCCCCTTGCCACCGAAGCCAAGATCAAATCTGTCTCCGAAAATCGTTTCGCCAGGCTTCGGGAACCGATTGGCAAATGTTGTCAGATCGATGTTTGCGCTGCCTACAACCGCAATTCGAGGGCGTCTGGCCATAGTTGTTGTATTCGCGAGCGGAGGAAGCCGAGTCTAGTCAGCGTGCCCGGTACGTGTCAATGGAACGGCTCTGGTTTCTGCTATAGTTCGTTCCCTACGGTTGATTTGGAGGAATCATGCCCCGCATCGTCCGCTGCGCCCTGATTCAAGCCAGCAACGCACTAAGTACCGAGCGTCCCCTAGCGCAGATCCGGAAGGCAATGATCGACAAGCATTTGAAATTGATCGAGCAGGCGGCGCGAAAAAAGGCGCAGGTTCTTTGCCTGCAGGAGCTGTTTTATGGGCCGTATTTTTGCGCGGAACAAAATGCCCGATGGTATGAACTGACTGAGCGCGTGCCTGATGGGCCGACCACGCAACTCATGCAGAAGGTCGCCGCCAAATTCAAGATGGTCATGGTTGTTCCCGTCTATGAGGAACACATGCCCGGAGTCTATTTCAACACCGCGGCCGTGATCGATGCCGACGGGCGCTATCTCGGAAAATATCGAAAACATCACATCCCGCACTGCCATCCCGGATTTTGGGAGAAGTTTTACTTCACACCAGGCGACCTGGGGTATCCGGTCTTTCAAACAAAGTACGCTCGCATCGGAGTCTACATCTGCTACGACCGGCATTTCCCGGAGGGTGCGCGCATCCTTGGATTAAACGGTGCCGAGATCGTTTTTAATCCTTCGGCAACCGTGGCTGGCCTGTCTGAATACCTGTGGGAACTGGAGCAGCCTGCTCATGCTGTCGCCAACGGCTATTTTGTCGGCGCGATCAACCGCGTTGGGACGGAAAAACCGTGGAGCATCGGCGAATTCTACGGCAAGAGCTACTTCTGCAATCCGCGCGGGAAAATTATCGCGCAAGCCAGCCGCGAGAAGGATGAAGTTGTTGTTGCCGATCTGGATCTTGACATGATCTCTGAAGTGCGCAAGGTATGGCAGTTCTTCCGCGATCGCAGACCCGAAAGCTATGGTCCGTTGACGACGCAGAGCGGCGCATCAGCGGCCGCAGACTGAAACAAATTGTGCGATTGGGTCATTGAGTCATTGGGCGATTGAAATTCATGCGCAGCTGCACTTAATGACTCAATCGCTCAATCACCCAGTCCCTCAATAACTATGATGTCCAGCACTCCAACCGACCTCCGTTCCCGCATTGAGTCCAGTCCTCTGTACAACCACGACCTTGCGCCCGCCAGTCCGGGACAGCGGCACTGGGGGACGTACAACTTTGCCGCTCTATGGATCTCGATGTCGGTGAACATTCTCACCTACATGCTGGCTGCCAGCTTGATCCAAGGTGGGATGAATTGGCGTCAGGCGGTCGCAACCATCTTTATTGGAAACGTGATCGTGCTGGTGCCGATGCTGCTCAACTCCCATCCGGGCGCGAAGTATGGAATTCCCTTCCCCGTTTTGGCCCGAGCATCGTTCGGAGTGTTAGGTGCGAATGTCGCGGCGGTGCTGCGTGCTCTGGTTGCTTGCGGATGGTTCGGCATTCAATCTTGGATCGGCGGCGAGGCGATCAGCACGCTGCTGGCAACACTCGCACCGGGATGGAAAGATGTTCCTCATGGCGCCGCCATCTGTTTTCTGGCTTTCTGGTTCATCAACCTCGCGGTGGTGATCAAAGGAATCGAGTACATTCGAATCCTGCAGGGAATCAGCGCACCGGTCTTGCTCGGCGTCGGGCTTCTGTTGCTAGGGTGGGCGTATCACGCTGCCGGGGGATTTGGCCCGATGTTGTCGGTCCCATCGCGCTTTACGACCTTCCCGGAATTTTTGAAGTTTCTGATTCCCGCGCTCAACGGCACCGTGGGATTCTGGGCCACGGTCTCGCTGAACATTCCCGACTTCACACGCTTCGCTCGCGACCAGCGCGAACAGATGATCGGGCAGGCGCTTGCCCTGCCGACGACCATGACACTTTATGCATTTGTCGGAATCGTCGTGACATCCGCCACGGTCGTCATCTACGGCACGGCGATCTGGGATCCGGTTCAACTGCTAAGCCGCTTCCACTCTCCGATAGCCGTGGTGATTTCGTTGGTTGCGATTCTCCTTGCTACGCTGAATGTAAACATCGGAGCCAATGTAGTTTCCCCCGCGAACGATTTTTCAAACCTGTGGCCGCGACGCATCAGCTTCCGCACTGGGGGCATCATTACCTGCTTCATGGGAATTGCGCTCATGCCGTGGAAGCTACTCGCCAACTACAAAACGTTCATCCTTGGGTGGCTTGGGGGCTACGCCGCATTTCTCGGACCCGTTGCAGGAATCATGATTTGCGATTACTTCTTGATTCGAGGTAGGGTGCTGCAGCGGGACGATCTGTATCTCCGCGGCAGGACATATGAATATTCCGGCGGATTTAATTGGCGTGCGATTATCGCTTTGGCCCTGGGAGCAGGAACGGCTCTGGCTGGATTGGCGGTGCCGGCAGTGCGTGCTCTCTATGACTATTCCTGGTTCGTCGGCTTCGTGGTTTCGTTTCTGGCTTACTACGCTTTGATGATCGGACAAAGGCCAGTTGCAAGCCCTTCGTCACCGGCAGCATAGAGGTTAAGGTCGACCTTCGGCTCGATCGGGCGGCGGCATCTGCCGCCTCATTTATTTTTTCAAGAACTTCGGTAGCACGTCTTTCCGAAATGTCTCCAGCGATTTTTCTTCATCTCCGCACATCAGGTAAATGTTGAACTGGGTCACGCCCACGTCGGCTAGTTCGCGCAGCTTGCGCTGTTGCGCTTCTGCAGGACCGATGACGCAAAATCGGTCTACCACTTCGTCCCACACGAAATTTGCGTTGTCGCTGTCCACTTCGCAATGATGCTGGTAATCGTAGCGGCCGCGATCCTGCACGTAAGAAGTCAAGGCAGGAGGAAGATCTTCGGGCTTGTACTGTCGAATTAAGTCCATCACATGGTTCGACACCAAGGCTGGGAACCAGCGGACGCGCTCCCGGGCGACATTTAAGTCGTCCGAAACCCAAACGGGGGCTGCGGCCATTACCTCTATTTGATTCGGATCGCGCCCCACTTCCTTCGCGCTTTCTTTCACGAAACTCATGCACCAGGCGATTAACGCTGGATCCGCGAACTGCAGAATGATACCGTCGGCTACACGCCCCGCCATATGCAACACCTTCGGCCCGTATCCGGCCACCCACACCCGCGGTGCATGCTTAGCCCAGCTGAGGCGCGTGGGCTGTCCATCATGTTGCACTTCTCTTCCCGACGTCAGGTCCCGGAACTCTTTTACCGCGGCTTCCAATTGCGACCAACTGACCGGCTTCTTTCCCATGACCCGGCGCGAACTGTCGCCGCGTCCAATGCCGAGTTCCATGCGTCCGCCGGAAATAAGGTTGAGCGTTGCAAAAAGGCTGGCGGTGACCGTCAGATCGCGGGTCGCAGGATTGGTGACGCACGTCCCCAGCCTCATACTCTGTGTGTTTACGGCCATCAGAGTGAGCAGCGGATACGGGTCCTTCCACAACACATGGGAGTCAAAGATCCAGCCGTATTCAAATCCGGCGCTCTCCGCTTGCCGGGTCAGTCCAACAATTCGATCGATCGAGATATCGGGCTTGAGCGTGATGCCGAATCGCATGGCGGGTCCCTTTCGTCGCGGCTCGAGGGATGTCGCGTGAAGAAGTAAAGGGCGGCAGTGTAGCATAATTCCTCTCGCGCGCCCGAGTCGCACCGGAGGTCTCATGAGCTTCGATACCATCATTCGAAATGGCTCTGTGGTAACGGCAGCCGATACATATGTGGCAGACGTAGCAATAGCAAATGGCAAGATCGCTGCGATTGGAACGGACCTTCCCACGCAAAATGTGTCTCGGGTGCTCGACGCGACCAACCGGCTTGTGTTGCCTGGAGGCATCGACGTCCACACGCATCTGGACATGCCATTCGGCGGCACCACCAGCGCTGACGACTTCGAAACTGGAACGCGCGCCGCGGCCTTCGGCGGAACGACAACCTTGATCGACTTCGCGATTCAATACAAGGGGCAAGCCCTGCGCCAGGCCTTCGATACGTGGATGGGCAAAGCCTCCAACAAAGCGGTGTGCGATTACGCGTTCCATTGCATTGTGACTGACGTGTCCGCCGGCCAGTTGGCCGAAATGAATGACCTCGTACATGAAGGCGTGACAAGTTTCAAGCTATTCATGGCGTACCCGGGTGTCTTCATGCTCGATGACGGCAGCATTTTCAAAGCCCTGCAAACGACTTCGAAAAATGGTGGCCTGGTCTGCATGCACGCGGAAAACGGCAGCGCGATTGACGTGATCGTTCAACAGGCGCTGGCTGAGGGCAAGACAGCGCCGAAATATCACGCTCTCACTCGGCCGACTACTGCTGAGGCAGAAGCCACAGCGCGCGCCATCGCACTGGCTGAGATGGCGGGTGCTCCGATTTATATCGTCCACCTGAGTTGCAACGATGCTCTGGAAAAAGTCCGTGAAGCGCGGGATCGCGGACTCCCCGTATATGCCGAAACGTGTCCGCAATATTTATATCTCTCGATCGAAAACTTCGATGCGCCCGGTTTTGAAGGAGCGAAATACGTATTCACTCCCCCACTGCGTGAGAAGTGGCACCAGGAGAAGCTCTGGAACGGTTTAAAATGCGATCATCTCCAAGTCGTCTCGACCGACCATTGCCCGTTCTGTTTCAAAGAACAAAAAGAACTAGGACGCGACGACTTCACCAAGATTCCGAACGGCGGCCCGGGTGTGGAACACCGGATGAGCCTGATCTACTCCGGTGGCGTTGCCGGAGGGCGTTTCAGCGCAAATCGTTTTGTGGAATTAGTCTCAACCACTCCAGCAAAATTGTTCGGGCTTTATCCCCGCAAGGGAACGATTGCAGTTGGCAGCGACGCGGACCTGGTGATCTTTGACCCGCATCGCAAGCACACGATCAGCGCGAAGACACATCACATGCGTGTGGATTACTCGATGTTCGAAGGGATTCAGGTTACGGGCATGCCAGACAAGGTCTTATCGCGCGGAAAAGTTGTGGTGGACGAGAACAAGTTTCTCGGGCGCGCGGGAACGGGAGAGTTCCTGCGGCGCGCAACCTATGCGCAAGTTAACGACTGATCCTCTTCTTGCGGCTGCAATCACTTGTAGCTGCTCGTAAAGAAGAGTAGAGTTACGAATTTTCCAAGGGGGAAACCATGTTCACGCCGCCAACTTTGACGGTCGCGCTGTTGATGATGATTACCAGCGCCGTCTGCTGGGGTTCATGGGCCAACACGTTCAAGGGCGTCAAGAATTATCGCTTTGAACTTTTTTATTGGGATTACGCCATCGGCATTTTTCTGATCTCCCTGATTCTCGCCTTGACCATGGGCAGCACCGGGCACGATTCGACAAGTTTCCTGAGTAACGTTCAATCGGCTGATACCTCGAACATCATCTCAACCCTGATCGGAGGCGCGATCTTCAACCTGGCAAACCTGTTGCTGGTCGCGGCGATTGACATGGCCGGTCTCGCCGTCGCGTTTCCCTTGTCGATCGGCATCGCTCTAGTTGTGGGAGTGGTATCAAGCTACGCCTTGCAGCCAAAAGGCAATGCCATGTTTCTCGCCTTGGGAGTTGCATGTGCATTGCTTGCGGTTATTCTCGACGGCAAGGCGTATGGAGGCTTAGGGAACTCAGGTCGCACGGTGTCGCGTAAGAGCATTGTCACGTGCGTCGTTTCCGGAGTGTTGATGGGCCTCTGGAACCCGTTTACTGCCTACGGTGCGACGCGAGGCAATGCCCTGACGCCGTACAGTTCTGCCGTCTTTCTGACGTTAGGGGCCTTGCTCTCTTGCTTCATCTGGAACATTTACTTTATGAAAAGGCCTCTAGTCGGTGAACCTGTAAACTTCGCCGGATTTTTCAGCGGGCCACCGTCTGGGCATTTGCTTGGACTCGCCGGCGGGATCATCTGGGGCATCGGCACGGTGTTCAACGTTGTGGCGGGCAAATCTACGAGTTTCGCGATCTCCTACGCGATCGGCCAATCAGCCCCGATGGTCGCAGCCCTGTGGGGATTGCTCGCCTGGAAGGAATTCGCGGGCTCGACCTCTCGCGCAAAGATCTATCTGGTGTTGATGTTTGTCTTTTATGGGTTGGCGATCCTGCTCGTCGCCCGCGCGAATGGATAAGACTCACGAAGACTCTTCTCATTTCTGTCGAAAACTGGACTCTCAAAGCAACATGCCGGCGATCGAAGCCGACATCAGATTCGCCATGGTACCCGCCAGCATCGCCCGGACGCCAAGCCGCGCCAGTTCGCCTCTTTTGTTCGGCGCGAGTGCGCCTATTCCGCCGATCTGAATTCCGATCGAACTGAGATTGGCAAATCCGCAGAGCGCGAAAGTTGCGATGGTAAACGAGCGCGGGTCCAGCACCGCCCGTTGCGGCCCGAGCATGGAGAAGGCGACCAATTCGTTGAGGACCATCCGCACCCCCAGCAGATTGCCGACCGCCGCGCAGTCATGCCAGGGAATCCCGATCACCCAAGCTACCGGCGAAAATAAAACTCCGAGAATTCCCTCCAGGCTCGCCGGAAACCATCCGATGTGGCGATGAATGCCTCCGAGAAGTCCATCCAGCAGTGCAACCAGCGCCAGGAACGCAATCAGCATCGCGCCGATATTCAGCGCCATGTGGAGGCCGTCGCCGGTACCGCGCGCAATCGCGCCGAGCAGGTTTTCCTGGCCCTCTTTCTCCGTTTCCTCATCGCTCATTACGACTCGCCCGGCGGTCTTCGGCTGCTCGGTTTCCGGCACAAGCATCTTCGACACGAGAATGGTCCCGGGCGCGGTCATGATGACGGCGCTGAGCACATGTCGCGGTTCGGCGCCGAAAGCAAAATATGCCGCCATGATCGAGCCCGAGACGTGCGCCATGCCGCTGGTCATCACGGTCATCAATTCCGAACGGGTGAGTTCCGGCAGAAAAGGACGGATGGTCACGGGCGCTTCTGTCTGCCCCATGAAAATACTCGCCGCAACGTTGAGCGACTCAGCACCGCTGGCACCCATCACGCGGGTCATCGCCCAAGCAGCGATGCGGATGATGAACTGCATGATGCCGTAGTGATAAAGAATCGCAAAAAGCGCACAGATGAAGATCACCGTCGGCAGAACCTGAAACGCGAAGATGAAGCCGATGCTCGACCCCTGCTTGCCGAGCGGCCCGAAAACGAATTCTGAACCGACATAGGCATAACTGAGAATGCGGTTCGCCGCGTCGCCGGCGATCTGAAAGATATGGCGACCGTAGGACCACCGCAGCACAAGTGCGGCGAAAACAAGCTGCAGTCCGAGTCCCCACGCGACCGTCTTGCCGCGAATGGCACGGCGGTTAGTTGAGAACAGATATGCAAGTCCCAACATGCTCAGCAATCCGAGAATTCCTGTGAAACGTCCCATTCAATGCTTCCCCGCGGACTTCGCGATGACTTGATGAATCAATGGCGGCTTTGATGAAGGAGCCGTGTCAGAAATTTGGTAGCTCTCCACGATCAGATCTCGTGCACGTTCCGCTCTCGGTTCGGCATTGTAGTAAATCGTGGCCAGCGGCTCGCCCGCGCTAACGTGATCTCCGAGTTTCTTGTGCAGCACAATTCCCACGGACGGATCCACCGAATCTTCTTTACGCTCACGCCCGCCTCCAAGAATCACACAGGCCGTACCGATGTGTTCACATTGCATGGACGCGACATATCCAGAGGCCTCAGTTGAGACCTGCATCGTGTGCCGAGCCTTTGGCAGCTTCCTCGGATCGTCAATGACTCGCGAATCTCCGCCTTGCAATTCCATCATCTGACGAAATTTTTCCAAAGCTTTCCCGGAAGAGATCAGCTGCGCGCCTTGTTGCTTTCCTTCTGTAACCGTCTTCGAAACTCTTCCCAGATACAGCATCCATCCCGCCAGTTCCAGACAGAGTTCCTGAAGATCCCTCGGTCCGGCGCCTTTGAGGATTTCGACGACCTCCGCCACTTCCAACGCGTTGCCGATCATGTTCCCGAGCGGTTGATCCATGTCCGTGATCAGCGCGACCACCTGTTTCCCCATCCGCTCACCGGTTTCTACCATCAACTCAGCGAGAAACGCCGCATCCGTCTCGCTTTTCATGAACGCGCCAGAGCCCGTCTTGACGTCAAGCACAAGCGCGTCGATGCCTTCCGCCAGCTTCTTGCTCATGATCGATGCACAGATCAAATACGGACTTTCAACTGTGCCCGTCACGTCGCGCAAAGCGTACAGCTTGCGATCCGCGGGGGCAATTTCGGCCGTCTGCCCGATCATGGCGCAGCCGCAGGTTTCGAGCACGCGGCGAAACTCTGTAACTGAAAGATTCACGCTGAATCCCGGGATTGCCTCCAGTTTGTCGAGCGTTCCACCGGTATGCCCCAATCCCCGTCCGCTGATCATGGGAACAGCAACACCAGCCGCAGCCGCGAGCGGAGCCAGCACGAGCGAAGTCTTGTCGCCCACTCCGCCGGTCGAGTGCTTGTCAACTTTTCGAACTGCAAGAGAAGAAAGATCGAGGACTTCACCGGAGTGCAACATCGCATCGGTCAAGGCCGCAGTCTCGGGGCCGCTCATCCCGCGCCATAAAACCGCCATCAGCCAGGCTGATACCTGATAGTCAGGGATTTCGCCGCGCGTGTACGCGTCAATCCATCCCTCGATCTCCGCTCGCGATAACTCGACACCATCTCTCTTCTTGCGGATGACATCGATCGCGCGAATCGACTGAGGTTTCGATGGGCTCACTGAAAGCGAAATCCTTCCGGGAGCAGTTCCGTGATGTGCGCCCGTTTCGGCCCGTTCGCCCCTAGAAAGAATACCGTGGCATCCGGCCCGAACTCGTAAATCACCTGGCGGCACGCCCCACAGGGAGAACAAGCAACGCCCTGATCGTTGGTCAGAGCAACAGCTTGAATCTCAATCTTCGGACCCAACTCTGCTACTGCGGAAAAAATCGCAGTGCGCTCCGCACAATTTGTCATTCCATAGGAGGCGTTCTCGACATTGCAACCGGAGAAGATTTTCCCGTTCGTAAGCAAGATCGCTGCTCCCACCCGGAAGTTCGAGTACGGAGCATGAGCGTTCCTCATCACCTTGGCTGCCGCTCGTTCCAATTTTTTCCGCGCCTCGGCGGAAACATCCCTCTTACCCATAGCTCGGGCCTCTATGTGTTCAGAAATGGATCGACTGGGACTGCGGATCGTGCGCAATTGTAAACCCTACTTAGGATTTATGGTTCTTTTCTCGGACCACAGCGTCAAATTGGCCCGGGGCCCCGTATTCGCATTGGCAGTGGGGCTGCCGTACAATTGCAAGGCGAAACCGGGGTTTTGGTTGTAGTGACGGATTTAAACAAAGGCACAGCAATGTCCCGCGATCACAAATATTCAGGCTTGGTGCGTACAAACACGGAGCGGGTCGCTACCGGTCAAGCCTCGAACGCGATCGCCTCTCTCAACGGGCATCCGCTGCTTCGAAATGTCGGAATTCCGCTGGATTTGAATTGGGTGCAGGAAGTTCGCGTGAACACGAGCGCCGTCGAACGCCGTGTCCAGTCTGAGGTAGCACGACGCACGGTGAAGAAGGAATGGCAAGCCGCATGGTTGCTGCGAGCGATCTCGTGCATGGACCTGACAACGCTTTCGGGCGATGACACAGAGGAACGTGTACGCCGGCTGTGCGCAAAAGGGCGACACCCCATTCAAAAAGAATTAATCGAGAAGCTGGGTATTGAAGAACTGAATATCCAGGTCGCTGCGATTTGTGTCTACCACAGTTTTGTCGAGACCGCACTGAATGCCCTGGAAGGAAGCGGAGTTCATGTTGCCGCCGTGTCCACTGGTTTTCCGGCGGGACTTTCGCCGCTCGCAGAACGAGTCGCCGAAATACGCCGATCGGTAGAGGCCGGTGCCCATGAAATCGACGTTGTGATCACGCGGGCTCATGTTTTTGGGGCGCGGTGGCAGGCCCTCTACGATGAAATCGCCGCATTTAAGCAAGCCTGTGGAACCGCCCACATGAAAGTCATTCTGGGCACGGGCGATCTGCTGACCTTGCGTAACATCGCCCGTGCGAGTTACGTCGCGGTCATGGCCGGCGCAGATTTCATCAAAACATCCACCGGTAAGGAACCGACGAATGCGACGCTTCCCGTAAGCCTGGTCATGGTGCGGGCTATCCGTGAATATGCGCAACGTACCGGAATGGCCGTTGGATTCAAGCCGGCGGGCGGTATTCGCACCGCCAAGCAGTCCCTTGATTGGCTGGCATTAATCAAAGAAGAATTAGGCAACTCCTGGTTACGCGCCGAGATGTTCCGCTTTGGCGCCAGCGGATTATTGGGGGACATTGAGCGCCAATTGGAGCACCAGGCAACCGGGCGGTATTCTTCCGAGTATCGGCATCCGATTGCCTAGTCACGAACAACCGAGGCCCAATGAGCATTGCCGAGAAGTTCGTCACGATGGAGTATGGACCCGCTCCCGAGGATCCCAAGGAGGCGGCAAGCTGGCTGGATCGCCACGGGCGCAAGTTTGGATTGTTCATCGGCGGTGAGTGGCAAGCGCCATCGGCGGGAACGTATTTCGACACTTTCGATCCATCAAACGGCGAAAAGTTAGCCGCCGTAGCTCAGGGCAGCGCCGGAGATGTCGATGCTGCCGTCAAGACGGCGCGCGCGGCCTTTCCTAAATGGCGCAGTCTGAGTCCTCATGTGCGGGCACGATATTTGTATGCACTCGCGCGCCTCGTTCAGAAACATTCGCGGCTGCTCGCGGTTCTCGAAACCATGGATAATGGCAAGCCGATTCGCGAAAGCCGCGACATCGATGTTCCTTTGGTCACGCGCCACTTCTTCTACCATTCCGGATGGGCGCAACTGCTCAATCAGGAATTTCCCGAGCACGAACCCTGCGGCGTCGTCGGCCAGGTGATTCCGTGGAACTTCCCGCTGCTCATGTTGGCATGGAAGATTGCACCGGCATTGGCGACCGGAAATACAGTGGTTCTGAAGCCAGCCGAATTCACTCCGCTCACAGCTCTGGCATTCGGCGAGCTTTGCCAGGAAGCGCGTTTGCCCGCCGGTGTCGTGAATATCGTGACGGGAGACGGTACAACTGGCGAAGCCTTGGTGAAGCATCCCGATGTCGACAAGATTGCCTTCACCGGCTCAACAGAGGTGGGACGCGCGATTCGCGGAGCGACCGCCGCCAGCCACAAGCGGCTCTCGCTTGAACTTGGTGGCAAGTCTCCGTTCATCATTTTCGACGATGCCGACCTCGACAGCGCCGTCGAAGGTCTTGTAGACGGAATTTGGTTTAACCAAGGCCAAGTGTGCTGCGCCGGTTCTCGTCTGCTGATGCAGGAAAGCATCGCCGAGTCGTTAATTTCCAAGATTCGTGATCGCATGAGCACCTTGCGAATCGGGCCGCCGCTCGACAAGGCAATCGACATTGGCGCGATCGTGGCGCAAGTACAATTGGACCGCATCCAGCGGATGGTCGCGCAAGGCATCGAAGAAGGCGCGACTTGCTGGCAGCCACAGACCACGTTGCCGGCGCGCGGTTTTTATTACCCGCCAACACTGCTCAGCAACGTGCATCCCACGTCGATTGTCGCGCAGCAGGAAATCTTCGGCCCAGTGCTTGCCGCCATGACGTTCCGCACGCCGAAAGAAGCAGTAGAACTGGCGAACAATACGGTCTATGGCCTTGCGTCGTGTGTCTGGAGCGAGAACATCAACGTAGCCTTGCATGTGGCCGCGCAACTGAAAGCCGGCGTGGTCTGGGTAAATTGCACGAATTTGTTCGACGCAGCGTGCGGCTTCGGCGGATATCGTGAAAGCGGCTACGGACGCGAAGGCGGACGCGAAGGCTTACTCGAATACATGGAGCCCAAGTGGTTCAAGCAAGCTCCAAAGCTTCCTGCCACCTGCGCGCCAGTGACTCCTCAAAGAGAGCAAGAACAAGAAAGCAGCACGCCTGCAATCGACCGAACCGTAAAGCTCTATATTGGCGGCAAACAGGCGCGTCCGGACTCCGGTTACAGCATGGAGGTTCGTT
>Ga0070730_10000649_pt1 | contig 38130 bp, 34 predicted proteins | sample Coa_R1_3_FD_66447 | JGI IMG/M metagenome (GOLD analysis project Ga0070730, IMG submission 66447) | Surface soil microbial communities from Centralia Pennsylvania, which are recovering from an underground coalmine fire - Coalmine... | ecosystem: Environmental > Terrestrial > Soil > Unclassified ...
AACGAATAGTGCGCCTTCACCTCTTCGTTGAAACGCGCCTGCAGCTGCCGCGCCAGGGCGCTCGCATCGGCAGCGCCGGTTAGTATCACGAATGTGCTGTGCGCCGGATGGCCGATAAAGTCTTCGGCGGTGCCCAGTTGGTCCACTACCTCGCGCAGCAATTGGCCGGTGAACTTGAGCACGTCATCGCCGGCCATAAAGCCATTTTGGTCCACGAATGGCTGGAACGCGTCGATGCGGCACTCCAGCACATGCCAGCCGGGCTGCTCGCGCTCGTGCCGTAATTGCTCATCGAGCCACGAGCCGGTCGGTAGTTTGCTGCGCGGGTCCACCAGGTTGTCGCGCAGTGAGCGCGAGATCAAGTTCTGCACCCGCAGCCGCAGCTCTTCCAGGTCAAACGGCTTGGTGATGTAGTCCTGCGCGCCGGCCCCCAGCCCGGTCACCCGGTCGGCGACCGACGCCTTCTCACTCAAGAATATCACCGGGATGTGGCTGGTGCGCGGCGAGGCGCGCAGCGCGGTGCATACCGCAAAGCCGTCGATATCGGGCAAGCCAATATCGAGCAGGATCACATCCGGCAGCTTATGGCGCGCCTCCGCCAACCCTTCGTTTCCGCGGCTGGCCAGGGTGACGTCGTACTCGTAGCCAGAAAAATACATGCCCAGCAGGCTGCTCGTGTCGGGGTCGTCCTCGACCACGAGCAGCACCCGCTTGCCTTGCCGCAGGCGCCCGGTCATGCCTGGCCTCGGGACTCGCGGCCCTGGCGCGCGTGGGCCTGCACGCGCTCAATTTGCTCGGGCGTCACGGCACGCTCAAACGAACGGAAACCGGCCAATCGAAAACCGTGCCTGTCTGCCATCGCGTCTATCTCGCGCACCTGTTTGGCCGTGATGTCGCGCCCAAGCGTAAAGCTTTCGTAGCGGCCCTCCATTGCCAGCACCATGGTCTCGGCCATGCAGGCATACACCAGGCCGGGTGGAAAGCCGAAATCAAAATTGAACCGCACACCATCGCCGGGTGCCTGTACCATTCCGCCGTCGATCACCAGCACGTCGTCGCGCTCGGCCGCCACCCTGGCCGACACGTCGCGCGGCCGGGCCACATCGCAAATCACGGCCCCCGGCCGCAAGTGCTGTGGCTCAATCACACTGTCCACGGCGCTGGTAACAGTCAAAATCAGGTCGGCCTTAGCCAATGGGGTCATGTCTGTCGCAATTTGCACCCGGCACGCCGTATTAGACATAATTCGATTGCGCAAATCCTCAAGCGCCCCCGTGCGCCGCCCCACGAGCCAGAGAGTGGGTACATCCTGGGCAATCAGTTCGGCCGCCGCCGCGCCCACGGCGCCGGTGGCACCAACCACCACGGCCGTGGCGGTGGCCAGCGGAATGTGCATGGCGTGAGCGGCCTCGCGCGTGGCCTGCAGCGCCACAGCGATCGTATATGAGTCGCCGGTAGTGACCGGGATCGATAATTGTCGGGAAATGGTTACGCCGGCATCGCCGACCACGGAAGTAAAGGCTCCCAGCCCCAGGATGCGGGCGCCCAAACGTTCCGCCAACCGGCCCGTCTGTACTATTTTACGGTACACCGTCTTTTCCGGCAATTCGAGCATTCGGGCCGGAGTTAGCGGGCAGGCTACAAACCATCCCTTAACTTCCCGGCCGTTGGCCGCCGACCGCAAGCCGTCAATTTGAGAAATGTAAACCGGGGGGAAAAAAGTGCTGAAAAAATTGATTTGACTGGCGCTGAGAAAGCGCCCAAGCAGGGGGAATTTTCGGCCGACGTCGCGTTTGGGGTCGAGGGGGTGGATGATGAAGGCAAAGGTGTCCATGGCAAAGAGTAATTGGTAAATGGCAAATAGTAATTTGTAATTGGTAATTCGCGCTGCCAATTACCAGTTACCAATTACCAGTTACCAATTACTAATTACCATGATTCGGCGACCTTTTCACCTTTCCTGGGATACAGCCGTTTGTGCAGGAAGGCCAGGCGAATCTTGTGGTGGTCGCTTTCTTCGAAGCCGATGTTGTGATCGATCACCCGACGCTCGGCCGAGGCAAACAGAACCACATCCGACTCGATGGTGCGCGACGGGTAGATGATCATGCCCGAGCCGATGCGGCAGTTGTGGCCCACACAGCCGCCCAACACCGGCGAGTTGCTGTCAAGCAGCTCCAGGTCGGCGTTCATGGCCCTGATGGGCGTTGGCAGCAAGTTATAGTCCGTCCAGGTGCTGCCGGCGCCGATGAAGGTTCGCCGGCCGATAACGCACAATTGCAGACAGGTGTTTTGGGCCACCATGGCGTTTTCCATCAGGGTGGTCATAAACAGCGAAGCCCGGAACGGCAAAAACGCCCCGTCGCCGACCGTGGACAGGAGCAGATTGCTGCCCTGGGTGATGTTGACATTGTCGCCAATGGTGCAGTTATCGATCGTGACGCCGGCGCCAATCGTGCAGTTGTCGCCAATGGTGGCCGGGCCGGTAATCACGGCCGACGGATCGATGGTGCAGTTACGCCCGATGCGCACCACCGCCGAGCAGCGCAGCACCTGCTTCTGTTCGAGCAGGGCGCGCCAGAGCACGTTCAGCTTGTAGGCGGTGCTTTCATTGGCGCGCTTCTCGAAGCGCGCGCCGCGCTTGAACAGGCCGAAGAGCATATCCGCCAGCAGAATGTGCACCCACGAATCGATGGCGATCAGCCCCAGCAGCGGCACCTGGTAGACCAGGTCGCCGCGGTCGGCCGCCATATAGGTCGGCACGTGGTAGTAGCCGATCTCGCGGCTCTGAAAGTCGATTACCACTGGCTGGGGGTTGGGGGTGACGCCGGCCGGAAAATACCACAGGTTGGCCAGGTGCAGGTTGCCGTCGCGGGTGAAGCTGGTAGAGAGCGGCAGTACGTGCTGATTGAAGGTGCGGTTATCAGCGGCAAAGGCCGCCCGGCTGGGCCGGCCGAGCTTCTGGGCCGCCGCCATAAAGGCGTTGATATACTCCTGGTCGAAATACAAATTATCGCAGTGCACCAGGCATTCTGCGTTGTCAGCGGGCAGAGCGTCAAAGCTGTCGTACTCCACCTCCTGGGTGGTGTACGCGGCCAGCGTGTCGCGCTGGTGCAGCCAGAGCGGCTTGTTCTGGATGCGCAGATCGCGCGCCTCTTCGTTGAAAGGGTGGACGTGGCGGTGGTCGCGCAGGATATATTTACGCATCAGTCCAACGGTTTCTTTTCAATGACGATGGTGCAGACCTCGTCGCCACAGGCCACGCACGAAGTCTCATAGACTTCGAAATTCTTGCCGCCGCTGACCCAATATAAGGCCTCTTGCATGATGCCGACCGCCATAAAGCAGCATGGCGTTTCGGTGTGCCGGCCCCAGCACACCGGGCAGCGCACATTTTCCCAGATAAAGCGGTCAGCGGCCTCGTTCAGGCGCACCACCTGGTCGCTAAATTTGTTAAAGGTCTCACCGAAGACGTCGGCTCCCATCTTGAGTTTCATGTGCAGCGGCAGCAGCCGGAAGGCCAGGTCGGCAATGCCCAGCACCGGCCCGAATTCTTTGAGGCCATATTTGAAGCAGGCGCGCCCGGCGCGCAGGGCCAGGCCGCGCCCGCTGCGCGGGCCATACATCAGGTCGAGCGATTGCATCATGGCGCCTAGCTCTTCAAAGGTCACCTGCCGGTCGAAATTATTGGGTGGAAAGCTATTCACCAAGTGCTTGAGCTGCGCCAGGTTCAGCACGGCGTTGACCCCGTTGCGGCCCATGACTTCCTCCATCGCCAGGAGGACGATGCGCACCATCTTGTTGGGATAGTAATAATGGAAACCGTTTGAAGCGGCCGGCAAATCCATCTGGCTCCTAATTCCCTGACTGGGGCGGGGTCGTTGGCGGCGCCACCGGCGGGGCGGGTGGAGGCGCCAAAGTCGGGGCCACTAACGGTGGCGCCGCTAGGGGCGCGGGCGGCGGCTGGTGGAGAAACGACCGAACGAGCTCTAAATAACGCTCGGGCTCGTCGAGCATCGGAAAGTGGCCGGATTTGGGCAGGATTTCGATGCGCGCGTGCGGCACCCCGGCACGCAGCGGCGCGTATTCATGCGGGTCGACGATCACATCGCGCCCGCCATAGATGCCCATGACCGGCGCCTTGATTTCGGGCAGGCGTGGGCGCAGATCGGTGCGGCGCAGCGAGCGGATGCTGCCAAAAAAGGAGGCCACGGTGGTGGCCGAAAGATCGCGCGCCACCATGTCGTACCAACGCGGGTCGCGCGTAATGACCGGCGAGGCCAGGCGAATGGCCAGTTTCAGGGCCGGCAGCAGTGTATGCGCCAGGGACCCGGCCCACGGCTCGCCGGCGATTTTCAAGGCCGGCGACAGCGAGCTGCCGACAATCGGCGCACCGATGACGCACACGCTGGTGATGCGGTCCGGGTTGCGCACCACGGCGCCCAGCCCGGCAGTGCCGCCCATCGAGTGGCCGATGATCGGCGCCTGGGCGATGCCCAACACGTCCATGAACTGCCGCACCAATTCCATATAATCGCCGACGGAATACGAGTCGCGCTTCTTGCCCGACTCGCCAAAGCCCCAGAAATCGAGCGCGTAGCACCGATATTCATGGCTCAGGGCTTCCATGGTCGCCTGCCATACCCCCCACGACTCAATCCACCCGTGCAGCAAGATGACCGGCCGGCCCGAGCCGAAGGTCTCGTAGTGGACCATGCCTTGGTCGGTGACGATTGAGCTCATGCCGCGCCGTGTGCCAGAGGAGCGGCAGTCAGGAAGACGTTTCCATCTCGGCCAGGATGGAATAGAGCAATTCGAGCAGGACCGTCTTGACCTTCTCGCGTTCGGTCGCCACGCACGAAATTAGCTTAATCTCGGGGGCCAGCCGCAGTGCAATGCGTAAGTCGTCCAGGGACCAAGCTTCCTCTTGGTCTTGTTTGTTGGCCGCCACGACATACGGGGTGGGGGCATAGGCGCGAAATGTCTCCAGGATGCTCTTGGCCTCGCGGAAGGTTTCGGGACGAGTGCTGTCGACCATTACCACGAAGCCCAGCATGCCCTCCGACAAAATTTCCCACATGAAATCGAAGCGTTTCTGGCCGGGCGTGCCGAACAGATACAACACCAGCTCGGCGTCGACGGTGATGCGGCCAAAATCCATCGCGACCGTTGTGTTTTCCTTAACGCGCTCGGCGTCCGACGATATCTTGCGCTCCGTCGACACCACGTCGATCTCGCTGACCGACTGGATAAATTGCGTCTTGCCCGAGTTGAAGGGCCCGGTGACGACCATTTTGACGGTTTGCATGCGCAATCCTAAAGGTAGGGAGACTTCACAATGACCTGATCCGCGAGATAAGCCGGTTAATCAGGCCGCGAGATTTGACCTTGTCATCCGCCGTCGGCGGCGCCGGCTGTTTGCGCCCACCCAGCCCAAAGGGCGCGGGCCGGGCCACACCCACCGGCCGGATCACTTCTACCAGCCCGGCCTGCAGCAAGCCATAGACGATGCGCCGTATCTCCAGATCGTTCAGGCTGTTGGCCTTGGCGATGGCCTTCATCGTGTTCTTGGGATTGATGAACGACACCACCCGCCACTCCTCCACGCTGAGCTTCATGTCGCGGATGTTTACATTGGGGTGATCGGTAAATTTCAGGGCCATGTCCAGGCTGGGCAGCTCTTCGGTCAGCCGCTCGGATTCGCGCATGCGGCGCGCGCCCTCAATGATGACGTTTTCCAGCTCGATCGGGACGGTTATCTTGTCGTCGCTCGGCACCACGTTCTGGTCGAAATGGAACACACCTTCGCCCCAGGTGATGAGCCGGTAGACGATATCCAGGACGTGGGCGCGAATGCTGAGCAGGATATCGGTCTGGCTGACGTAACCGGCGTTGATCAGCAGCAAGCCCAGCTCTTTATCGCTTGAGCTGGTGGCGCGCTCGCTAAGCACGCGCGCCTGGTCGTCGGTGAGTTTGCCGGCCTTGTGGAGGATTAAGGTCAGGTTGCCGTCTTCCTGGCCCAATTGGGCGTAGATGAGCTTGCCATTGCGAAACGACAACTGCGCCGCCTGACCCGTGCCCTCGACCACCAGTGTGCCCGTTTTCTTGGCCAGGTTGATGAGATTGAGCAGTTGGGTGGTCGAAAAGTCGCGTAGATTGCCCTTAAGTGCCATCCGGACCTTTATTGGCAGGCGCCGTTTGAAATTGGATATACCGCCGGCTGCGGGCTGGAAACAAGCCGCGATTATACAGCCGGGGGAGGGGGGCGTCAAACAAAGCGCCCTACATATGTTAGAATCGCCGCCCGCGACCCGGTGTAACCGCCAGAACCTCATGGTTTGCCGCGCAATCGGGCCCGGTTGGATTGGAGGCAATGCATTCATGTCGATTATCAGCCGGGGAACGCAGCGCGGCCTGGCCCGCGGCCTCGGGTTGTTGGTCCTGGGGGCGGCGGTGCTCGCGCTGGCGGGCTGTGCCGCGCCGACCTCCACCCTGCGGCCAGTTTTGGTGACGGTCTACCTCACTGGCACCCCCGTGCCCGCGCGCGCCGCCACCCCGACCGCAATTGGTATTGCCACCCAGGTCACCCCGGCGCCGGCCGCCAGTGTAGCGACCACGCCCAACGTCCAGACTTCGGCGACCGCGCCAGCCGTCTACGGGCCCAATAGCTATCCCAACGGCGTGAACCCGCTCACGGGCGAGGTCGTGGACCCGGCCCTGGTCAACCGCATGCCGATCGCGATCAAGATTTCAAATTATCCCTATAACGTGCGCCCGCAATCGGGCCTGTCGATGGCCGATCTGGTTTTTGAGCACCCAGCCGAGGCGGGCTTGACGCGGTTCACGGGTGTGTTTCTTCAAAACGACGTGGCCAAGATCGGCTCGATCCGCTCGGCACGCTTTATCGACAACGAGCTTGCGCCCATGTTTGGCGCTCTCCTGGTGACTTCTGGATCGAGTATCGGCACCATGACCCACTTGCGCTCGAGCCCCTGGTTCCAGGGCGACAACGTCTGGCGGCTCGTCTCGGAAGAGACCAATTATGTTTGCCCGCCTCTGTGCCGCGATAATCCGAACGACTTTAACAGCCTGTTCGCCAGCACCAAGGACCTGCGCGCGGCCACCAGCGCCAAGGCCGGGCCGCAGGCCAGGAGCCATTCGGCCTTTGTGTTTTCTGAAGCGCTGCCGCCTGGCGGCGTGGAGGCGACCGACATTTCGGTCGATTTCTCGTCCGCGGCCCATGTGGACTGGCGCTATGTGGCAACTTCGAAGCTTTACACCCGCTGGCAGGAGAAAGACTCCAGTGGTGAGCTGGCTGCCCACATCGACGCGCTAACCAACCAGCCCATCACGGACCGCAACGTGGTGGTGTTGTTCGTCAGCCAGGTGAATAACTTCGTGCCGGAAGACTTTCTGGACGGGGGCAACTGCGGGCTAGAAATTCAGTTGTGGTCGATTGGCCCGGCTAAGGTGTTTCGCGATGGCAAGCTGTACGCGGGTCGCTGGCGCCGCGATGACAGCACCGGCTTCAAATTGCGGTTGGAATTTGACGACGGCAGCAACCTGGCGCTGGCTCCGGGCAACACCTGGTTCGAGATGGTGGCGCTCAATGCCATCCCCACGCTCAACGGCGCTGCCTACCATGTCATGAACAAAGTCGTTGACACCAAGAGCGAGTGCCCGGTGCCGCCGACCGCGACGCCCACGGAAACGCCAATTGGTTATGTGGCGCCGACGGCTACGCCGACGCCGACCCCTTAAGACCCATTTGCGAAAAATTGAGTGGGGCGGGCAGCTTTGCTGCCCGCCCCACTCAATTTTTCGCGACTCTCTTCGCAGCAGAATTAGCAGTTACAAATTGCCAATTACCGTTTTTACGACCTGTTCGTAATCCAGCCCTCTCCCTTTGGCCTGGGCGGCAGCGAAGGCTTCGGGCAGCATGCCGGCCGCGCGGTCGCTCAGCCAGCGGGCGGCGCGGTCCCTCGTTTCGAGCCAGGCCGAGGCATGCTCACCGGCAAACGTGATCAAGGCGACCGCCTGCCCGGCCGCATCGGGCTGGGTCAGGGTCGCCGTCCAACCGAGTACAATATCGAGCGTTGTAGATACCTTGTGCAGTTCGCGCGCTAGTTTGGCCGCCCGTGCAAAATAGGCGCGCGCGGTGTCGAGGTCGCCGGCGGCCGCCGTCGCGTAGCCCAAGTTGTCGAGCACGGGCAGCAGCTCCGTTTTGCCATCGGCCGTTTCCTGCAGAACGAGGCTTTCGTTGAGCATCGCCAGGGCTTGTTCTTGATCGCCCGCCAGATAGCGCACAAAACCGTAGCAATTCAGCGTGGCGCCCAGTCCATGCGGGTCGCTGGCGGCGCGGCCCAGCGCCAGGGCTTCATCCAAATGCGCGCCAGCTGCTTCAAACTCGCCCGCTTCGCCTTCCATGTAGCCCAACAAACGCAGCCCGCCAATCGCCTCCGCCTGCGACTCAATCGACCGGCTGAGTGCAATGCTCTCTTGCAGCAGGTGGCGGGCTTCCACGGCGTTGCCGGCTTCGCGGGCCAGCATGGCGCTGCGTTTTAAGAAATAGGTCAGCTCGGTTGGGTCGCCATGTTCGCGCAATTGGGCCAGGCTGCGCTGGAGCAACTGACGCGACTTTTCGTGCTGGCCCAGATAGTAGTAGAACACGCCCTGCCGGCCGCTGGCCATGGCCAGCAGCCGCGCACACAGCGCCTGGGTGTCGGGCGTGGCCGCGGACCAGCCGGCCTGCGCTTCCATCTGGCGCGCCAGCCCCCCAAACGCATCGCAGCCTTCCTGGTACCAATTCTGCCACAGGTAGAAACGGAACAGCCCATCTTGCGATTGGTCGAGCGCTTCCAGGTCCATATGGGCCAACGCCGACCGCCAGGCCGCACGCACGTTTTCAATTTCCGCCCCAATCTCCTCGAACAACGGGGGCGACCAGTCTGAGCAGTCCACGTAGTTGAGCTGGCGGTTCAGTAGTTTTGTGTAATAGCGCCGGTGCTCTTGGGCTGTCGACGTCGCTTCGGCCGTGTCGGCCAGCAGTTTATCAGCCCCAAATTGGCGCACCAGGTCGTGCAGCTCATATTGGGCCAGCTCGCGGCGCGTGGGCAGCGCGCGCAGCAAGGATTTGTCCACCAGCGCCGCCAGCACCGGCAGGTTGGCGCCGGCCACCTGTTCGGCGGCGGCGCGCAAGAAGGGCCCGCGAAACACCGACAGCCGCCGCAATGCCTGGCGCTCAGCCTCACTGAGCAATTGCCACGAGTGCTCGAAGGCGGCGCGCAGGCTGCGGTGCCGCTCCGGCCCATCGCGGCGCGTGGTAGCCAGGAAGTCGAGGTTGCGCGTGATCTCGGCGGCGATTTCTCCGGCCGGCAACACGCGAACCCAGGGCGCGGCCAATTCCAGCCCAAGCGGCATGCCCTCCACGAGCCGGCAAATTTCAACCACTGGCGCGCGCGTGCTGGCATCCAGGACGAAGTCGGCCCGGGCTCGCTGGGCGGTCTGGACGAAGAGCTGCACGGCGTCGTAAAACTCCACGTTCGGCGCGGCTGGGCTGGGCGGGAAGGGGAGCCCGGCCAGCTCGATCAGCCATTCCCCGTGCAGGTGCAGCCGCTCGCGTGAGGTAGCCAGCAGCTTGATGCCGGGGCCCTGGGCCAGGATGTCGGCCAGCAGGCCGGCGCCAGGCAGCAGGTGCTCCAGGTTATCTAGCAGCAACAGCAGCGACCGGCCGCGCAGGGCGTCGAGCAGCAAACTGGCGTCGTCGGGTTGCTCGGAAAACACCAGCCCCAACGCATCGCCAATGGCAGCGGCCATCATGCCCGGCTCGTGGGCCATGGCCAGCGGCACAAAGTGCACTGGCAAACCGGTGCGCATGCCGTAGTTGGCCGCCGCCTTGAGCGCCAGGCGTGTTTTTCCACTTCCGCCTGGCCCAACGATGGTAAGCAAGCGGCAGTTGGGGTCGGCCAGGCGCTCGGCAATCCTGGCCAGCTCATCGGCGCGACCCAGCAGGGCGGTGGTGGGGGCGGGCAGTTGGGGCGGCAGCCCGGATCGTGGCGGCCGGGCCGGGCCGGTCATGCTTTGCTCAGGCAGGCGGGTGCTGGGCGGCGCGGAGCGCGCCACCGGCGGGTTCACCTGGCCGGCACGAATGGCCTCGTCCAGCCGCTGCGTTTCAGACTGAGGTCCAATCCCCAATTCGGCTTCCAAAACGCGCACGCACTCGAGGTAGACGCGCACCGCGGCGGCGGGCTGGCCCGACCAGGCGTAGAGCTTCATCAGCAGCCGTTGGGCCGGCTCGTGCAGGGGGTCCAGCGCCACCCAACGGCGGGCGGGCTCCAAGGCTGAACGATAGTCGCCCTGGAGCGCGTAGCCCATGGCCAGCAACTCCAGGCATTCCGCCAGCTCGCGCCGCAGGACCTCGGTCTGCTGGGTTTGCCAGTCGTCGAACGCCGGGCTGTCGCGCAGGGTGAAACCGTCCATGAAATCGCCGCGGTAAAGCGTGGCGGCCTCGGCCAGCCCGGCTAGGCAACTGGGGCAGGGGGCCTCGCCCGCCGCGTGGTGCTCGCGCGCCGTGGCAATCAGGCGCCGAAATCGCTCCACATCCAGCGCCACCTGGGCCGGCAGCAGGCTGACCTCGTCGCGCTGTGCGTCGAGCCCGCCGTCCAGCGCGACGTTTAGGACCGACATTGTCCGGCGCAGAGCCGCGCGGCCCTCGGAGGTTTCAGCCTCGGGCCAGAACATGGCCGCCAGCGACTCGCGGCGTTGCGATTCTCCGGAGAGCGCCAGGTAGGCCAGGAGCGCCAGGGCCTTACGGCGCTCAATGGGCACGGTTTGGCCGCCGCGCTCGAGCCGCGGGCTGCCCAGTAACGATAATTGATGCGACTGAACTTGCGCCAACATAAGCAGCATGCCCTTATCATAACCGCCCGGCCGTCCTAAAGCGTCCCATAGAACTGGGACGTGGTCAATCATTTGCGAACACTCCCCTGGAACGAATTTGGGACGGATGTTCTATATACTGCTGTCTGAAGGTAGGGTTCAGCGGAAGGCGAAGAAAGGAGCGGATTATGTTACCAAACAACAACGACACTCTGTACCGCTACTCGCGGCTGCGCAGCCAGGAGATTCGGGACGAGGTGGAATCGGCCCGCGACTACCCGATGCGGCCGCATATTCTGCGCCGCCGGATCACGATCCTGGCCGGGTTAGCTCTGGTGGGTTTGACCGTGGTCGTGATGACCCTGGCCCTGGGTTGGTGGATACTCTAGTTTAGGCTGCAGCCCGGCCGGCAACCCCAAAACTGCCGGCTGGTTGTCGGCGCCTGGCTGGCACCGGGCGCGCGACTCACCAAGGTGCATGGCCGGCCGCTCAGGGCCCTCCTACTCTGAGCGGCCGGTCGGCTTTAAAGAGTAATTGGTAATTAGTAATTGGTAATTGGAGAACCTGCGGGGCCGCAATTACCAATTACTATTTACCACTTACGGGGTAGCCTGGTGATCCAGGTACATCTCCTCCACATACTGCTTAACCATCCGGCGGGTGCTGAAGGCGGGCGCCAGGGTCGCGATGGAGGTCTTCACTTTGTGCATCCAGCCGCCCGAGACCTCACCGATGCCGTTTTCGTAATAAAGCGGCACAATTTGGTTTTCCAGTGTGCTGTACAAGCTCTCGGCATCGCGGGCGTCCTGCTCGTCGGCGTTGCTGATTTCGGTCTCATCACCAATGGCCCAGCCATTGTCCCCGTTGTAGCCTTCTTGCCACCAGCCATCCAACACCGAAAAATTCAAGACGCCGTTGAGGGCCGCCTTCATACCCGATGTGCCAGAGGCCTCCAGCGGCCGGCGCGGGTTGTTCATCCACACATCCACGCCCTGCACCAGAAAGCGGGCCAGGTTGATATCATAATCTTCCAAGAAGACGATCCGGCCCCCGAACTCGGCGCGTTTGAGCGCGCGATAAACTTGTTGAATGATCAGTTTGCCTGGCTCGTCCATGGGGTGAGCCTTGCCGGCAAAGATGATCTGAACTGGGCGCTGCTCGCCGTTCACCAGCTTCAGGAGCCGGTCGGTATCGCGCAAAACAAGCGACCCACGTTTGTAGGTGGCAAAGCGGCGCGCAAAGCCGATCGTGAGCATATACGGGTCGAGCAGCACGCCAGCCGCCACCACCTGCACCGGGTGGCGCCGGGTGGTGATCCATTCGATGCGGGCGCGCTCGCGGGCGAAGGAGGCCAGCTTGCGCTTGAGGTGGCGGCGCACTTCCCACAATTCCTCATCGGGCACGGCGTAAATAGCTTGCCACAGCGAAGGGTCATCCAGCCCTTCCACCCAGTTCGGTCCTAAATACAGGTCGTAGAGCTCGCCCATGCGGCGCGCCAGCCAGGTGCCGGTGTGCACGCCGTTAGTGATCGCGGTGATCGGCACGCGCTCGACGGGCGTGTCGGGGAACATGAACTGCCACATGCGCCGGCTGACGCGCCCGTGCAGCTCGCTGACCCCATTGCGCAGATGCGACATGCGGATAGCCAGCATCGACATGCTGAAGCTTTGTCCCCAGGCCTGGCTGTGACGGGCCAGATCGATAAAGCGCTCGCGGTCCAGTCCCAGTTGGCCCCAATATTGGCTGAAATAGCGCTCGATCAGCCAATCTGGGAACTCTTCGTTGCCGGCCGGCACCGGGGTATGCGTCGTGAAAACCGTTGCCTGCCGCACCTGGGCCTCGGCGTCGTCAAAGGTCTGGCCGTCGGCCATGAGTTCGCGTATGCGCTCGAGCGACAGGAAGGCTGAGTGGCCTTCGTTCATGTGCCAGACCTTGGGTTTCAGCCCCAGGGCGCGCAAGGCGCGCACCCCACCGATGCCAAGCACAATCTCCTGCGAGATGCGCGTATCCAGGTCGCCGCCGTAAACACGGGCGGTCAGGTCGCGGTCGGTAGGGGCGTTCTGCTCGATGTCGCTGTCAAGCAGGATCAGGGGAATGCGGCCAACCTGGATGCGCCAGACGCGCGCGTGCAGGGTGCGGCCGGGCAGCTCCACGCTGACCAGGAGGGGCTGAGCCTGGGCATTGGTCAGCGAGATGACAGGCACGTCTTCAAACGAATATCGGCTGTAGGCCGCTTCCTGCCAACCGTCCTCGGTGATTCTTTGTGAGAAGTATCCTTGATTGTAGAGAAAGCCAACGCCGACGAAGGGCAGCCCCAGGTCTGAAGACTCCTTGGCATGATCGCCCGATAGGATGCCCAGGCCGCCGGCATACGTGGGAAAGGATTCGTGCAGACCAAACTCAGTGGAGAAATAGGCGATCAGGTGATCGGGTTGATTGGCATGCGTTCGGGAATACCAGGTATTCGGCGGGCGCATATAGGCGTCGAACGCGGCCAGGGTATGGTCATAAAGCTCGAGCACGGCCTTGTTGTGGACCGCGGCATTGAGGGTTTTGCGCTGTGCTTGCCTCAGGAACTTGACCGGGTTGTGATAGGTCTCATCCCACAGGCTGGGGTCGATGTGCTTAAAGACACCCTGCGCGGACGGGTGCCACGTCCACCACAGGTTGCTGGCCAGTTCGGCCAGACGTTCGAGGCGGCGCGGTAGGGCGACCTCCTGTAGTCCGGTTGGGAGGCTCGCTGGCCGTTCGTCGGTTAGCATCCGAAGCGTTCTCCTTCTGCCAAGGTAATGAGGCGGGAAAGCAATATACCACAGGAGCCAGACCGACAGGCACGGGCAGGTTATACAGCATCAGACGGCCGATATTGCGGTTTTTTGGCTGAGTGTGGCGGCACGGCAGCCCAAATTGGCCGGAAAATGGCCTGGCCCGGCTTGACACTGCGCCTCATACGAATAAACTTACAGTGTCTTTGGTTATCAGCGCCCAAGGGATCGGGGGATAGGCATTGGCGCGGGATGAGTCTGGCTAGGTTTGGGCTCTTCACGTACTGTGGCTGACAATTATGTGGATCATTACGGTGAGCTCGCCGTGGAGTGAGCCGCGCGAATACACGCTCAAAGCCGGCAAAACGACGCTGGGCCGCCATCCAGGGAATGATATCGTCATCAGTGATGAGTCAGCCTCGCGTCTGCACGCCGAAGTGGAATTCGACGTGCCCAGCAATACCGTTGTGGCGCGCGACCTGGGCAGCACCAACGGCACTTACCTGAGCCATGAACGACTGGGCGATGTGCGCCGCCTGCGCCCAGGCGACGAGCTGCGCATTGGCCAGCACCGCCTGAGTTTGAGTTTTCGCGACCCCAGTATGTTGGGCGCCACCGCGCCGCTTACCGGCTCGCAGCCGGTGACGCGCGACCTGCTGCTGCAGGCGGTGGACCAGCACGCCCTGGTGTTGTACGAAGTCACGAGCCGGCTGAATACCATCCTCGATCTTGACATGGCCCTGAATGAGGTGGGCCGGCTGGCGCAGGCAGCCCTGGGCGCGGAGCTGTGCGCTGTGCTGCCGGTCAACCGCTTCGACCAGCTTGAGCACCTGGCGTTTCCCGCGTCTTACGCTCGCCAGGCTATCGAACAGCGCTCCATTTTGGCGCGACCGGACCTGGCGGCCGAGATACCACATACAGGTGCCGATGGCGGTAACCCGCCTATCCGGGCCCTCATCTGCGTCCCAGGCACCATAAACAATGAGGTGCTGGCAATTCTGTATGCGTACCGGCGCGGTGACGCGCCACGGCCCTTCGAGCAGCATGCCTTGAACCTGGCGGTTGGCATCAGCCACCAGGCGGCGCTGACGGTGCAGCGCACCCAATTGCTGGAGCGCGCCCGGGTCATGGAACAAATGGCGATCGTGGACGAGCTGACCGGGCTCTATAATCGCCGTCACTTCTTCGAGCAGTCCCAATTCGAATTTCACAGGGCTCAGCGCTACCAGCGCCCGCTCTCAGTGCTGATGCTCGACGTCGCCGGGCTCAAGCAGACCAACAGCCACTATGGCCATGCCGGGGGCGATGAGGTGCTGCGCGCGGTGGCGCGCACCTGCAAGCGCTCACTGCGCGAATCGCAATTCGTGGGGCGGTATGGCGGCGACGAATTTGTGGTGCTGCTGCCGGAGTGCGACCCGGCCGCCGCCCAAAAAGTGGCCGAGCGCCTGCGGGTGCACGTTGCCAAACTGGCGGTAGCGGTCGATTCGCAAACCGGCCCATTGACTCCCCGCATCGAGATCGGCAGCGCCACCCTGACGCCTGATATTCCTGATCTGCCGGCCCTGGTTTTGAAAGCCGAGGCCAATCTCGCGCAAATTAAGCACGGCGCGCTATAATCAGCGCGTGCCTGCCCCCAAATTCCCCACAGTTCAATTGTTTGTCACCTGCATCGTCGACAGCCTCTTCCCCGAAGTCGGCGAAGCGACGGTGGCTGTCTTGGAGCGCCTGGGCGTCGCGGTTGAATTCCCCGCGGCCCAAATCTGCTGTGGCCAGCCCGGCTACAACGCCGGTTTCCGGCCGGAAGCGCGGCGGCTGGCGCTGCACACCCTGGAGGTGTTTGAGGCCTCGCCCGCGCCGGTGGTCGTGCCGTCTGGCTCTTGCGCCGCCATGGTCGTGCACGGCTATGCCGACCTGTTCCAGGACGACCCGCCCATTCTGGACCGCGCCCACGCCCTGGCAGCGCGCACCTTTGAATTTTCTCAATTTTTGGTCGATGGGCTCGGTCTGGATCCGGCCACGGCCGCGGCCGGCGCCAGCCTGCACGAGAAGGTGACCTTTCACCCCTCGTGCCACCTGCTGCGCGGGTTGGGCGTCAAAGATGCCGGCCAAAAACTGCTGGCCGAGGTAGAAGGCGCCGAGGTGACGCCGCTGCCAGCGGCCGAGGAGTGCTGCGGCTTTGGCGGGTTGTTCTCGATCAAGCATGGCGACATTTCGAGCGCGATTTTGGACAACAAGCTGGCGGCCGTGCGCGCCACTGGCGCCAGCACCGTGGTGGGCTGCGATATGAGCTGCCTGATGCACATGCAGGGCGGCCTGACCCGTGATGGCAGCCGCGTGCGCTGCCGCCACCTGGCCGAGGTGATGGCAGCCCGTTGACGGCGCAGGCGCGTGTTGGGACTCAGTGCACATGTCTATGGAGGCTGGCCCCATTTCGGCGATCGATGTTGCTGGCAGTGACCCGCTGGCCCGTCTTCTGCTGACGCGCTGGCGCCTGACTCCACTGCAACTCGCGCTGGTCTTTTTGCTGGCTGGTATAGGCTACCTGGTTGGCCTGGCCGGACTTTTTGGATTCTTGGTGGCCCGCGGGCAAATTTTTGCCAGCCTGGCGGACCCATTCAACCAACTGAACTTCTTCTTCATCTTTCCGGGGGTGGCCTATTATTTCCTTTGGCAGCCTGGCGCCATTGCTTCGGTGTACCTGGCCATCAGTCAACTGGCCGAAAAAGAGCCGGGGGAGCAAGACGCCCTATGGAGAGACATCAAACGGACGCACGCTCACTCCCGGTGGTGGTTAGCCGGGCTGGCAGTGGGGCTGCTGGGCATGGCAGCCGGCGGGTACGACAACCTTTCCCGCCTGGGGGTGTGGTGGTACGCCGCGAATCCACTCATGATTGTGATACTGCAACTGGCACGCGGCCTGGTCTTCTACATGCTGATTGTGAGCCTTACCCGCCATATTGCATTCACCTTGAGCCTCAACCGCTGTTATCGCCAATTCGAATTGCCATTGGCCGTTCTGCCGACCCGGTCGGCCGGTATGCGAGCTGTAGGGCAGTACGCATTTTCGTTTACAGCCCTGGCGGCCATCGTCGCGCTAAATCTTGGGACGGCGCCCGTTCTGACCGCGAAGCTCGGCCTGGACTACCCTTTCCAGGTTGCGGCCTACCTGGTATTGGCGCCGTCGGCTTTCTTTCTTCCCTTGTGGCAAGCACACCGGTATATGGCCCGACGTCGCGAAAGTATTTTGAACGACCTGGCTGAACGCTGCCAGTCTGAGTACGCGCGACTCATCCAAGGCCTGAGCCAGACCAATCAGGACGCGACCCAGAGCCTGGAGCGCTTGCGGCTGCTTCAGGATGGCTATCAGTGGACCAAAAAGGTCTCGACCTGGCCGATCGACACGGATCTGTTTTATCGTTTGGCCGCAACCATCGTGGCTCCCTTCGCGTTCACCCTGTTACAGGTGCTGCTCGATCGACTCCTCAGGTGAGATAGGCTTACAATCGGATGAGCTTCCAAACCCGCATCGACACAGCGCTACACAACGACATCCTGCAGATCGCGCTGGACCGCAACGCCAACCGGCGCATCGCCGGCCGCAATCTGGCTTTCGAAAACCTGCCCGACGCCGAGGCGGTGCGCGACCGCGGGCGGGCCATCCGCATCGAGGCCCTGGCGCACCTGGACCGCTACCTGGAGCAATTCGCCGACCAGGTGGAAGCCAATGGCGGGCAGGTACATTGGGCCGCGGATGCCTCCGAGGCGCGTGATATTATCATGCGTCTGGCGCGCGAGTCGGCCGCGCGCCGTCCGGACGGTCGCACGGGCCCGCCTATCATCGCCAAGGGCAAGACGATGATCAGCGAAGAGATCGGGCTTAATCACGCCTGTGAGGCCGCGGGCATTCAGGCAGTGGAGACGGACCTGGGCGAGTTTATTGTGCAGCTGCGGCATGAGACACCGTCGCACCTGATCACCCCGGCGGTGCATCTGCGGCGTGAAGATGTTTCGGATTTGTTCAATAAAGAATTTGGCATGCCGCCGACGCTGGATGTGACGCAGATGACGGCCGTGGCCCGCGCCGAGCTGCGGCGCACGTTCTTCGCGGCCGATCTTGGCCTTTCGGGCGTCAACTTCGGCGTGGCTGAGACGGGCACCATCACCATTGTGACCAATGAAGGCAATGGCCGCCTGTGCACCACGGTGCCGCGCGTGCATGTGGCTTTGATGGGCATCGAGCGTCTGGTGCCGACCCTGGTGGACCTGGAAGTCATGCTGCGCCTGCTGCCGCGCTCGGCCACTGCCCAAAAGATCACGTCTTATGTGTCGATGCTCACCGGCCCGCGCCGCCCCGGCGAGCCGGACGGCCCGGAAGAGCTCCATGTGGTGCTACTGGACAATGGCCGTTCGCGGGCGCTGGGTGGCGATCTGGCCGAGTCGCTCATGTGCATCCGCTGCGGCGCTTGCCTGAACGTCTGCCCGGTGTACCGCGAGATCGGTGGACACGCCTATGGCGCGGTGTACGGCGGGCCTATTGGCTCGGTGGTCTCCACCGCGCTGTTTGGCACCGAGTTCAACGAGTTAGCCAACGCCAGCACCCTGTGCGGCGCCTGCCGCGACATCTGTCCGGTGCGCATCGACATTCCGACCATGCTGCTGGCGGTGCGCGGCCGCTACGTCGAGTCGAAACAGCCGCCCGCCTGGCTCAAGGTGGGTATCGCCGGCTGGGCCTGGGCTATGGGGGGAACCGTGCGCTACCGGCTGGCCCAGCGCCTCGCGGCGCTGGGCACCCGGCTGCTGGGGCGCAATGGCCGCATCGGAGCGCTGCCACCGCCGCTGAATGCCTGGACAAACCGGCGCGACTTTCCAACGTTTGCCGGCCAGACCTTTCGCGACCGCTGGCGCAAGCGCGGCGGCGCCCAGAGCGCAGGCCGCGCGAATGGAGCGCGGCCATGAGCAGACCGGCCGATGGGCGCGCCAAAATGCTGGGGTCGATTCGCCAGTCGCTCAAGGGCGTCTCGCATCTGCCGTCCGCTCCTGAGGTGACGCTGCCGGCGCCGAGCATGCTGGACGGCGACCTGGCCGAGCGTTTCGCCAAAGAGTTGTCCCAAATCAGCGGCCAGTTCTTAAGAGTGCCGGCGGCGGAAGTGGCCGGCTGGCTGCTGGGCCTCATGCAAGCGAGCGACGCGCACGACTTGCTGGCCTGGCAAGCGACGGACCTGCCGGCGCCGGGCGTGTTGGACGCGCTCCAGGCGGGTGGGATGCATATCGTTGACTCGGACGTGCCGCGCGACGAGCCTGGCCGCTCGGCGGCCCTGGCCCGGATCGAACAGGTGACATTTGGTCTGACCGGGGCAGACGCTGCTTTTGCGGATACCGGCACGCTGGCGTTGTTGGCCGGGCCGGGCCGGCCACGGCTGGCCTCGCTCTCGGTGCGCACGCACGTGGCCCTGCTCGACCCCAAGCGCCTCTACGCTTCCTGGGCGGCGTGGTTGGCCGCTGACAGCCGGGCCGCCGCGCAGCGGATGACCGGGGCCAGCAACCTGACCCTGGTGACTGGGCCCAGCCGCACCGGCGACATTGAGATGACCCTGACGGTCGGCGTCCACGGCCCACGCGAAATGATCGTGGCCCTGGTATGCTGAGCGGTTTAGCCTCGCGACCGGGTCCGCGCTATAATGCCGACCACGCATGACCACCCCGCCAATTGACGAGCACTACTATTACCCCAACCGCATGGGGCGCATCATCCTGCACTCGATGCGTACCGAGTTGGGCGCGGCCCAGCTGTTGGCCGTCATCCAGGCCGCCGGTCACGAGCGGCTGCTCTCGACCATGCCGTTGGGCAACTTCGAAAAGCGCTTTCCCTTTCAAACCGTGAGTGATCTGCAGTCAGCTACCGAGGCCGTGTTTGGCGTGCGCGCCGGGCGGTTGGTGAACCTGCGCGTGGGCCGCGGCACCCTGGCGCAGGGACTGAAGGACTTCGACCCTATCCTGGGCATTGCCGACTTGCCGATGCGGCTGATGCCCCTGGGTATGAAGTTTCGCGTGGGTTTGGACGTGTTCGCGCGGGTCTTCAACCAGTTTTCGGACCAGGTGGTTAAGCTGTCGGAGACGCCCACCCATCACTTATGGATCATCGAGCGCTGCCCGGTGTGCTGGAAACGCCATACCGATGAGCCGTGCTGCCAACTGGCGGGCGGTTTGTTGGACGAGGCGATATTTTGGGGTACGGGCGGACGGCGCTTCAAAGTGGAAGAGATCAGCTGCATCGCGACCGGCGCGGACACGTGCACGTTTCGGATTGACAAGCACCCGCTAGACTAAACCCTCAAAGAAATCCGTCTCGCGCAGGCGCCCGCCCGGCGCCGGCGGCTGGGCGCGCATAAAGCCTTCCTCGCGTCCCATCACCCGCATCACGATGCCCATCGGGCCTCGGTCCGAAGGCATGCCCGGCAGCTGGCTGCGATGGCAGGCGGAGGCAGCGGCCCTGGCGCGTGCCGCCTCGGCTGGAATGTGGATGCGGGCGTGTACCGGGAAGTCGACGTTGGTCAGGCTGACCAGATCCACGTCGTGGTTGGTGCCAAAGCGGCGCGGGTCGCGCCCAAACAGGGGCAGCACACGCACCGCCGCCCTCAGCAGCGTCTTGGGAAACACTGCGTAATACAACTTCTGCGGCTGATAGGCGGGTCCCGCAGCGGGGTACTGCGCGGCGTCCGCGGCGGCCTGGAAGGCCTTCACCGTGGCATTGTGAATGGCGATATGGTCGGGGTGGCGATAACCGCCGATGGGGTCAAACGTCAGCACCACTTGCGGCCGAATATCCCGCAAGACCTTTACGATGCGCCCGGTCACTTCGTCCAGCGGCGCCGCCGCCAGCGCGCCGGCGGCCGCGTTGTTGGGCGACCCCGTCATCCCTGAATCACGATAGCCGAGATAGATGACGCCGGCCAGCCCGAGCGCCTCGGCCGCGCAGGCCAACTCGGTGGAACGCATCTCCCCGGTGCTGGCATGCCCGGCCAGGTGTTCGGCCGAAGCCTCGCCCACTTCGCCGCGCGTGCCGCAGGCGTAATACACTTTCACACCCTGCTGCGCGTATTTGGCCAGGGTGCCGCCCGGCCCAAAAGATTCGTCATCCGGATGGGCGCCGACAAATAGAAGACAGCGGTCTGCGGTCATAAGCCTGGCATCATACCCCACTCTGCCATGCTAGAATAGCGCCATGACGATCACAGCGCCGCTGCGCGTTTCAGCCCGGGCCAGCTTGCCGCCGGCGGCCAGCTCGGCTGAGCTGCTGGCGCGCCTGAGCGCCAATGTGCAATCGGCGGCCGTCGTCGCGCCCGACAAACTCAAGCTGATCCTGGCCGCGATCCTGGCGCGCGGCCACCTGCTGTTGGAGGACGTGCCCGGCATTGGCAAGACCCTGGTGGCCAAGGCGCTGGCCAAATCGCTGGCCGCGGATTTCAAACGCGTGCAGTGCACCCCCGATCTGTTGCCCAGCGACATCACCGGCAGCAGCCTGTATGACCAGCGGCGGCAAGAGTTTATCTTTGTGCCGGGCCCGCTGTTCGCGCAGGTGGTGCTGGTCGATGAGATCAATCGCGCCACACCGCGCACCCAGTCCAGCTTGCTCGAAGCGCTGGCCGAAGGCCAGGTGACCACGGATGGGGTGACGCGGCCATTGGGGCAGCCGTTTTTTGTGATCGCCACCCAGAACCCGGTGGAGACCACCGGCACCTTTCCGCTGCCCGAGGCGCAGCTCGATCGTTTTCTCTTCTCGCTGACGTTGGGTTATCCCGGCGAGGCGGCGGAGGTTTTGATCCTGGAGCGTGAAGAGCACGCTGATCCGCTTGACAGCTTGCAACCGGTGTTGGCGCTGGCCGATGTGCTCCAACTGCAAGCGGCCGCGCTGGCCGTGGCTGTGGCGCGACCCGTGAAGGAATATGTTGTCCGGCTGGTTTATGCCACCCGCTCACACCCGGAGGTGGTGTTGGGGGTCAGCCCGCGAGGCGGGGTGGCGCTGCAGCGGGCGGCGCAAGCCATGGCGCTGCTAGCCGGGCGCGATTTTGTGACGCCCGACGACGTGAAAGGCGTGGCGCCGGCGGCCATGGCGCACCGGATGCTCACACGACAGCGAGGCTTGCTGGCTGCGCAGCAGGTGATTGCGGAATTGCTGCTGAGAGTGCCTGTGCCGGTGTAACCGGGCGAGGTGACAACCCATGTTTCGGAAAATACCCTGGGGCAAAATGGTCCGCAGTTGGTGGGGCCGCTCGCTGGCCGGCGCCTTCCTGGGCGGGCTGCTGGTGGCTTTCGCGAACATCAACACGCCCGGCATCTTCCTGCTCGGAATGGCCGCCGGCGCCGTGACCCTGTTCCTGCTGGGCCGGCTGCAGTAGGGCGTCAGAGCGCTTTCCGCTCGGATGGGAGTGCTGTTTGACTGCCTCGAGCGCACACACGACACCGACTTGCCTTCATGCCGAGCGGAGCGCGCGCTAGACAGGGCCAGGCCGTGCGCGTCACCCGTCGCGGTTGGGCGGTGGCGGCGATTGCCCTGCTGCTCTACTTCTTCGCCAATCAGACCCAGGTGGGCTGGCTGTATGTGCTGTCGGCCCTGGCCGCCGGCCTGTGGCTGACCACCCTGGGGATGCCTGGCCGCATGCTGCGCGGCCTGGCAGCGGGCCGGCGGGTGCTAACCCCGCTGGCGGCCGGCTCCGATAGCTCCGCCGACCTTGAGCTGCATGCCGGCCAGCCCATCACCCTCGAGCTCAACTTTTACAATTCCTCGCGCCAGCCTGTGCTCTTGCTGCGCGCCGTCGAGCCCTGCGCCCTGGCGCCATTTCCCGACCAAAATCAAATCGTCACTATTCCGGCGATCGCTGGCCGTTCCGCGGCACGGGTGAGGATCGAAACGACCTGTGCCCGCCGGGGCTGGTTTCCGTTCGCGCCACTGACGGTAGAGACCCGCGCACCATTTGGGTTGTCGCGGGCCAGCCGCGCCCTGGCCGCCACTGGGCCAGATGGCGTGCTGGTATTTCCCGAATTCCGCGAACTGGCGCAACTGGATCTGTTCGACCAGCAGCCGGCGGTGGAGACCAGCGCGGCGCGGTTGGGCGCGGCCGGCGAGTTTATCGGCGTGCGCGATTTTCGCCCGGGCGACCCGCGCCGCAACGTGCACTGGCGCAGCACGGCTCGGGCCGGCCGGCTGATCGTCAAGGAGTTCGCGGCTGAGACACAACCAGCCCTGACCATGGCGCTCGATTTGCGCGCCGGTTCCGCCCTTGGCCCACAAGGCGACACCCTCGAGCTGGGGATCAAGGTGGCAGCCACCCTGGCGCGCTATGCGCACCGGCGCAGCTTGCCCTTTAGCCTGCTGACCAACAGCCGCACCTGGCCGGCGCCGCCGAGCCCGCTGAGCTGGTGGGGGCTGATGAGCTACCTGGCGCGCTTGGAGGCGGAGGGCGAGGCGCCGTTTGACGAGTCCCTGCGCCACCTGCCGCCGGGCACCTTTGTGGCGGCCATACTGCCCGCACCCGACTCGGGCGTGCTCGGGCCACTGGCCGACTTGCGCCGGGCCGGATTGGCCGTCATGGCGATTATTGTCGATCCGTCGCCCTTTATTCCGGGCAGCGCCGGTCATCGCTATGGCATTGAGGCTCGCCGGCTGGCCGCCGAGCTGGACTCGGCCGGGGTCGCGGTCCGGCTGGTGGGGCCGGATCCCGATTGGGAACGGGTGCTGGCGGAATGAGACTCTTCGGCGCGCGAGCCACACGACCGCCGGCGGTGGCGGAACGCTCACGCCGCCTGCGGCTGCTGGCGGCACTGGCAGCGGTGCCGCCCATCCTGGCCGTGGCCTGGGTGGGGTTCCTGTGGGTACCGGCGTTTTTGGCCCTGGCTGGCCTGGCCGCGGGTCACACTTACAGTTGGCATATGTCGGCCTGGCCCCGCGCGCCGCGGTTCGCGCGAGTGTTGATTTTTATCGCTCTGCACCTGGCGTTGATCTGGATGTGCGCCGGGCTGTTTATCGGCGCGCCGCTACCACAAGCCCAATTCGCGCTGTATGCGTTGGCCATCACGAGCTTCGATTTGCGCACCCGCGGGAACTTGATGTCTTCGCTGGGCATCGGACTGGTAGTGCTGTATGTGGCCGCAACTTTGGAGCGCGACTTTAGCCTGGCGCCCTTTGCATTGGCCTATGTGAGCCTGGCGCTGGCGGTGTTCTATCAGGCAGAAGTCGAAGAGGCGCGCCACGGCGCGCGCGTGACGGCAGTGCCCATGCTCGCCGCCGGGCGCGCCGCGCCCCAGGGCCGGGGTCTGCTGGCGCGCGCAATGGTGGGCATCGGCGCCCGAGCTCTGCTGGCGGCCTTCGTCGTGTTTGCTTTCTCGCCCCATTTCGCCAGCCGGCCGATCATCCCGCCCTTCACGCTCAACCTGCCCATCCCGCGCGGGGTGACGTCGCAAATCGTCAACCCGGCTTTCCCGCTGGTACAGATCAACGGCCAGTCGAGCCAGAAGAGCGACTACTACGACGGCTTTGATGCCCGGCTGGACCTCACCTATCGCGGCGGGCTGGCGGATGACGTGGTGATGTACGTGCGCTCGCCGGCCTGGAGCTATTGGCGCAGCCATTCGTACGATACCTACACCGGCAGCGCCTGGGAGCAGCGCGACAGCGAGCTGCTGAACCTGGCGCAGGACAACCGCCAGATTTATTTTCAAATACCGAGCGACAGCCAGGCATTGGGGGACGAGGTGGTGCAGTCGTTTTATCTCGTTCGCGACCAGCCCAACCTGGTGTTCGCCGCTTACCGGCCGCAGGAAGCGTATCTAAACACGGCCTCGCTCGTGCTGGACGCGGGCGATGGCCTGCGCGTGGGCGCGCCGATGAAGGCCGGCACCACTTATACCATCGTCTCGCGCCGGCCCAATTTCTCCGCCGCGGCGCTGCGCGCTGCCACGGGCCCTTATCCAGCCGCGGTAACCCGGAACGATTTGGCGTTGCCGGGCAACATTTCGGCGCGGGTGCGCGGGTTGGCCCGCCAGCTCACCGCTAACGCGCCCAGCGCCTACGACAAGGCAGTGGCGTTGCGCGATTACTTGCTGAACATTAAATACGATTATTACCCTCCGCCGCAGCCGCCGGGCAGCGAGACGGTGGACAACTTCCTGTTCGTGGATAAGCGCGGAGTGTGCGAGCAGTTCGCCACGTCGCTGGCGGTGATGCTGCGAACGCTGGGCATACCGGCGCGGTTGGTGGCCGGTTACGCGGCGGGGCAATACAACAGTTTGTCGGGTTTCTACACCGTGCGGGCCTCCGACGCGCACGCCTGGGTGGAAGCTTATTTTCCGGGCTATGGCTGGGTGCCGTTTGACCCCACGCCCGGCTTCACGCCCTCGCCCTATACCGCGCCGGTGCAGGAGTGGGTGTTCTCGAGCGCGCTCCAAGGTTTGCCCACGCTGCCGCTTGGGGATCTGGCAGCCAGTGGGGCAGCGCTGATGGGCGCGGCCGGTGGGCCACTATTTGGATTATTTGTTGTGATGGTGCTGGGGTTGGCTGCCTGGCTGTTCTGGTTGGGCCTGCGCCAAACACAGCGCGAGCGGCCGGCTGGATTAGCAGTGATTGACGACGACTTGAACCGCCGGCGCATCCTGGCGGCTTATACAGCCGGGCAGCGGCGGCTGAAGCGCTTTCGGCGGCCGGCGGAGACACCCACCGAGTTTGCCCGCCGGGTGGCTTTGCCGGACTGGGATGAAGTCACTCAAGCGGCGGAGCAGGCGGCCTACCGGCCGCAGGCGCCGTCGCCCTGGCTGGCCGAGAAGGTGCGGCAGATGGTGGGGAGGCTAAAAAAACAATAATATGAGCAGAACAACCACTTATTTGGCGACACTCGTCGGTGCGATCTGCGTCTATTTCCTCACCCGTTTGATCTTCTTTCCCTATCCAAGGATTGTGCGGAATGACGTGGTGCAAGGCATCCTCATCGGCTTTGGGCTGGCGTTTGTCTCGGCCCAAATCTACGCGAGGATCAAGGCCACGAAGGTCAACGGCTGGATCACCATGTTCGGATTAGGCGAGCCTGGCAACGGCATGCTGCTGCGAGCCGCGCACGCCCAGTTATTTCCCGGCCCGGTGAACGTCCCGCAAGAGGCGATGTATTGGTGGACGAACACCGATGGCGCGGGCCATGCGCTCTCCGGAGTGAGCGACTACGTCATGCACTTTCCAGCAGGAGGACTTCCGCCAAATCATGCATTCTGGTCGATCACGATGGGTGATGCGGGAAATCACTTTGTGGCGAATCCGCTTAACCGGTATAGTGTCAGCGACCGGTCGGGTCTCGTGCAAAACCCCGACGGTTCAGTCGATATTTTCATTCAGAACGTTGCTCCGGCGGGACACGCGTCCAACTGGCTGCCCGCGCCTGCGGGCAAGTTCATCCTCTGGCTGCGCGTGTACATACCCGGCGAGGCCATTCTCCATGGCGAGTACACGGTGCCGCCGGTTGCTCAAGCGAGATGATGGTTATGTACTACGAGCACTGGCTCATATTCGGCTCGGTCATGGTCGCGGCCTGGTTGCTGGTCATCTATTTTTGGCCGCGCATGCTGCTGTCCGTATACAAGAGAGCGATTCTCGCTAAAGGGTTCGGCGACGGCCCCATCCCGGTCAATGCGCTCTACACGGAGCCCCCAGCGCTTTTTGCAGATCCCCTCCACGCGCCTGCCTCGGCCCCAAAAGTGGCGACTACTGGCGTGAACCACGATACGCTCCTGACGGTCGGTTGGTTAGACCTCGGTAAAGGGCCGCAAGTCTTGCATGTGCCGGACATGGCCGGCCGCTACTACAGCGTGCAGTTCACTGATCCGTCGTACAACACTAATTTTGCCTACGTTGGCAAACGCACCACCGGCACGCAAGCGGGCGATTATCTCGTTACGGGGCCGAACTGGAAAGGACAGGTACCGAGCGGCACAACTCAGATAACCTCTCCGAATAAGTCGGTGCTCGTCATCGGACGGGTGCTCGTGGAAAATGACAGCGACCTGGCAACTGCTTATAGTCTTTCTAAACAGATCCAGCTAGCGCCACTGAGTCACTGGCAACCCGGGCAGTAACACTCGACCAGCCTGTTACTGCGTCATTCCATTCACTAACCAAGGAGTCTGGTTATTTCGGCCTAGACCAGCCTTCGGTTTTCGGCGCCTTACTCCACACCGAACGCCTCCACTGCCTCGGGCGTCCCCACGGCCACGCCACGTGCATTCGCTTCGATGCGCTTGAGCAGGCCGGTGAGCACGTCCTTGGAGCCCAGCTCGACAAAGGTCGTGATGCCATGCGCCAGCATGTAGCGCACGCTTTCCGTCCAACGCACCGGCGAGGTGAGCTGCGCTGGTAGCTCGATGCGAATGTCGTTCGGGTCGGTCAGGGGCCCGGCCTGGACATTGCCGACGACCGGAGGAATGGGCGCGATGAACGGCATGCCATCCACGGTGCGCCGGAACTCTTCGACTGCCGACAGCATCAGTGGCGAATGCGCGGCGATGGACACCGGCAGCTTCAGGGCGCGCCTGGCGCCGCGGGCCTTAGCCAGCTCAATCGCTTTTTCGAGCGCTGCCAGATCGCCCGAAATCACCACTTGACCGGGGCAGTTGTCATTCGCCACCTGGACCACGCCGGCAGTCTGGGCCGCGGCCTCAGCGCAGACCTCGGCCAGCACTGCCGCATCGAGGTTCAAGATAGCGGCCATGCCGCCCGGCGCGCGCTGTCCGGCGGCCTTCATCACCTCGCCACGCCGCCGCACCAAATGGATGCCGTCCTCGAACTCCAATGAGCCGGCCGCGACCAGCGCGGAAATTTCACCCAGCGAGTGCCCGGCCATTAGGGCGGGGGGGTGCTCGCCCAGGCGTTCGTGCAGCGCGCGCAAGGCCGCCACCGAGCAGGTGAGCAGCGCCGGCTGAGCGTTAATCGTGTCGGTCAACTCGGGTTCGGGGCCTTCCCAGCACAGTTGCGATAGCTTGAATTCGAGAAACTCGTCGGCTTCGGCAAAAGTCTCGCGCGCCGCCGTTGAAGCCTGGGCCAGCTCGCGGCCCATGCCGACGAATTGCGAACCCTGGCCGGGGAAGACGAACGCGGTGGACTTGTAGTCAAGCATGGTTGGACCTTAAGAGTGTGGGGGTATGGGAGTATGGGGGTCTGGGAGAAAAGACGTTTGTGAGTGTGTGGGTGACTTAGTCATGTCGTCGGGACATTCTAGCAAAAAGGCCGCGGATTGCGGCCTTCATTGCGAAAAACACTGTCTGGGAATGCGGTTGGTTTGGGTTTTACGCCCCCACCCCCAAACGTCCACACCCCCACACTGCCCTTAGCCCTTCTCTTCTTTCTTGATCGCGATGACTTCCTTGCCCTCGTAGTGCCCGCAGTTGGGGCACACGGTGTGCATGGGGCGCATCTCGCCGCAATTCGAGCAGGCCACCAGGGCCGGGCCGGTCAGGGCGTCGTGAGCGCGCCGGCGGTCGCGGCGGCCCTTGGAATGCTTGCGTTTTGGATGGGGCGGCATGACTTCGTTCCTTCTGCTTTCAGTTCAACGCGCGATATGCAAAATAATGCCTGCCGGGAAGGCAGGCAACGCGGAGATTATAGGTCCTGGGAGCCTGACTGTCAAGGTAATTAGTAACTGGTAATTGGCAATTGAAAACGTCCCCAAATTACCAATTACCAATTACCAATTACCAATTGCTGTTTTACGGGTTCCCCCCGTTAACCGGTATTGCTCGATCCGCCCGGATCTTGGCGATGCCATTGCGGGCCTGGGTGAGCGATTTGACCAGCTCGGCTTCCAGCTTGGTGAGCACCTCGAGCGTATAGTCGTCGGCCTCGGCGCGGGTCTGCTCGGCGTCGGCGCGGGCGGCCTGGAGCAGTTGCTCGGCCTTAGCCTGGGCCGAGGCCACCAGGCTTTCGCGACTCACCAAGGTGTCGCCCTTCTCTTTGGCCAACTGCACCGTGCGCGCGGCCTCTTCCTGAGCCTGGGCCAGGATCCGGTCACGCTGGGCCAGCACTTGCTGCGACTTTTTCACTTCCTCGGGGATCGATACCCGCATCTGGTCGATGATTTCCAATACACGGTCCTCGTCCACCATCAGCTTGTGGCTGAGTGGAATCGCCGTGCCAGCGTTGAAAACTTCTTCCAGGCGGTCAACTAAGTGCAGAATGTCCATGCCATCCTCCCCCGACGGGGATGATCGGGTTATGTCGGCTTAACATACACCGATTGTGGTGGGAATGCAATTCCAGACGCCGGTCGGCGGGGCGTTCAACCCAGCACCTGCGGTCTGGGCAGGTGTTGAACGCCCCTACCGGTCAATCTCGCAGCGACGTCATCGAAACCAGCTTGCCGCCGTCTTCACCCAGCTCCAGGAAACGCCGTTTGAGCGCCGCTTCGACCGGCGCCGACACCATGGTACTCACGTCGCCGCCCAGCGAGGCGATTTCGCGCACCGAGGTCGAGCTCAGGAACGTGTGCCGCTCGCTGGTGATGAGCGGCACGGTCTCGATCGAGGGCGCCAGGCGATGGTTGGCCAAGGCGATGCGGAACTCATGCTCAAAGTCGGAAAAGACGCGCAGCCCGCGCACCATCACTTTGGCCCCCACGGACTGGCAAAAGTCGACCGTCAGCCCGCTGTAGCCGGTGACCCGGACGTTGGCTAGGCTCATTTGGGCCACCGAGGCGCTCACCATGGCCAGCCGGTCATCGGGCGAAAACAGCAGCGATTTGAGCGGCTTATCGTAGACCGCTACCAGCAATTCATCGAACAGCGAGGCGCTGCGGCGGATGATGTCTTCATGCCCAAAGTGGATGGGGTCGAATGTGCCCGGGTAAACAGCCAAGATCTTCAAACCGATTCTCCCGCGCCGGCCTGGCCGGCACCCGCCCAATCGTCTGCCGGAGGGGCGTACAACCCAGCACCTGCGGTCTGGGCTGGTGTTGTACGCCCTTACACGGCCATTAACACGAGTGGAATTTGCCCTAACTCTTGTCGCCGGCGCCGGGGGTCCAGAATTGTTCAAACAAGCCGGCCAGCATCTGGTGCTCCGGCGCCTGCAAGTCTGGGTCACGCTCGAAGATTTGGCGCGCGGCCCGGCGGGCTTTTTCGATGGTCACCACATCGCTCAGCCGCGCCATGCGCAGCCCGGCGTACCCTGATTGGCGCGTGCCCAGGAAGTCACCGGGGCCGCGCAGCTCCAGGTCTTTTTCGGCCAGGAAGAAGCCATCCTGCGATTGTTCCATGGCCTGCAGCCGGGCGTCGGGCGGCGCGCCGTTGCCCAGGTTATCGGGCACCAGCAGGCAAACCGAGGCGTGCTCGCCGCGGCCCACCCGCCCACGAAACTGGTGCAATTGCGCCAGCCCAAAGCGATTGGCGCCCTCGATCAACATGACTGTGGCGTTGGGCACGTCCACGCCCACTTCGACGACCGAGGTGCTCACCAGCACCTGGGTGTCGCCAGCGCGGAAGCGCGACATCACGTAATCCTTCTCGTCCGGCTTGAGCCGTCCGTGCAGCAAGCCCAGCTTGAAGTCGGGGAACACGTCGCGCTGCAGGCGCTCGTGCTCGGCCACCGCGGCCTTGGCATCGATCTTTTCCGACTCTTCCACCAAGGGGAAGATGATGAAAGCCTGCCGGCCCTCCACCAATTGGTTGCGGATATAGGCGTAGCCGCGCTCGCGCTCTTGCGCCTTAATCAGCTTGGTGGTGATGGGCTGGCGGCCGGGCGGCATCTCGTCCAACAGGCTCAGGTCCAAATCGCCATACACCGTGAGGGCCAGCGAGCGCGGGATGGGGGTGGCCGTCATGACCAGCAGGTGTGGGCTGGTGCCCTTGCCGCGCAGCGCCGCGCGCTGGCTGACGCCAAAACGATGCTGCTCGTCGACGATCACCAGGCCCAGGTTGGCAAACTCGACCGGGGCTTCAATCAGGGCATGCGTGCCCACCACGGCCTTAATCTGGCCCGACTGGATGCCGGCATAAATCTCTTGTTTTTCCCCGGCCGGGGTCGAGCCTTGCAGCAGCCGCACCGCGCCCGGGTCGCCTGCGACTGGCGCCAGCAGCTTGAGCAGAGTCTGGTAATGCTGTTCCGCCAGGATGCTGGTTGGCGCCATGATGGCGGCCTGTGCGCCCGAGTTGATCACTGCCGCCATCGCTACCGCCGCCACGGCTGTCTTGCCAGAGCCGACATCGCCTTGCAGCAGCCGGTTCATGGGCACATCACGCGCCAGGTCGGCGCGAAGGTCGACCACCGCACGCTGCTGCGCCCCAGTGAGCGTGTAAGGCAGGCTGGCCACGAACGACTCAAGCCACTTGTCGCTTATGGCCACCGGCCGGCCGGTGTGCGACTGCCAATCACGCCGCTGGCGCTGGCTGCCCAGTTGGAGCAGCAGCAGCTCGTCAAACGCCAGCCGGTGCTGGGCGGCGCTGAGCCTGGCCTGATCGTCGGGGAAGTGAATTTGTGCCAGGGCCTCGGCGTAGCTCATCAGGCCGGCCTCGCTTACCACCGAGGCCGGCAGTGGATCGGACTGCCTGGGGGCCCAATACTGCACCACCTGAGCAGTGAGCTTGCGGATGTTTTTCTGGCGTAGGTCGGCGTTGGCGGGATAGACCGGCACAATGCGGTTGGTGCTCAACAGCTCGCGGTCCAGGTCTTCCCACTCCTCGGGGATGATGGTCAGGCGGCCAAGGTATTCGCTGATGCGGCCAGAAATGACGATCTGGCGGCCGGGGGTAAAGTGCTTCGTCAGCCATTCCTGGTTGAAGAACGTCACTTCCAGCGTTCCGGTGGTATCCGATAGGATCACTTTGAGCATCTTGCTCTGACCGCCGCGGAAGGGCCGCAGGTGGGCCTCCCACACGGTGGCAATGACGCTGCACTCCTCGCCAAACTCCAGGCGATTGATGGTCTTAAGGCGTGAGTAATCGTCGTAGCGGCGCGGGAAGTGCAGCAGTAGATCGCGCAGCGAATTGATCCCCAGGCGCGCAAAGTTGCCGGCGGTCTCGGGCCCAACCCCATGCAGCACGGTCAGCGGCGCGTCGATGCCGGCCGCGGTGTTGAGCGGCTCGGCCGCGCGCAGGGGTTTGGGCGCCACCGGGCGGCGCGGGCGCGGGTCGATGGGCTCTTCGCCATACTCAGACCCCTCGCCGCGGCGCGAGTGCGAGTGTTGCGCTTGCGGCGGGGCAGGTGGTTTGGGCGGCTTGGGCGGCCGGGCGGGCCTGGGCTGCGGGCGGGGCTGTGCAGACGGCGCAGCCAGATCCGGGGTGGCAGCCGCGCTGGCGTCCAAGTTCGCCCGGGGCGTGGCAGCCGCGGGCATGGTTGTCGCCGCGCTTTGGGGGCTGGAGTCCGTTGCCGGGACCGGTGCCATGGGCGGCTCGGCGGCGATATTTTGTTCGGGGGCCAATCGGCTCGGCGCGGGCGCGGTGCTCGCCTCAGATGCGGGCCGCGGGCTGGGCTTTGGGGGGTAGCGCGCCGGATCAGGCTGGCGCGCCGGTGGTCGCTCGGCCGGCCTATCCGGCCGGCGCTGGGGCACACTTGTTGATCCGGCGGCAGGCCGGGCCGCGGCCGGGGTGGGGGCCGGTATTCCGCTGGGCGCGGTGGCCGGCGCGGGCGGCGGCGCTTTGACCGCCGCTTGCGCGATAGCTTGCAAGGCCTGGACCGTCGCCGCGCGCTCCGTCGCCGATTGCTCGGCATATTGGCGCACCAGGCTGGCGACGCTCTCAATGAAAGCGCTGTCCATGCCCGCGCGCCGGGCGTTGGACTCCCAGAAGCTCAGCATTTTGGGCAGCCCGCCAATCACGGCGGTATTTGGATAGCCGTTCTTCTGCTCAAGCTGAAGAACTTTTTGAAGTTGTTCTAATGCGGCATTCATAGGCCCGATTCTACCATCACCGCTGCCACCCCAATGGCGCCGGGTCCAACATGCGTGCCGATGACCGCGGTGGCCTCAACCACCACCGGCGGCTGTTGCGCGCGTGGCGCCAGGCGTTGGGCCATGGCTACGGCGTCGCCCGCGCTATTCGTATGCAAAATGGCCAGCCTCGCCAGCGGCCCCAGCGCTTCCACGCGCGCAGCCAATTCGTCACGCGCCTTCTGGCGGGTGCGAACGCGGGCCGGCACGCTGACGACCCCGGCCCGCACTTCCAGCAGCGGCTTGATTTGCAGCAAGTCACCCAGCCGCGCCGAGAGCAGACTGGCGCGCCCGCCGCGCCGCAGGTACTCGATGGTGTCCAGGGTCGCATACAGCCGCACGCGCGTCTGCACCAACTGCACCACCCGCAGCACCTCCTCACGCGTGGCGCCGGCATCGGCAGCTTCGGCGGCGGCCAACACCTGCCAGCCCATGCCCATGGAGGCTTGCCCCGAATCGACCAGTGTTACCTGCTCGCCCAGCGGCTCGGCGCCCAGGCGAGCGGCGTTGAAGATGGCGCTGAAGCTGGCCGAGAGGTGAATGGCCACCACCTCAGCCGGCGCGCACGAGCGGTAGGCGGCCTCGAAAGCGGCCGAGGCCGGCGCGGCGGTGGTGGGTAATGGGTTGAGACCGGGCAGACGCTGATAGAACTCGGTGCGGCTGATGTCGACGCCGTCCAGGTAGGATTTACCCTCGATGTTGAGCACCGAGGGCACAACCACAATGTTGTAGCGCGCCGCCAGCTCGGGGGGCAAGTCGCCATTCGAGTCGGTGACCACGCGAACCGGCATGCGCGGCACAGACCCAGGCTAGCCCTTGGCCTTGCGAGGTCGCGGCTCTTCGTCGCGCAGCCGGCCGCTTTGAGCCACCTTGGGGCCTTCGGGCTCGCCTTCGCCTTCAAACACCATCACGCCCATAGCATTGGGGCCGACGAAGGTGGCCAGCGACGGCCGGTAGGCCAGCACCGGCCAACTGCGACCGGGAAACTCAATCGCCAGTCGTTCGAGCAGCAAGCGCGTATCTTCACTGGCGACGGTGGAGCTTTGTAGGATGGCCAGGTTTTCAATATTTGAGAACTCGACCACGAATTCCACAAGTTTATCAATGGCCTGCTGGCGCGTGCGCACTTTCTCCATGGGCACCAGGTCGCCGTCTTCCAGGGTGAGGAACGGCTTGATGCCCAACATAGCCCCCAGCACGGCCTGGGCCTTGCCGATACGCTCGGCGTTCGCCAGGAACTCCATGGTCTCGATGAAAAACACCGCGTACAGGCGCGGGATCATGCCGCGTACGATACGAACGATATCTTCCTGGGTGGCGCCGCTCTCGGCGGCCCGGGCGGCCGCCTCGACCAGCAGCCCAAGGCCGATGGAGGTGGATAGCGAATCGATAATGTGGATTTTGCAGCGCCCCAGCACCTCGTCGGCGCCGGCGTGCGCATTGTGCCAGGTGCGGCTGAGCCGGCTAGAAACGTGTATCGACACCACACTGCCGTTTTGTTGGCAGACCTCCTCATACACGGCGGCAAAGGCCTTGGGCGCCGGCGCGCTGGAGGTGGGGATGGGCGCCCCGGCCGACAGTTCGCGGAAGAAGCGCTCGCTGTCCATATCGACCCCGTCCTGAAAACTGTTCGGGCCGAATTGGATGGTCAGCGGGACGACGATAACCTGGTGTTTGGCCGGGAACTCAGGGTCGAAGAAGTGCGCGCTGCTGTCGGTAACGATGCGAACTTTGGACATGGGTCTGAGAATACCTATTCGACAGAAATTATGTAGTGATAGTAGGGCTGGCCGCCTGGATGGGCTTCGACGCTGAGCGTGGGGTAGGCAGCGCGCACCGCTGCTGTCATGGCCGCGGCGTCCGCCTCGCGCACCTCGCCGCCCGAATAAAGCGTGATCAGCTCGTGCTCGCCGGCTGCCATGACCTCCAACAGCCGCAGCACCACCTCGGCAATCGCGTGCCCGCCGACGGCCAGCACACCGTTGCGCAGGCCGATGATGTCGCCTTCATTGACGGCGACCTCGTTGATCTCGACAGTGCGGCTGGCGGTGGTCACCTCCCCAGTATCGACCGCCGCCATGGCCCGCTCCATGGCGCCACTGACCGTGGACAGGTCGCCATCCGGGACCAAGTTGAGCAGGGCCGCGATGCCCTGCGGCACAGTGCGTGAGGGCAGCACGCGCACATCCTTGCTGCTCAGGCTGGCGGCTTGCTGGGCGGCCAGGATGATGTTCTTGTTGTTGGGCAGGACGATGATCTTATCGGTCGGCACGCCGTCGATGGCCGTCAGGAATTCCTCGGTGGAGGGGTTCTTGGTCTGGCCGCCGCCCACGATCGCCGCTGCTCCCAGCGAGCCCATCAGCCGCGACAGCCCGAGCCCGGGCGAGACAGCCACCACCGCCAGTTGGCCGGGCTGCACCGGCGCCAGCGGCAGCGCTTCGTCCCGGCCGGCGCCGGGCCCAGCGCCCTGGCGTGTGGCCACCTGGTCCAGCAGGTTCTCCATGTGCACATTGACCACCGTGCCCCATTCCTCGGCCAGCTCAATCGGCTCCAAGCGGCGCGACTTGAGCAGGTGAATGTGCACACGGTACAGGCCCTCGCCTTCGCCCACCTGGATGGACGAGCCCATCTGTTGCAGGCTGGCGTACATGTTGGGCAAGTTCATCTCCACCCGCGGTCGAAAGTCGACCACCACTTCCCATTCCTGCCCCGGCTCGACCGAATTCATGGCGCTGCCGACGGCTTCCAGGCTGAGCGGCGCCACGACATTTTGAGGCCCGGTGTCGAGCGGCTGGCCCTTGATATAGCGCAGCATACCTTCCAGGATGAGCGCCAGGCCCTTGCCGCCCGAATCGACCACCCCGGCCTGTTTGAGGATCGGCAGCAGCTCGGGCGTGCGCGCCACCGACGCCCTGGCGCCCTCGACCACCGCCTCGAGCACCGTGCGCAAATCGGCTGTCCGGTCGCTGGCCTGATAGGCGGTCTCGGCTGCCGCCGAGGCGTCCTTGATGACGGTCAGGATGGTGCCTTCCACCGGCTTGACCACGCCGCGATAGGCGGTGGCGCTGGCCACCTGGAGCGCCTGCACCACCAGGCCAGAGTCAAACGCTTCGGCGCCATCCAGTCCGCGGGCGAAGCCGCGCCAAATTTGCGAGAGAATGACGCCCGAGTTGCCGCGCGCGCCCATGAGCGCGCCCTGGGCCACCGCCGCCGCCACCTTGCTGGCGCTGGTTTCGGTGCTGTTTTCAATTTCCTTGTAAGCGGCCTGCATGGTGAGCAGCATGTTGGTGCCGGTATCGCCATCGGGCACCGGAAACACGTTCAGCGCGTTGACGAGCTCGTGGTTGGCATCCAGCCACTGCAGCGCCGAGCGGGTCAAACGGCGCATGCCAAACCCGTCGCAGCGGGGCAAGGCCACCGCCAGACGGATCTGGCGTTCGACCAGGGTTTGATCAGCTTCGGCGGTAGACACAGTTGGCATGCCCTGTTTCACGCGTCTGGCCCACTGACACGCAGGCCCTGCACATGCACGTTCACGTCACCAATGGTCTGACCGAGCGCCTTCTCGACCTGAAAGCGCACCGCGTTGGCCACGCTGCCGGCCACCGACGAGATGCGCGTGCCATATTCCACAATGATATACAGGTTAATGTCGATCGTGTCGTCTTCCAGCAGCACTTCCACCCCGAGCCGCGGGTCGCGCGTCAGGCGGTTGGCAATGCCATCGACCCTATTCTTAGGCGCCATGCCCACCACGCCATAAGTATGCAGCACGGCCTGGCTGGCGATGGTGGCAATCGCATCGGGCGACACCTCGATGCCGCCCAGCGGGTTGTTTTCCTGCGTCATGGCTGCCCCGGGTTGAAAGAAATGGTCATATATGGTACGATGCCGCCCGCAATTCAGACCGAAAGTTAAGGACGATACGATTATGGCAAAATGTGCAACTTGCGGCAAGGTTCCGGTTGTGGGGCGTAACGTGTCTTACGCCAAGAACCATACCCCGCGTCTGTTCCGGCCGAACCTGCAAAAGGTGTCGGTGTACGACCCCAAGACCCACCGGACCGTTCAAAAGACCTTGTGCGCCAAGTGCATCAAGGCGCTGTCCAAAGTCAGGTAACTCAGGCCTGATCGGGTTTGGGCCGGCCCTCGGCAACGGGGGCCGGCCTTTTTTTGCGTTCACCCGTCCGTTCGTCGTAGGGGCGTTCAACCCAGCACCTGCGGTCTGGGCAGGTGTTGAACGCCCTTACAAAGGCGCCCCTACGCCAGCGCGGCCACGCTGTGCCGCAAGCGCGCAATCGATTCGCCTATGGGCCGGCCGGTCTTGAACACGGCCGTGGCGGCCACCAGAACACTGGCGCCCGCCTCCACCACCAGCGGGGCGGTGTCTGGGTCGATGCCCCCATCCACCTGGATTTCCAGCTCCGACGTTCTGCCTTTGGCCACGGATTCCAACTGGCGCAATTGCCGCACCTTGCCGACCACCCCTGGGATAAACACCTGCCCCGAAAACCCAGGGTTAACCGTCATCGCCAGGATGAGATCCACGTCATTCAGAATCTCGCTGACCGCGGCCGCGGGCGTGGCCGGATTGATGGCCACCCCCACACCTTTACCCAGCTCTCTAATTTGCTGAACGGTGCGATGCAGGTGTTGGCAGGCCTCCAGGTGCACCGTCATGCGGTCGGCGCCGGCCTGCGCAAATGCCCCCAGGTAGCGGTCGGGCTCTTCGATCATCAAATGCACGTCCAACGGCAGGTGGGTGGCCCGCCGGGCAGCTTCCACGAGGACTGGCCCGAAGGAGATATTGGGCACAAAATGCCCATCCATCACGTCCAGATGGATCCAATCCGCGCCGCCAGCCTCACACTCGGCAATTTGCTCGCCGAAACGCGTGAAATCGGACGACAAAATTGAGACCGAGATCTTCATGACTCGGTCATGATACACGACGGGTGACGTAAAATCAAGGCATTCGGACGAAACCCTGATTGATGGCCTTGACTGTATCAAACATGGGCCGCCGGCCCTCCCAGGTGTTGAGTCAAAAAGGCTGCTACCCTCGGAAATGCGTCCAGCTTGTTGGCCAGTTTTACCAGGCCATGTCCTTCGTCGGCGTAAACCAGAAACTCCACCGCCACCTCGCACGCCCGCAAGGCGTCTACCACCTGCTGCGCTTCGGACACCGGCACACGGGGATCATTTTGGCCATGGATGACGATCAGCGGCGCGGTGATGCGTTCGATGTGGCGGATCGGGGAAATCGACTCCAGAACGGCTCGGTCATGTTCCAGGCTGCCATACTCGGCCTCGCGTACGCTGCGCCGATAAGCGCCAGTGTTCTCCAGGAAAGTCACCAGGTTGGCAATGCCCACGATGTCCACGCCCGCCGCCCACAGGTCGGGGTATTCGGTCAGCGCGGCCAGCACCATATAGCCGCCGTAGCTGCCCCCATACACCGCGATGCGCTGGCCATCCACCTCCGGCTGCTGCCGCAGCCAATACACCGCGTGGGCCAGGTCGGCCACCGAGTCGGG
>Ga0070730_10000650_pt1 | contig 38085 bp, 33 predicted proteins | sample Coa_R1_3_FD_66447 | JGI IMG/M metagenome (GOLD analysis project Ga0070730, IMG submission 66447) | Surface soil microbial communities from Centralia Pennsylvania, which are recovering from an underground coalmine fire - Coalmine... | ecosystem: Environmental > Terrestrial > Soil > Unclassified ...
GCGAATACGCGTTCGGGCTGCTGAACGGCGAGATCGGAGTGCACAGACTCGTCCGCATTTCTCCGTTCGACCAGGCCAAGCGCCGGCATACCTCGTTCGCCAGCGTTTTTGTCTCGCCGGAAATCGACGATTCCATCAAGATCGATATCAAGCCCGACGAGCTTCGCACGGACACCTACCGCTCCGGCGGCAAGGGCGGCCAGCACGTGAATACCACCGATTCCGCCGTGCGCATCACGCATATTCCCACGGGAATCGTGGTGGCCTGCCAGAACGAGCGCTCCCAGCACAAGAACCGCGAACGCGCCATGAAGATGCTGCGCTCCAAGCTGTATGAATATGAGCTCGAAAAAAAACGCGAGGCCAGCAAGAAGGTGGAAGATTCCAAGCTCGATATCGATTTTGGCTCGCAGATACGCTCTTATGTGCTGCATCCGTACCGGCTGATCAAGGACCATCGCACCAAGTTTGAGGCAGGCGACGTGGACCGCGTGCTCGATGGCGATTTGACGCCGTTTATACGGGCATATCTGCTGGCGCGCCGGGATTTGAGTTAAGCACCGGCAGGGGCTAAAGCCCCTTGAGCTTTATTGGCGTTCTATCGGCACGACTGAAGTCGTGCCCTGATACAAACCCGTTTTTACGAACACACGGTATAAATGAACGAAAGAGACGCGGGCGGGCCGCGTTCTTCCAAAAGCAGATGACGATCTTCGAACTCATCCGGCAGAATGCGGCGCCACCGCAGGTGATGCGGGCCGCGGCCAGGGGCAGTCTCTCCGTGCCCGCGGAGCAGATGATCGAGATTCTGGTGTATCTGACGCGCGATGCGGTTTACGGCGCCGAGGCGCACATTACGCTGGCGCAGTGGGACGAGCAATCCACGAGAGCGGTGCTGGCGAACCCCGCCACGCCGCGCGAAGTGCTCGATTATTTCTGGGCGGAAGGGCAGCGCCGGCCCTCGGTGATGCAGGCGCTGATCGAGAACCCTGCAACGGGCGATGCGCAGCTCATGGCCCTGGCCACGGCGGCAGGGCGCGAGATCATCGCGATTCTGCAGGCCAGCCCTCGGGTGCGCGGCTCCGCAATGGTAATGGGAGCGCTTGAGGCCAATCCGGAGTTTGTTGCGGATGATGGTGGGGGCGGCGTGGTGCAGGAGTTCGATGTGAACGAAGTTTACGACTCCTGGAAGCAGGAGCATGCCACCGAGATTGCGGCGGAGGAAGGCAGGGCCTTCGAGCTTTCCGAGGCCGATGAAGGCGAAAAGCAGGAGATTCAGGCCATTGCCGCCCCGGAGGGCAGTTACGCCGCCAAAGTGAGGGCCATGGGCATTCCCGCGGAGCAGCGCAGGCTCTCGCCGCTGCAGAAGATCACGCGCATGACGGTGGCGGAGCGAATCAAGACCGCTTTCGGCGGCGACAAGGAAGAGCGCGCCATTCTGATCCGCGATACCTCGCGCGTGGTGCAGAACGCGGTGCTGGCTTCACCCCGGCTGAGCGACCAGGAGGTGGAAAACATTGCGCAGAATAAAACGGTGCAGGAAAACGTGTTCCGCGAGCTGGCGCGCAACCGCAAATTCATCCGGCACTATTCGGTGGTGCGCAATCTGGTCAACAATCCCCGCTGTCCGCTGGACCTCGGCCTTACCCTGATCAAAAACCTGTATGTGAACGACCTGCACCATCTGCAGAACAACAAGAACATTCCCGACACGCTGCGCAAAGTGGCCGCCAAGCTGTATCGAGACAAGAAACTGGCAAAATAGCCGGGCGGCGGAAGCCTGGCTTTTGTTTTCCCCGGCCCTTCCCATACAATGCCTGGTGTTATGAACAATGCCAGCGATCCCATAGGCGAACTGCTGAAACGCGCAAAGACCATTGCGGTGGTCGGCCTCTCCGATAGTCCGCTGCGCCCCAGCCACGGCGTGGCGGCGTACATGCAAAGCGCGGGCTACCGCATTATTCCGGTGAACCCGGCCATTCACGGCGCGCTGGGCGAAAAAGCCGTGAAATCACTGCGGGACATCCAGGAAAAAATCGACATCGTGGACATATTCCGTCGCTCGGAAGCAGTGCCCGAAGTGGTGGACGAGGCAATCGAACTTGGCGCAGGGGCAATCTGGATGCAGGAAGGCGTGGTCCACGAAGCAGCGGCGGAAAAAGCCCGCAAAGCGGGGATTTTTGTGGTGATGGATCTTTGTATTTTGAAAGAGCACCGGAAGCGGGTGGGGTGATTGAGCCCGGACTTTCAGCTAGGACTAACTGGCCATTTTACGTTGCCATCATTGCCTTTTTTGGATAATTGTATGGAAATCAGTCCCCAGATTTGCGTTGAGTGCCGACATGGGCATTATGTCGGCCCCATTCAGCTCCCAAACTCCATGATTGCATCACTAGATCGCATTCCAGAAGGGATAATGCCGGTACTTTATCCGCTGTTCGTTGCATGTCCTCAATGCAAGCTAGTGTTTGACGGTTCACGCAATATCCGCCATCACATTGCCGGAACAAGAGACCTTCGGCTAATTCCTGTGAATAAACGTCCAATCCTGGCACGGCGTTTATGCGGCGTAGACAACTGCGAGTCTCGTATAGAAATCCATACAACCGTGGACGCTTATAAATCTGCATCTCGATTATTATCTGAACTCGAAACAATTACCCAGCAATGGTCGTTCGATTTGACAATTCGTTGCTCAAATACTGACGGCGGTCATTATCTAAGATGGGCAGGAAAGCAGATTTACACTTTTGATGGACTTCCACCTGGGCATGTGAACTAGGCACGATTTTACTTTCGGCGCTGTGGCATCATGCGCCTAGAAAATCAGCAACACTCCGCCGCCGTGTCTATTTGCCTGCTAAAATTGCGCCTCTATGCACGCCATAATAATTTTGCTAGCCATGATCGCTTCATTACAAGTGCAACAGGCCTCTCCAAATACTACAGCCAAAGAACGAAGCGCCATCACAACACAAAACAACCATCCAGAAATAGCACGCACGAATAAAAGAGCACAAAATAGCTTTCAGCCATCTTCCTGCAATCAGTGCCTTAACTGCTGTACCGTAGATCGTCAAGAAAGCAAGACACCAGAAGAAAAAGCCAGGACAGAGTCGCTGGATGTGCTCACTCGTCGTTATATGTGGGCAACGATCTTCGGAGTGGCAGGTGGTTTTATTGGCATTGGTGTATTGATTTGGCAAACGGTAGTTACCCGCACAGCTGCCAATGCAGCTAAGGCTAGTGCCGATTACGCCAGTGCGGCAGTCGAAGCCACAATGAGCAAAGAGAGGGCGCGTATCAGAATTGAAGTTGCGCCACTTAATCCGCAAAGTGGACGAGGGCAAAGCGGATCAGTGATCATGAATGGATCTGTTTGCACGCTTACTAATTATGGATTGACGGTATCGTTTATTGATGAGTTTAGCGCCAGATGTGTAAAAACAGACACCGAAGAAATGGTTATGGATTATGGCAAATGTAGGACACTTATTTATGGTGAATCGATTGAGCAAGGCAGCAATAGTGATCGAATTTTGGTTCCATTGGAGCCTGAACCTGTTTTGTCCGATGACGATATTATGAAAATTCGCAACCGCAAATCCTTCATTCACTTTTATGGTGTCGTAAAGTTTAGAGATATTTTCGACCGAAAATGGATAACAACCATTCACGTACTATGGACAATGCGTTGGGGCGTAATTATTTCCAACACTCCCACGCAATGGTGGGAGCCAATAGGCCCACAAGACGAGAATCAGGAAAAACGCCTGCAGCAATAGCGACATACTTTTACCGGGTAGCTCACCTTTATCTGGTTGACCCTGTCGACAAAACAAGCGCACACTGCACTGTCGTTGTGAAAAAGTTGCTGCTGATGGACGCGACGAACGCTGATGGGGATGAACAGTTTTAGAAAATTGCGACGAATTTAAACTGGAGATTTATAACGGGCTGCGGCCCAAAGCCGCAGCCTAACCCAGCGGCTGAAGCCGAATCACTCCTTGCCCTGCACGTGGTGGCTGAAGCCATCCCCTGACACTCCTCTCGATAAATCTGTTGGTATGTGGTGCAAACATGTTCGCAATCCCACCTTTCGCAAACCCCGCGAAAGATGTGGCACCCTTTGTTGTCGAGAGGGAAAAAATCGACATCTTACTGTTTGTGCGGGACGGTTGAAACCGTACCCTGCTACAGACCTCTTCCTGATACAAACCTGTTTTTGAAATGCACTGAGCCAGCTACCGCTGACATTTTTTGTCCATTGATTTTTTTTCGATATGCGGTATCATGCGCGAGCTTTGCAAGAAAGCCGTCAGATGAACTGAGGCTGGCGCGAGATATTTGACAATTGAAAAAGAAGCTATTAGCCATTGGCTCCTGGCCGTTGGCTTTTGGCTTTGGGTGGATGGTCTTTACTGGCTGGGCCGGGTGGCTGGGTGGCCCAAGCGTGGCCCTTGGGTCGAAGTGTGCTAACCCATTTGTTTGCAATGAAAGTGCGAAAAAACAGGGGAGGGGGGGAGCCGCGGATTTACGCGGATGGGCGCGGATAGGAAAAAGCCGTTAGCTTTTAGCTTCGCATAGCGGCTGGATTAGAAAGCTTGAATTTATTTGTTGTCTTCGGGTTTTTCTTTGGCGGCTTTTTGGCGTAAGCGGTGGATTTCTTCGAGGCGCTGGGACAGGAGTTTTTCCCGGCCTTCGGTGGTGGGGTGGTAGTAGCGGCGTCCGCGAAGATTGTCGGGCAGGCACTCCATATCGGCTACCTTGTCTTCGAGGTCGTGGGCGTACTGGTAGCCCTTGCCGTAGCCGACTTTTTTCATGAGTGCGGTGGGGGCATTGCGGATGTGCAGCGGGACCGGGGCGGCGGAGGTCTTTTCCACGTCTTCAAGGACGGCGTTGTAGGCGGTGTAAAGCGCGTTGGATTTTGGGGCCAAAGCCAGATAAGCCACGGCCTGGGCCAGGGCGAGCGCGGCTTCCGGCATGCCGAGGAAATCGATGGCCTCTTTGGCCGACAGGCAGAGGTTGAGGGCTTCGGGAGCGGCCAGGCCGATATCTTCCGAGGCCATGCGCACTACGCGGCGGGCGATGTAGAGCGGGTCTTCGCCGGATTCGAGCATGCGGGCGAGCCAGTAGAGCGCGGCGTCCACGTCGCTGTTGCGGACGGATTTGTGCAGGGCGGAGATCAGGTTGTAGTGCTCTTCGCCCGATTTGTCGTAGAAGAGCACGCGCTTTTGCAGCGTGTCTTTGAGGATTTGCTGGGTGATCTCACCGCCCTGGCCCGCCGTGGCCGCCGCGACTTCGAGGATGTTGTAGGCGGAGCGGGCGTCACCGCTGGAATACGCAGCGATCTGGCGCAGAACATCGTCACTGGCAGACAGCTTCATTTGGCCGAGGCCGCGTTCGTTGTCCTGTAGAGCGCGGCGGAGGAGGCCGATGATTTGGTCTTCGCTGAGCGGCTGCAGGATGTACACCCGGCAGCGCGAGAGCAGGGCGCCATTGATCTCAAAGGACGGATTCTCGGTGGTGGCGCCGATGAGCCGGATATTGCCGTGCTCTACGTGATGGAGAAAAGCGTCCTGCTGGGCGCGGTTGAAGCGATGGATTTCGTCGATGAACAGGATGGTGCGCGTGCCGTACTGCCGGGCTTTCTCGGCATCGGCCATGACCTGCTTGATCTCCTTGATGCCGGAGAGCACGGCGGAAAACTCGATGAACTCGGCCTGGGTGACGTGGGCGATGATCTGGGCCAGAGTGGTTTTACCCACGCCGGGAGGTCCCCAAAAGATGATGGAACCGGGATCGTCGCGCTCAATCTGCAGGCGCAGCGGTTTGCCTGGAGCCAGAATGTGCTCCTGGCCGACGAACTCGTCGAGCGTGACAGGACGCATGCGGTCCGCCAGAGGGCGCGCGCCCTTGTTTCCACGGTCCGGAAGTGCCTGAAACAAGCTCATGGAGTTACCTGGCGGTGTTTACGCTGCCTGGCTGCTTCGTACAAAACTATGGATGCGGCAATTCCGGCATTGAGAGACTCGACTCGCGGCGAATGGGAAATTGTAATCAGCTCGTCTGCCTGGGAGAGCACATCGGCGGGCAGGCCGGCGCCCTCATTGCCGATCAGCACGGCGACGGGGCCGGTGAAATCAACCTGATCGAGAGATTTGCCTTTATGAGAAGACGTGGCCAGAACACGCAGTCCGCGCTGCCGGAGCAGGCCGATCACCGGCTTGAGTTCCACACCGATGAGTGGCTGGCGGAAAATCGAGCCAGCGGAGGCGCGCACAACCTTGGCATTGTAGTGGCTCACGGTTTTTTCGCCGAGCAGGAGGGCGCGCGCGCCGAAGGCTTCCGCCGAACGGATGATGGTGCCGAGATTGCCGGGGTCCTGAATGCCGGCAACGCCGGCAAAGAGAAGATTTTGCGTGTCTTCGAGCAGGTCTTCGAGTTTGGTGGTTTTCAGCCTGACCAGCGCGGCCACGCCCTGCGGCGTCTCTGTGCTCACGGCGCTCGAAAAGACCGAGTCGGGCAGCAGGATGGCTTCGGTGTGGCTGGAAAGCTGGGGCAGCAGGCGCTGCGCGTGGTCGCGGGCGCGTTCGCTGAAAAAGACGGCCTGAAAGCGCAGTCCGCTGCGGATGGCCTCTTCGATGGTGCGGGTACCTTCCACGGCGATGCAGCCATCGGGGGTGGCCACGCCCTGTTCAAATGCCCGGCGGAGGTCCTTGACCAGAGAGTTTTGCCGGCTGGTGACCGGGCGTAAACGGGTTTCGTTTTGAGTCATCACTGAAGCCATGATACTGGCCGGGGCTTCCGGGGACAAAAGTACCCGATCGGAATGCTGCTTGGGCTTTACGGCCAGGCTGGTTTATCTTAGTAGCTTGCACTGGATCAAGACCGATGAAGACGCCGCACCGCCGCGTTTTCACGGAAAAATTCAAGGGGACTCGATTTGGCCGCGGAAATCGTAAAAATCAATCCGGAAACGCCGGACACTCGTCTGGTTTCTTATGTTGCCGACCGCATCAAGGCAGGGCAGGTGGTCGGTATGCCCACGGATACATTTTATGGCCTGGCGGCGGACCCGCTGAACCTGCGGGCGGTCGAGCTGATTTACGACGTGAAGTCGCGCAGCCGGCACAAGCCATTGTCGCTGCTGATTGAGAGCGTGGAGCAGGCGGAGTATCTGGCGCGTCCTCTGCCGGAGATTTTCTACGAGATCACCAGCAAATACTGGCCGGGGCCGCTGACGATCATCGTGAAGGCGTCTTCCCGGCTGCCGCTGAAAGTCACCGCCAACACGGGCAATGTGGCGCTGCGCGTTCCGGCTTCGCGAATTCCGGTGGAGGTGATCCGGGCGGCCGGAGTGCCGATTACCGCTACTTCCGCCAACATCAGCGGGGAGAGCGAGTGCACCACGGCTGATGGCGTGCGCATGCAGCTTGGCGGGCGCATCGGCCTGATCGTGGATGGAGGCGCGAGTCCGCGCGAGGTGGCTTCCACGATTCTCGATATGAGCGAGCCCGGAAGATGCTCCATTCTGCGCCAGGGCGCGATTCCGGAGAGCGAACTCCAGGAATTTCTGCACTGATGCCGAAAACACTCTGGAGCAAAGGGCTGCTGGTTGTACTGCTGGCGGCTGTCTCCTGGGTGGCGGTGATATACGCGCGGGTGGTGCATCAGTCAGGAAAAGATGAGGCGCGCCGGACCGATGCGATTGTGGTTTTTGGCGCGGCGCAGTATGGCGGCAAGCCGTCGCCAGTGTACAAGGCGCGGCTGGACCACGCGGCGCATTTGTACCATCAGGGACTGGCTCCGATTGTGATTACCACCGGCGGCGCGGGAGCTGATCCTGATTTCACGGAAGGCGTGGTGGGCAGGGAATACCTGAAGACTTTGGGCATTCCCGACTCTCAGCTCATCGCCGAGACGCAAAGCCCCGATACGGCAGAATCGGCCCGGCGCGTGGCCACCATCATGCGAACGAACGGCATGAAATCGTGCGTGACCGTAAGCGACGGCTACCATATGTTTCGCATACGGCAGATGCTGACGCGAGAGAACATTGTGGCGTATGGCTCGCCCCGGCCCTATTCCAAACCACATTCTCTGTGGAAGCGAAACGCCGAGGTGCTCCACGAAGTTACCAGCTACACGCTCTGGGTGCTGCACCTGAGCTGAAGCAGCCATCCGCGCTTACAGAAGCAGCCAGGCGAGCGCCGCGGCGGATGCGGTCCCGAGAAGGTTGACGAGATCGTTAGTCAGGTATCCGCGACGCTCGAGCACCGCACCCAGCAAACTGTCGATGAGCATTCCCAGGATACCGCAGGCCGCGATCACCGCTGCCTGATGGGTGGTGGCAAGTCCCAGAATTCTGGCGGCAAGGGCGATGATTCCGGCGGCGATCACGGCGGCTGCCGTTCCGTTGAAGCTGATACCGCCATCGATGCCGGGCGCAATGGGCTTGAGGGTGGTGATCAGCAGGGTGCGTCCGGGGAAGGCCTGGCCGGTTTCGCTGGATGAAGTATCGGCGGTAAGTTCGGCCATTGAGGCCAGGGCCAGCAGCCGCCAAACAGGAGGAGCAAAAGCCACGATGAAGCCGGCCATGCCAAGATTGGCCATCACCTGGGAGGCAGCGCGCCCCTTGCGGGATTCGGCTACATGCAGCCGCTCTTTCCGCGCGCGCCCCAGACGCGTTGCGCCCAGAGTCACGGCGAAGACGACCAGCAGCAGCCAGAAAAGTTTCATCTCGCTGGCGGCCATCACAAAGGCAATGCTCATGCCAGCCAGTGCGCCGGAAGCGCTCACTCCGCGGGCCAGCCAGGCAGCGAGCGCAAAGGCCAGGGTCGTTCCCAAAGCAATAAGAAGGCGGCTGCGCGAGCCGGACGAGCCGGGCCAGCGCAGCAGGAAGCCCGCGCTTAATCCGGCGGCGAAGCACAGACTGACGGCGTCTGCGACTGGTGATGGGCGGCGTTGGGTGGCCAGTTCTGTTCTCCTGAATGCGGACAGCTATTCGTACGCGGCTTCCGCGTATTCGAAATCCTACACAAATCCGGCGCGGCCTACACGGGCGCACGGCCGAAGATTGCGGGGAGTGGCGACTTGCTTATGGAATCAGGCTGGTTTGCTGGCCGCATCTCTTACCCGCTACAATGAAGGTTTCGCGACAACTTTTATATAATTTTCCAGCGGCCCGCGGGCCGGCGGAGTCATGATGATTGCAAAATACAGGAATTTTAGTTTGGCGATACTGGCCGGAATGTGTCTGATGTTTACAGCCGGGTGTGGTGACACGTTTCGTAATTTCGTTACGCCGGTCCCCAAGCAAAGCGGTAATCCCGAGGCGCTGTCCCATGCGGTTGTGACCTCTGTGAATCCCACTGGCAACGGCAGTGATCTTCATATCAATGTTTCCGGAGATTCCATTGCCGGGCTGGTGCCGCTTGGGGTGAATCCCTTGTTTTTCCTCGACAGACAGGGGCGGGCCTTTGTTCTCAACGGGGACAACACCGTCAGCATTTATACCGGTCTTCTCCCACAGACCACGACGGTGAGCATCGCTACGCAGCCAGCCACGGCAACAGGGCAGATTGCCGCTGGCGCCAACGGCAGCGGAAGTCTCTATGTTGTAAACAGCACCAGCAATAACGTGAGCTTTATTCCTTCAACGTCCAATACAGTGGCGCAGCTCATTAACGTGGGCACGGAGCCGGTGATGGCCGTGGGTGGTCCGGCAAACTCCAAGGTTTACGTGGTCAATCACTCGAGCAATGACATTACCGTGATCTCCGCGATCGATAATACCGTCCTGAAGACGATTCCCGTGGGCACGCAGCCCATTTGGGCGGTGATGAGCACGGACGGTGAAGGCGTATTCGTGGTGAATCAGGGCGAAGGGACGCTGAGTTTTATCGATACCACGCTCGACCAGGAGATTTGCGGCACCACTTCATTTGTCGCCTGCAGTTCGACAACCCGCATTCAGCTTGGCAGCTCGCCGAATTTTGCTTTCTATGACAGCCCGCGCCGCCGGATTTACGTCAGCAATACCGGGAGCAACAACATTACGCTGATCAACGCCAATGGAATCAATTTTGGCGTAACTCCGCCGGTGCTGCCGGCGAAAATTACGGATATTCCAGTGTCGGGCTCGCCGCTCTCGCTTGTTCCATTGCAGGATGGGTCGCGAGCCTATGTTGCCCTGGCAAACTGCACCGATCCGGGCACCAACCACACGAACTTTTTTGCGCACCTGCCGAACTGCAAAGGAAATATGGTCAGCGTGGTTGACGTGACGGCATTGCGGGAAACAAAGACCATTCCGGTTGGGCCGGGCGCTGTTTCCATTGACGCTGCTGCTGATTCCACGCGAGTTTACGTGGTCAGCACACTGGATACCACGGTGATTCAGGACAACGTGAACGCTGTTCCCCAGGCCGCGCGGACCATCTCGACGCCATCGGTTACGGCCATCAATACCAGTTCCGATTCCGTATTGCGGTACACAAGCGATCCTTCCGTAACCAGTCTGGTGCCGAGTTTTCTGGCGCCGCCGCAGAACCCGAACTGCACTCCATTTCTCGACACTGCTTTTAACAAGACCGTGCCCATTCCATGCGTGGGACAAACGGCGTTTTCCGTGCACGTGATTCCCTAAAACACCGCGAGGGCTTCTGCCCTGTAAAGCTTCATGCGGTCTGGCAGCTCTTGTGGCGACAGACCGCATTTTTCACAGGTTGTTTGATTGCAGTTATAAGGATGGAGTGCTGATTATGCGGTGGTTTTGCGGTCGGAACGGCGGCGGCCCCGGTAGCGCATGGCGATGTTCATAAACACGTTGCCGCGATCGGTATCAAAGCACATGACCAGCGCTTCCTGATCTTCATTGCTTTTTTCGCCGAGTTCGTCGCTGTGAATCACGGGAGGAGTGATCTTGAACTGGAACCCCTGATCATTGAGAGCCGTGATCGCGCTTCCGATCACCATGTTGAGAAGTTCACATACGGTTTCACGGGCAATGTCCTCGTTTTCCGCCACCGGCTCGCCGGTCAGGTACGTGGCGACACGGGCCGCGGTCGGAGGGTCGATATCGAAGATGATTCGCCCTTCAATGTCACCGTTAATAGTGACCATGGAAGCCACGCCGCGCCGGCGATAGGCTTCTTCTTCCATCGTGACGTCCCCGATGTGGGTGGGACACTGCAGCGTCTCGGCCAGAACGGCATCGGCCGCGTTGATAAATGGCTGGATCAGCTCCATTTTCACAGATCAACCCTCCTGAACCATGGCAGTGGCAACCTCGGCGTCCTCGCCCATCACGTATTTGATGACTTCGTAAAGGATCTCGGGTTTGACCGGCTTCTGTACGAAATGGCGCGCTCCTTTTTGCAGCGCCGCCACGATATTTTCCTGGTAGCCCACAGAAGATACCATGACGATGCGGGCGTCGGGATGGGCGCGTACGATTTTCTCCGCGGCCTCAATGCCTTCCATCTGGGGCATGGTGATGTCCATCAGCACCATGTCCGGCGTGGTGCGGTCGTATTCGGTGATGGCCGTGCAGCCGTCACCGGCTTCGCCAACGATCTCGCCGCCGAACGACTCCACCATCTTGGCCACATTCTTGCGGGCGAAGACCGAATCGTCCACAACCAGATAGCGTATGGGTTTGTGGTCCTTTCTCAGCAATACCGGGAACTGGTCCATAAAATTCTCTCCTTACAACTGTAACGGAACCCGATTGGGTTGTGTGATCTTTTCCGCGTCGCACTGCGTAGTAATTGTTTTTGCCATTGCATCCAGCGAAACCACGCGGCTGGCATAGCCTCTCTCAATCGCCGCCTTGGGCATTCCAAAGACGACGCAGGACTTCTCATCCTGGGCAATGGTTAGCCCTCCGGCCCTCTGAATCTGGCCCAGGCCTTCCGCGCCGTCATCGCCCATTCCGGTCATCAGTACGCCCAGGGCGCGCGCTCCGAACTCTGCCGCCGCGGAGCGGAACAGAACGTCCACGGATGGCCGGTGCCCGTTCACATGAGCATCGTCCGACAGAACAATGGTATCTCCGAGCGGCAGGCGGCGCAGCTTGACGTGCCGGTTGCCCGGACAGATCAACGCCCGCCCGGCGATCAGAAAATCTCCCGACCGGCCTTCTCTCACCTCCAGGGCGGAGCACTCATTCAGCCTGCGGGCAAACATTTCCGTGAAGCCTTCGGGCATGTGCTGCACCACCACGATGCTTCCGGGAAAATCCTCGGGCAACTGGGAGAACAGATACTGCAGCGCATGAGGGCCGCCGGTGGAAATGCCGATGGCCACGATCTTTGTAGGTTCCTTGCGGGCGCGCGTTGCCGGTTTATTCGAGACTTTGGCCGGATCGGGCAGCAGATTGACGAGGCCAGTGTGCTGATGTTTCACCGCGCCTTTGATTTTGGCGATCAGGTCCAGGGCAATGGGGTCCATTTGCGCCGAAGCGGCGTCCCGCGGTTTGGCCACAAAGTCAAAAGCGCCCAGCGAGAGGGCCTTGAAGGTGGCGGATGCGCCCTCCGTGGTCAGCGCGCTGACCACAATGACGGGAATGCCAAACCGGCGCGTGATCTGGCGAAGCGTTTCCATGCCGTCCATGCGCGGCATTTCGAGATCGAGGGTAATTACCTGCGGTTTGAGTTCTTCTATCTTCCGCAGCGCAAACGTGCCATCCATGGCCGTACCGACGACTTCGATACTATTGTCGCGGGCCAGAATCTGGGGAATGAGTTTGCGCATGAGGGCGGAATCATCCACCACCAGCACGCGTACTTTTTCGCTCATGCCGTGGCCTCCATGGTTCTCCGCGCACGGCCCAGCCTGGCTACCACGCTGGTCAGGTTCAGGATGAGAACGACGGTGCCATCACCGAGAATGGAAGCGCCGCTCACCAGTTCGGTGGCCACCAGATGATCATCCAGCGCCTTGATGACCAGTTCTTCTTCGCCGATCAGATGGTCCACAATCAGCCCGAACTTTCTTTCCGCGAGAGATACAACTATGACAAACATCTTTTTTCTGCCGGAGGACTTTTTGGACAGTGCATGCAGATGGACCAGGGGCAGGACCTCGCCTCTGAGCTGGATTACGTCGTGCTGGTCCACCCGATGAATCTCTTTTTCGGTAATGCGGCTGATTTCCACCACGGAAGCCAGTGGCACGGCCCAGGACTGCCTGCCAACATGGAAGAGCAGGGCCTTGATAATGGCCAGGGTGAGCGGGACCTTCAGCAGGAACGTAGTCCCCGCGCCCTGAGTGGTTTTGATGCTGACCGTTCCTTTCAATTTTTCGAGCACGGTGCGCACAATATCCATGCCCACCCCGCGGCCGGAGATGGAGGTGACCTGCTCGGCCGTGCTCAATCCGGGATGAAAGACCAGATTCAGCGCGTCGGTTTCGCTCAGAGTTGCCGCGTCCGCCGAGGTAATGATTCCACTATGGACTGCTTTGGCCACGAGCTTCTGCACGTCAATGCCGCGCCCGTCGTCACTGACCTCGATTACGATCTGATTTCCCTGATGATAGGCGTTGAGCTTCAGCGTTCCCTGCGCTGGTTTGCCCGCTTTGGCCCGCTCCGCCGGGGATTCGATTCCGTGCGAGATGGCATTGCGCACCAGATGCGCCATGGGTTCGGCCAGCATGTCGAGAATGCTCTTGTCGAGGTCGGTGCTTTCTCCGCTCACGGCCAGGCCCACATCTTTGCCGCATGATTTTGCGGTGTCCCGCACAATGCGGGGGAAGCGCCGGAAGAGCTGTTCTACCGGCACCATGCGGATCTTCATGACCGATTTTTGCAGATCATTCAGAATGCGCGCCTGGAAGGCCATGGCATCGGCAAACTTTCCGCGCAGCGGGTCTTTGGGAAAGCGTTTATCGAATTCCCCCACGCTCTGGTGCAGCATGCTTTTGCCGATGATGAGTTCTCCCACCAGATTCAGCACGATATCAATGCGTTCGGCATCCACGCGCAGCGTTTCCGCCATGGCGGGCTGTGCTTCACGGTTTGGCGCGGACGATGGCTGTGGCTCCGGCTCGGGTGCGTTCATTTCCAGATCCAGAATGTCTTCGGCATCGCCGGCGGATTCTTCCGCTGCTTCCGGAGCAGCGGCGAGCTCCACGAGGATGGCCGCCGTTACCGAGGGTATGAGGCACTTTTTCTCAATCCAGTCTTTTGCCTGCCTGCTGGCGAGTGCCGCTTCCACCACGTCCAGATTGGCAGCCAGTTCGTTCTGGTCGGGGACGACGGCCAGCAGACGTCCGCAGCCCTGAAGCACGTTGCGAATCAGCTGCATGGCTGCGCTCCGCATGGGGCATTGGGCATCGATGCTGAATGCAATGTTGTAAACGGGTTCTCCGTTGCCCAGCGCTTCTGCAATCAGCGCCTGCTCGTACTCGCTCCAGGCAAAACGGCCCTGAAGTTTTCCCGGTTTCCCATTGGAAGACGCGGGCATTTGCGCGAGGCGCAGAATCTGGCTGCGCAGCTCGTCTCCCGACGGCGGCTGCATGCTGCCCCGGTAAGCGGAAAGCATGGAGCCAAACGTGTCGGCGGCGATCAGTACGATGTCGGCCAGAGCGCCATTGGCGGAGTGGCCGTTTTGGTGCGTGAGCACGTCCTCAAGCTGGTGGGCCAGCTCGCTGAACTCCTGAAAGCCGCAGGCGGCGGAATCGCCCTTCAGGGTATGAATCGTCCGCCGGACCTCGCGCAGGATCTCCGCGTCATGCGGACGCTTCTCCAGCTCCAGCCCTTCTTCATTGAGCGTCTGCAGCAATTCGGCTGCGCTCTCAAAAAAAAGCTGGCGGAGTTCGGCGGCGCGCTCGTCGGAGAAGAAACTCACGCCGGCACCTCGATCCGCTGGTAGGCGGTCCCGTTATTCAGATGGATCATGCGAAACTTGTTAGAGAGGCCAAAAAGACTCTCGGCATGGCCGATGAACAGATACCCTTCGGGATTCAGGCAGCGGTAAAACTTGTCCACCAGCCGCTTCTGTTCGGCTTCATCAAAATAGATCATCACGTTGCGGCAAAAGATCACGTCGTTGCGCTGCGGCAGAAATTCCGTTTTGAGATTGTGAAAGTCAAAATGGACCATGCTCTTGAGCGACTGCTTCACCGCATATTTGTCGCCCGTCTTGTCAAAATAACGGAGACGATAGGCGTATTCCACCGGCTCCATCTGCTGTTCGGGATAGCTCCCTTCCTGGGCGGCGCGCAGTACCGAATAGTTGATGTCCGAAGCCAGAATTTCCACTTTCCACGGCGGCGGGACCAGCGGCTTGGGGCTGGGCATGTCAAAGGGCAGGGGATTGCGCAGATAGTAATAAGCCAGGGCATCGCACACCTGCATGGCCATGGTGTAGGGCTCCTGCCCAGTGGAGCAGCCGGCGCTCCAGAAGCGAAGCGACCAGTCCCGGCGCTCCTGCTTCCGGTGCAGCAGCTCTTCCAGAATTGTTTTGTGGAAGAGATCCAGCTGCGGTTTGTTGCGGAAAAAGCTGGTCTCGTTGACCGTGAGGTTTTCCACCAAAGACGTAAGTTCGGCCTTGCCCTGATGGCTGGTCAGCAGACGATAGTAGCTGTAAAACGTATCGAGCCCGCAGATTTTAAGGCGTCGCTGCAGGCGGTCCTGGAGAAAATGGGCCCGTCGTTCGTCGAAATACATCCCGCATTCCTGATAAATCAGGCTTTGCAGCAGCTTGAGTTCGGCATCGGTAATCTGGATTGGAGCGCTGGAAGTAGCCATTGTTCCCACTTGGTTTGTTGTTTCTGCAACTCGTTGTGTTCTACGCGGACGCCTGTCCCGGCAGTGCATCGGCCACTTCAGCCAGCCGGCGCAGTTCGCCTTTCTGCAGCACCCGCGTAAGGTCAATCAAAATAATCAGCCTTCCGTTCAGCTTGCCCACGCCGGTGACGTACTGCACATCACCTTCTTCAAAAACGTTCGGTGGCTGCTCAATCTCGGTTTCCGGAATCTTCATGACTTCCGACGCCGCGTCCACCATCAGCCCCACCATCTTGCGGTCCACCTCGGCCACAAGAATACGGTTTTTGCGCGTGGATATGATTTCCTTTTCCCCAAAGCGTTTGCGCAGATCCACCACGGGCACGATTTTTCCCCGCAGGTTGATCACGCCCTCCACGAAATCAGGCGCCTCCGGTACGGCGGTGATATCGGGAATGCGGACGATCTCATGCACCAGCCGGATGGGTACCCCAAAACTTTCACGGCCGATCCGGAAGCCGACGATATGTTGTTCTTTGGCCATCCGTGTCCTCCGTTCCTAGTTGTACGATCCGGAAGCGGCATAGCGCGGTGATGCCGCGCGGGCCCCCTGCTCGTCCCGGCGACGGGCTATTCCATTTCGTCCATCGCCATTACTCATGGTTTCAAGAACAAAGCGGTCCATTGCTTCCAGCATGGAGCGCGCCATGCGCGACATCTGTTCGGAAGAGGCCGCCAGTTCCGTGGAACCGGAGGAGGAACGCTGCACCAGTTCGCGCATCTTTTCCATGGCCCGGACCACGGCCTGCGCTCCCGATGCCTGCTCTTCCACCGACGAGTTGATCTCGTGCGTGATTTCGTTCAGGCGCGTGGTGGCTTTGGCAATCTGCGAAGACCCGTGCGACTGCTCGTTGGTGGCCGCGCCAATCTCCTGCGCGAACTTGTAAACCTCGGAGACTACATTGGAGATTTTCCGGAGCGCCGTGCTCAAATCGCTGCCGAGGGTGATGCCTTCGTTCACGATGGAGGTGCTCTTCTCCATGTTGTCCACGGCCTTGCGCGCTTCTTTCTGAATGCTCTGAATCAGCTCGGAGATTTCACGCGTGGACTGCGCCGATTTTTCCGCGAGCTTGCGCACTTCATCGGCAACCACCGCGAATCCCAGACCGTGCTCGCCGGCGCGGGCCGCCTCAATGGCGGCATTCAAAGCCAGCAGGTTGGTTTGCTCGGCCAGGTCGTCGATGACTTCGATGATCTTGCCGATGTCGTCGGCCCTTTGGCCCAGAGCGGAGATGATTTCCGCCGAGGAGCCAATGGTGGCGTTGATGCGGCTGAGGCCGTCGGTGGCTTTCTCCATGGTGGTGATGCCGCTGGTGACTTCATCGCGCGAGCGCTGCGAAATATCGAGCAGAACCTTCGCCGTATCGGCCACGCGCTGGATCGAAGCCACCATCTCGTCGATGGAAGCCGAAGTCTCGCTTACGTTGGAAGACTGCATTTGCGTGCTCTTCACCATGTTCTGCACGTTAATGCTCATTTCGTGCATGGTGCTGGTGACTTCATCAATCGCCGTGGCGGCCTGCACGCTGATCTTGGCCGAATCGTCGGAGGCGCTGGCCACCTGGTTCGATCCGCTGGCCACCTGGGCCGCGCTGTCGCGGACGTTTTTAACCAGGCTGCGAAGGCCAATCGTCATTTCCTGGAAAGCATGGCCCAGAGTATCGCGCTCGGAGCGGGGATGAATTTCCGCCGAAAGGTCGCCGCCGGCAATGGCCTGGGAAACGGAGGCCATTTCGCGCAAATACTGGACCATGTTGTTGAAGGTACGGGCCAGCACGCCAACTTCGTCACTGGATGTGGTGTCCACGGTCTGGTTCAGGTCGCCGGAATTGCCGATTTGTCCGGCAACTTCAATCAGCCTCTCCAGAGGATTCGTGATGGAGGTAGCCGACCACCACGCGACGCCCAGGCCCAAAAGCAGAACCAGCAGCACGCCGGTGTATGTGATCCCGGCCGTGAGTGTGCTGGCTGTTTTGTCGGACTCGCGCGCTCGCGCACGGGAGATGTTGACCGCATTAATGAGTTCGGCCAGGGGCTGCTCTTCGGCGTCCACATATTTGGCGGGGCCTGCCTGCAGATAAGCGATTTGTAGTTCCGCCACCGTGGAGCTGCCCGCGTCCACCTGGTGGCGTTTTTCCATCAGAGGACCGGCAAACTCCGAGGCCCATTTGCGATGCGCGTCGCGTATTTTATCGAGAAGATCTTTGGATTTGCCGTTGTCGTCCATGGCAGATACCGTTTTCTCGGCTTCGGCGATAATGCGTTCCACTTCCGCGCTGCCGCTGACGGTGGCGTCGGATTCGTGGGAATCGCCATTCAGCAGGAAGCTGAGCAGGTGCATGCGATTGTTCATTCTCGCCTGGTCAAGTCGGGAAATGGCCTGCACCGTATCAATGGCGTTGTTATAGACCAACTTCGTACCCTGCTCATGGCCAGTGGCCCAAATGCTCAGGCCAAACATGACGAACACAACGGCGAGTATCGAGCCAAATCCCAGATAAAGCTTTTTGCGAATGCTCATGTTCTACCCTCCACATGCCAGAATGGGGACGACGGGAAGCTGGCAGGTGCTTTCGTAAATCACCGGTTCAGATTTAATTTTTAGTGCTGAACTTGATTCTGCACACATTCTTACCGCATAAAAATGGAGATAACCCCAAGCCCAAAGTGCAATGTCAATGCCATGTCGGCGGGAGCCGTGGGATGATGGGGCGATGATTCTGTTAACTATATTTAAATCAATATGTTAATGCAGATTTCGAGGCATTTTTCAGGCCTGTGTTTGCAGGTCCGAAAGCAGGCATTTCGTCTCATTGCGCGGCTTGCCGGGTGTGAGTGTGTCTCACGCTGAGACGTTTTGCCGCCCCTAAGTGTTTCTCCCCTGGGTTCTAACGGCAAATCCATATTGACTCAAAATGAGATTGCAGAGTACTTTCAAGACTCCCCCACCCAGGCTGCGGCCAAGGCCAGGTTTCATGAAACCATCTTCCAGCTTCGGACAGACGTACTGGCAGGACCAGACGGTTCATTTGTCACAAACCCAGCAAATACTGAACGCCTGTGCCGAGCTGCCCCTGCTGACTGGAAGCATCCAGGAAGTTCGGCAATACGTAGCCGACGCGGTGCGCTCCATTTTCAGACTCGATGTGGCCGGCCTGTTGTTCGAGGAGGGTGACGTCTGGGTACCCTGCGCGCTGTCGAACGATCATCAGCCCAGGATCAGCAACTCGGCTTTTGTCTCCCAGGCAGGCCCCTTCGCGGCGCGGGCAATCCAGCAGGGTGAGATCGTGGGCTTTCATTTTCCCGGTAAGCCCGGGGCAGAAGGGAATACCTGCCTCGGCCTGGCTCAGCCTTTGGTGACCGCGCAATCGGCCATGGTTCTGGTTGCCCTGCGCTCTTCGATGTTTTCGAAAGAAGAGGAGTCGGGATTTCGCGTTCTGGGCGGCGTTGCACGGATGGCGCTTGAGAATCGCGAATTGAGAAATCCCTCGGCCACCGGTCAGGAGCACTGGGACTATCTGCTCGAGGCGCCCGCGCAACTGACCGCGGCCTCGCGGCTGGATACTTTTCTGCAGATGTTCGTCCTGCGGGCGGCGGAGTTTCTGGGCTATGAGCGGGCCTTCGTCGCGGTTGCCGAGGGCGACCAGTGTCGCATTCGCTGGGATTGCATGAATGGTATCTCCCGGCGAGTGGATACGGACGTTTCTTCAGCCCGGAGCACGCGGCACATGATCGAGACGCGCACGCCCTTTGTCGCCTCTGGTGTTGAATTGAATCCGGCGGAATTGCCCGGTTCGGGGCAGAACGGGAGCAGGGAAAGCCAGTATCTCGGCGTGCCCCTGCTCACGGGCGACGGACGGATGATCGGCATTCTCGGCCTTCTTGAGCGCAAAGCCGGCGGAGAGATTCGGAAGGAAGATATTGATCGCGCCAAAGCTCTGGCCGAGGAGGTTGCCGTGGTCCTTGAGGCCACCCGGAACCTGCACCTTTCCGAGCAGCACCGCAAGCGGGCCCAGGATTTGATGGAGATGGCGCTCGACCTAGGTTCCGCGCTGCGCTTGCCGGAATTCGTGCGCAACTTTACCGTCCGCGTGGCCAGCATGATGCAGGCAAAATCGGCTGTCCTGGCCCTGGCTCAGGGAAGCAAGGTTGAGTGCATCAGCTTCTTTGGCATGGAGCCGGAGCGCGATGTGCAGCGCATTCTGGGCATGGCTCTGTCGGAATATGCCGCCAGCCATCCTGACCTGAAGATCACGGGAAGCGGGCTGCAGGCGCTGCATCGCGAGGCCGCGAAACATCTGGCCGCGAACAATCTCACTCTGGTCCGCCTGGAAGGCGCCGAGGGCGACCTGCTTGGCATTCTCGGCCTGGGGGACATTTCCCGGGAACTTCTTCCCGGCGATCTTTATCTTCTTCAGGCCCTCATTGGCCATGCGTCGGTTGCGCTCGACAATTCCCGCCTGTTCACGCGCATCACGCAGTCAAGCCGCCAGTGGGCGGAGATTTTCGATTCCATCACCGACTATATTGTTGTCCATGACGATCAGCATCGTGTTCTCCGGGTGAACCGGTCGCTGGCGGATTTCATCGGCGTGCCGCCGCCGGAGCTGATTGGTTTGAGTATGCGGGCGCTGATCTCGATCAGCTCCGATGGCCAGCAGCCCTGTCCGTTTTGCCGCGCCGGTGACGCTGACGAGTATCTGCATCCCGTGGTGGAGCGCACGTATCTGGTTTCCACTTCACGCGTGCATGGCGCGCTGAACGAGGGTTTGCAAACCATCCACGTGCTCAAGGACATCACCGACCGCAGAGAGGCCGAGCGGCGTTATCGCGAACTGTTTGACAATGTGCAGGAAGGCGTTTTCTTCGCTTCTCCCGAGGGCCGGTTTATCGAAGTCAATGACGCGCTGGTGCGTATGCTCGGCTATCAGGCAAGGGAAGAGGTCCTGAAGCTGGATTTGGCCACGCAGGTCTATTTATTTAAGCAGCAGCGCGAAGAAATCACCCGGCATCTGCATAAATTTGGCGCGGTGCGCAATTTTGAAGTGACGCTTTCGCGGCGCGACGGCACTCTGATCCATGCTCTCGAAAATACCTTTGTCGTGCGGGAAGCCCAGGGGCGCGTTTTGCAGTATCGCGGCGTCTTTCTGGACATTACCGAGGTCAAAAACTTCCAGGCCCAGCTGCAGCGCGAGCGTGATTTCACCAGCAAGATTCTCAACAACACCCAAACCATGATCATGGTGGCCGATACGGCCGGCCTGATCAGCTATGCCAACCGCCGCTGTTACGAGTCCGGCGGATTCGACCGGCAGGCACTGGTGGGTAACCGGCTGGGCAGCATTATTCCCGCGTCGCACAGAAAGGAATTTGAGCAGGCCTTTGAAGCCAGCCTGCGCGGAATGCAGGTCGACAATCTGGAGCTGATGATCGCGCGCGGCAATGGCTCTCAGGGCAAATTTTCCATCAATCTCAGCCCCATGCGCGATGAGAGCAGCGACGTAAACAGCGTGGTGGTGCTGATGACCGATATTACCGATGCATCCATGATCCAGGCCAAGCTCATGCACACGGAAAAGATGGCGGCCGTGGGACAGCTCGTCTCCGGCGTGGCCCATGAGGTGAACAATCCGCTCACGGCGATCATGGGCTTTTCCGATCTTCTGATGGAGAACCCGGAGATTCCCGAGATTGCGCGCAAGGATTTGCAGGTGATCCTCGAAGAAGCGCAGCGCACCAAAGAGATCGTGCAGAATCTGCTGAGTTTTGCCCGCCGCCGTCCGCCACAGCGGCAGCCGCTGCTGATCAACAATCTGCTGCGCAAAACGATAGCCCTGCGCTCCTACGATTTTGCCAATCACAGCGTGGATGTATCGGAAAGGTTCGACGAGAATCTTCCCGAACTGGTCGCCGATTCGCATCAGCTGCAGCAGGTGTTCCTGAACATTCTGAACAACGCCTATGACGCGGTGCGCACCACGGGCAGGTCCGGGAAAATTGAGATCGTCACCCGGCATGACCGGGGCTGGGTGGAAGTAACTTTCCGCGACAATGGCGAGGGCATCCAGCATCCGGAACGCATTTTCGACCCGTTTTTTACCACCAAGCAGGTAGGCGAGGGCACGGGACTGGGATTGAGTATTTGCTACGGAATCGTACGCGAGCATGAAGGCGAGATTCTCTGCGGCAACAATCAGGACATGCCGGGCGCGACGTTTACCGTCCGTCTGCCTGTCACCACCGCGGAAGGCGACGGCATGTTCCCGGTACAGGGAGGCCGGTTATGAGCGCGAGTATGCCGGTTCCGGAAGTGCTGCCTCTTTTGCTCATTGAAGATGAGCGTTCCGTCATGGACTTTATCCGCATGGCGCTCGAGCGAAATGGTTACAGCTGCCGGACGGCCAACTCGGGCGCGGAAGGGCTCCGGCTGCTCGAATCCGGGCGGTTCAGCGGGGTCATTTCCGATATGAGGACGCCGGGTGGAGTCAGCGGCGCCGACGTTCATGCATGGATTCTCACGCACCGGCCGGAACTGAAGGAAAGAATGCTGTTCATTACCGGAGATACGGTGAACGAAGAGACGATGAAGGCCCTCAATGCCACCGGGGTACCCTACATCGAGAAGCCTTTCCGGGTGCAGCAGTTCATCGTTACCGTGGAAAAAATTTTTGGCAGGGCAAAATGACAGACGATCTCAGAGTCCGTTTTCTGATCGTGGACGATCACCAGAGCATTCGCAAGCTTTGCATGACCGTGGGCGCTTCGCTGGGCTTTCAGTGCATGGAAGCGGAGAATGGCGAAGCCGCGCTTGCCTGTCTCGAAACCAGTTCGCCCGACATTATTCTTGCCGACCTGATGATGCCCCACATGACCGGGCTGGAGTTTCTGCCCCGGGTCAAACAAATTCTCTCGCGGAGCGAGATCGCCATCATGACCGGCCACGGCTCCATTGAGACCGCGGTCCAGGCGATGAAACTGGGGGCCTACGACTACATCACCAAACCCTTCCGCATTGAAGAGCTCAAACTCCTGCTGCAGCGCATGGAAGAAAAAGTAAGGCTGGTGGCGGAAAACCAGTTTCTTCGCGACCAGGTAAGCACGGAGATGGAGCTGAACGGGATTGTCGGCTCGTCGTCAAAAATACAGGACGTGCTGCGCATGGTGGCCCGGCTCCGGGACACGCGCACTCCCGTGCTGATCTCGGGCGAAAGCGGGACGGGCAAAGAACTGGTGGCCCGCGCCATCCATTACCGGGGTTCATTCGCCAAACGGCCATTCGTGGCCGTGGACTGCGGGTCGCTGGTGCCCACGCTGATCGAAAGCGAGCTGTTCGGCTATGAAAAGGGCGCTTTTACCGGGGCCAATCGCTCGAAAGAAGGGCTGTTTCAGGCGGCCCACGGCGGCGCCATCTTTCTGGATGAAATCGGCGAGCTGCCTCTGGAACTCCAGGCCAAACTGCTGCGGGTGCTGCAGGAAAAAGAAGTCAGGCCCGTGGGTAGCAACCAGAGAGTGAAAGTGGACGTGAGGGTGATCGCCGCGACCAATCGTGATCTCGAGGCCGCTTACAAGGAAGGCAAGTTCCGCAAGGACCTTTACTTCCGTCTCAATGTGGTCACCCTGTATTTGCCCTCGCTGCGGGAGAGGAAGTCGGATATCCCCACACTGGTCCACTACTTCCTCGACAAATTCGCTCCGGGTAAAGCCATGACGGTTTCCGCCGCCGCCATGAAATGCCTGCTGCAGTATGAATGGCCGGGCAATGTCCGCGAGCTGGAAAATGCCGTGGAACGTGCGGTGGCCCTCGGCAGCAGCGAAGAAATTGATGTACACGACCTGCCACCGGCATTTCACGCCGGAGCGGATATCGCCGAGGCTGCTCCCGGTCCGATTCCGCCCAAAGCAGCCTCGGATACCGACCTTGAGGAGCTGGAGCGTATCACCATCGAACGCGTGTTCCAGCAGGTAAAGGGTGACAAGACGCTTGCGGGCAAAATGCTGGGCATTAGCCGCGCGACTCTTTATCGCAAACTCAAGCGCTATAACATCGGCATGGATAAAGGCGCTTCGGCGGCCGGGTAAGGCATCAGGGAAAAAGCTGAACCGTGCCTTTGCCCCGGAATGTGCATTCCGCTTGAGATTCGTGTTTCATCCTGAGACTGCCTTCGTCTCCCTGGCCAGGCCTGAGATCACCTTCTCCTTTGTAAATCTGTGACTTACAGGTTCCGCGGTTTGGCCGGATTTTTGCTGTTACACCCTTGCGCGAAGTCTTCATGCCGTTGCAGCCTCCAGGATATTTCACTCTGGAACGAAACAGAAGATGCAGCCACGGGCGACTGGACCAGAAGAGGTGTCGCCGGGAGACTTTTAGAGTGGTAAGACAGACGAGTGTCGCATCTACGGCTGAGACGGGTTCGTGTGTAGCGAAGCTGGCGGAATTTTTTCCCAATGCCGCGCCGGCACGCATTCCGGTGCAGGTGATGCGCGTGGGTGAAGATTCGGTTGAGACCGTCGTGATTGAATTTGGCACGGCCGATACGGTGATTTTCACCTCCGGCTTGCCGCTGGATTTCGAAGACCGGGTGCGGCTTAAGACATCTGACCAGTCGCTGAACACGGAAGCGGAAATCGTGGCCCTGCAGTTTTGCTCGGGAAAAACGGCGGTAGCCGCGCGTTTTCTGGGGAATGTAGCCAACTGGATTATTAAAGAATGACGACTGCCACGCTCAATCTGGGCGAAATCGCGGCGTTCTGGCGAATCGCCAGGCGTTTGCACGTGATTTACGCCGAACTCAACCGGACGTTCGAGATCGGGCTTCCACCCTGCCGCGATCTCGAGTATCCTGCCGACCGTTCCGAACCCGAGGTCCTCGAGCGGGTCCGTGGCTGGTTCGACCAGATGGATGCGCATGTCCACGTCTGGCAATTGCGCCAGTTGCTGCAGAGCACCAGCCTGCAAACGGAAGAGAACCTGCGCGATCTGGTTGCGCGCCACCTGAGCAAGAAGCAAAAGAGCGAAATCGACCGCGACAAAATCGACTTTCTTCTGGTGCAGTATTTCGCGCACTGCGCGCCCCACGGTTTGTACGAACAGAGAATCACTTTGGCCGAGGTAGCCCGCGTGCTTGAGCCGGTAGTTGGTCCCGCGCCGGCGCAGTATGCTGAATGGGCGGGCAAGCTGGATTTGCGTCTGGAAAAGCTGAATGAATGCAGCAGTCTGGAGCAATTGCAGGATTCCGGCGCGCTCGTGGAAGTCAGGGAACTGAAGCTGGCCATCGGCGCGCAGTACTTTGCGCCGGGCAGTATGATCGTTTTTACCCGGTTCAATTTTCTGGCCCGGCGGGCCTTTTTCCGGGCCATGCATCTCGATCTGCACGCGATTCATGAGGCCGTGAATCAGCTGGAGGCGCGCGGTTTTTCAGCGGTGGACTGCAGTGAAGCGAGCCTGGGCGAGCGTGAGTCGCTCGAGCATATTCGCCACATCATTCATCAGTGGAAGACGCCGTTTCGCGCGCCCTACTCCGGCGGTTCGTCCTTTTTGCAGCTCATTCAGCTGCGGCACGTGCTGGACGAGGCTTTGCATGAGATGCCCGCTCCCGGAAGCTCTGCTCCGCGCCCGGTTCCATCGGCGCCGGTCGCGGGCCAGTCCGCGGCAGAAAAAATCGGACCGGAACTAAGCAAAATCTTCGCCGCTGCCCCCGAGGCAATGCCCGCTGCAACGGCCCCGGCTGTGGTTGCATCCAGCGAAAAAAAAGCCGTTTTACCCGTACCCTCTTCTGAACCAAAAGCAACCGTGCAGGAGTTTTCGGTGGAAGCTCTTCATGAACACACGGTTCCTGAAATAGTAATCAAGCCTGAGCCAGTGATGATGGAAGATGCGGCGATTGAGCCGAAGGCCGGTGAAACCGCCGTTCCGGCGGAGGCCCCGCAGAGCGTTGAAAAGCAGAGCGTCGAAAAGCAGAGCGTTGAAACACCGCAGAGCGTCGAGGCCCCGCCGGAGGAAGACGACTATCTGCATTACTGCATCAAGGACATCACCGGACAACTGAACAGTGCGCCACGCAAAGCGACGCCAAGTCCTTCCCCCATCACGCTGGGCGGATGCAAGCTTCTGATCGCGACCTGGGAGGCCACGGCCTTTACCGAGGGGACCGACCAGCTCTCTCAGGGGCTGCGTGACATGGTGGCGGCGCGCACCATTTTGCACGTTGCTCTCGAGCGGCACAAAAAAGGCGAACCCACGGATATTGCGCTGGCGCTGGAGATTGCCGAGAAGCAGGTAGAGGAGATGCGGGGACATATAGCAGCCGCGAAAGAAACGAAAAACGTGGATGCGGCGGTAAATCTGGCCGCGACGACCCGGCGCATGCTGGCGCTGACCGAAGAAGCCAGGAAACTGCTCAATTGAGGATAAATACCCGTGCATGATTTTCAGGCAGTTCTGATCGTTACCGACGATGCTGCTTTTGCCCGTGATCTTGTAGGCCGCTGGCAAATGGAGCGCACGGTACCTGGTTTTACCGTGGCTGGTACCGAGCTGTTTCCCGGCGCGGCCGCGGGAAAATGCGATCTGGCGATTGTAGGCCCCGTACATCCGGGAAGCATGGAGCCGGTCCTGAAGGCCCTCGACGAGGATTCACGCCCGGTGATCTGCGTTCCGGAAAGCTCGAGCCAGGCACAGGCCATTAAGAATGAGCATCATCGGGTGCTGGTCGTGCAGCGGCATGAGATGTGGCTGGATTCCGTTCTGCTGCTGGCCACGGAATGTTTGCGAAGAGTGGAACTCACTGCCCGGCTGCACAAAGCGGAGAAATCGGCGCAGGCCAGTCATCGCACGTCCACGCTTGGCCGTTACATGCTGGACAACCGGCACGATTTCAGTAATCTGCTGACCTCGGTGCTGGGCAATGCGGAACTTCTGCTGGACGACAGCCATCTGCTTCCCGAGATGGCGCGGGACCAGATACAGACGATTCATACCACAGCTCTTCACATGCATGAGATTATGCAGCGTTTTTCGTCGCTGGCCATGGAGATGCGAATACCTGAGAAAGAATCTCAGGATGAGACGCGCCGTTCGTCTCACCTCAGTGCCTCGGTTTCTCATTAGCTGGGGGTATTTTTGCAAATTATTGATTAAACAATGTTTGCCCCGGTTTTGCACTGTTGATTCCCCCCGGTCACACTTGGTTGTGCAATTGCAGTAATATCCCGATACATCACTGTAGTGCAGGGGTTTGTCTGCTTGAAAAAAATTCTGATCGTTGACGATTCTCCGGCTGAGGTCAAGCTGATGCAGGCTGTCCTGGACAAGGCTGGCTACATGTCAGTGGCGATCCATGATCCCATGCGGCTGGAGCAGATGATCGATGTGGAGCGGCCAAATCTGATTCTGATGGATGTGGTCATGCCCCAGCGGAACGGCTTTCAGGCCTGCCGCGAACTGAAAGGCCGGCAGGAGTATGCCCGCATTCCGGTGATTCTGGTGACATCGAAGAATACGGAAAGCGACAAGTTCTGGGCCCAGCAGCAGGGAGCGGACGGTTACGTGGTAAAGCCATTCACCTCGGAAGAGCTCCTCGGGACTGTACAGAGATTTGTTGGTGTGGGATAAAGCGAAACGCGATGAACGAGCCGAACCAACTCGAACCCATGACAGCGGAAGCAGAACAGCTGGAGCTGCTGCCCCCGCTTGAGCCGGAGCGGCAGTACTGCATCTTCCGCGCGGGCCGCGAGCGATTCTGTTTTTCGGTGCTCGACGTGGAAGAAGTCGTGGAGTGGCCGCGCCTGACGCGTATGCCGCTCTCGCCCGCGTTTTTGATGGGTATCTTCAATCTTCGCGGCTCGATTGTGCCGGTGGTGGATATTGCCTTCACGGAAGGCCGCCGGCCGGATCTGCTGCCGCGCCATGTGGTGGTAGCGTCCCTGCGGGGAGATGGCGAGCGAGACGATCTGCGGATTGGAATTGCCGCGGACGAGGTGCTCGGCACCTGCTCCACTTCCGAGCCGCTGCTGGTGGATGAAGCGCCGCGCGATGTTCCGCACTGCTGCGGAATGCTGCGCCATGAAGACCGCCTGGCGCTGGCGCTGAATTTGAAAAAACTGACCGAGACTTTTCCCGTCCCGGTCATTTGAAGTTTGGTATTTGAAAGACGCTGTCCTGGCCGGATCGTGGAAGTACGCGGGACGGGCGCTTTCCGGAGGTAGTTATGAAAGGTCGGTTGAGCCGGGCGATTTGGCTTCTGGTCTCATTTGACGTGGCCGCGCTGTTTGGCGCTTTTGTGCTCGCTTTTTATGGCGGGCAGAAGGCGCATACGGCTCAGGGTATTTTTGACGCCAGCGGCCTGAATGGCATGGTGCTGGCCGGTTTTTTTCTCTGCCTGGTGGCCAGCCTGATTACCTGGATCGCGCTGGCGAACAAGGTGGTGGCGCCGGTAAAGCAGCTGGCGGACTTCGCGGAGAAGCTGGGCCGGGGCGACTTTCGCTCCAAGGCCGAGGTGGACTCGGCCGATGATTTCGGCTTTATCGCCGAGAACCTGAATCGCGCCGCGGAAAGTTCGTCCCGCGCCATGTTCAACCAGGAAGCGCAGGAGTCTCTGCAGAGGAGCGTCACCGAGTTTCTGACGATTGTCAGCCAGATCGCCCGCGGCGACCTGACGCTGCGCGGCCGCGTGACCAACGACGCGCTGGGCAACGTGGTTGATTCCGTCAATTACATGCTCGATAACTTCTGCAAAGTGCTGGAGCGCGTGCGCAAGGCGGCCGTTGACGTACAGAGCAGCGCCAATGAAATTCTGATTGCGTCGGAAGAAATGTCGTCCGGCGCCATCCAGCAGGACCAGGAAATCACCAACACTTCGTCCGCCGTGGAAGAGCTCACGGTATCGATGAAGCAGGTGTCGAACAATGCCGAAGCCAGCGCCGAGGCCGCGCGCCGCGCGCTCGACGCCGCCGAACAGGGCAACCGCTCCGTTCGCGACACGCTGGAGGGCATGCAGCGCATCCGCTCTTCGGTGCAGGCCACGGCCAAGCGCATCAAAGCCCTGGGCGACCGGTCTCTGGAAATTTCCGAAATCGTCAACGTCATCAACGACATTACCGAACAGACCAATCTGCTGGCCCTTAACGCAGCCATTGAAGCCGCGCGCGCCGGAGAAGCCGGACGCGGATTTGCCGTGGTTGCCGACGAGGTCCGCAAGCTGGCCGAACACTCGCGCAATGCCACCAAGGACATTGCCGCTCTTATCAAGGCCATTCAGGCGGAGACGAACGACGCCGTGGTGGTGATGGAAGAAGGCACGCGGGAAGTGGAAATCGGGGCCAAGCTGGCCGACCAGGCCGGAAAAGCGCTGGACGCTATTTCCACCGTGGTGCGGCAATCGGCGGAGCTGGTGCAGGAGATCTCGCTGGCCTCCAAGCAGCAGGTGCGCGGTACGGAAGGCGTGGCCAACGCCATGCAGATCATCTCCAACATTACGCGGCAGACCTCGCAGGGCGCGCGGCAGACCTCGCGCACGGTGGAGCAGCTGGTGCATATGTCGGAGCAGCTCAATGAGGCGCTCTCGCAGTTCCGTGTGGTTGCGGCGGGCCCCGGCAATGATCCGCGGCCGGAGCTGGTGGCCGCTGCTGCCCGGCGTTAAAAAGAGGACTCAATGCAAAGACGCGGCCGTGCCGCGCGATAAAAGGTGTCTGTGATTGTCAGCGAACATGAACTGAGTGAGATCCGTGGCCTGATCGAGCAGCGCTCCGGCATTCTGTTTGATGCATCGCGCGAGCGTTTCTTCTCGACCCGCGTGCGTGAGCATCTGCAGGAGAAAAAGCTCACCCACGGCACGGACCTTTTACGCCTGATTAAAAACTCGAACGTGGAATACGACATTCTGCTGCAGCGGCTGCTGACACAGGAGACGTCGTTCTTCCGTTATCCCGCGGTTTATGAAGCGCTGGAAAAAAAGGTCCTGCCCGAACTGCACATGAAAAAGTTCTGGGAGAATCCGCGCTCTCTGCGGATATGGAGCGCCGGCTGCTCCACGGGCGAAGAGCCTTACAGCATCGCCATGACGATTGCCGATACGCTGGAATTTGCCGATGCCTGGAACATCCACATTCTGGCCACCGACATCAGCCGCCAAGCGCTCGACCACGCCGAGCGGGGAGTCTATGCGGCACGCGAGCTGGATACGGTTTCGCCCAAACAGCGCGAGCAGCACTTCTCGCGTGCGGGAGATGATTTTGCCGTGCGTCCGCGCATTCGCGGCATGGTGACCTATGCTCCCATGAATCTGGCCCAGGTGACCTATATGGGCAGGTTCGACTGCATCTTCTGCATGAACGTGCTGATTTATTTTTCCGAAGAGCGCCAGGCTCAGCTGGTGCAGCGTTTTTATGAGTATCTGGAGCCAGGCGGATATTTATTTCTGGGCCATGCCGAGTCAGTCAGCAAGTGTGACGTGAAATTCGACATGCATACCATCCGCGACTCAAGGATTTATCAAAAGCCCGCGGCGCCGCGTCCGGCAACCATGGGAGCGAAATCGTGAACGAGCACAGCGCGGAATTCGTCGAGATATTCCTGCAGGAGGCATCGGAGCACCTCCAGTTCCTGCGGGAGTATTCGAACATTCTGCTGGACCCCTACCCGGTCCCCGAAGAGATTGAGCGCCTCTACATTTCCGCGCATACGCTGACGGGAACCTCCGCGTCTTACGGGTTTCCGCTGTTTTCGGAGCTGGCGGGCAAGCTGGCCCACATCTTTCAATACGCGATGAACGCGACCATTGCGCCGGATGCCTCCGGCCCGCTGGTGGAGTTCATCTCGGAAGCCGTCGCCGTCCTCGAATCCGATCTGCTCATGATCAGCGCCAACTCGGTGGAAGCGGCGGATGATATCAGCGCCTTTAAAAAGCGCTTTCCCTTTGCCTTTCAGACGGAAGCGCAGCCCGCGCCGCAGGAGCGCCAGGCTTCGGCTGCAGCCACCGCGACAGCGGTATCGGAACCGGCTAAAGTCCAGCCCCAGGCAGCCCCGGCCCCCGTGGTGGAAGTGGTTCCCGAAGTCATGCCGGTCGATGGCGAGGTGCCGGCCGAGATCCTTGAATTCTTCGTGCCGGAAGCCGAAGAGCATTTGCAGGTCGTTACGGATTGCCTGCTCTCGCTCGAAACCAATCCCACGGCCGCTCAGATTCACCGCCTGCTGCGCGCCATGCACACGGTGAAGGGATCCGCCGCGCAGGTCGGCCTGCATCGCATTGCTCACGTGGCGCACCGCGCGGAAGACCTGATCGGCAAACTGCGCGCCGGCGATCTGCAGCCCAGCGCCGAGATCATCGATATTTGTCTCGATGCCGTGGATGCGCTCAAGAAATTTCTCTATCGCCAGTGGGACAGCGAAGCAGTCATGCAGACTGCCGTGCAGACACTGCTGGCGCGCATTGCGCGGCTGGCGCCTCCGGAAAAAGAATCGGATGACGCTCCGCCAGCCGAAGCTTCCGTACCTGAAGCTTCCGTACCGCACGTTGCTGCGACGCCTGTTTCCGCGACGCCTGTTTCCACAACCCAGGCTGCGATAACCGAGCTCCCGGCAGCCGCATCCGCGAGTGCTGCCGAGCTTACGGAGTTGCATTTGGATGAGACCGCGGTGGCAGCGCAAACCGAGCCAGCCATCGCCGTTCCGGAGCCGGCGCCCGAAGCCGCCGAAACGAAGAAAATCGAAAAAACCGAGATTACCGCGGAGGCTGGAAGCGGCAAAGAGCTTGCCGCCATGCCGCAATCCCGTTCGGTGCGTGTGGCGCTCGAGCGCCTGGACCGCATGATGAATGCGGTGGGCGAGCTGGTGATCAACCGCACGCGCATGCTGGGCCGCGTGGCCGAGCTGGAGCGCCTGGCCGACGTGCTGAATTTTTCCAAAGCGCGCATGCAGGACAAGGTTTCAGAGTTTCAGGAAAAGCATGAGTTTGGGCGGCTGCACGCTGCTCCGTCCCAGCCGTCTCCTTCGTCCGAGTCGTTTCCGCTGCGCAGCGGCTACTCCAGTTATTCGCACTCGTTTGACCATTCGCTGGCGGAGTTCAGCGAACTGGAAATGGATCGCTATGACGATTTCAATATCCTGTCCCGTTCGCTGACGGAGATCTCCGCCGACATTACCGAGGTATTGACGCAGCTCGACGGCTTTGTGCGCCGCGTGGATTCTGATATCGATGAGTTCACCAAGCTGGCCCATCGTCTGCAGGATGAAATCACCCAGGCGCGCATGGTGCCTATCGGCAATCTTTATACCCGCATCTCGCGCACGGTGCGCGATGCCGCCAAGGCGGCGGGCAAGAAAGTGGAACTCACGCTGGCGGGCGCCGAGACGGAGCTCGATAACAACATCATCCAGCAAATCTCCGACCCGCTCATTCATCTGGTGCGCAATGCCGTGGCCCATGGCATTGAGCGCGAAACCCAGAGATACGAGTCGGGCAAGAGCGATCACGGCAATGTGGCGGTACGCGCCTACCATCGCGGCAACCATATTTACATTGAAGTCGAGGACGATGGCCGGGGCATTGATTATGAGCGAGTGCGAAGCGCCGCGGTCGAGAGCGGCCTGGTTCGCGAGGATGCGGCGAGCGAACTCGCCGACCGCGATCTGCTCGAATTTCTCTTCCATCCTGGATTTTCCACCGCTCCCCGCAAGACCGAACTGGCCGGCCGGGGCGTGGGGCTGGACGTGGTCCGCTCCAATCTGGCGCAGCTCAACGGCGAAATCGAGGTGGAGACGGAAAAAGGCAAGGGCTGCCGGTTCACGCTGAAAGTCCCGCTTACCCTGATCATCTCCCAGGCACTGTTTGTGCGTTGCGGGAACCACATGTTCGCGATGCCGCTCTCGTTTGTGGAAGAGATACGGCGCCTGCGCGCCACGGAAATCGAAGAAGTCGGCGGCAAGCTGCTGACCAAGGTGCGCGATGTGGTCACGGAGATCGTGCGTCTGGACAGCGCGCTGGGCCTCGAGCCGATTGAGCCGGTCAACGGCTATTTCCGCATGGTGATCGTCAATGTCGCGGGACGGCAGGCCGGCGTGGTGGTGGAAGACGTGACGCGCAAGGATGAAATCGTGATCAAGAATCTGGGCGAATACCTGCGCAACGTAAAGATGTTTCCCGGGGCCACGATTGCTCCGGATGGCAGCCTGATTCTGCTTATCGATGTGAACCGGCTGGTGGCGGGCGAGGCCATTGAGCGCCGTCCGCTGATGACCAGCGCCAATGCAGCGCGCATTTTTGCTCCTGGCGCGGCGGCGGTGGCGCACGGCGCGATTCCGGCCGCGGCCATGGAAGTGGTTGAGGATGAAAAAGTCGTGGTTTTGGTGGATGATTCCATCAGCGTGCGCAAGTTTGTCGGCCGCATGCTCGAGAAGGCCGGTTACCGGGTGAAGCTGGCTTCGGACGGCCTTGAGGCCCTCGAGATCGTCACACAGATTCGCTGCGATCTGGTGGTGACCGATCTGGAGATGCCGCGCACCAATGGTTATGAACTACTGGCCCATCTGCGGCAGAATTCGGAGACGCGCGGCATTCCGGTGATGGTGGTAACCTCACGTGCGGGAGCCAAGCATCGTGACCGCGCCATGAAAGAGGGCGCATCGTCGTTTTTGACCAAGCCGGTGCAGGAAGACCAGTTCATTGCCACCGTGGCCGGCCTGATTGGAGCAGGCACCGGAGCAGCGGCGCTGCAGGCGGCAGCGGCGCTGCAGGCGGCAGCGGCAAAATAGAGACCAGAACATGAGCGACGCAGACAAGAAAATTCGGGTGTTGATCGTGGACGATTCAGCCTTTATGCGCAAGGTGCTGCATAGCATGATCGCCACCGATCCGCAGCTCGAAGTGTGCGGCGAGGCCCGTGACGGCCGCGATGCCGTGACCCAGGCGGAGGCTCTCCGTCCGGATGTGATCACCATGGACATCAACATGCCGCACATGGACGGTCTGCAGGCCACCGAAGTCATCATGTCCAGCAATCCGCGGCCGGTGCTGATCGTAAGCTCGGAGGCGCGCGAGGGAGCGGACATCACGCTGAAAGCGCTGGAACTGGGCGCCATCGACTTCGTGTCCAAGCCTTCGGGCGGCATCGATCTGGATATGAGTTCCGTGCGCGACGAACTTACTCGCAAACTCAAGGTCGCTGCGAAGGTCCGCGTGGTGCGCACCGCCACCCGATCCAAGCTGCAGCAGGAAATTGCCTCGTCCCAGCCGCGCACCGAACCGGCACCGCGCAATGCGGATGGTACGGCTGCGCCGGCCACTCCCGCGCCCGCGCGGAATGGCGGAAAATTTCCGGTTGTCGTGGTGGCTGCATCCACGGGCGGCCCGGCCACGCTGATGAAGTTTGTTCCAACGTTCCCGAAGGATTTTCCTGGAGCCGTAATTTTGGTGCAGCACATGCCCGGGACGTTTACGCCCCAGTTCAGCCAGCAGCTTGCCGAAATAGCGCACATTCAGGTGAAAGAGGCTGAAGCGGGCGAGATCATTGTCCCCGGCCATTTCTATGTTTGCCCCGGCTCGCACCACATGCGTGTTTCGCCCACGGGGAGAGTTTCGCTCGACGATGGCCCGCGCATCAATGGCTATCGCCCCTGCGCCGATCTTACGCTCGAAAGCGCGGCGGAGTACTTTGGCCCGATGACCACTGCCGTGATTCTTACCGGCATGGGGAATGACGGCTCCAAAGGTGTATCCACCGTCAAGTCGGTGGGTGGTTTCGTGATTGTGCAGGATGAATCGACGGCCGTGATTTTCGGCATGCCGCAGGAGGCGATCAAGACCGGCGCGGTGGACGTGGTGCTGCCCATCGATTCCATTTACGGCGCGATTGAAAAACGAGTTCTGTTTATTTACGGCGGAGTGCGGGCAGGTGCGCTGTGAAAACCGGACGCCAGCAGCCCGAGAAAGGCGCCCAGGAAGCCGTGATTCTGTTCACCGTGGGCGAGTTCCGGATGGCCATTGCCGCCGGCGCGGTGCAGGAGATTCGCGGCCTGGAAGGCCTGCAGCCGCGCGAGAGCATTGGGGCACTGACGCTGCGCGTTCCCAAAGTGGCCTTCACGCTCGAACGAAGCGGAGTGGTCTGGTTTGTGGTAAATGCCGCCGAGCATTTTCATTTGCCGGCCTCACCCAGCCCGCAGAGGGTGATGGTGCTGCGCAGCTTTCCGGTTGCGGTTCTGGCGGACAGCACGGACCGCATGATGGAAATTTCCGTGCTGCATGAGCTGCCCCTGGCTTTTACCGGCGATGAACGCAACTGGTATCGCGGATTGGCGGTGATGGATGGCGATGTCGTCCCCGTGGTGAATCATGCCGCGTTTCTGAGCAAAGGCGAGCAGATCATTCTGAAGACGGCGCTCGAAAACGCCGCGCAGGCAAAGAAGGCAGTGGTATGAGCAATCCAGGCGAAAAGTCGTTTGTGCTGTTTCCTCTGGGAAGCAAGCGCTTCGCCCTGCCTGCCGAAACCGTGAGCGAGCTGGCCATCCCCGACCGCCTGCAGACTTTTCCGCATCGTTCGCCGCTGCTGACCGGAGTGCTGGTGCGGCGCGGGCGGATCATTCCGGTGTGCGATGTGGCCCTGGTGCTGATGGGGCCCTCGGCGCCGGCGCGCAAGTTTTATTTGATCGCCGTCCGCAACTTCGATGCCCGGCAGGAGCGCACGGCCATTCCGGTGACCGGAGAGTGTGAACTGGCCAGTCTGGAGCCGGTCGAGCCGGCGCGGAAGCTGCCGCCCTACATCAGCGGGCTTTTGAAAGTCGGCGATGAGATCATTGAGATCGTGGATCTCGACAAAATCAAGACCGAGGAGGCCGCGGCATGAGCACACAGGTCTCCCTGCCCAACAAGATCCTGCTGATCGATACCAATGTTTTTTTTGCGCGCCGCGTGGGCGATGCGCTGAAGAAGGAAGGGTTTGAAGTAATGCACACCACGGGCTCGGCGTACGCGCTTACCATGCTTGAGTACGACACGCCATCCGCCATTGTGTGCTCCACCAGTCTGCGCGAGATCAATGCGCATGAGCTGGCGCCGCTGGTGCATGCCGACCCCAAAATGACGCACATTCCGGTGATCGCCATGGGCGAGGCCGGGGACCATGCGCTGATGGAGGCATTCCGCTCCGGCTGCGCCGATTACATTGACAAGCGCCTGGGGCCGGAGCTGATCGCCGCGCACATCAAAAGTTTTTTGCTCAGCGCCCGGGATGGATTTCAGCCGGTGCAAATGCTGGTGCCATCCGATACCGCGCTCACCGGCAGCCTCTCGCACCTCGACCTGCCGGGGGTAGTGCAGATGCTGGCCCATTCGCGGCAAAGCGGCGCTCTCTACATCAACTCCGGCACGATCGATGGCATCGTGTTCTTTGATAACGGAAATATCTCGCACGCGGAAAGCGGCGACCGGATTGGCGATGAAGCCGTGGTACACATCGTGAAATACTGCAACGGGGCCGAAGGCGGCTCTTACAAATTCCTGCCCGGCGACACCGCCGCGACCCGGACCGTTCTCCGCTCCCCCACGGAACTGCTGCTGGATGCCCTGCGCGAGGTGGATGAAACCGCGCACGGCTCCGAGGGAGGTATCCAATGAGCTCAACCCCCACCGTGTACTTTATTGACGACAGCGCCACCATGCGCGAGGTGATCAAAATCGCCTTCCGGCGCGAGAACATCAACGTGGTCGCCTGCCAGGACGCGGCGACCGCGCTGGCCGAGATCGAGCGGGCGCGCCCCAGCGTGGTGATCACCGATGTGATCATGCCGGGCAAGGATGGTTATGAGGTTTGCCAGTTCATCAAGAGCCATCCCACGCTCTCCAAAACGCCGGTGGTGCTGATGTCCGGCGTGGTGAACCGTTCAGTGGCCGAGCGGGCTTTCGCGGTGAAAGCCGATGAGCTGCTGCGCAAGCCGTTTCAGCCCCAGGACCTGATCACACGCGTGCGGCATTTGCTGAATCCCAGCGGTGCGGCCGCTCCGCCCGCACCCACGGCAAGCGCCACCGCCGCGCTGAGCAATATTTTCTCGAGCGCCGCTTCGGCTCCGCCCAAACTCGTGCCCACGTCTGCCGTAGCCGCGCCGCGTGCGATTCCCGTGACTGCCGCCGCAGCCGCTCCGGCGATTGCTCCGGTTGCGGTTGCGCCCGCGCCCGCACCAGTAGCCGCGCCGGTTGCTCCTGTTCCGGTTGTGGCTGCTCCGGTCGTCGTGGCTCCCGCGGTTCCGGCTCCGGCTGCGATTGCGCCTGCGGCGACGGATGCCGCCGCTTCCGGCAAAGCATCGCTCAGTAACGATCCCGCCAAACTGAAAGTGGAAGTGCTGCGCCTCGAAGGACTGGTCAAAAAACTGCAATCGGAATTGCTGGCCGAACGCGAATACTCCCAGGCCCTCGAAGCGCACATCAAGACGCTGCAGGAATCCGACTAAGAAGCTACGACTCGGCCACCTTCAGCACCAGCTTGCCGAAGTTCTCTCCGCGAAACAGCTTCAGCAGCGTGTCGGGAAAGGTCTCGAGGCCAGGGACAATATCTTCGCGGGACTTGAGTTTGCCCTCGGCCATCCATCCGGCCATTTCGCGGGCCGCCTGGCCGTAACGCGCGGCGTGGTCGAAAACGATCATGCCCTTCATGCTGGCGCGATTCACCAAAAGCGATAGATAGTTCGACGGTCCCTGCACCGGCGTGGTGTTGTTGTACTGCGAGATGGCGCCGCAGATCACGATGCGCGCGCCGCGCCGAATCTGCGCCAGCACGGTGTCCAGAATGTCGCCGCCCACGTTGTCAAAATAAACGTCGACGCCACTGGGGCAGTGCTTCTGCAGGGCCTTGCGGACGTCTTCCGATTTGTAGTCGATGGCGGCATCAAAGCCGAGCTCTTCCACAATGTAGCGGCACTTCTCCGCGCCGCCGGCAATCCCCACCACGGTGCAGCCCTTGATTTTGGCGATCTGCCCGGCCACGGCGCCCACCGCGCCCGCCGCCCCGGAGATCACGACCGTCTCGCCGGCTTTCAGTTCGCCTGTCTCCAGCAGGCCGAAATAAGCAGTCATGCCGGGCATGCCCAGCGTGCTCAGGTAGACGGGCAGGGGCGCAAATTTTGTGTCCACTTTGGTGACGGCTTTGCCATCGGCGATGGCATATTCCTGTATGCCAAACATGCCGGTCACGGTATCACCCACGGCAAAGCCGGGATTCTTTGACTCCATCACGCGGCCGGCGGCCCCGGCGCGCATGACTTCGCCAATACCCACGGGCGGCACGTAAGAGCGGCCATCATTCATCCA
>Ga0070730_10000651_pt1 | contig 38057 bp, 36 predicted proteins | sample Coa_R1_3_FD_66447 | JGI IMG/M metagenome (GOLD analysis project Ga0070730, IMG submission 66447) | Surface soil microbial communities from Centralia Pennsylvania, which are recovering from an underground coalmine fire - Coalmine... | ecosystem: Environmental > Terrestrial > Soil > Unclassified ...
AGGATGCGGTCGGGCTGGAAGGCGCGGACGGCGTCGAGGGCCTTGGGAGCTCCGAAGGGCGCCGCCAGCCAGGTCACGCCGTCATCGACGATGCGCGCCTGGGCTTCGGCCAGGGCTTCCGGGTCCCGATCGATCGCCAGCACGAGCGCGCCCGACTCCCTCAGGATGACCGTGTGTCCCCCGCCCCCGGCGGTGGCGTCGACGGCGCGCGCGCTTCCCGCGGCCCAGCTGCGGATGACGTCGGCGAGGACGGGATCGTGGAAGCTCATGGGCTCCTGAAAAAGACACCGGCTCCGCGTGCCGAAGCAGGCGAAGCCGGGAATAGCGTCCCGCGAAGCGGGTTCAGGCGGGGCTGACGGGGCTCGAACCCGCGACCTCCGGTGTGACAGACCGGCACTCTAACCAGCTGAGCTACAGCCCCAGATATCGAGCGCGGAAATGTAGACGCGCGCCGGGGTCAATTCAATGGCTCAGAAGTTGGTGCACTTGAATGCCGCCTTCACCTGCGGCATGGCCTTGGCGTACTTGTCCAGGATCTGGAGCATCTGTTGAGCGAACGACGGTGACACCTTGCCCCCCAGGAAGAGTGCGTCCCGGGTCTTGGCGATCCGCTCGTTGATGTCCTTCGCCTCGGAGCAGCTCTTGTGATCGGTCATGTCCTTGTACGGTCCGCCGAGGGACAGGACGGACGACACGCCGTACCAGAAGTTCCCCTGGATGCGGATCTGCTGCTTGGCTCCCGCGGTATCGGCGGGCCCCGCCTGCGGGATCAGGGCCAGGAGGTCCATGGACCAGGGGTAGGCTCGGTCCCAGAGCTGAGCGCTCCGCGCGATCCCGGATGCCGCCTGCAGCATCAAGGCCGCGGCGTTGATCTTCAGTACTGAATCCGTCCCGCTGATGGCGGGCTGAAGGTACGGCTTCGCCTGGTCGAACCGGTCAGCGTACGCGGTCCGGTAGGCCAGCTTGTGCGCGCTGTCGCCCACGGCCTTCGTGCTGTCGTAGACGTTGTGATTGATGATCGTGGCGGCCACGAGGAGCGCCGGACGGGCGTCATTGGGCGTGAGCGCCGCGCACGCCTTGTAATCGGCGATGGCGGAATCCACCTGCCCGATGGCTTCGAGCGCTTGACCGCGAATGTTGCAGAATCCAGGGTTCTTCGGGAAATCCTTGAACGCAATGTTCGTGTAGTGCACCCACGCCTGCGTATCGGGGAGCGCGTTCGCGGCCCCGATCATGATCTTGAGCTCCGTCGAGTCGTTGAGCTTCGCCGCGGAGTCCTTCTCCTCGGCCGCGCCGATATCCAGCACGCAACGCCACTGGCTCCCCTCGATACAGGAGCGGCGGAGCATGTCCTTCGCGGCGGCGTTGGTCGGCGCGTGCGCGGTGACGGTCTTGAGCAGCGCCGTCGCCTTCGGATACGAATGGTTCTTCATCAATTGATCGGCCACGCTCAGCTGGAGCGGGATGTTGTCCGGCTCCACGGCGGCCCAGCTCTGGAGGGCGTCGAGCCACTTCAGCGTGTCGCCCTTCTGCTGATAGGAGCCCGCGATCCGGCTCCAGGCGGTGGTGTTCATCGAATCGCCCTTCAGCGCCTTATACCCGGCCGCGATGATGCTGTCGGGGGGCTGCCGCTGGGCTTCATAGACGGTCAGGACACAGAGGTGCGCTGCGGTGAGGTTGGGCTCGATCGCAAACGCCTTCTTGGCCGACTCCAGGGCCCCGTTCAGGTTGCCGTGGGAGCGGCGGTCGTCGCATTCGCGCGCGAATTCGGCCGCCTTGATCACCGTCACGAGACGCTGGCCCAGCGATTCAGCCACCGCCGGCGGACTCGCGCCCGACACCGTGAACGCCGAGGCGAACCCCGAGCCGCCGGAAATCACGCGGACGTGGGCGATATAGAGCCCGCCGGTATGCGAGAAGGTGCCGACGTCGTAGGAATTGACCCCGACGGACTTGGCGAACTGTCCGGCCTGGGACTGATCGACGATGTACATCGCGCCCGAGGGGGCGGGATCGCAGGCGAATCCGAAGGACTGGTATGCTTCGCAGATCTTGCTCTTCGGAATATTCTGGACCTTGTAGCGCGCGAGCTGCTGGACGCGGTCACGGGCGAGATCCATGACGGCGATGCTGGCCGCGGAGTCTCCGGCGGCGGCACCGGGGAGCGGCAACAGCAGAAGTTTCTCGGTCGGCTGGGTGATGGCGAGCTGAGCCGACGCGACGGACGCGGCTCCCATCACCATTACGGCCACCAGACGGAACACTCTCACGCAGGTCCTCCGTTTAGGGTCGTGCTGCTCACTACACCGATGGGCGAAGAGGGATTCGAACCCCCGACATCCTGCGTGTAAGGCAGGCGCTCTGAACCAGCTGAGCTATTCGCCCGTCCAACAACCCCTAGAGGGCGAGCCCTACCGGAATGAATACCAGATAGCCCAGCACCAACAGCACCGGTGCCAGGGTGGTCGATCCGGCATTCAAAGACACATACCCCGCGGCGAGGCAGACGAGCGCCGCCCCGAAGGCGGCGTAGTTCCGGGGGCCGAAATGCAGGCGTTCGCGAGATTGTGTATCAGGCATTGGCGGCTCGCATACTACCCCGCAATCGCTTTTCCGTCAAGGATTTGGCTCGTCTGGGGGCATGACCCACCCCTCGTCCAAAGCCGCCCGCCGGGGAGCGTCCCGCTTCCGGCGGCGCCACACGAGCCCCACGAGCAACAATCCGATGACACCCCAGAACAGCGTCGCGGCGCCGAGCCCGGCGAGCCACCCATACCGCCGGTGCACATCCTGCGCCCAGAGCTCTTCGAAGTGGTCGAGCGTGACGTGATAGGTCGATCGCATCGCATCATCGAAGGTCGGCTGGGTGGCGAGGGCGTCGATGAAGGGGTGGAGTCCGGCCGGCCCGCCCCACCGCTGGAGCATGCCCACCGCAGTCGTTGCGAGCGCGTACGCCCCCGCCGCCTCACCGGCGCGTCCTCGCAACGCCCGGTCCACGCTGTCGAGCTCGAGGGCCGGACCGGCGAGCAGATGCCAGTCGAGCTCAAAGGCCTGGGTGCGGTTCCACTCCCCCGCCGCCACGGCCGCGTACCCCTCTTCAAACCAGAGGGGCAGCGAATGCCGGACCCGCCGGCGCAGGGCCACGTGCGCCAGCTCGTGCCGGAGAGAGACGCGAAGATCGGAAGGTGAGCCCACCGACCAGAGAACGATCGCGCCCGAACCCGGGAAGGCCGCGCCTTCGCTCCAGCTTGGCAGTCGTCCCCGCGTGAGGGAGTCGTAGATCTCGCGATTGGGAGCGAGGAAGATCCGGAGAGGCTGGTCGGGCTGCGGATCGATTCCCGGAAATGGCCTCGGGCGGTCGGCTTCGTCGGCCAGAGCGGCCGCCAAGTTCCCCTGCGGCGCCCACCAGACCACCGTGACGTTGCCGACCACGGTTACCTGCGGCCCCTGGAGCAGGATGGCCGACAGGGCCAGGACGGCCGGGAGCGCTAGGGTCGCGGGGGCTCCTCGCCACGGCCCACCGCCTCGAGCATTTCCTGGCAGCGTTTGCCCCAGGGATTGAACTTGTTGGCCTTGAACCCGTCCTGCCACCACTGCTTGGCCTGCGCCTGATCCCCCGCGAACCAGAACGCGCGTCCCACTTCGTAGTACGCCTCGATCAGATTGGGACCGAGCTTCAGGGTCTTCTGGAAGAACGTGACCGCGTCCTCGTACATCTCCCGCTGGAGATACACGAGGCCGAGGTAGAAATGGGCGTAGAGTGTGGCCTTCTTGTCGTTGTCGAGGCGGATGGCTTTCGAGAGATGCTCGATCGCCTCACCGAAGATCTTCTTCTTGAGGCAGATATATCCGACGTTGATCCGGGCCAGCGAATTCGCCGGCTCCTTCATCAGGACTTTCTGGAACGTGGCGAGCGCGTCATCGTAGTCCTCGTGCAGCATCTGCGCCCAGCCGAGCATCGACTCCGCCTGCGTCTCGCCGGGTGACAGGGCCAGCGCCTTCTGCAACGCCTGAATCGCCCCCGCGTGATCGCCCAGCGAGATCAGACTCCAGCCCTTCTCGATGAACGTCGACGCCCCGATGTGGTCCGCATGCACCGCGGGCCGGGTCCCCGTGAACTCCGGAGCCGACGCTTCCGCCGCCGAGGCCGACACCTGTTTGTACTTCTCCACCAGCTGACGGATGTCCTCCTTCAGCTGGCCCAGGTCGGCCAGCAGGCCATCCACCTGCTTGAAGAATGCGATGATCTCGCGCTTCACCGCCTCCTGCTCGGCGGTGGCTTTGGCGGTGTCGAGCTTGCGGGCGATGGCATCGTACTGCGCCCGCAGGAGGACGACCGGCGAGTCGGCCATCAGGCGCTGGCCTTTTCGGTCAAAGCGGCTTCCAGGGCGACTTTCTCCTTCGACGCGAGCAGCTGCGCCGTGTTGAGCACGATGATCGTCCGCCCCCCCGTCACCACCAGCCCGGTGACGTACGCGGCTGCCAGTCCCCTCACGATTCTCGGGGGCGGCGTCACTTCTTCGGCGCCCACCTGCAGCACTTCGGTGACCACGTCCACCACGAGGCCGATCTTCCCACCGTCGTACTCGAGGATCACCGTCCGGGTGTCGTCCCGCACGGGTGCCGGAACTCCGAGCCGCTTGCGGAGGTCGATCACGGGGACGGCCGCTCCTTCATAGCGCAGCACGCCTTCGAGGAACTCCGGCGCCTTCGGGAGCGGCGCCGGACGCTCGTACCGGAGGATCCGCTCCACCTGGAAGATGTGGAAGGCGAAGTCCTGGCCGGCCACCCGGAACGTCACCAGCTGGACATCATCGCCCGCGCTCATTGGATCCGTTCCCCCAGTGCCTCGAGGTCGAGTATCGGAACCAGGCCGCCGTCCCGGCGGCCCATGCCGGACGCCCACGGCAAGGATTCCCCGGGCGGCACCGGCAGGGGCGCTTCCCGGACCACTTCGTCGGCGTCATCCACTTCGAACTCCACCAGCCGCCCGCCGATGGTGACGAGCACCATCGCGCCACCGCGTTCGACGGGAGGCGTCTGATTCTTGAGAAGCGCCCCCAGGTGAATCAACGGCACCAGCCGCCCGCGCACCGGGGTGAGACCGCGCACCGCCGGCAGCGCCCGGGGCACGTCGAGTACTTCGCCCAAGTCTCCCACTTCGAGCACTGGCCCGAGCGGAAGCCCATAGGGCCGCCCACCGACGCGGACCATGACGTATCCGACGCCGCGTCCCTTCACGCGCGCGCCGCCCGGCGGGTCAGCTCACCGGACACCCGGTCGGCGATCTCCGGCAAGGGCAGCACCGCGTCGACCCCGCCCGCTTGCACCGCCGCGCCCGGCATGCCGCCGATCACGCAGGTCTCCTTGCTCTGAGCGATCCCCATGCCGCCGGCATCATGCACGGCCCGCAACCCATCGGCGCCGTCCCGGCCCATCCCGGTGAGCACCACTCCCAGCGCCTTGTTTCCAAATGTCTTCGCGACCGAACGAAACAACGGATCCGCCGCGGGACGCACGCCCCAGATCGGCGCCGACTGATCGAGCGCGATGATCGGTCCGTCGGGCCCCGGCTCCACCCGCATATGATAATCCCCCGGCGCGACGTATGCCGTGTCGGCGACGAGGGGCGCTCCCTCATCCGCCTCGACCACGCGAATGGCGCTCATCGAGTCGAGCCGCTCGGCCAGGCTCCGCGTGAAGCGCGCGGGCATGTGCTGCACCACCAGCACACACGCCATCCGGCCCGGATGCAGGTGCGGGATGAGTTCCGTCAGGGCTCGCGGGCCACCGGTCGACGCGGCGATGGCGACGGCCAGCTTCGCCCTTCCCTTGAGCCCCATCTCCGGCGCATGCGCCACCGGCTTGGGAGGGCGCGCCAGGACGGTCACCCGCGAGAGGTCGGCGGCGAGCGCCCGGCGGACCGCGTCGACGAGGAGCGGCCCGAGCGCCTGGAGCGATTCCCGGTTCCGTTCGTCCGGCTTCGCCACGATCTCCACCGCCCCGAGCTCGAGGGCCCGGATGGCCGCGGCCGTGCCGGGGCCCGCATGCGCGCTCACGACGACGATGGGACGTGGGGACTCGGACATGACGTAGCCGATGGCGCCGAGGCCGTCGAGCTCCGGCATTTCGAGATCCATCGTGACGACGTCGGGCTGAAACTGGTGGACTTTGCGAACCGCGTCGAAGCCGTCCCGCGCCGTGCCGACGACCCGGAAGGGACCGTTGTCCCGGGACCCGCCCCCGAGCACATCCACGAGCACGCGGCGCATCAGCGCGCTGTCATCCACCACGAGGACCGTCGGCCTCGTGTCAGAGGGTGGTGACATCGGCGCCCACGGTCCGGATTTCGATACTGCCATCGCTCACGTGAAAGCGCACCGAGCGGCCCTGCCCGCCCCCAACCGCCTCCGCGACGATGGGGATGGCCGCGTCCCGGAGCGCATTCCGTGATGCCACGATGTTCCGTTCCCCCATCTGAATCGTCCCCGGGGTCATCAGGGCCCCGAACATGCTCGCGCCGCCGGCCAGCTTCGCGACGAGCCGGCGGGGGTCGGCTCCCATCTGCGTCATTCGCTGGACCAGCAGTGGTACCGCGGTCTCGGGGAACTTGGCGGGGTTGGTCGCGTCCCGGGCGAGCGAGCGGGACGGCAGCAGCACGTGGGCCATGCCCCCGATCTTCGTCTCCTTGTCGTACAGCATGATCGCGACGCAGGAACCGAGCCCGAGGGTCAGGAGATCGGACGCCCCCTGGTCCGCGGCCCAGTCGGCCACGGTGACCACCGTCTCCTTGGTTTTCGGGGCCGACCGGGTCAGAGGGGCCGCCGGTAGATCCGCTCGCGCGGATCTTCGAGCTCGAGGAGCTGCCGGCTGTCGCCGAACAGAGTCTCGACCTTCCCCAGGACGAGCAGACCGCCGGGCCGGAGCGACTCGGCAAAGCGGACGAACAGTTTCTCCTGGCTCGGGCGGTCGAAATAGATCACCACGTTCCGGCAGAAAATGAGATCGTAGGGCGGGCGTGGGGCCCGCTCTTTCAGAAGATCGTTGCGCGCGGCGTGAACCAGGTTCTTGATGAGGGGCACCGGTTGCCGGGGAGCGGGCTTCGTGAAGTAACGGTCGGCCATCGCCTTCGGCATCTCGACGAACGCGGATTCCGGATACTGCGCGGCGGCCGTCCGCTCGAGGGACGCCCGGTCGATGTCCGAGGCGTCGACGCGGGTCCGCCCCAGCTGCGCCTCCATCCCCGCTACCCGGGCGATGTCCGCGAGCAACGCCGCGATGGTGTAGGGCTCCTCCCCGGACGCGCACCCCGCGGACCACGCCGTATACTGCCCTTCGCGTTCCTTCCACGACGCCGTGACCATCGGGCGCACGGCATCCCAGGTCTCGGCGTTGCGGTAGAACTTGGTGACGTTGATCGTGAGAGCGTCGAGGAGGTGCTCGTACTCTTTCGCGTCCTGGGTCAACCGGGTCGCGTACGCATCGTAGGTATGCACACCGCAGGCCCGCATGCGCACCGCGATCCGCCGCTTCAGGCACTTGTCCTTGTACGCTTCGCAGGAGAACCCGCGGGCTGTGGCGATCTGCTGCGTGAGCGCGCGAAAGGCGCGCTCATCCTCATCCGGGGTCACTTGAGCGCGCTCAAGGTGTCCAGGTTGGATTTGACCAGCTCGTGCGCCGGATTGAGCTCGAGCGCCTTCTTCCACATCTGCGACGCCAGCTCCCGGTCATTTCGCTTGTAGGCGATGTTCCCCAGCTTGAAGTAGACGTCGTCGCCGATCTCCGGCGAGAGCTCGATGGTCCGCTGGTACGCCTCCCACGCTTCGTCGTAGTGCGCGGCCCGGTACTCCAGATCCCCGAGGTTCTTCGACAGCTGGGGATGCGACGGCTCGTCCCGGAGCGCGCTCCGCACCAGCTCCTCGGCGCCCGGCAAGTCGCCCGCCAGCTCGCGCAGCACCGCCCGGTTGTTGCGCAACACCGCATTTTCCGGGAACGCCGCCACCGCGGCTTCCGCGAGCTCATCGGCCTGTTCGAACTCTCCCGACGCGGCGGCCGCCAGGGTGCGCGCCCAGTACCACACCCCCGGAACCTTCTCACCGAAGAGCTCCTTGGCCCGGTCGAGCCGGCCGGCGGCGCTTTCGTAGTCGCCCCGCTTGAGCGCCACCACTCCCCATCCCAGGGCGATCCGGGCGTCGTTCCGGTTCCGCGTCGCGGCCTCCGCGTACGCGCTTTCGGCGTCCTCGAGGCGGCCGAGGTGCTCATACGCCAGTCCGAGGTTGTGGAGCACCGCGGGCCGCGATCCGCCCTTTTCCGCCGCGAGCCGGAACGCTTCCATCGCCTCGCGCCACCGCGCCTGCCGCAAGGCGACCAGTCCGGTGAAGAACAGGGCGTTCGCATCCTCGCCGCGGAGCTCGGTGACGCGGCGGAACTCCCGCGCGGCCTCTTCCAGCATGCCGGTCTTGTAGAACGCGACGCCGAGGTTGCGGTGCTCCTCCACGCGGGCATCCGTCACCTTCGCATCTTCGGTTTGCGTCGCGGTCGTGCGTCCCGCGCGGTGCAGGAAGCCCGCCGTCAGGAGTCCGTAGAGGGCTTTCCCGACCTCGAATTCGCCGAGGCCGGTGTCTTCGATGAGGGTGTGAATGTCCCGCTCGCCGTCGATCAGGGGGAGCAAACGCTCCTGGGTCGGCGTCAGGTTGACTTCGCTGATTTCGAGGTGGTCGCGGTCCACGATGAAGATCACGTCGAAGGACGGGATCTTCTTCTCGATCAGGCTCCACTCGTCCACCCGCCGTGCGCCCTCGAGCAGGAGCGACTCGGGATTGATGGCGACCAGGAAGTCCTGCCGTTCGGGACGAACGTCGGCCTCGAAGTTGAACGTCCCCTGGGTCCAGGTGAACAGGAAGTACACCGACTCCTCGATCTGCACGCGCATGTAGCGCTCGAGGTCGCCCTGGGTGATGGCCCCCTGCTCCACCAGGATGGCGCCCAGCTTCTTGTCCCGGTTCTTCGATTGGCCCTGGAGATGCACGCCATCTTCCAGCTGCTGCTGCGTGATCTTCTCGTGCTTCACCAGGATGTCGCCCAGCCGGTCACGGCGGTTGACGATGCTGGCGTAGCAGATCCGGCCCCGCTCGAAAAAGATGTAGCCGAAGTTCTGGCGGTCGGCGATCGACAGGCACCCCGTCTTCTGGCCGAGGGCCAGCAGCTGGAGCACGTCGGGAAGCGACGCTTCCTTGAGTGAGCCCTTGATCGCCATCTAGCGCGCGTCCTCGATCATCCGGTCCGCCGGCACCGGCCAGTCCCACACCATCTTCTCGCGGCTGCGGACGCCGCCCGCGCTCGATACCACGATCCCCGAGGTCCGGAATCCGGACGTGCGCCGCCGGGGTGCCACTTCCCCCCCGAGTACCGCGCGCGCCAGGCCGGCCGTCATCGGCTGCGACTGGGCGTCGGCGGCGTCCTTCACCCGCTGCACCTCCGCCATCATCGCGCGGATCGAGGTCGCCGGGCGGTCGGCGAGATAATCGAGGAGCGAGCCTTCGACTTTGCCCAGGGTCCGCTCGAGTACGGCATGGCGGACCACCCGGTCCGGCTGCGCGAGCGTGACCACGAGACCGCCCGCCAGGCGGGATTGAATCCGTTCTTCGAGCCCTTCCAGCGTGTTCGGGGCCGCCGGCGCTGTGAAGACGAGCTGCCGGTCCTTGTCCTGGAGCACGTTGAAAAGATTGAAGAGCTCTTCCTGGGTCCGGTCCTTCCCCGCCAGGAGGTGCACATCGTCGAGGAGGAGCGCGGTCGCGCGGCGGTACCGGGCGCGCCACCAGTCCACGCGATCCCCCTCGATCGCCGCGATCACTTCGTCGATGAACGCCTGGGTCGACAGGCAGGCCACGACGGCCCGCGCCTTCGCGGCGAGCTCGAGGCCGATGGCGTTGAGCAGATGCGTCTTGCCGAGCCCGCTGCCGCCCACCAGCACCAGCGGGTTGAACTTCTTTCCCGGGCTCTGGACGACGTCGTGAATCGCCGCCAGCTCCTTCTCGTTCGAAGGGCCGGCCACGAAGGTGTCGAAGGGAAACGCGGCCGAAGGGGCGGGAGGGGGCGCGGCGCCTTCGCGCACGCGGACGGCGACCTTCTCCGCTTCTTCCAGACGCTCGGGGTCGCGGAAGACGCTGTCGCCGGCCGCCTGCGGCTCGAGCATCTGCACTTCGGCCGCCAGAACCTTGAGCCGCTCCACGTCCTTGACGAAACCCGAGATGACCTGGTCCACCGCGCCGGGGGTTTCCTGCGCGAGCAGCGCTTCGAGCCGTTTGGTTCGAAAGCCCTCTCCCTCCCAGCGCAGGATGGCCTCGCTCACGCGGGCCCTCCACGCCTCGACCGCGCGTCCCACGGTAGCGGTGACGTCCGAGAGGAAGTTCGAGAACTCGTCGGGAGCGGGAGCGGACGCGGCGGCGGGCTGGGCCGCCGCGGCATCCTCCGCGGAACCGATGCCCAGCACCTGGCGCGCCGCGGCCTCGGTGATCGGCGTGTCGTTCACGGCCTGGAAGGCGATCAGGCGGTTCAGAGCCCCCATCAGCTCGCGGACGTTCGCGAACTCCACGCCCGCTACGGTCTCGAGCACGCCCGACTGGAAGCTGGTGCCACGCTCCTCGGCCTTCTTTCGCAGGATGGCGACGCGGGTCTCGTAGTCCGGGATGCCCATGTCGACCACGAGGCCGCCGGAGAAGCGCGAGATCAGACGCTCGTCCAGGTCCGCGATCTCCCCGGGGGGCCGGTCGGACGCGAGGACCACCTGATGCCCGGCGGCCTGCAATCCCTCGGTGAGCCGCAGGAGCTCGGCCTGCATCTCCTTCCGGTTCGTGAGGAACTGCACGTCGTCGACCAGCAGCATGTCCACGGCCTGAAAACGCCGCCGGAACGTGTCCCCCTGCCCCGCCGCGATCGCCGCGTGAAACGCCTCGACGTACTCATCGAGCGTCAGGTATTCCACCGAGAGGTTGGGCGCCACCTTCTTGGCCCCGTGCCCGATCGCCATCAGCAGGTGCGTCTTGCCCAGGCCCGACCCGGAATAGATGAACAGCGGGTTGTACGCGGATCCCGGATTCTCGGCGACGGTGCGCCCGGCGGTGACCGCCAGCCGGTTCGCCGCGCCCACCACGTAGGAGTCGAAAGAGAATTTCGGATTGAGGGCCGAGGTCACGCGGGCGCCCCTTGTGCCAGCTTCTTCAAGACCAGCTCCGAAATGCCCTTCAGGCTTTCGAACACGCCGGTCCCATGGAGGGCGTCCGCCGAGAAGCTGGGGACCGCGCGGAAATTCAGCGCGTCATCCATCTCGGCCGGCGTGAGAATCAACTCCTTGGGCAGGTCCTGCTTGTTGTACTGGAGCACGAGCGGCATGACGCGGACGTCCACGCCCTGATCGAGCAGGTTGGCGTGCAGGTTCTGGAGACTTTCGAGGTTCTCGTCGAGCTGACGGCCCTGGCTGTCGGCGACGAACACGACCCCGTCCGCCCCCTGCAGCACGAGCCGGCGGGTGGCGTTGTAATACACCTGCCCCGGCACCGTGTAGAGCTGGAAACGGGTGGTGAACCCCGAAATGCTCCCCAGATCGATGGGCAGGAAATCGAAGAACAGGGTGCGGTCGGTCTGGGTCGCGAGCGACACCATGCGCCCGCGGCGCGCCTCGGGCACCCGCCCATAGATGTAGTGCAGGTTCGACGTCTTTCCGGACCGTCCCGGTCCGTAGTAGACGATTTTGCAGGTGATCTCGCGGGTCGTGAAGTTGACGAGCGACACGCGCTATCTCCCGAAAAGCGAGTTGAGGCTGTTCGTCAATTCACGCTCGAAGTCGGCGGCCAGTACCTGTTTCTGCTCGGAGCCCTTGGGGCTTGCCCCCCGCAAATCGGCGGCGAGCTGGTCGAAGAATAGCTGAACGAGGCCCAGGGACGTGGCGGACAGATCGTACACCGCGAGCACCACCACGGGCCCCCGGTCGGTCGACACCGACGAGAGGAAGATTCCATGCTTCTCTCCCTGGTGGGACAGGCCCGCGAAGGGCGCCTCGCCGAGCTGCCGGGCCATCTCCGTCGTCGAGGCGAAGATGGCGGCTCCCAGCGCCGCGGCCGACATCACGTCCACCGCCCGGGCGAACCCGGACTGGGCCAGGACCTGTCCCGCCGGCGTCATCAGGAGCACCAGCCGAACGCCGGCCTCCTGCACGAAGGTCGTGAGGGGTTCGAGGGTCCACGCTTCGACCGCGCGCGCCGTCATGCCACCCCCTCCGCCGCCTTCAGCAACTCGAGACGGACCAGGCCGGCGTTGACGCCCGGCTCGGCGACCGCGACGATGAGCATGCCGGACCGCGCGGGCACCACGAGGAGCGCGCCGCGTTCCGCCTGCAGGTGCCAGAAGACATCGCTCCCCACACCTCCCGCTTCCATGGCGCGTCCCAGCCGGGTGGCAAGACTCGCCGCGAGCGCGGCCACCGCGGCGCCCTTGATGCCCTCCATCAGGCTCTCCGCCACCACCAGGCCGTCGGCCCCGGCGACCACCATCGCGCCCCGAACCCCGCGGACACTGGTAATGCCGCGCAGCGCGGTCTCGTACCCGTTGGCGCTCATACCTGCCGCTCCAGCCACCGGCGCGCGAGCAGTGACGCCCGCTGCGCAATTACCGCCAATCGTCCCATCGGGACACTGCGGTCACGGACGACCAGTAACAGTGCATCGTTGGTCGGTGGGGTGAGGTGCACGTTCCCCTGCGGCCCCTCCGCGGACAGTCCGACCCAGCCTCCGAGCCCCAGGAGCTTCGCCGTGCGGCTCGCCTCCTGCGACACGCCGGCGAGATAGGCCGCGACGACCTGCGTGGTATCCTTGCCGTCGGCGCTCTTGAGCGCGCCCCCGAGGACCTGGCCCGCGGCATCCAGGAGCAGCAAGCCCTCCTGCGCACCCTCGAGGCCGGCGAAGACGCGCTCTTCCGGTATCGGTTCCGCCGCTTCGGTCGACACGGGGACCGCCGGAGCCGTTCCTTCCGGCGCCGCGGCGCCGCCCCGCACCATGGCGAGGGCCTGATCGACCGCGGGATCGTCGGGGTCGACCTTCTTCGCTTCGCGCAAGTGGGACTCCGCCTGCGCCAGGTCGCCGACCTTGAAATAGAGGAAGGCGAGCCCCTTCAGCGCCCCCGTGTGACCCCGTGCGATGCGCAGGGTCATGTCCCACTCGTCGAACGCGTGCTCGTAGTCGTGCCGGTCCGCCAGGATACGCGCGAGCAGGTCGTGCGCGTCCGCCAGATGCGGATGACGCTCGAGTCCGTTCGTCGCCACGCGCTGCGCGAGGTCGAACTGGCGCTTCTGCCGGAGGAGCTCGCCGAGCCGGAGGAACACCAGGCTGTGCGGGTCCTGCGCGAGCTGGGCGGAGAGCAGCTTGATGTCGTCAGCCACGGCCGCCTCCCCCGCCGAGGCCAGCCAGGATCTGCGCCGCCGAGCGCGCCCGGCGGACCTCCTCGAGGAAGGCCATCTCCGGCTCCGACTGCGCCGCGAGCCGCTCCCAGCGGTCCCACGCCTCCACGCCTTCGGCGAAGCGCCCGATGCCGACGAGGGCAAACGCGAGCATGCGATGCGCCGGCGCCAGCAGCGGATCGAGCCGGATGGTGCGGCGCAGCTCTTCGACCGCATCACTCGCGCGGCCCGCGGCCAGGTGCACCTGCCCGAGCAGAAGGTGCACGCCCGGGTCGTGGGCATGCAGCGCGACGGCTTGCTCCGCCGCCGCCTTCGCCTTCTCGAGATCCCGGTCCTTCAACGCGCCTTCGGCCTGCGCCACGAGCTCGGTGACCGCCGAGGTACGCCGGGCGCCGGGCGCGAGGTGCTTCTCCCCGAACGTGATGACGCCCGCGCTTTCGAGACCGAACAGCGTCTTGGCGACATCGAACTCGGAGCGCCCGAGCTCGGAGGCGACTCCGCGGATGTCCCGCTCGCCGTCGATCAGGGCGAGGACTTCCCATTCGGGAGGCAGGAGATCGAGGTCGCCGGGCTGGCCCTCGGTGGCCGAGGAAAACCTCGGGACGACTCCGACGTGCGGCACCCGCTTTTCGATGCGCGACCACTCGTCGATCCGGCGGGCACCCTCCATCAGCAGCGCTTCCGTGGGAATGCGCACGGACGCCTCGGCCGGGAACTTGCCATCCTGCCCTTCGCTGAAGGAGAAGTAGCCCTCCTGCCAGCTCATGACCTCGAACACCACTTCCTCGACCTGGAAGCGCACCTGCCGTTGCAGCTCGCGGTTCGTGATGGCGCCCATTTCGACCAGGATTTCGCCGACCCGCCGCGTGTCGCCTTTGCGCTGGCGGTCGCGTGACCGCTCCAGGTCGGCCTCCGTGATCTTGCCGGTCCGGATCAAGAGGGCACCGAGCGGGTGCGGGTTGCTCTGGATTTGGGCGAAGATGATCGCGCCGTTCTCGAAGTACACGGTTCCGGAATTGTGGCGCAGCTCGGACGTGACGCGCAGCGCCCCCGTCTTCCGGCTCAGGTCGAGCAGCTGGAAGACGTCGTGGATCCCCAGTTCCTTCAGCGGGCCTTCGATGGGCATGGGTTCTAGGCCGCGTCCGATGCGAAGATGGTCTGGAGGTCGGCGGCGGTGCGGGCGTGCATCTTGGCCCGGGACGCGTAGGTGCCGCCGGCATCGAGCTTGATCACCTTGTCCCACGCGCGAACGGCCTCCGGATACCGGTGCCGGCGCGCGAGCGTCACGCCCAGGTGGAACAGCGCGCCGACGTGATCGGGGTCGAACTTGAGAACCCGCCGGAACGCTTCCGCGGACGCATCGAGCCGCTTGTCGTCGAGGAGCGCGCGCCCGAGCAGGATGAGCGCGTCGAGATCGTACGGATCCTGTTCGAGCAGGTCCGCCAGCTTCGCGATCGCCAACCGCACCCGCCCGCTCTTTCTCAGCAGCTCGGCCAGGGCCAGGTTGGCTTCGTGGAAGGTCGGCAGCACCTCGAGCGCGTTCTCGTAGGCGCGCTGGGCCTCACTCCATTCTTCCTTGTCTTCATGCAGAAGTCCCAGATCGAGCCAGACCTGGACGTACCCGCGGTCCAGCTCGAGCGCGGTCCGGAACGCGGCCAGGGCTCCGGCCCGGTCCCCCACTTTGATCAGCACTTCGCCTTGGAGCTTGTGGAGATCGGCACGGCCCGGGGCGCGCTGCTGCGCCTCCTGCAGGGCGGTCAGCGCGCCAGCCGCATCGCCGGCCCCGGCACGTGCCTTGGCGACGGCCACGAGCGCGTCCACGTCACCGGGGGCGCGGGTGAGCCACTCTTCGGCGAGGGGCGCGGCGTCCTGCATGCGCCCCATCGCCACGAGCGCCTGCACCTCCCCCGCCCGGGCGTCCACCCGTTCCGCATCCAGGGCCCGCGCTTCGCGGAACCGCTCCAGGGCTTCCCCGTGCAGCCCGCGCTTCGCGTAGCTCCCGCCGATCAGCACGGAGGCCTCCGCCTGGTCGGCACCGCGTGACACGGCGCGAATCGCTTCGCCCGTCGCGAGGTCGTGCAGGCCCTTGCTTACATAGTCGCGGGCCAGGGCCAACGCGTCGTCCTTCGGCTTGCCCGGCCCGGCGGGAGCGGCGGCCGGCACCGGCGGCGCCAGATCCTGGAAGATGTTGTCGAGGATGCGCTGGTCGAAGGAGAAGTCGGTCCCGAGCGTCTCGGTCGAGACGTCCGCGGAGATCTCCGGCGCGACCCCGATGGTCGTCTTCTCGAACTGCAGGTCGATGGTGAGCTGGAACTTCTGCGACACGTAGTACGGATCCAGCTCCAGGGCGCGCTTGGTGGCGCGGAGCGCCCCGTCGAAATCCCCGAGGTTGGAGAGGGCGAACGAGAGGTTGTAGTGCGCCCCCGCGTGGTCCGCGTCGGCCTCCACGGCCCGGGCGAACGCGTTGCGGGCATCCGGGTACCGCTTGAGCTCGAGGAGCACGAGCCCCACGCCGTTCCACGCCGGCGCCGATTTTGGCTGTTCGCCGAGGACGGCGCGGTAGGCTTCGAGCGACAGCTGGAACCGGCGCAGGTGAAAGAGCAGGAGCGCGAGGTTGAGCCGCGCCACGGGGAAATCGCTCTGCGCCCGGAGCGCCTGCCGGAACGATTCGATGGCCTCGTCGGTGGCGCCCTTGTGGCCGAGCACCACCCCGGCGTTGTTCCAGGCGAGCGCGTAGCGCCCGTCCACTTCGATGGCCTGCCGGTACGCGACGAGCGCGTCGTCGATTCGTCCCGCCTGGTGCAGGACCACGCCGCGCTCGTTCCACAGCTTCGGCGATTGCGGGATCTCCTGCAAGAGCGTGTCGTACAGCTCGAGCGCGGCCGCGAGATCGCGCCGGAGGAGATGCACCTCCGCCATCGCCTGCAGGGTCATGCGCCGGTCTTCGCCGCGGTCGAGCGCGAGCCGGTACTCCCGCAACGCCTCGGCGTAGTAGCCCTTCTGCCGGAACGCGAGCCCCAGGTTGTAGTGCGCGAGCTCGGCGCCCTCGACGAGTTCGGTCTCGGGGAGATCGCGGAGGCGCAGCTGCTGGCTTTTCCGCTCGGCGTTGTACCGCTCGAGCGAGAGATTGGCCTGCGCGCGCGCGAGCGGCGGGTTCAGCTCGATGGCGCGCTTCGATGCCGTCCGCGCGTCCTGGTGCCGCCCCATGTCGCCCAGCACGAACGCCATGAGGTAGTGGGCGTTCGCGTTGTCGGGGTTCAGCTCCACGGCGCGCTGCAGTGCCGTAAGCGCCGCGTCGTTCAGGCCGCGGTTGTAGTAGACCTCGCCGAGGTAGAACTGGACCACGGAAGACGTGGGCTCGAGCTCCTGCGCCTTGAGGAGCCACTCGGTCGCGGCCTCGAACCGGCCGCGGCTCTTTTCGGCCTGCCCCAGCTGCAGCATGGCCGCGGTGTCTTTCGGATGATGGGCGAGGAGCTGCTCGAATTCCCCCACGGCGGCGTCATACACACCCAGGATGTGATACGCGCGCCCCAGCTCCCAGCGCGCGTCCCGCTCATCGGGCGCGGCGCGGAGCCGCTCCCGCAGCTGGGCGACCAGCTGGTCGTAATACCCGCTGTTGTGGTAGGCGATTTCCAGGTTGCGCTGGGCCACCTGCATCTTGGCGTCGAGCTCGAGGGCGCGCGTGAACTCGGCGATCGCCTCCGAGACGAGACCCTTCTGGTAATACAAAACGCCGAGGTTGTTATGCGCCCCGGCGTCCGAAGGGTCGATCCGGCGGGCGAACGACCGCAGGACGGCGAGGTCCTTGTCGGAGAGCGCCGCTGCCGCCACGGGTCAGGTCACGCGGATGGCGTCGAAGATCGCCTTGAGCGACGCCAGGTCGGGGAGGAGCAGGAAGTGCCCCCGCAGGCCGTCCTCGGCGTCGAAGCGGAACTCCGTTTCCACACAGAAGACGAAATCGCGGTCATGACCGAAGTTCAGATAGGTGGTGGTCAGGACGGCGGCCGAGAGGTCCACCACCAGCGACGGCACCGACGGCAGGAGGAGCATCCCCATGAAATCGGAGAGGGCGTTCATGTAGGCGCCCGAAAGGATGTTCCCCGCTTCCTTCAAGGCCGACTGCTCCAGCTGATCGAAGGCGGTGGTGGTCTTCTCCGGACGGCGCAGCAGCATGTCACAGAGCCGGCGCGCCGTCTGCTCCGGAAACAGGAGCAGGGTGCGGCCGGTCAGATCGCCGAGCATGTGCATCAGGACCGCGGCGACGACGTCCTGCGGATTGCCCAGCAGGTTGGGGACGTCTTCGAGCCGCGTGATGTTGATCTGCGGCACCGAGATCATGATGCGGCGGTTGGTGAGCTGCGAGAGCGCTGTCGCGGCGTGGCCGGCCCCGATATTGGCCACCTCGCGGAGCGCGTCGATCTGCAGCGTCTTCAAATCGCGGACGTCGTCCATGACTTTCCCCCGCCTACAGCAGTCCGCCGGCGTCCAGAATCAACGCCGGAACCCCGTCACCCATGATGGTCGCTCCGCTGAACACCGGCAGCGTGCCGCGCGGCGCCTCGAATCCCTTCACCACGATTTCCTGCTGGCCCAGCATGCCGTCCACCACGACGCCGGTGCGTCGTTCCCCCATCTCCAGCACGATCACCGGCCGCCGCGCGGGCGGCGCGTCGCCCTCCACACCCAACAGGCCGCGCAGATGCACGAGCGGGACCACCCGGTCCCGCAGCACCATCGCTTCGCGTCCCTCCAGGGTCGTCGTCGGGACCGCGCCGAACTCCACCGTCTCGGACACGTACGTGAGGGGCAGCGCGTAGCGCTCGTTCCCCACCGCGGCGATCAACGCGCGCACGATCGCCAGCGTCACGGGCATCCGCAGGACGAAGGTGGTGCCCTTCCCGACCTCGGTGTGGATCTCGACCGTGCCCCCGAGTGCCCGGATCCGGCTCATCACCACGTCGATGCCGACGCCGCGCCCCGACACGTTCGTCACGGCCGCGGCGGTCGAGAATCCCGGCCGGGCGATGACGCGCAGCAGCTGATCATCGGTCAGCGCGTCGACGTGGGCGTCGACCGAGCCTTCAGCCTTCGCCTTCTGAAGAATCTTCTTCCGGTCGATGCCGCGTCCGTCATCCGAGATGGTGATCGCCACGCTGGCGCGTTCCCGCACCGCCGCGAGCACCACTTCGCCCTCTTCCTTCTTTCCCGCCTTCCGCCGCTCCGCCGGCGGCTCGATGCCGTGGTCCACGGCGTTGCGCAGGAGATGGAGGAGCGGATCGCCGAGCTCGTCGAGGATCGCGCGATCGAGCTCGATCTCCTTCCCTTCCACCCGGAACGACACGTGGCGCTCGAGCTGCCGCGCGATATCCCGGACCAGCCGCGGAAACCGGTCGAACACCTGCCACACCGGCGTCATGCGGGCCTGCACGATCTCGTTCTGCAGATCCGAGGAGAGCCGCGAGATCTGCAGTGCCACGTCGTCGAGCGGCGCGTCGCGGCGGTCCCCGGCCAGCTGATTGAGCCGGCCGCGCGCCGTCGTGAGCTCGCCGATCAGATCCATCAGCACGTCGAGGCGCCGGAGGTCGACGCGGATGTGCCGGGCGCGGCCCCCATCACCCGGACCGGCAGCCGCATCCAGCTGCGGCGCCTCCGCCTCCCGTTCCCCCACCACCACGCGCTCGACGTCTCCCGCCGTGCGCACCGCCTTCTCGATCACGTCCGGCGCCGCGTCCCCGTCCAGGCGAAACGCAAAACGTCCGTCGAAATCGTCGGACTCGAACGCGGCCTGGGGCGGCGTCACCGCGCTCACCCGGCCCAGCGCTTCGACCCGCTTCAGTACGAGCAGCGCCCGCCCCGCCTTGAGCTGCGCGTCGGACCGCAGCATCACCTGCACCAGCCGTCCCGCCGCCGGCGATGCCAGCTCGGGAATCGCCAGCACCGGCAGTGACGGACGTCCCGCGGCCGGTGGTTCTTCCGGGCCCGAGGGCCGAGCCGCCGACCCGGCCGCGGGCGCGCCGGCCGTCGCCGCCGCCCGGTCGAGCTCCCCGCCGAGTCCGCGCGTATCGGCCTCGCGGTCCTTGCCGGCGACCGCGAGCCCGACCGCGCGCTCCAGTGCGTCGGTCGACCGGAACAGGAGCTGGAGCACCTCGTCGCCGGGAGGGACCGCTCCCCGGCGCAACGCGTCGAGGAGGTTCTCCATCCGATGCGCCAAGTCCGCCACCACGCTGTACCCCATCGTGGCGGCCATCCCCTTGATGGTGTGGACGGCACGGAAGAGGCCGGTGACGGGTTCCGCAGCGCCCGGCGCGCGCTCCCACTGCAACAGCAATTGGTTGCATGCGCTCAAGTGCTCGCGGGCTTCAGCCGCGAACAGCTCGGCGTACTGCGACAGATCCATTGCTTACCCGAGGACCCGCTGGACGGCCTCGAGCACCCGGGAGGGCTGGAAAGGTTTGACGACGAAATCCTTGGCGCCGGCCTGAATCGCCTCCACCACCAGGGCCTGCTGCCCCATCGCGCTGCACATCAGGATCTTCGCGTCGGGATCGCCCTTCACGATCTCCCGGACCGCGTCGATGCCGCCCATGTCCGGCATCACGATGTCCATGGTGACCAGGTCGGGCTTCAGCTGCCTGTATTTCTCCACCGCCTGAGCGCCGGTCTCGGCCTCACCCACGACCTCGAACCCCGCCTGCGCGAGAATGTCGCTGATCATCGTCCGCATGAAGATGGCGTCGTCGCAGACGAGAACCGTGTGACTCACACGACCTCCCTAGGAAGACAGAATGGGACCGAGCAGCCGGTCGGTATCGAGGACGACGAACGCCTGGGTGCCGCGGCGGCCGACCGCGCGGACGATGGTCGGGTCGAGACCCGGAAGGGACTGGCGCTGCTCCAGCGCCTCCCCCGACACGGCCAAGAGGTCCAGCACTTCGTCGACCGCGAGCCCCATCAGCCGGCGCCCGCCTTCGACTTCGAGGAGCACGGTGGTGCCGCTCCCCGGTTCGGGGGCGGCCTGGCCCAGCGCCCGCCACCCGTCCACCACCGTCACCAAGGCGCCCCGGACGTTCACCATTCCCGCGACTTCGGGGGGTGCACCGGGGATCCGCGTCACGGTGAGACGCGGCAGAATCTCCCGTACGGTCTCGACTTCGGCCGCGCAGGAGAGCGTCCCTACCCGGAAAACGAGCAGCCGAACGACCGCTGAATCAATCATCAGAATCGAAGAAACCAAGATACTGCAAGGGGTTGCGTTGAGCAAGCAAATTCGCGTCGCCGCTCGTTTCGGCGAGTGCGGCGCGCAAATCCTCGGGCCATTCCGACCGGACTTCCACCGGGGCGCCCGACATCGGGTGCTTGAACGAAAGCAGCGCGGCATGGAGCAACTGCCGCGGCGCCAGATCGTCGAGCGCCTCGGCGGCCCGCCGGAGGGAGGGTGTCACGCGACGGGCGCCCCCGAACGAGTAGTCGCGATCCCCCACCACCGGATGCCCGACGTGACCCAGGTGGACCCGGATCTGGTGGGTGCGGCCCGTGCCCAGCCGCACGCGCAGGAGCTCCGTCAACTCGAACCTGGCGATCACCCGCGCGTGGGTCACGGCGTGCCGGCCCCCTGCCGCCACCGTCATCCGCTTTCGGTCCTTGGGATTCCGGCCGATGGGCGCTTCGATGTCGAGCGGGCTCTTCGCCAGGTGTCCCCAGGTGACCGTCGCATAGACCCGCCGGACCTCGCGGCGTTCGATGGCGCCAGCGAGCCGCCGGTGCGCGAGATCGGTCTTCGCGAGCAGCAACAGCCCCGACGTGTCGCGATCCAGCCGGTGCACGATCCCCGGACGGCCCTCGCCGCTCCCCTCGGACAGATCCATTCCGCGGGCTGCGAGCACGTTCACGAGCGTGTCGTCCCAATGGCCGGGCCCGGGGTGCACGACCAGCCCCGCGGGCTTGTCCAGTACCGCGAGGTCGTCGTCTTCGTAGACGAACGAGAGATCGGCGTGCGCGGGGGCGTAGGTGCGGACCTGGGCTTCGGGGGGAAACGCGATGGTGACTTCGGTGCCGCGCTCGAGGAGCGCCGACGCGCGCAGGGTTTTTCCAGCGGCGGCCACGCGCTTGTCGGCGACGAGCCGGGCCGCCTGGGTTCGCGAGAGGGAGAGCTGATCGGCGAGGAAGCGATCCAGCCGCTCCGTCACCGCGACGACGATGGAGAAGGATACCGTCACGCCGGTCACGGCGTGGCGGCTCCAGCCTCCTTCGCGGTGTCAGGGGGAGGTGGCGGCACCGGAGCCGTGTGCGCCACGTGCCGGCCTTCGAGCCAGAGCGAGACCGCCAGCGCGATCGCTCCGATGGTGATGGCCGAGTCCGCGACGTTGAAGGTCGGGAAGCGGTGGGAGCCGATGCCGACCTCGATGAAGTCCACGACTCCCTGCGCCGACCGGATCCGGTCGAGCAGGTTGCCCGCCGCGCCGCCACAGACCAGGGCGAGCGCCAGCAGACGGAGCCTGTCCCCGGGCTTGGTCGCCCGCACCATCGCGCCCAGGACCACCAGCGCGATCAGCGCCAGGGCGAGGAAGATCCACCGGGAGGCGGGACCGAGGGAGATTCCGAACGCGGCGCCTTCGTTGTAGACCAGCCGCAGGACGGCAAAGTCCCCCACGACCGGACGCGGACGCGTCGCCAGCGCACTGGCCGCGATCAGCTTGGTGATCAGGTCGGCGGCGACCACCCCCACCGCGGTGAACCAGAAGAGCCGGCGATCAGCGCCGCTTGCCATCTTCTTCCTTCGCCTTGCACTTGATGCACAGGCGCGCGTGAGGCAGCGCATCGAGCCGGTCGAAGCCGATCTCTTCGCCGCACTGCTCGCACCGGCCGAATTTCTCGGGCGTGCGGTAAAGCCGCCGCAGGGCCTCGTTCACGTGCCAGAGATACCGCCCCTCCTGCGACGCGAAGAGGAAGGCCTTCTCCCGCTCCATCGCGTCGGTGCCCTGGTCGGCCATGTGGAAGGAGTAGCTCGACAGATCGCCGTTGGCGCTCTGCAGGCTCGAGTTGAAGGACTCGTCGTAGTGCCCGAGCTCCTTCATGACCCGGGCGCGCTCCTCGAGCAACCGCTTCTCGAGATGCGCAAGCTGCTTCTTGTTCAATCCATTCTTGCTGCTCTTCGTGCTGGCCTTCGTCGGCATGTTATCGCGTGCCCTTTCTTCCCTCGTGGCGTCGCACGGCGAGGGTCACCGTGCGTCCGTCGATGTCGACGTCTCTGCGCTGGTCCGCTTCCGTCAGCGGACCGAACACCAGCTTCTTCGCCAGCGTTTCCCCGGCGATGAAATCCTGATACGCTTCACAAGCGGCCACCACCACGGCATCGCCCGAAATTCCCAGCTCGATCCTCGTCGTGTACTCATACCCCGCATCCTTGCGAAATCGCTGGACCCGGTTCACCACCTCCCGCGCCGACCCTTCCTGTTCCAGGTCGGACGTGAGATGCGGATCGAGTGCCACCACGTACGGCCCGTCCGATTGCACGATCCAGTCGCTCGTGACTTCCCGGGTGATGGTGACGTCTTCGGGAGTGACGTCCCATTCCCCCACGCGCACCGCTTCACCCCGCTCGAGCGCCTGCAGCTGTTGGCTCCCCAACGCCGCGATCGCCTCGACCACTTTGGGCGTGTCCTTGCCGTACCGAGGCCCTAGGCTCCGGAAGTTGCCCTTCCCCTTCAAGCTCACGAGATCGTGATCCGACTCTACCACGTCCACGTGTTTCACGTTGACTTCAGAGGCCAAGATATCTAACAGGTCTGCCAAGGCCGGGCCCTTCACCGAGGCCGGTACCGCCACCTGGAGGCGCGCCAGGGGCTGGCGGACGTTCAGCCCCTTCTCCTGCCGTCCGGCGTGGGCCAGGGACGCCAGCCGCCGTACCGCCGCCATCGCGTCCATCAGCCCCTGATCCCGGCGCCCGCGATCCCCCGGGAACGGCGCCAGGTGGACGGAGGTTCCGGTCAGGGCCCGGTGGAGCCAATCCGACAAGAAGGGTGCCGCGGGCGCGAGCAGCCGCGCCGCGCCGGTCAGGGCTTCGTGAATCGCCTCGAGGGCCAGCGGGTCGGTGGCGCGGTCGGGCGCCCAGAAGCGGGGCCGATTCCGGCGGACGTACCAGCGGGACAGATCTTCCGTGACGAAATCCATGATGGCGCGCACACCTGCCGTCACGTCGTACCCGCCCCACGCCTGCCGGACCGCCGCCACAACCTCGTCGAGTCGCGCCAACAGCCAGCGGTCCACCAGAGGCCGCTCCTCGAACGGCACTTCCTTCCCTTCCGCCGGCGGCGTCCAATCCTCGGCGTAGCGCGCGAAGAAGTCGTACGTCGAGCGCAGCGTATTGAGGAATCCGCCCGCGAGCTCGGGGATCTGCTTCGCGTCGAACCGCTTCGGCAGCCAGACCTGGCTCTGTCCGAGCAGATACAGCCGGATGGCGTCGGCGCCGTACTGCTCGATGGCGGACCATGGGTTCACGACGTTCCCGCGGCTCTTCGACATCTTCTGGCCCTGCGCATCCAGCACCAGCTCGTTCACGATGACATGCTTGAACGCCGGCGCGTCGAACGTGCCCGCCGCGATCGCCAGCAGCGAGTAGAACCACCCGCGCGTCTGGTCCACACCTTCGCAGATATAGTCCGCCGGGAAGTGCGCCTGGAAATCCGCGGCGTGCTCGAAGGGATAGTGCCACTGCGCGTACGGCATGGAGCCCGAGTCGAACCACGCGTCGATCACCTCGGGCACCCGGCGCATCGTCCCCCCGCAGGTCGCGCAGGTCCACGTGTACCCGTCGATGTACGGCTTGTGGGGATCGAAGTGCTCGGGCAGGTCCTTCCCCCACCGCGCCGCGAGATCCCCGTACCCGCCGATGACGTCCCGGTGCTCGGGGGTGCGGTCGCACTCCCAGACGTTGAGCGGCGTGCCCCAATACCGGTCGCGGGAGAGCGCCCAGTCGACGTTGTTCTCCAGCCAGCCGCCGAAGCGGCCGCTCCCCACCTCGGCCGGATGCCAGTCCACCTGCGCGTTGAGCTCGATCATCCGCGCCTTGAACGCCGTGGTCCGGATGAACCACGAGCTCTTGGCGTAGTAGATGAGGGCCGAGTCGCACCGCCAGCAGAAGGGGTAGGTGTGGGTGATGGGCTTGGTGTCCAGCCACCGGCCGTCCTGCTTCAGCCGCTCGATCACCAGCCGGTTGGTTTCCTTGTCGGTGACGAGCTTGCCCTCGATCTCGGGCCACCGCGTCCCGGTGAACGTCCCGTCGAGGGCGACCGGATTCACGAAGGCGAGACCGTACTGTTGCGAGACCGCGTAGTCGTCGGCGCCGAAGGCCGGCGCCATGTGGACCAGCCCCGATCCCTCCTCCGCCGACACGAACCCGCCGGCCACCACGACGCCACGCTGTCCTTCCTGCGGCAGGGGCACGACCTCGAGCGGGCGGGTATACCGGAGTCCGATGAGATCGCGTCCCAGGAATCCCTTCACCTGGGTGCCCGACGTGAGCGGCTTGCCGCCCACGTGGATCGACGGCGCGAGCGCGGAGGACGCGATGTACCGGACCCCGTCCAATTCGTACTCGCCGTATTCGAGATCGGGGTGCACGGCGACCGCGACGTTGGCGAGCAGGGTCCACGGGGTCGTGGTCCAGATCACCAGCTGGCGATTCGGTTCCTTCTCGAGGGGAAACGAGACGAAGACCGAGTTGGTCTGGACGCTCTCGTACCCCTGTGCCAGCTCATGCGACGACAGCGCCGTGCCGCAGCGCGGGCAATACGGGAGCACCTTGTACCCGCGATAGAGCAGCGCCTTGTCATAGAGACGCCGGAGCAGCCACCAGACGGTCTCGATGTAGTCGTTGGAGTACGTGACGTAGGGATGCTCGTAGTCGAGCCAGTATCCCACCCGGTCGGAGAGCGACTCCCAGTCGGTCTTGTAGGTGAAGACCGAATCCCGGCAGAGCTTGTTGAAGGCCTCCACGCCGTACGCTTCGATCTGCTTCTTGCCCGAGATCTGCAGCTGCTTTTCGACTTCGATCTCCACCGGCAGGCCGTGCGTGTCCCACCCGGCGATGCGGGTGACGCTCTTCCCCTGCATCGACTGGAAGCGGCAGATCAGATCCTTGATGGTGCGCGCGAAGACGTGGTGAATCCCGGGACGGCCGTTGGCCGTGGGCGGCCCTTCGAAGAACACGAAGGGCGGCCCGTAGCGCGCGCTTTCCTGGACCCGGGGGAAGAGGCGCTCGTGCTTCCAGGTCGCGAGGAGCTGTTTCTCCAGCGCGTCCGCGGTGAGGTCGGTGGGCAGCTGCGGGTACGACATCAGGAGCGAGGCGGGTTCAGCGGTTCCCTCACCCGTCCTGCCGTTCCAGCGCCCGCAGCTCGGCGGCCTGACGCTCGAGGAGCGCCCGGAACCCCGCCAGGTATCCCTGGAATTGCCGCTGCACCTCGGCCACCCGCTCGCGGATGTCCGCCTCGGCCTTGCGGGCGTCGTCCGTGATCGTCCGCGCCTCCGCCTGCGCCTCGCGGTTGATCACCTGCGCCTCGCGCGCCGCCGTCTCCCGGGTCTCGGCCCGGAGTTGCTGGGCGGCGACCAGGGCCTCGTTCATCGCGTTCTCGCGTTCCCGGAACACGCGGAGCTGTTCGGTGAGCGCGGACACCCGCTCTTCGAGCACCGAGCGCTCCCGAATCACTTTCTCGAGCTCGTCGGCCACCCGCATGCGAAATTCTTCCACGCCTATGGGATCGTATCCGCGCAGCGTACGCCGGAACTCCTGGCGCCGGATGTCGAGCGGCGTGAGCGCGAAGGCGGCTTCGGGAGCTTCGGGCGAACCCGTCACGTCGTCCTCGCTCCGAAGAGGGCGGTACCCAAGCGGATCAGCGTTGCTCCCTCTTGCACTGCCGTACCGAAGTCGCCGGACATCCCCATTGAGAGGGTCTGCAGCCATGTGCCGTCCTCCTTCAGTCGATCGCGGATCTCCCGGAGTCCCCGGAAGGCCCGGCGTTGGATCGCTTCGTCGTCGGTGAGCGGTGCCATCGCCATCAGCCCGTCCACCGTCAGGCTCTCGAGCTGCGTCAGCCGCCGGACCAGCCCCGGGACCTCCGCCGGCTCGCATCCACGCTTCTGCGACTCACCCGCCACGTTCACCTGCACCAGTACGCTCAGCCTCGCCTTCTGTGCCGAGGCCCGGCGGTCCAGCTCCTCGGCCAGCTCCACCGAGTCCACCGACTGCACCGAGACGAACTTCCCCGGCACGAACTTCGCCTTGTTGCGCTGGAGGTGGCCGATCAAGTGCCACTCCGCACCGCGGCACTCCGGGTGCTCCATCTTCTCCAGTGCTTCCTGTACCCGATTCTCACCTACGCCGGTCAATCCCGCATCAAGCGCCGCCTTCACGGCGTCGGGCCCGAACCCCTTCGTGACGGCGAGCACCGTCACCGGGTGCGTCCAGCCTCCCACGTGTTGCCGACGGACAATTTCGGACCGTATCTGCCCGAGTCGCGCCGCCAGGCCGTGAAAATCCATGGCCCGAGAAGGTAATGAGTCGGACGCCAAGATGCTAAGTCGCTTAGACGCTAAGTGTTTGCTGAAGGGGGAATTCTGGGGACCTACCGACTTGGCGACTTAGCGACTTAGCGACTATTCGGGTATTGCGGTCATTCGGGTGGACAGCCGCTCCGTGCCTTCCAGGTTGGTGGAAGCCCCGGAGAGGAGGTCCCGGACCTGGTCCGGAGTCAGGGGCCGGTGGAGGATGCCGTGGCTGGCGACGGAAATGGTGGACGTCTCCTCGGACACCACCAGCACCGTCGCGTCGCTCTCCTCGGAGAGGCCGAGCGCCGCGCGGTGCCGGGTGCCGAGGGACTTGTCGGCGACCTTGAACTGCGTGAGCGGCAGGACACATCCCGCGCCGATGATCTGATCGCCGCGTATGAGCACCGCGCCGTCGTGCAGGGGCGAATACGGCGTGAAGATCGTCGTGAGCAGGTCCGCCGAGACCTTCGCCTCCATCGGCACGCCCGACGAAATGAATTCCTCGAGCCCGATGTCCCCTTCCACCGCGATGATGGCGCCCGTCCCGGCGCGGGACAGCCGCCCCATCGCTTCGGCGATCTCTTCCGCGACCGACTGGCGGTCCCCCCGGGCGAAGGCGCGCATGAACCGCGATTGCCCGAGTTTCGCGAGGGCGTTGCGGAGCTCCGGCTGGAAGACGACCACCGCGGCGAAGGGCGCCACGGCGAACACGACCCTGAGGATTTCACTGATCATCGTCAGCTGCGCGACGGTCGCGCCCGCGTAGACGAGCGAGACGATCACGAGTCCCACCACGATCTGCATCGCCCGGGTGCCCACGAGGAACAGCAGGAAGCGATAGATGACGAACGCGACGACGAGGATTTCGAACGCGTCGGGCCACAGCTTGGGCAGCAGAAACTTGTAGGCGTCGAGATTCACGCGTTGGGCCTCACGGCGGCGGCGAGTTTCAAGGCTTCCACGGTCAGAGCCGCATCGTGCACCCGAAAAATCCGGGCTCCACGTTCCCAGGCCAGCGCACAGGCGACCCCCGTGGCGCGGTCCCGGTCCTCCACCGGCCGCCCGGTCACGGCGCCGAGAAACCGCTTGCGGGACGGGCCGACGACTACAGGATAGCCGACGCCGGCGACCGTGGCCAGTTCATCGAGGAGCCGGAGATTCTGCTCGGCGTCCTTGGCGAACCCGAACCCGGGATCGACCGCGATCCGGGCGTGGTCGATTCCCGCGTCCAGGGCCCGGCCCACCGCTTCCTTGAGTTGCCCAGCCACCTCCGCGGCCACGTGCCCGTAGGTCGCGAGCGCATCCATGGTATCGGGGGTTCCCCGCATGTGCATCACCACGATCCCGGCCCCCGCCTCCGCCGTCACGGCCGCCAGGCGCCGGTCGAACGACAGACCCGACACGTCGTTCACGATCGCCGCCCCCGCGTCCAGCGCCGCGCGGGCCACTGTGGCCTTCCGGGTATCCACCGAGACCGTGCCCAGCTCCCGCTGGACGATCGCCTTGATGACCGGCACGACCCGGGAGATCTCCTCCTTGGCCTCCACGACGCCCGCCCCCGGGCGCGTCGACTCCCCGCCCACATCGAGGATCGTCGCCCCGTCACCGGCCAACTGCTCGGCCCGCGCGATCGCGAGGTCCGTCGCCGCGTAGTGACCGCCGTCGGAGAAGGAATCGGGCGTGACGTTGACGATGCCCATGACGACCGGATGAACGAGCGAAATCGAGCCGCCGGCGACCGCCCAGGACCCCTTCGGCTCGGCGTGGGTGACCATGAATCCCGCGATCTCGGGAGTCAGGCCCGCGAGCTCGACGGGAGCGCGATCGGGGCGCGCGAGCACGGCCAGACGGCTCGCGGCCGTCGAGACCAGGGCCCACCCCTCCCCCGTCAGGACGTCGGCGCCGGCGCGCGCACCCCAGTGCACCAGGGCTTCGCGCTCCGGTTCGCCGATGTCTTCGATGAGAATGGTGAGGGGCTGGACGCCCAGGGAGGCGAACCAGGCGGGCTGGCTCTCCCAGCCACGCGCCGCGAGCGCCGCGCGCACGGCCTGAGGCGTGTGCGCGGCGAGCGCGGTGAGCTTCACGCTCCGGCGGGCTCCGGGGGTGGAGTGCCGAGGACGCCGCGCGCCGGAATGGCGGCGGGACGGGAAGGCGTGACGGGGGACGGGCTCCCGGGCGCCGGCGGCCGGATGACGGGCGGCAACGTCTGCCCCGCGACCACGAGGTCGACCTCGTTGCGGTCCAGCGTTTCCCGCTCCACCAACGCCATCGCCAGGCGGTCCAGCTGATCCCGATGTTCCGTCAGAATCGTCCGGGCCTTTTCGAACGCGTCCGACAGAATCCGCTTCAGCTCCTGATCGACGAGCTCGGCCGTCTTGTTGGAGACCTCGTGGCGCTGCATGACTTCGCGGCCCAGGAAGATTTCCGACTCGCGGTCACCGACGGCGATGGGCCCGACGGCGTCACTCATGCCGAAATGCGTCACCATCCGGCGCGCCAGATCGGTGGCCTGCTGAATGTCCTGCGCGGCGCCGGTCGTCACCTTCTCCGCCCCGAACACCAGCTCCTCCGCCACCCGCCCGCCGTACGCGGTCGCGAGACGGGAGTGGATGTATTCCTTGGTGTAGTTGTGCCGGTCCTCTTCGGGCAGCCAGTGCGTCACGCCGAGCGCGCGGCCGCGCGGAATGATGGTGACCTTGTGGAGCGGATCGGTGGACGGCACGTGGAGGCTCACCAGCGCGTGGCCGGCTTCATGGTACGCCGTAAGCTTCCGCTCCTCTTCGGTCACCACCATGGACCTCCGCTCGAGGCCAAGCATCACTTTGTCCTTGGCATCCTCGAGGTCCACGTTCTCGACCTGCTGCTTGTTCCGGCGCGCGGCCAGGAGCGCCGCCTCGTTCACCACGTTGGACAGCTCGGCACCCGAGAGTCCGGGAGTGCCGCGCGCGATCCGGTCCAGGTCCACGTTGGGCTGGAGCGGGATCTTCCGGGTGTGCACGCGGAGGATCTGTTCGCGGCCCTTCACGTCCGGCATGTCGACCACGATTTGGCGGTCGAAGCGGCCGGGACGGAGCAGCGCGGGATCGAGGATGTCGGGCCGGTTGGTGGCGGCGAGGAGGATCACGCCGTCGTTCGACTCGAAGCCGTCCATCTCGACCAGCAGCTGGTTCAGCGTCTGCTCCCGTTCGTCGTGCCCGCCGCCGAGTCCGGCACCACGATGGCGGCCGACGGCGTCGATCTCATCGATGAAGATGATGCACGGCGCGTGGGCCTTGCCCTGCTCGAAGAGGTCGCGGACGCGGGACGCCCCCACGCCGACGAACATCTCGACGAAGTCGGAACCGGACATCGAGAAGAACGGACGGCCCGCTTCTCCGGCGACGGCCTTGGCGAGCAGGGTCTTCCCCGTTCCGGGCGGACCGACGAGCAGCGCGCCCTTGGGCAGGCGTCCGCCGAGCCGCTGAAAGCGCTGCGGATCCTTCAGGAAGTCGATGATCTCCTCGAGCTCCTGCTTGGCCTCGTCGCACCCCGCGACGTCGGCGAACGTCACCTTCGGGGTGTCACCGGCCAGCAGTTTGGCCTTGGACTTTCCGAAGGCGAAGGCGCGGTTCCCGCCCTGCTGCATCTGCCGGATGAGATAGATCATCACCGCGGCGAACAGGAGGAGGGGCCACAGATTGAGGAGGATGACGCCGAAGGACTGCTTGGGCTCCTTGGCGGTCACGTCGACGTTCTTGGTGCGCAGATTCGTGATCCACGCATCGGTGGCGTCGAAGGGGAGCAGCGACGTGAAGTGCTCCACGTCGTGGCCCTTGTAGCTGATGACGTGCCGGAAGTCGCCCTTCACTTCCTGCTTGTCGGTGATCTCCACGGCCGCGATGTTCTGCGCATCGAGCTGCGTGGCGAAATCCGAGAAGCTGATGTCCGCCGTGTCCTGCTTCTTGTTGGCCGCGAACTGGACCAACGCCACCGCTCCGACGAGCAGCAGCGCCCAGAACGAAAAGGTCCGGAAGGTCCGGCTCCAGCTGAATTCCCGCTCGCGCGGGGGCAAACGCGTGGCCATCTACCGCAAGCTCGCTATATAAGGAAGGTGCCGGAAATTCTCCGCATGATCCAAGCCATACCCCACAATGAACTCCTTCGGGCAGTCGAACCCCACGAACTTCACCTCACGACCCAGATGCTCGGCCACATGCTTGTGCAAGAGCGCGCAGATCTCCAGGCTCTTCGGGCTCCGGGCCGCCAGAATCGACAGGAGGCGGTTCAGGGTCTTCCCGGTGTCCACGATGTCTTCCACTACCAATATGTGCTTCCCATCCAGCCGGGTCTCCGGGTCGTACAGCAACCGCACGGTGCCACTCGAAACGGTGTCGGCCCCATAGCTGGCGGCGACCAGGAAATCGACCTGCAATGGCCGGTCGATCTGCCGCACCAGATCCCCAAGAAAGATGAAGCTCCCCTTCAACAGGCCCAGCACCAGCAGCTCCCCGTCCGGGTACGCCGCCGTGATCTCCTGGCCCAATTCGGCCACCCGCTTCGCGATCGTCTCCTGATCGAAGACGATCCGCGCGAGCTCCCGGCCGCCGGTCTGCTTAGGCCTCGTCGTACTCGGTAACATCGAGCCGCACCGCCGGAGTTCCAGGTTGCGGGACCCGGGCCTCACCGCGACAGATGCCCGGGACCCAGACGATGGTTTCACCCACCGCCAGGAGCGGATACCCTGCCCGCGCGGCACGCGGCACCCGTGCTTCCATCAACAGCCGTCGCACTTCCCGTCTTCCCACGCCACCCAGGGGTGCCAAGCGGTCCCCTGCCTGTGGAGCTCGAATCACGAGACCGCTCTCGAGCCCTGACACCCAGGTGGTCCACCCGGCGCGCTCCATCCGGGCCGGTGCCGCTTCCATCCGCCACACGAGCCGGTAGTCGCCGAAGACCGCCGACCCAGCCTCCCGCATGGTGATGGTTTCACGCGGGTGATCGGGCACGGTGCCTACCGTGAGTCGATCGAAGACCGCTTCCCCCACCCAGCCACCCCCCAATTCCACGCGCCGTCCCGACTGTCGTTTGGCCAACTCATGGAGGCGGAGGGCATGCCGGGGCCCGAGCGGAATTCCGGCCCGGCGGGCTGCGGCGCGGAGGAGGGCCGCGGCTACTGGTGCATCATACCCAGCGAGGGGGAGCCGGGCAACGCTGAAGGAGCCCGGCGTGAAGCGAACCTCAAGCTCCGGAAGGAGTTCGGGGAGTGCGCTCCACGCCCTCGCATCCCGCGACGCGTGCCGGCCGAGGCTCAAGAGGTCGCTCCGAGCCCGATCCCCCAGCCGGTCAGTAATAAGAGGAAGGAGCGTCGTTCTCACCCAGGACCTGAGATGCTTGGGGTCTCGGTTGGCGGGGTCAACGAAAGGAGTCAGGGGCCAGGGCTCGGAGGTCAGGGACGACAACTCGGATTTTGTAAACGTCAGGAGGGGTCGTACCAAACCGCCTCTCGACTTTGGGGCAATGCCCGCCAGACCCGTCGGAGCGCTCCCGCGGAGGACGCGCAAGAGAATCGTCTCCACCTGATCGTCCTGATGATGCGCCGTGACGATGTACCTGGCGTTCACCCGTTTCCTGGTGTCGCGCAGCCACGCGTACCGTGCCTCCCGGGCTTCGGTTTCCGTCGCGTCGGGACCCAGGTGCAGCTCCCCCAACTCGAACGGGAGTCCCATCGACGCTACGTGGGCGCCGAGCCTCTTGGCCTCCTGGCCGCTCGTTTCCCGCATGCCGTGATCCACGTGGGCAACCACCAGGTCGAGGCCGAGTTGCTCCCTTGCATCATGGAGCAGGGCGAGCAGCGCGAGCGAATCGGGACCGCCGGACACGGCAACGAGCGCCTTCCCCGGCTTCGGAAAAAGCCGGTGCGACGTCACGTGTGCCAGGAACCGTTCCGACAGGCTGCCCATATATTCAAGTATGCTCCCACCAGACCAGGTTTACCAACTCCTGCGGAACCTGACCAGCCCGGTCGTCGCGATCACGTCGGCGCGGGGATCCGAGAAGAACGGCATGATCATCGATTCGGCCATCCGCGCTTCGATCGTGCCCACCATCCCCCGCATCGCCATCTTCATCCACAAGTTCAACTACAGCCACAAGCTGATCTACGAATCGGGCAAGTTCGGCCTGCATCTCCTCCACACCGGCCAGTTCGATCTCATACACCACCTGGGGTTTCAGAGCCGGCGCACCGCCGACAAGCTCGCCACCGTGCCGCACCGCACCGGGCGCCTGGGCGTTCCGGTGCTCGAGGAGTGCCACGCCCATTTCGAGTGCCGGGTGGTGAACGCCATGGACACCGGGAGCTCAACCTGCTTTCTCGGCAACGTGGAAGCGACGGGACATGGGGGAACGTCGATGCCCCGCGGGGACGTGATGACGGCCGCCTACTTCCGGGCGAACCTGCCGAAGGCGTGGAAGGGTGACTACGAGCGGCTGCTGAAGGAGGCGCAGGGGCACGCCGAGGAGGCGTCGCGGAATATCACCATGGAGGCTTGGGTTCCGAAGTAACCCCGATGGGATTCTCCTCTGCGCAGTTCCAGCCCTTCATTCGCAGGGTCAAGGAGTTCCCGGTACCTTCGAGGTGATGCGCGTGCTCCTTCCGGCGTTCCTGATCGTGCTGGCGCAAACGGGTGTCACCCAGACGGTGACGGTCAAGCAGAACGTCAACCTGCGCCCCGACCCGTCGAGCGAGTACGCGCCCATCAGGCTGCTGAAGCCCGGCGAGCCCCCTCTCACCTTGCTCGATCCATCTCCCCATTCGGGCTACTATCGCGTCGTCACCGCGCGCGCCGAGTCGGGATATGTGTGGACGAAGTACGTGATGGTGTCGAGCGCGCCGGCCCCGGTGGCCATCAATCCCGGAGCCGGCATTCCGGGATCGGCGACCGTCGTCGGTTGCGGTGACGGCCGCTGGGAGCACGTCTACAATCCCTCCCGGCTTCTGGTCCTCCAGGATTGCGTGACGATCACCGGCACCATTGTCGATGCGACCGCGAACCAGGCACATCACCAGCCCGACGGCGCCCGGCACGAAGCGGACGGCGACACGCATGGCTGGCTGCGGGTGGATCCGCAGTACGCGAGCCTGATCAACGCGGGCAACCAATCAGCTGAAGGCGGGAATCTCGTCTTCGAGATCGTGTGCCACTACAAAGTGTCGCAGGCCGATGCCAAACCGGCCTGTCAGGGCTTCACGGATCACCAGACCATTCCCCCGGTCGGCACCCACGTCGCCGTCACGGGGACGCTAATTCGGGAGCAGAATCACGCGAAGTGGGACGAGATTCATCCCGTGACGAAGATCGAGGTGAAATAGGACCGCTACGGCGCTCCGGCCTCCGAGAGCTGCGTCGCGCCCGGCAGGGCTCCCCGATGCCGTCCCACCAAGCGTTTCCCCAATTGAATGCCCGGATGCTCGATCAGGTGATAGAAAATGGCCGGAAGCGTGAAGAGCAGCGCCAGGCAGACCCCCCATTGAACGGCGATGGGGATTCCCTTCAATACGACAAACGAGAACCACAGGGCCGGCTGATGCAGCAGGTAGATGCCGTAGCTGTAGGTACACACCACGTGCGCCATCCGAGTCAGCACGGACGCGCCGAGGTTCCGGGCCAGCGGAATCGCGCACCCCACGCCGATACAGAACAGCCATCCGCGCTCGGGACGGTCACTCGACGGATTGAGTGCCACGAACAGCGGCAGGCAGAGGACGAGGAGCAGCGGCCACGCCCACGACGGAAGCAGGGTCCGCTTCCGGAGCCGCAAGATCGCATACGCGAGCACGCCGCCCATGAAGCACGGCCCGAAGAGCGCGACACTCAGCCGCCAGACGCCGGGAAGCCCGGAGAACCGGACGCCGAGACCCGCCAGGACGGCCACCGCCAGCGCACCCAGGGTCGGGACGACACCGCGCCTCGCAATCAGGAAGCAGAGAGGGAGCGCCAGGTACATCTGTACCTCGAGCGGCAGGCTCCACAGGACACCGAGGACGTCCGGCCATTTGGTCAGGTTCTGGGTGAGGGTGAGGTTCGCGAGCAGCGTCGAGGGGGTCGGCGGCACGGGTTGCTGCCCGGTGACCGTGTGACTCAGGACGTGAGGCGGAACGCCGAGCACCACCACGCCCACGATCGTCGCCATGGCCAGCGGATAGATCCGCAATCCACGTCGCAGATAGAACGCCCGCACCCAATCGCTCCGGGGACCTTCCCGTTCCAGGGACGCCATGAGCACGAGAGCGGTGTGGACGAAGAACAACAGGACGCCGATCCGGCCCAGATCCCAGGACGTGAGGAGCGGCGACTGAATGTCCCACGTCGTGAAGAGGTGATCGGCCAGCACGCAGAGGACCGCGACCGCGCGCAGCAGGTCGAGGTTGCGCTCGGGGAGGCTAGTGGAGTTCACGCCTCAGGACGGTGCAAGCGATGTGCCTGGCAGGCCCGGAGTCGCGATGGTGCGGCCACGGCGCGTGGACGCACCGTGAATGGCGACGGCGCTACGCGAGCTCATGGCTGTGATACGGCTTCTCGTCCCACCCCTTGATGGCGAAGCGGGCATTGGCGGTCTGTTTCATCTTGGACTCACTCCTGACGTAATTCGTTTGCGCGCCCATACCGGCGCCCGCATGTTCCCCCGGCTTGCCAACCGAACCATTGTGGAGGACACACCGTGATGCGCGTACCAGTACTACTCCTCACTGCCGTATCCGCAGCGACTCTCAACGCTCAACAGCCGGGACCGGGGGGACCGGGGGGCCGGGGCCAGCGCGGCGAGGCCGCCGACACGACGCCGGGCGTCGCCCCGGTCGAAAAGGTCTCGACCACCCAACACACCATCACCATCGACGGCAAGGCGATCGCCTACACGTCCCGGGCCGGCACCATGGTGCTGCATGACGCCGACGGCAAGGCGAAGGCGACGGTCTTCTACATTTCCTACACCAGGGACCAGGAAGACCCCACCAGCCGACCGATCACCTTCTTCTTCAATGGCGGCCCCGGCTCGGCGTCCATCTGGCTGTCGATGGGCATCATGAGCCCCAAGCACCCGAACATGGCACCGAATGGCCAGGAGCCCCCGCCCCCGTACGACCTGGTCGACAATCCCAACTCACCGCTCGACGTCACGGATCTCGTGCAGGTCGACGCGATGATGACGGGCTACTCGCGGCCGGGCCCGGGCGTGAAGGCGACCGAATACACGGGCGCCGTCAACGACATCAAGATGTTCGGGGAGTTCATCCGGGACTACCTCGACAAGTACAACCGGTGGCAGTCTCCCAAGTTCCTCTACGGCGAGAGCTACGGCACCTTCCGTTCGGCTGGGCTCGCCAGCGAGCTCCAGCAGAGTGAGGGCATCGAGCTGAACGGCATCATGCTCCTCGGCACCGTGCTCGATTTCCAGTATCTGTCCCAGGTCGGGCCGAATGACGTCGGCTACGCGGCGTTCCTGCCGACCTACACGGCCACGGCCTGGTTCCACAAGAAGCTGCCGTCCGATCTCCAGCAGCAGTCGCTCGCGCAGGTGGTCCAGCAGGCACGCGACTACGCCTTCGGCGACTACCTCACGACGCTGGCGAAGGGCAACACGCTGACGGAGGCTGAGCGGACCGCGGCGGGCCAGAAACTGGCGCGGTTCACGGGGACTTCGGCGACGTTCGCGCTCAACAACAATCTCCGGATCGACGCCGGGAGTTTTCGGACGGAGCTGCTGCGGGACCAGCGGGAAATGGTGGGACGCTACGACAGCCGGATGATCGGCATCAACGGCAACGCGGCGAATCAGCGGCAGGACTATGACCCGTCCGATGTCGCGCCCTCGGGCGCGTTCATGTCCGCATTCATGCGGTACCTGCATAACGATCTGAATTACCAGAGCGATCTCCAGTACTACATGGGGGGGCATGCGGGCCGTTGGGACTACGAGGGCGCGACGCCCGGATTCGGCAGCGGCTTCCCGAGTGAGTCGGACGCGCTGCGGCTGGCGATGGCGAAGGATCCGTATCTGCACGTACTGGTGGGTGCGGGCTACTACGACATGGCCACGCCGTTCGCGAACGCCGAGTACACGTTCGATCACCTGGGATACGATCAGACGTACCGGGACCGGGTGAAGTTCACTTACTATGAGAGCGGCCACATGGCCTATCTCAATCAGGCGTCGGCCAAGCAGTTGAAGAGCGACATCGCGGCGTTCATCACCGCCAACGCGCATCCGGCGGTGCCGGCGGCGAAGTAGGGCGCGGGGTTGAAGCGACAGGCGCCGGGGGCCGTTGCTCCCGGCGCCTGTTTCGTTACACGTCCAGTTCTCTCATGCCCAGCCATTTTACCTTGTCAGGGTCACGATGGTCGAAGAAGCTGCTGGTCTTCGTGTCCAAGGTGGCGATTGCGGCCATATCATCGGGGCTCAGCTCAAAATCCAGCACGTTGAAATTCTCGGCCATGCGTTCCTTGCGGACCGACTTGGCGAGGACGACGACGCCTCGTTGCGCCACCCAGCGGAGAATGACCTGCGCGACGCTTCTCTTGTACTTGCCAGCGATGCCGAGCAGCAGCGGGTTCGTGAAGATGTTATTGCGCCCCTCGGCAAAGGGGGCCCAGGCCTCCGTCAGGACGTTGTTGGCCTGAAGGAACTTCTGGGTCTCGATCTGCTGATTGAAGGGATTGACTTCGATCTGGTTCACCGCGGGGACGACGGTGTTATGAATCATCAAGTCCATGATGCGGTCGGGATGAAAGTTGGCGACGCCGATGGCCTTGACCGATCCTCCATGATACGCCTCCTCCATCGCACGCCACTCGCCGTATACGTCGCCAAACGGCTGATGAATCAGGTACAAGTCCAGGTACTCGAGTTGCAGCCGCTTGAGAGATCTGCCCAGTGCCGCCTTGGCCCCTTCGTAGCCGTTCCGCTGAATCCAGAGCTTCGAGGTGACGAACAGCTCCTCTCGGGGAACACCACTTCGCCTGATCCCCCTGCCCACCGCCTCCTCATTGAGATAGGAAGCAGCGGTGTCGATGTGGCGATAGCCGAC